>ERZ1669248.90-NODE-90-length-55260-cov-5.098469_pt1 | contig 55260 bp, 45 predicted proteins | sample MGYA00579296_ERZ1669248 | MGnify/ENA primary metagenome ERZ1669248 (study PRJEB41166, sample SAMN08046057) | hot springs metagenome | biome: hot spring; feature: neutral hot spring; material: thermophilic sediment; isolation source: thermophilic sediment from...
AAAGCGCAGCGGGCGGGCTTTAGCTTGCCGCCGGCTTTTGCGGGGGTGTATGGGTTTAATCAATCGCCGGCCGGTTATTTGGCACTCATGGATTATTGGCTGCAAAGGGCACCTGCAGAGGCGTTGGTGATGTGTCATCCGGGGACAGGCGCCGCTGCAAGTCATTGGGATCCCATCGCGCCGGCGCGTGCGGTGGAATTGGCCGTGTTGCAGAGTGACGCCTTCTCTGATTTACTCATTAAAAATCAGCGGGTTATTAGCCGATTTGGTGTGGCATGACCAAATGGTCATGTGGGCGCCCCAGATTTTGCGGGGCAGGGGCGGCATAATCTTGCCTTTAAATTAAATAAGGAACGGCTTGTGCGCGCAAGTGGGTTGCACCGAATTAAACCGCCCCAATGGGGGCGTGTGGCGCTGTTCACGTTCAGTGGGCTCTTGGTCGGATGCGCGAGCTATCAGCCGCAGGTTTTGCCCGAGCAACCTGATTTTGTCTCGTTGACGCCAACCCAGCATCAAGAAAATCCGGCGCAATCGTATGTGTTGTCATTCGCCCAGCTGCAAGCGCGGGTGCTGCAAGATAATCCTGAGCTGAAAGCGGCTAAACTCGGCGCTGAGGTCGCGGCCGCCCAAATTCGAAAAGCCAGCAGCCTGCCCGATCCCACCTTAAATTTAACCCGCGATACGCCCTTAAATGGGGTGGGTTTAATAAGCGCTATGAACCAAGCCATTGGGCTGGATTTATCAGCCATGATGTCCCGTCGCGAGCGCTTAAATGCAGCTAAGGCCGCCCAAATTCAGCAAACGCTTAACTACACTTGGCTATCTCTAACCACCCAAATAAAAGCCAGTGATCTCTATGTGCAGCAGGTAGCTAATGCGGCGCAAACCCAAGTATTAACGCGAGAGCTTGCGGAGATTAATGCCCGTTTGCGGCAAAGTCAGGCGGCCTTAGCCAAGGGGTATATTACTCAAGATCGGGTGGTGGCCGATGTGGTACGCGCCGCAGATTTGACGCGCCAAGTCGATCAGTTGCAATTACAAGCCACCCAAAACCACCAGCAGCTAAACGCACTCATGGGGCTTTCGCCCGATACCGCGTGGCAAACCGAAGGTTGGTTTGATGTGGCCTTGCCCGATGCCGCCGCGCAAGCTGACATACTCGCCCAATTAGCCCTGCACCGTGCTGATTTACTGGCGTTGCGCGCGGGCGTTCTGCGTGCCGATGCCCAATACCGGGCGGCTTTATTGCAGCAGTTTCCGGGTTTAACGTTCGGTGTTAGCCACGCCAACGACACCAGCAACGTGCAAACCGCCGGGTTCGGCGTGGGGCTGACGCTGCCGATTTTTGGCAGTGCGCAGGCCGGGGTGGCGTTAGCGCAAGCGACACGCGCGCAGCTTAATGCGGAATTTCAGGCACGCATTAATCAGGCGGCAAGTGAGGTGGCGACCGTGCAGCGCACGCTTGTGGCCTATCGTGCCCGCTTGAGCCAAATTGAGGCACGCCTACCCACCTTGGAGCAAACCGCTGCCAATGCGCAAACGGCGCTGGATGCGGGGTATTTTTCCGCCGGATCTTACTTAGCTGTGCGTGCGACGCTCACGGCGGAACAACTCAATGCCATTCAAACACGCCAAGCGATTATTCAAGCGCAGTTGGCGTTGCGGGGCGTGTTGGGCTTGGTTGATCAACTCGCATTGCCAAAATCTCCGATCAACAGCGCCCCCCCATGAGGAAAAAGACTAATGCTTGGATTATTTTCTGTGCGCGCGCTCAAATGCAAAAGCGGTCGGGCGCAAACCCACGGCTTGATTCGATGGGGTATTTCCCTTGTAAGCTTGCTGGCTTTATTAGGCATGACATCGCTTGCCCTGGCGGCGGATACGCCCGGTGTTGTTGCCTCGGTGTCGGTTGAGTCCTTGAGCGTGCAAAGCCTAACCCCGAGCCTTTCAGCCTATGGGCAGGTGATAGCTGATCCCACCCACACGCAAAGCCTATCCACGCAAACCGGCGGGCAGGTGCGCCGAGTGCTCGTCGAGGCGGGTCAACGCGTTACAAAAAACCAGCCTTTGCTCGTCATCCAAACCGATCCCAATGCGAATCTGGCTTATGCGCAGGCGCTGTCGCAACGCGTGGTTTTGCAGCAAGATTTAACCCAGAAGCGCTATTTATTTGCCCGGCAAATGGCCACCCATCAAGAGGTGGTGAGCGCTGAGCAAGCGCTCAAGGATGCTGTGCAGCGCATTAAAACCTTGGAGAAAATCGGCAGTAATCAAGCCACGCAAACCGTGGTTGCCAGTGAGGATGCCTTGGTTATGACGGTGCCCGCGCCGGTCGGCAGCATGGTGGCGCCGGGCGGCGCATTGCTTACCTTATCGGCGCAGCAGGCCTTGCTGTTGCGATTTGGTATTGAGCCTGAAGATGCCGCCCGTATCGTGCCGGGCACGCCGATTATTTTTCACTCGGTATTTGCCCCGCATGGGCTAGAACAAGCGACCGTGGTGCGGGTGGATGGCCAAATTAACCCCGCCACCCGCTTGCTGGATGTCATTGCTAAACCCGATGCGGCGAGCGCTAATTTCATTACGGGCACCCCGCTGCAAGGGGATATTAGGTTGCCTGCTTTGCAGGGTTTTGTGGTGCCCATCGAAGCGGTTGTGCTTAATTCCGGTGTGCCAACCATTTTTCGAGTTGAGCAAACCCATGCCGATGCCAAGGCGATTGCCGTGCCTATCCGGGTCGCGTTACGGGTGGGGCAGAACGCATTAATTGAACCGCGGGTAGCGGGGGCGCTGCACGCTCATGATGCCATCGTGATTCAAGGGCAATATGTGTTGCAAGATGGTATGACCGTGCAGGTCGAGCCCAAAGCCGCGCCGGCAGAGGTGCCCACCTTATGAGCGCAGTTCGCTTAGGCGCATTAGCCGAGTGGCTGTTATCACATCGGCGCTCCATTTTGTTTTTATTGGTTTTGCTGGTGATTGCGGGCGGCTTCGCTGCAATAAAAATGCCGGTGTCTTTGTTTCCCGCCGTGTCTTTTCCGCGCATTGTGGTGTCTTTAGAGGCGGGGGACCGCTCGGCTGAACAAATGCAGATGGAAGTCACCATTTTGGTTGAACAAGCTTTGCGCAGCGTGCAAGGCGTGGTGGCCATCAATTCCACCAGCAGCCGGGGTTCGGCTGATGTTGATTTGCGCTTTGACTGGGGCAGCGATTTACCGCAAAAAGTGTTGCAAGTGCAAGCGGCGATGGCGCAAACCTTAAGCGCATTGCCGCCGGGTGTGACCTTCGCGGTGAAACGGATGGACCCCACCAAATTCCCCGTGGTGGCCTACAGCCTCACCTCAAGCACGGTTGATCCGGTGGCCTTGCGCCGTTTTGCGCAATTGCAACTGGTTCCTGCTTTATCGAGCATTGCCGGTGTGCGGCAGGTGAGTTTGCAAGGCGGCGCTATTGGGGAGTATCAAGTTTTGGTCAACCCCGCCAAGCTTGCCGCCTTAAACTTGTCGATGCAAGATGTGGTGCAGGCCTTATCTGCCGCCAATACGCTGCAAGCGGTGGGCAAGTTGCAAGCCCGAGGCCGGCTCGATTTGCTCTTGTCGGACGCGCGTTTTGCAAGCCTTGATGAAGTGCGCCAAACGATACTGCGCACCGGCGTTAATGGCGTGATTCGCCTAGGAGAAGTGGCCAGCGTGCAGATGGGGCAAGCGCCGCGATTTCAAATCGTAACGGCCAACGGCAAGCCTGCGGTGTTATTACTGGTGCACCAAACGCTGGGCGGGAATACCGTGGCGATTGATCGCGCCGTGGCCGCCAAATTAGCGGCGATGCAGGCGCAATTCCCCAAGGATGTACACCTTGCCCGCTGGTACGATCAGAGCACCGTAATTGAAGATTCGGTGAACTCCGTGCGTGATGCCATCTTGCTTGGCATTGTGTTTGCCACCCTCGTGCTCTTGGGTTTTTTGCGCAGCATTAAATTAGCGCTTATGACGCTTATTTTGGTGCCGACCGTCTTATCGGCCAGTATTTTGCTTTTAAGCCTATTGGGTATGAGCTTTAACATCATGACGTTAGGCGGCATGGCTGCCGCTGTCGGGCTGATTGTGGACGACATTATCGTGATGCTCGAACAAATTACCCGCCGCCTGCATGAAGCCGGGCATAGCAAATATACCGTGATGCAGGCCGCGCACGATTTCACCCAACCGCTGGCGGGCTCTAGCACGGCCACCATCATTATTTTTGCGCCCTTGGCTTTTTTAGATGGGGTCACGGGGGCTTTTTTCAAAGCATTGTCCCTCACCATGGCCACGGCCTTAATCGTGTCGTTTTTGTTTGTATGGCTGGCCCTGCCGCTTATTGCCGATAAGCTCTTAAGCGCGCGGGATGCCGAAACGCCCGCCGCCGGGCGCGTATCAGGCTGGGTGCAAAAAACCTACCGCCGATTAATGCAATTTATGCTCGCCAAACCGCTCAGTGTCGTGCCGATCATTGCCCTGATGATTGCTCTCGGCGTGTTCGCGTTGGGTAAAGTGCCCTCGGGGTTTATGCCCGAAATGAATGAAGGCGGCTTTGTACTGGATTACCAAACCGCCCCCGGCACCTCGTTAATCGAAACCGACCGGCTAGTGGGGCAGGTTGAGCGCCTTATTGCCGCCACCCCGGAGGTTGCAGCGTGGACACGGCGCACAGGCACCCAATTAGGCGGCGGTTTAACCGAGGCAAATCAAGGGGATATGTTTATTTTGCTTAAAAGCCCCGAGGGGCAGAGCGCCGTCATGAATCGCTTGGCCGATCAAATTACCCAAGAAGTGCCCGGCTTTACGCTGTTAGATATGAACCAGCCGATGCAAGATTTAATCGGCGATTTAAGTGGCTCGCCCCGTCCGGTGGTGGTGGTGCTGAGCGGTGCAGATTGGCCCACGCTGCAAGCCCTCAGTCCCAAGGTCGCAGAGGCCTTGGGGCAAGTGGCCGGATTAAAAGAAATCAACGATGGCTTGGTGATTGCGGGTGGCTCGGTCGATATTAAAATCAATCATGTTAAAGCCGCGCTCGAAGGCTTAACCCCAAGCGACATCACCACCCAACTGGGGCAGTTTTTGCGCGGCGCCATTTCAACCCAAATCCGCACAGGCCAGCAAATGCTGGGCGTGCGGGTAAGCATACCCGCCGCCGATCGCAATTCACTCGCCCAAATCGAGGCTTTGATGTTGCGCGCGCCCGATGGGCATTTAGTGCCCTTAAATCGGGTGGCGGTACTCACCCGTACCGATGGCGCGGCTGAAATTACCCGTCATGATCTCACCCCGGCGGTATCGGTTTCAGCCCGCATTGAAGGGCGGGGCTATGGCGCCGTTATTGATGAGGTGAAGCACGTATTGGCCGCACCCGGCTTGCTTCCCGCCGGCGTGCATTATCAATTAGCGGGTTTGTATTTGCAGCAACAGCAAGCCTTTGCAGGCTTGATTCAAGTATTTATCGCCGCAGCGATGCTGGTTTTTTTTGCTTTGCTGTTTTTGTATGAGCAATTTCGGATCGCACTGGCCATCATGGTGGCGCCCTTGCTCGCCGTGGGTGGCGTGTTCACCGGCCTATGGTTGGCCGGTCAAACCCTCAATATCACGGCGCTTATGGGCATGATTATGATCGTAGGCATCGTGACCGAAGTGGCCGTGTTTTATTTCTCCGAGCTTGCCGTCATCCGGCAAAACAGCGCGTGTGCGGGCGCGCCACTGTCGGCTTCGATGCTGATTGATGCGGGCAGCAATCGGATCCGCCCGATTGCGATGACCACCTTGGCGGCGATTTTGGCCTTGCTGCCTTTAGGCTTGGGGATTGGCCAAGGATCAGCTATGCAGCAGCCTCTAGCCGTTGCCATTATCTCAGGGCTTATGATTCAAATGCCGCTTGTGCTCATCATTATGCCGGTTATGTACCGCTTATTATTGGGGCGCCAAGCCTTTGCGGGCAGTTCTTGACCAACATAACCCATAAGCTCAAGCCAATTTGCTATCATGCACTATCTTTTTGCTTGATTCTTTAAGGAGACGCCCTATGGCGACTGTCAACCGCCGCTCGGTCATGACCCTGTTCACCAACCCTGAAAATCCTGATTGCCATCGCACGCGGATTGTTCTGGCGGAAAAAGAACTCACCGCCGATGTGATTGATATATCGCTGGGCGAAATCCCAGAAGATTTTCACGATTTAAGCCCCGAAGGCACCGTGCCTGTGCTGGCCGATCGTGATCTTGTGATTACCAACGCCCGCGTCATCATGGAATATTTAGATGAACGCTTTCCGCATCCCCCGCTCATGCCGGTAGACCCGGTAAGCCGCGCCAAAGTGCGCACCGCGTTATACAGCATTGAGCGCGATTGGTATGGTTTGCTGCCCGAGTTCGAGCGCGGCGAGAAAACCGTGGCGCGTGCCCGCAAAACCTTGCGTGAAGGCTTGCTCGCTTTTGCGCCCGCCTTCAGCCACAAACCATTTTTTATGAGCGATGAATACAGCCTCACCGATGTCACGCTCTCAGCCCTGCTGTGGCGTTTGCCCGTTTATGGCGTTGAATTAACAGGGGCCGGCGCCAAACCTGTCCTCGATTACATGAAGCGCATGTTCGATCGTCCCACCTTCCAAATGAGCCTAACTGAAGTTGAGCGCGAAATGCGCGATAAATACTAAAGGCGCCCTATGCTGTCGAAACGTCCTTATTTAATTCGCGCCCTGTACGACTGGACGGTCGATCAGGGGCATGTGCCTATTATCGTTGTCGATGCGACGGTGTCGGGGGTTTTAGTGCCCCAAGCGCATGTCGATGAGGGGCAAATTCATCTGAATATCAGCCCCAGTGCGGTGCGCAACTTTGCGATGGATCGCAAATCGATTGCGTTTGAAGCGCGCTTTGCCGGCAAGCCGGAGGCGATTTATGTGCCAATGCGCGCCATTATCGGTATTTATGATCGGGATTTTGGCAGTGGCGCTCAGTTTCCGCCGGACCCCGATGAGGAGTTTGACGATGATGACGAGTTCACCGCCACCCCGCCCAAATTAAGTTTGGCCGGGGCTAAAGTAAGCCCAAATGTGCGATCCAAGCGCGAGCCTTCGGCCAGCAAAGTGCCTGTAAAGCCCGCTTTAGCCGACCAGCCCGATCATGAGCCACCCGAACCCCCCGCGCCAAAATCGCCGCCCAAAGGCTCCCGCCTGCGGATTGTTAAGTAAGCGGGACGCTGGGATAACCCGCCGGTGGCATGGGGCGTATCGGGGGTATTTACCTCAATTAACTCGAATTTAATCGGATATCCATGAGTTCTGCCAAAAATACGGTGTTGTATCAGCCCCAACGGATGGTGGCTGATACAGTTTTAATTGTTCTGGTTCTGTTGATGGGCTATTACGCCTTGGCGCTCTGGACTTATTCGCCCACTGATCCGGGGTTTACCACCACGGGGCAAGCGGGGGGGGCGATTCACAATGCGGCGGGTGCCGTAGGCGCTTGGCTCGCTGATTTTTCGCGGTTTTTATTAGGCTTTGGTGCCTATGCCGTACCACCGATGGTGCTGGTGTTCGCCCTGCGGTTGTTTGTGCGGCTGCGCAGTGATGAGCGCCTTTTGGATGTGTTTTTTGCTATTCAAATTGGCGGCGTGATTCTCACGGTGTTCGCAGTGAGCGTGCTCTCTGCGATTCATCAGGCAGCGCCCCTGCATGCCGCCGCCGGATCAGCGGGCGGTGTAGTAGGCCAAGTGCTGGCGAGTGGGGTGATTCATTATTTGGGTGCCATGGGCGCCACCCTACTCATGCTCGGCTTTATGATGCTGGCTTTTTCAACCGTATCGGGCTTATCTTGGTTTGCGGTATTTGAGCTCGTGGGGCGCTTGTTTGAATGGATGATTGCGCGCATTGCCCGGCTGTTTTCGGGGGGACGTGCAGGCGATTCAACCCATGGCTCAGATCGCAATGACGGCACCGATGAGCCCACCATCACCCCGCGTGCCATTCCAACCGTGCAAAGCAATTATGTTGCCCCCGCGGTGCGTCGCCGCCCCATGCCGGCGCAATCGCCCCAAGATGAACATCAATCCATGACCCAGCCCTTCGACCCGATTTTTGATGCCCCAAGCGCAGCCGCAAGCACAACCCTTGGCACGAACGAGCGCTCAAAAGCGGTGGGGCAATCCCCGCGCACGCCACTCAAATCGGCTAAAGCCCCCATTAAGCCTCAGCCTGCGTTAGGCACGGCGGGGGGGCGCCCGATTGTGGATTTGCTCGATTTTGCGCCGCAACGACAAACCGGTTTTAGCCCGGAAGTTTTGGCCTCGATGTCGGCCTTAATTGAAGATCGGCTCGAAGAATTTGGGGTGCGGGTCGATGTGGTTGCCGCGACCCCGGGGCCGGTCATCACTCGGTTTGAATTGCAACCGGCGCCGGGCGTAAAAGTAAGCCAAATTTCTAATTTATCCAAAGACTTAGCCCGATCACTGTCGATTGTATCCGTGCGCGTGGTTGAGGTAATTCCGGGTAAATCAACCGTGGGCTTGGAAATCCCTAATCAGGTGCGCGAAATTATCGCCTTGCGTGAGCTGATTGAATCCAAGCCCTATCAAGAGAGCCGCTCGCCGCTCACCATGGCTTTGGGCAAAGACATTGCGGGCGCATCGATTACGGCCGATTTAGCCCGTATGCCGCATTTGCTGGTGGCAGGTACTACAGGCTCGGGTAAGTCGGTTGGTGTGAATGCCATGATTTTAAGTTTGCTCTACAAAGCTACCGCCGATGAAGTGCGCTTGATTCTGATCGACCCGAAAATGTTGGAATTATCCGTGTACGAGGGCATTCCGCATTTGCTCGCGCCCGTGGTCACCGATATGAAAGAAGCGGCCAACGCACTGCGCTGGGCGGTAGGGGAAATGGAGCGCCGGTACAAGCTTATGTCCTCGCTTGGGGTGCGCAATTTAGCCGGCTGCAACGAAAAAATCACCCATGCCGCCAATCAAGGCGAGCCTTTGCGCGATCCGTTCTACAACCCTGCAGAAGCGTTTGACCCCGATCTACCCGCGCCAATCCTTGAGCGGCTGCCGCACATTGTGATTGTGGTAGATGAATTTGCCGACATGATGATGGTGGTCGGCAAAAAGGTTGAAGAGCTCATCGCCCGCCTAGCGCAAAAAGCGCGCGCCTCGGGCATCCACCTCATTTTAGCGACTCAACGGCCCTCGGTGGATGTAATTACCGGCTTGATTAAAGCGAATATTCCCACCCGAATCTCGTTTCAAGTGTCCTCGAAAATTGATTCCCGCACCATTTTGGATCAAATGGGTGCCGAGAGTTTGCTCGGCCATGGCGATATGCTGTATTTGCCGCCCGGCACCGGCTTGCCGATGCGCGTGCATGGCGCATTTGTGAGCGACGATGAAGTGCATCGCGTGGTTGAAGCCTTAAAAGCGCTGGGTGAACCCAATTACATTGATGCGGTCTTATCGGAAGAATCCGCCTCGGCTGTCATGCTGCCCGGCGAGAAACCTGTTTCAGCCTCGGGCGAGGCCATTGATGAGTATTACGATCAAGCCGTGGCCATTGTGACCGAAACCCGCAAGGCCTCTATTTCGTATGTGCAGCGCCGCTTAAAAATTGGCTACAACCGCGCCGCGCGATTAATTGAAGAAATGGAAAATGATGGCATTGTGGGGCAGCTCCAAGCCAATGGCGCCCGCGAGGTGTTGGCGCCGCCGCCGCCCGCTCGCTAATCAAGTGATTGTTTTAAGTCGTTTTTTTATGCCCCCCGTTTTAGGTAGTTAACATGATGCGTTGGTTAATTGGTTGTGTGTTTGTGGTTGCCCCATTGAGTTTGAGCGTGATTGCCCCGGCCTTGGCCGACACGCAAGCATTTCCGCTAGGCACCCCTGCCGCCGCCACACCGACTGATGTTCGCCCGCTCACGGAATTTGTGAAAAATCTTAAAACTTTTTCAGCCAACTTTATCCAAAAACAAGTCAATGTTCGCGGCCAAACTCAGCCGGGCTCGACGGGTAATTTTGTGTTGGCGCGACCCGGCCAATTTTACTGGGCCTATGAAGTGCCCTATGTGCAAAAACTCATCGCAAGCGACGGCAAGCTCTGGGTTTATGACCCCGATTTAGCCCAAGTAACCATCAGCTCCTTGAGTGATAATCGGGGCGCGCCGATTGGGATTTTTTTGGGTAATCAACCGCTTGAAGAAGTGTTCACGATTCGCAGCCTCGGCAATAACGATGGTTTGTCTTGGTATGCTTTAAGTGATCGCTCGCAAAAAAGCGATTTTTCATCGGTGCAAATCGGCATGGATGCTAAAGGCATTAAGGCCATGGTTTTTAAAGATAAATTAGGGAATAACACCACGGTGCAATTCAGCGCGCGGGAGGTCAATCAGCCTGTTGATAAAACCCTATTTGCCTTTACGCCCCCGGCGGGCGTTGATGTGGTGAACAGCCATTAACCTGCGATCCGCCCATGGTGCCTGATCTTTTTGGTAACGAACCGCCAGCGCCGCTGCATAAAACCCAGCCCCGCCCACCTTTAGCCGAACAGCTACGTCCCACCACCCTAAATGAGGTGATTGGTCAGACGCATTTGCTTGGGCCCGGCAAGCCCTTGCGTTTAGCCTTTGAGTCGCACAAACCCCACTCCATGATTTTATGGGGGCCGCCTGGGGTGGGTAAAACCACGCTAGCGCGCTTAATGGCGAGCGCTTTTGATAGTGCGTTTATTGCCTTGTCGGCGGTGTTCTCTGGCGTTAAAGATATTCGTGCCGCCATGGAACAGGCTGAACGCAATCTGGAATCAGGCCAGCCCACCCTGTTATTTATTGATGAAATTCATCGCTTTAACAAAGGGCAGCAAGATGCCCTGCTGCCCTTTGCCGAATCAGGCTTGGTCACGTTACTTGGTGCCACCACCGAAAACCCTTCGTTTGAGCTGAACTCAGCCTTACTCTCACGGGCGCAGGTGTATGTGCTTAAATCACTTAGCCCCGAGGAATTGCGCCAACTCATCACGCGGGCGCAAACCCAAGCGCAAACCCAAGCGCTGGGGTCATTGGTGTTTTCACCCGATGCCATCGAGCGGCTGATTGAGCTGGCGGATGGCGATGCGCGCCGCCTTCTTAATTTGCTTGAGCAGCTTGATACCGCCGCCCTCGCCCTGGGGCGCACTGAGATGAGCGCCGAATTACTCACTGAAACCTTAAGTGCGGGTGCTCGCCGGTTTGATAAAGGCGGTGAGCATTTTTACGATCAAATTTCAGCCTTGCATAAATCAGTGCGCGGCTCACACCCTGATGCGGCGTTGTATTGGTTTTGCCGCATGCTCGATGGCGGCGCGGATGCCAAATATCTCGCGCGGCGCATTGTGCGCATGGCTTGGGAAGATATCGGGCTGGCCGATCCGCGCGCGCTGCAAATTGCCAATGATGCTGCCACAACCTATGAGCGGCTAGGCTCACCCGAAGGCGAGCTCGCGCTCGGCCAAGCGGTGATTTATTTGGCCATTGCGCCCAAAAGTAATGCCGGCTACACCGCGTTTAATCAAGCGATGGCGTTTGTTAAGGTCGATCAAAGTCGCGAGGTGCCCATGCATTTACGCAATGCCCCCACGCGCCTCATGCAAGAGCTGGGTTACGGCCATGCTTATCGCTATGCCCACGATGAACCCCATGCCTATGCCGCCGGTGAAAAATATTTGCCCGATGGCATGGCCGAGCCGCAGTGGTATCAACCCACCCCCCGGGGTCTTGAGGGCAAAATTGCAGAAAAAATGGCCTTTCTTCGGTCGTTGGACGATAAGCAATGCAGCGATTAGCCTCTGCTTGATTCAGTCAGTGTCATCGGTGCTTAAAATATGCGTGGGCAGGTTATCCATGGTGACCGTGTTTTTTTCCTGCCAATAAGCAGCAATGCCCGCCACGCCTTTTTTTTCTGCCCACCGATTTAGGGTAGGGCGGTCGTGCAGGGTTGTGGACGTTTGCGCGAATTCGGGTACGCCAAAGCCGCGGGAGGTTTGGACTAAATTAATAGTCAAATCAAATAGTTGGCGTGCGCCGGGGTGGTTTGGAAATAAGGCATATAACTGAGCCCAAGCCGCATCGCGCAGTGAATGGCCATTCCCTTCGCAAGCGCCGCAACACGGCGGATCGCCCGCAAAATGCCCGTCCCTGCGGGTGGCTGAGCCAAAAGGCGCACAACGGCGTTATCGGCCTTGGCATCGTAGAATAACTACGTATGTCCAAGAGTGATCGTTTTTTTATTTGGCTTGTATAACGCAAATTGATTTTTTTGCTTGAATTTTTGGCGCAAGGCCAAAGCTTTTCACGCCCACATCATGCCGATGAATTATGACGACAGCGCCTGTTTTCTGAATGATGCTGGGTTAAACTCAATCGGATTGTTTTTTGACTCCTGAACTTTGAGAAAATTTTTCTATGAGCGCACGCCATCATCCCGCTTTTTGTTTTGTCCGCAGCCAGCCGATTGCCGCCTTGAATCTCACGGTGGATGAATACCGCCACATCGGCACAGGTGCGCGGCATTTTCATTTGGCCACCTCAGACGATCAAAATGTATTTTTGGTGGGGTTGCGCACCGTGCCGAACGATTCAACCGGCGTGGCGCATATTTTGGAACACACCGTGCTCTGTGGCTCGGAGCGGTTTCCGGTGCGCGATCCGTTTTTCATGATGATTCGCCGCTCACTCAATACATTTATGAATGCGTTTACGGCAAGCGATTGGACAGCCTACCCCTTCGCCTCGGTGAATGTGAAAGATTTTTATAACTTGCTGGACGTGTATTTGGATGCGGTGTTTTTCTCGCGCATCGACGAGCGGGACTTCATGCAAGAAGGCCATCGGGTTGAATTTTCCACCCCCGATGACCCAACCACGCCGCTCACTTTTAAAGGCGTGGTATTTAACGAAATGAAGGGCGCGATGAGCAATCCTTCATCGGTGCTGTGGCAAACGCTAACCAGCGCGTTGTTCCCAACCACTACGTATCATTTTAATTCCGGCGGCGAACCTGCGGATATTCCAAATTTAACCTATGCGCAATTAAAGGCGTTTTACCAGCGGTTTTATCACCCCTCGAACGCGGTTTTTATGACCTATGGCAATTTGCCGGTCGCAGATTTGCAAACCCAGTTTGAAGAAAAAGCCTTAAAGCGCTTTAGCCAAATTGATCCGCAATCGGCCATTCCTTTGGAGCAAGCGTTGCGCTCGCCTATCGAATGTGTCGATCGCTACGCCTTTGATGAGCCTGATACGACCGAGAAAACTCACATCGTGTTGGGTTGGCTTTTGGGCGAAAGCACCGATTTAAATGCTGCGCTTGAGGCGCAAGTGCTGGAAGGTGTATTGCTTGAAAACAGCGCATCGCCCTTGATGCGGGTGTTGGAAAGCACCGATTTGGGCGGCTCGCCCAGCCCAATCATGGGGCTTGAGGATTCGCAGCGCCAAATGGTGTTTGTGGCGGGGCTTGAAGGCTCCGAGCCCGAGCGCGCCGAGGCGGTGCAGGCGCTGATTCTCGACACACTCAAAACGGTGGCCGAGCAGGGCGTGCCCGCCGAAATGATTGAAGCGGTTTTGCATCAAATTGAGCTCTCGCAGCGCGAGGTGACCGGCGATGGCTACCCGTATGGCTTGCAGCTCATGATGCACAGCCTGCCGGCCGCCATTCACGATGGCGACCCGATTGCCGTGCTGGACTTAGAGCCGGCACTGGCGCGCTTGCGAACGCGCGCGGCCGATCCGCAATTTATCCCGAATTTAATTCGCCGCCTATTGCTTGATAACCCGCACCGTGTGCGTTTGGTGTTGGCGCCGGATACCACGCTTTCCGCCCAAAAAACTGCCGCCGAACTGGCGCGGTTGGCCTCGATGCAAGCTAACTTAAGTGATGCCGAGAAACAGGCGATTGTCGCGGCCGCCAAGGCGTTGGCCGATCGGCAGGCTGAGGTGGATGACATCAGTATTCTGCCCACCGTGACCCGCGCCGATATCCCCGAGCATATCGCCTTGCCGGTGCCCGAAAAAGTAGCGGCGCAGCCGGTGTCTCAAACCTGGTTTAATCGCAGCACCAATGGGCTTATGTACCTGCAGGTGGCACTCGATTTGCCTGCGCTCACGCACGATGAGCTGGATTTATTGCCCATTTACACCGGCTTGCTCACAGAACTTGGCGCCGGCTCGCGCAATTACGTGGCCATGGCTGAGGCCACCTCCGCCCGCACCGGCGGCTTTGGCGCGCGCTCGTCCATTCGCCCGAATGTGGATGATCCGCACAACCTGACGTCTTATTTTATGCTTGGCGGTAAAGCCTTGGTGCGCTATACCGAGGATATGGTGGATTTATTCCACGCGCATTTGAATGCAGCGCGGTTCGATGAAACCGATCGCATCCGCGATTTAATCAGCCAAATTCGCTTTCGAAGCGAGCAGGGCATTGTGGGCTCCGGCCATGTGCATGCCATGAATGTGGCCGCAAGCGGCATGAACGCACGTGCCAAGCTCACCCACGAATCGGGTGGCGTTGCCGGGGTGCGCCGCATCAAAGCGATGGATGATGCGCTGGATGCCCCGCACGCATTAAGTGATGTGGCCGAGCGGCTGACTCGCTTGCATGCCAAAATCAAGGGCGGCCTGCGCCGTTACAACATCGTGGCGGAGGATCGGCATTTTGCTGATATTGAACAAAGCCTTGCCGCGCACATGCAGCACGGCACAGCGGTTACGCCATTTCATCTCAATCACGTGCACCACAGCGTGCGCGAGGGCTGGATTGGCAATTTAGCGGTGAATTATTGCGCCAAAGCCTATGCCGCCGTGCCGCCCGCCCACAAAGATGCCGCCGCGCTGGCGGTTTTGGGCGGGTTTTTACGCAATGGTTATTTGCACCGCGCAATTCGCGAGCAGGGCGGCGCATATGGCGGCGGCGCAGGTTATGACGGCGAATCGGCGAGTTTTCGTTTTTACTCTTACCGCGACCCGCGCTTGGCTGAAACCCTTGCCGATTTCGATCAGTCGATTGATTGGCTGCTCAATACCCGGCATGAAAGCCGCACCATTGATGAAGCTATTTTTGGCGTAATTTCCGGCATCGATAAACCCGGCTCACCGGCGGGCGAGGCGAAAAAAGCCTTTAACGACAGCTTGCATGGTCGCACGCCTGAGTATCAGCAAGCCATGCGCGCGCGCATTTTAGAGGTGACTGAAGACGATTTAAAACGGGTTGCGACTACGTATTTGCAGCCTGATAACGCCTCGGTGGGCGTGCTGGCCGGCGCCACCAAAGAAGCGGAGCTCGTGGATTTGGGGCTGCAGATTGAGCGAATCTAGCGGCCTATAAATAATTTGCATCGGTAATTAATGCATTGAAAGCGCACAATCAGGGTGCGCTTTTTTTTGCTCAAAATTCATATTACCCTGCGCAAATTGAGCAGGTTGCCAGCGGCTTATATTTAATGACCGTAACCGCGCGGGGTGTTTGAGTTGCCAAATCTCGGGAGGATATGCCATGAGGCAAGTCACGTTACGTTTGATGCCACTCATTGCCGGTTGGGCTGTATTATGCAGTCCAATCGGTTCGGTTCATGCCGCGCCGCCTACTGAGGCGGCCAGTTGCGCCGCCTACTGAGGCGGCCAGTTGCGCCGCCTGCCACGGCGCCTTTGGCGAGGGTTTGCCCGCCGAAAATTACCCGCGCTTGGCAGGTTTGCCCGCGCAGTACATCAAAGCGCAGCTTAGCTACTTTGCCGATGGCACCCGCAAAAACGCCATTATGGCGGGGATGGCCAAGCCTTTATCGCCCGCGCAAATCACAATACTTGCCGATTATTACGCCAGCTTGCCGGTGACTATGCCCGCCCCGGCGGCCAGCGTGGCGCCTGATTTTGTCGCGCGCGGGCAGCAACTCGCCGAATTTGGCGATTGGAAAGCCGGCATTCCCGCTTGCTTTCGCTGCCATGCGGCCGGCGGCGTGGGGGTGCCGCCGTATTTCCCGCCGATTGCGGGGCAATCGGCAAAATATCTGGCCGATCAAATCACTGCGTGGCAAACCGGCACGCGCCAAGGCGATCCGCAAGGCTTAATGCACAGCGTGGCCAGCCGCATGACCGCTGTCGATACCCAAGCCGTCACCGCCTATCTTGCCGCCCTTAAACCTGCGGCGGCGGTGCTGGGCGATACCCAGCCTGTATTAACCGGAGGTGTGCAATGAATGCGCTAATCAAACCCCTGTTCAAACGGGGAATAACCCCCTTGGCGTATGCCGTGCTGCTGGGGGCAAGTGCGCCCCTACTGGCCGCTGATGCGGCGCCTGCCGTAACGCAGCCCTCGGTGATACCGGCGATGGCCGCTCTGAATGCCGCCTTGCTCACCGGGGCGACCTTCACCCCGCCCGATCCGGCCAGCATCCCCAAAGATGAATTTGGTCAAGTGGTGCAACTGGGGCGCAATATTATGTTTGAAACCAAAAAATATGCGCCAGAATATGTCGGTAATTCATTGAGTTGCGTGAATTGCCATACCGATGGCGGCGCAATGGCCGGTTCCGCACCGTTATGGGGCGCTTGGGTGAGTTACCCTGCGTATCGCGCTAAAAACAAAAAAGTAAACACCTATGAAGAGCGGTTGCAAGGCTGCTTTCGGTTCAGCATGAATGGTAAAGCCCCGCCCTTGGGCAGTGAGGTACTGGTGGCCTTACAAGCCTATTCTTACTGGTTAGCTCGCGGGCTGCCGGTGGATGAAAAAGTGGCCGGTCGCGGTTATCCCAACGTGCCAGAGCCGGCGCTGGCGCCCGATTTTGTGCGCGGCAAAGCCGTGTATGAAGCCCAGTGCGCCATTTGCCATGCTGCCAATGGCGAGGGTCGAGTGGTCAATGGCGCAGTGGTGTTCCCGCCGCTGTGGGGCGCGCAATCATTTAATTGGGGTGCGGGCATGGGCAGTATTGCCAATGCGGCCAAATTCATTTACGCCAATATGCCCTATGGCCAAAGTTATAGCCTAACGCCGCAGCAAGCTTGGGATGTGGCCTACTACATGGATGGTCAAGAACGCCCACAAGACCCGCGCTATGAGGGCAGCGTGGCGGCCACTCGCGCCAAATATCACGATAACAAAAATAGCTTGTATGGCACGACGGTCAACGGGGTGCTGCTGGGCGATACCGGCGCGCCTAAGTCGTTCAAGGGGAATAAAAGCTAATGTTTAAGGCCGCCAGCGGGTGGTGCAGTCCATTATTTGCCTAGCAGCTTGCCTGACTTGCATCTGACCTATGTTTAAGAACCCACCACTTTGGTGGGTTTTTTGCTTTGGCTAAGATTTTTTTGGCAACGATGCATGAAGACGTGTATAACTATTTTGCAAGTTTTGTATTGATATTCAGGAGGCATAATGCTGGTTCGTTTAATTTATGTGTCGCAAATGACATCGCATGTTGATCACAGCGAGATTAAGTCTATCTTGGCCGCCTCGCAGCGCAACAATCCGCCCCGCGGGGTATCGGGTTTGCTGATGTTTAATTCAGGGTTTTTTTTGCAATGGCTTGAGGGCGAACGCCGTGCGGTGAACGAACGCTTTGCGCGCATTGCCCAAGATGACCGGCATACCGATCCCTTATTGCTGGATTATCAAGTGGTGGTATCCCGGCAGTTTTCTAGCTGGAACATGGGCTATTTGGGCGAGGGCTCGATGAATCGCAACATTTTTTTCGAATTTGGCGCAAGTGAGCAGTTTGATCCCTACAACCTAAGCGGCGCCGCTGCAGAGGCCTTAATGCTGGCCATGCGTGCGCAAGTGCCGTTACTGAAAACATCGGGCTGATTTATGCCGCGCTGCCTGCTCGCCTTAAGTTGTGTTTTGTCGATTTTGGGCACCGGCCGGGCAGGTGCCGTCGCACAGGATTCTTTTATGCAAATTGAACAACCCCTTGAGCCGATTGATTTATACAGCGAGGCGGCGCGCACGCAAAATGTGTATGGCCAGCCATTACAGGTGTGCTCCAAAGCGCCTTTGACCGGCGCGCAGCGCAGCGGCTATTGCAGTTTATCGCCGCGTGATTTGGGTGCGCATGGCGTGTGCGCGCGCATGACGCCGGAATTTTTGGCCTATACCCTAAAGCAAGGCAACGATTTAATCACCCCGCAGCCGTGGGCGAATTTTCCAGGCTTAAAGGCGGGGGATTTTTGGTGCGTGTGCGCCGGGCGCTGGCAGCAAGCCCTAGATGCCGGCGTGGCGCCGCCGATTAACCCTAATGCCACCAGTATCGGCGTGTTAAATAATTTGTTTGCCGCCGATTTGAATCGCCATTTATGGCGGCCAGCCGCGAAAAATTAGTGACTACCGCCGTTCAGCTGGTTTGGTTCAAGCGCGATTTGCGCACGGTGGATCATGCGCCGCTGGTGCAGGCCGCCGCCGCGGGTTTGGTTTTGCCAATTTATTTGGTGGAGCCCGAATACTGGCAGCAGCCCGATACCTCGGCGCGGCAATGGCAGTTTATCGCCCAGAGCTTAGATGAGCTGGCCGAAGAGCTTGCCGCGCTGGGCGGCGCCTTGTGGCTGCAGGTGGGCGATGCCGTGGAAACCTTTGCGGCCTTGCTTGCAGCCTTGCCGATTGCCGCTGTGTGGTCGCACGCGGAAACTGGTAATGCATTCACCTTTCAGCGCGATCGCGCTATTGCACAGTTATTGCGGGAACACGGCATTCCCTGGCACGAATTAAGGCAAGACGGCGTGCGCCGAGGTCGCCATGATCGCGGGGATTTTGCCGCCCACTGGGCGCAGTTTGTTGCCCAGCCACGGCAGCCGCCGCCTGCCGTCATTGCGTTTTACACCGACCTGCCCACCCATCTTGCCAGCCATAGCCTGCCAAGTGCCGCCGCGTTGTGCCTCGCGCCCGATACTTGCCCACATGCACAACCCGGGGGGCGCCGGCGTGGGCTGCGCTTACTGAAAAGTTTTTTGCATGAGCGCGCAGAGCAGTACCTCAAGGGGATGAGCTCACCGCGCACCGCGCCGCAGCACTGCTCGCGTTTATCGCCGCATTTGGCTTACGGCACCCTATCGCTGCGCGAAGTGGTGCAAGCCACTCGCGCCCGCCAACTTGAGGTGGCAAGTTCGCCCGCCCCGTATTGGTCGCGGGCGTTGCAGGCTTTTGCTTCGCGCCTGGCGTGGCAAAGCCATTTTATGCAAAAGCTTGAAACTGAACCCGCGCTTGAGTGGCAAAATTTGCATCCGGCTCTGCGCACACAGCGACAAACGGGCGATGCCGCCATCTTGCACGCCTTTGCCAGTGGCCAAACCGGCTTGCCCTTCATTGATGCCTGCCTGCACCGATTGCAGGCCACCGGCTGGATTAATTTTCGCATGCGCGCGCTTTTGGCCGCGTTTGGCTGCTACCACCTCTGGCAGCCGTGGACAGCGGTGGGGCAAATCTTGGCGCGGCTGTTTATCGATTACGAGCCCGGTATTCACTGGAGCCAAATGCAAATGCAATCGGGCAGCACCGGCATTAACGCGTTTCGCATCTACAACCCGCTCAAACAATCGGTTGATCAAGACCCCGAGGGCAGTTTTATTCGCCAGTGGATCCCCGTGTTGCGCTCGGTGCCCACGCAGTGGATCCATGAACCGTGGCGGATGCCCGAATCCTTGCAAATTCAATTTGCTTGCCGCATCGGGGTCGATTATCCCGCCCCCATCATCGAACCCATTGCCGCCGCACGCACGGCCAAGGCGCGCTTGCGTGAGGCCTACGCCACAAGTGAAGCACGGGCGCAGAGCGCGATGGTGCTCATTAAACACGGGAGCCGAAAGCCGCGCCGCCGCACAAAGCAGCCAGCGCCCGCCCCGCAACTCTCACTTTTTGAGTAAGCCATGAAACGCCGCTCGAACGATAAAGCGCAGTTACCGCAAAAAATTTGCCTTGTGTGCCAACGCCCTTTCACTTGGCGCAAAAAATGGGCCAAAGACTGGGAACAGGTAAAATATTGCTCGGATGCTTGCCGCGCGCGCAGCAAAGCCCGTGCCCCACGGGAGCAACCATGCGGCAATTAATCGTTATTTTGGGCGATCAGCTCGATCGGCACAGCGCCGTATTTGATGATTTTGATGCGGCAAACGATGCGGTATTCATGGCCGAAGTGCCCTTTGAAGCCAAGCAGGTGTGGACGCACAAGGCACGCATTACGCTGTTTTTAAGTGCCATGCGCCATTTTGCCGAAGCGCTCACCTTCGATGGCGTGCGCGTGCATTATTGGGCGCTCGGCAGCCACCCGCATCAAACGCTCGCCCAAGCGCTAAGCGCCACCCTTAAAACCCATACACCCGCGAAAGTGGTGATGATCCCTGCCGGCGCTGCACGCCTCAATACCGAGCTTGCAATGGTGTGCCAACAGCACACCATTGCGCTTGAATGGCGCGAAGATCGGCATTTTATCGCCACCTTGGCCGAATTTGATGCTTGGAGCCAGGGCAAAAAAAGCTTGCGGCTTGAATTTTGGTATCGGCTACTGCGCCAAAAAACCGGCCTCTTAATGCAAGAGCGTGAGCCGATCGGCGGGCAGTGGAATTTCGATCACGACAATCGCGGCGCGTTTGATACCAGAGGCCCTGGGTTATTGCCCGCGCCAATCGGCTTTGCGCCCGATGCCACAACCCAAGCCGTATTGCGCGAGGTAGCACTGCATTTCTCCGATCACCCGGGCGAATTGGCGGTGTTCGATTGGCCGGTTACGCCGGATGAAGCCGACGCGGCGCTTGATGATTTCATCACTCATCGCTTGCCGCTGTTTGGGCAATACCAAGATGCCATGTGGACCGATCAGCCTTGGCTTTATCACAGCAAATTGGCCGCTGCGCTTAATCTTAAATTAATCCGCCCCCTGGACGTGTGCCAAGCGGCTGAGCGCGCTTATCAAATGGGTGCGGTGCCCTTGGCGGCGGCGGAAGGGTTTATCCGCCAAATTTTGGGTTGGCGGGAATATGTGCGCGGCTTGTATTTTCAAAAAGGCGATGCGTGGCTGCAGATGAACGCACTCAATGCCACCGCGCCCTTGCCGGATTTTTTTTGGACCGGCGACACCCCCGCGCGGTGCTTGGCGCAAACCCTAGGCCAGACGCTGCAAACCGGCTACGCGCATCACATTCAGCGCCTGATGGTGACCGGGCTTTATTGCTTGCTTTCGGGCATTAATCCCGAGGCCGTTCATGCGTGGTATTTAGCCGTCTATGTGGATGCGGTGGAATGGGTCGAAATACCCAATGTCTTCGGCATGAGCCAATTTGCCGATAATGGCGTGATGGCATCCAAGCCGTATATTGCCAGCGGTCAATATATTAACCGCATGAGTAATTATTGCGCCGGCTGTGCTTTTAAACCGGCGGTGGCGGTGGGGGATTCTGCCTGCCCGTTCACCACCTTGTATTGGGATTTTTTAGATCGCCACGAAGCGCGGTTTGAAAATCACCCAAGACTCGCGTTGCAAGTCAAAAACTTGCAGCGCAAAACGCAAGAAGAGCGTGCCGCTATTCGCGCGCAAGCAAATCACTGGCGGGCAGGCCACGCACGCGGTAGTTAAATCTAAAGCGCCTGCGGAATGTTAAAATTCGAAAGCTCGCTTGGATAGCACAAGGCGGTGCTACACGCAAATTAATCGATTAACCGATTGATTTGCATTGACTAAATCTGTTAGTAGCAGATTTAGTCTGGTTGAAAAGCACACGGAGGGGTTTTTCAACTGGCTATTTATTATTAATCACCAAAGGAGAGAGCCATGCGCCACCCACTGTTTGTTAAGTTTTTGCTGATGCTCGTTTTAAGCTTGGGCGCTTTTAGCGTCGCGCGCGCCGATGAGGCACCAATCAGCGTGGTTTTTCATGTTGATTATGCGGATACCAGCCGTTATTCCCTCACTTTGACCTCGGTGAATAACCTGCTGGATGCCTTTGAAGCCGAGCTTAAACCCGTCGAAGTTTCGATGGTGTTTGTGGGCAATGCCATTCGATTCACCACCGATAGCAATATGGCCGGCACGCCATTTGATGCTGCCAAAGATGCTAAATTCAATGCCGATCGAAAATTACTCAAAGAGCGGCTGGAATCGCTCATCAACTCCCGCAATGTGAAGGTGTATTTGTGTGGCAACACCTTGTCCGAGGCGGGCGCTGATTCAGTGAAACTGTATTCCGGCGTTAATGTCACCTCTTCTGGCGTGGCTAAAATTGCCGAATTAGAGCACGCAGGTGCGGCTTATTTGAAAATTCAATAGCAGTGATACTGACATAAACCGTCACGCGGCGGTGGTAATGTGCCACCGCCGCAGGCACAAGCAGTTTCAACCCAAGCAGGGTTGAAACTTTTTTTTTGAGCAAAAATAGAGCCGTTAGCAGGCTGCCAAAACCCCTCATCCTTAAGTTTCTCGCCCGACCTAGCGCAGTCTGCGCCCAGATGGATTCAATCAACTACTTGTTTGGTCAATGGTCGTGTGGGCATGCTTGTCCTCTCTGAACAAGCGGCTGAAAATAACGATTCCAGCCGCTTGCTGAGTTTTGTTGAACAGGCTCGATGTTCGAATTTTATAGAACGGGCCTAAGCACACGGCTTATGCGTTGTAGCCTTCGGTGCGGCGACGCGAACCTCTATTGCCGGGTTGCGGGCGCGATGCGGTGGTATTGCCTCGGTTATCGCGGTTATCTCGGCTGACGTTGCCATTGGCATCGACGCGATTGGGGCTGCGGTTCGCCTGATTACTCGGGCGGCCTTCATTGGTGCGGCCGGTCCCCGTGCTGCGCGCGCCCTCTGATCGTGACGGGCTGCCGTGGTTGCGCGCCGGAATATCTCTGCGCGGTTGGCGCGCCGCTTGGGGTTTACGTAACGGTTCTGGCCGTGCGTTAGGGTCTGGCTCAAAGCCTGGCACAATCACGCGCTCAAGTTTTTGGCGAATGGTGCGCTCAATATCGCTAAGCAACTTGTGCTCATCTATGCACACCAATGAAACGGCAATGCCCCCCGCGCCGGCGCGGCCGGTGCGGCCAATGCGATGCACATAATCTTCTGGCACGTTGGGCAGCTCGTAATTCACCACATGGGGCAGGGCATCAATATCAATGCCGCGCGCGGCGATGTCGGTTGCCACCAAAACCCGCAGTTTGCCTGCCTTAAATTGACTTAACGCGCGCTCTCGTGCGGCTTGGCTTTTGTTACCATGAATGGCCATGGCCGGAATGCCGTCCGCATCTAGCCCTTCGGCTAAGCGATTGGCACCGTGTTTGGTGCGGGTAAACACCAGCACTTGATTCCAGTTGCCATCAGTAATTAACTGAGTAAGAAGGGCTTTTTTGGCATCGCGATCTACAGGATAAATGCGTTGCTCGACGCGCTCAGCGGTGGTGACTTGGGGCGCCACTTCAACTTTAGCGGGGTTATCCAGCAAATTTTGCGCAAACGTTTTAATTTCTGGCGCAAATGTGGCTGAAAAGAGCAAGTTTTGGCGTTGGCTGGGCAGCAAGGCGAGGATGCGTTTAATGTCGCGGATAAAACCCATGTCGAGCATGCGGTCGGCTTCATCCAGCACTAAAATTTCAACGCCGCCTAAATCAATTGAGCCTTGGCCTACGTGATCGAGCAGGCGGCCTGGGGTGGCGACCAGAATATCGAGCTTGCGCTGCAGGCGATCCCGCTGGGGGTTGATGTTGACGCCGCCAAAAATCACCATCGAGCTTAATTTAAGGTCTTGACCGTATTCTTTCACGCTGGCTTCAACCTGTGAGGCCAGCTCACGCGTGGGGGTGAGCACCAGCGCGCGGATGCGGTGTTTGTTGCTGGGATGCAGCACGGGTGTGGTGGCCAGACGCTGCAATAAAGGTAAAGTAAATCCGGCTGTTTTGCCGGTGCCGGTTTGCGCGGCGGCCAGTAAATCACGCCCTGATAAAACCAGCGGAATGGCTTCACGTTGGATTGGGGTTGGGGTTGTGTAGCCAACAGCGGTAAGTGCGCGAAGCAACTCAGGCATGAGGCCAAGATCAGCAAATGACATGGGCATTCCAGAAAATAGGGGGAAGATAAGAATAATCGAACCGCGCATGATACCGGATTTATGCCCATGCCAACGGATTTATCTCCGGGCTGGGTTTTGGGTGCGCGTATTGCCGCAGACGGCGCTAATCAATCGTGCTCAAATGGGAACACATACTGATAGAATGCCAATCTTAAATTGAACTCAAGCGTAGAACGAGGTGAAAAAGGATGGCACTGGGCGGCGGCATGATTCATCACAACATTCCAGATAAGGAGATGTTGTATCGCTCTTATATGCCGTTTATTAAAAACGGCGGTTTATTTATTCCCGGTTTTACGCAACATGAACTGGGTAAAGAGCTATTTTTAACCCTCACCATGATGGGCAGCCCAGAGCGTATTGCGCTGGCCGTTAAAGTGGTTTGGCTCACGCCGGAAGGCGCGCAAGGCGGTAAAACGGCCGGTATCGGTGTGCAATTTAGCCCCATGGATAAGGGGCAAACCCGCGCGAAAATCGAAGCTTATTTACCCGGCGCGCTCGAAAAAGATACGCCAACGGCCACGATCTAGAACCGAGCGATGCACTTGGTGATGACCGCGGATCTCAACTCATCCCGCCTTTTTTTGGGGCGCCGCTAAGATGATGCGCCGCCTTAAACGGGCGCTGGCTCCCTCGGGGCGTTCGCCCTTTTTCAGCCAGACAGCCGCGGTATTGACCTTGCCCATGGCATTGGCTTATTTAGGCTTGGCTTGGACCGTGACGCACTATTTCTATTTGATCTCGCCGATTTGGCCTTCGGCGTCGGTCGCGGCGGCGGGTGTGATGCTCTTCGGGCGTGCGGCATTGCCGGGTATTTTTATCGGCTCCTACGTGGCCAATAATTATTTAATGCAATGGAGCCCGCTCGGGGCTGCCATTGCCTCGTGCGGGAATGCACTAGGCCCGTTAATCGGGACTTACCTTTATCGTAAGATCACAACCGAAGATTACTTTGATAGCACCAAAACAGTCGGCTTGTTTATGCTCATGCAGGGCGGGGTGGCGTCACTTTTCTCCGCTTTAGTGGGCGTGCTGGGTCTTTCTTTGATGGGGCAGGCTGCCCATGCCGGCTCATGGGGGACATTTTTAAGCTGGTGGGTGGGCGATTTAACCAGTGTGGTCATGCTGGCGCCGGCACTGTATTTATGGGGCAAATGGCTCTATTTAGGCGAGCGTTATCCCCATGAGCAAGAGGGGCATCGTGAGCTTGTTTTAACTTCGGTGATGATTCTAGGCGGTTCGCTTGCAATTTTTGGGTTTCCAAGCGTTGGCAGTGTGCTGCATATTGGGTCGATGGCGCTTGTCTTGCCGCCCTTGGTTTGGGCGGCGCAACGTTATAATCCCCGCATTGCCTTAACTTTATTTGCAACGCTTTACATTATAGCCATGGGCGGCACGATTCTTCATCGGGGGCCTTTTGGCGAGTTTGATTTAGGGGCGGCATTAACGGCTTTACAGTTAATGGGCGCCTCGATTGGCTCTGGCATATTAATCGCCTCAGTGCTGGATTTTCAGCGCCGAAAAGTCACAACACATTTGCGCGAAGTCAACGAAACGCTGGCAGAGCGCGTAGCAGAGCGCACCTTGGCGTTAAGTATGAGCGAGAGCCGAATGCGCCACATGCTCGAGATGACGCCCATGCCGATATTGGTAACCGAACTTACCACCAGCAACATATTATTTGTCAATGATGAGTGCTTGAGTTTGTATGGCATGACCCGAGCGCAAGCAAAAGAAGTGGTGCCCAAAGATTTATGGGCCGATCCCCGTGATCGCGAGGAGATTATTTTAAGGCTAAAAGCTGGCGAAGCGATTCGCAATTATGAGGCCGCGTTCAAAGGGCCCCAAGGCGATATGGTCTGGTTTTCTATGGCGGTCGTGTTAACGCAGCTCGATCAAAAAGAAGCGCTGTTGTTTGCGTTTAAAGACATTAGCGCGCACAAAATTCGGGAAGCCAATTTAATTACCCAAGCCACCACCGATGAGCTCACCGGCTTGCATAATCGCCGCCAGGTGCTTGAGTTGTATCACAGGCTGATTGAGCAGCCGAGCCACAGCACAGAAGAGCTGACCCTGTGCATTTTTGATTTAGATCATTTTAAAAATATTAACGACACCTATGGCCATTTATGCGGTGATCAGGTTTTGCGCACAGTGGCCGAGATAGCGCAGCAAAGTCTGCGAGAGCACGACATTCTCGGACGCTGGGGCGGCGAAGAATTTATTTTAATCTTGCCCGGCACGCCATTGCGCAAGGCACATTTACTCATCGAACGCCTAAGACAAAAATTATCAGAGATGACAATATTATGCGAGGGCGGCAATTTTGTGTTGGTGAGTGCGAGTTTCGGTATGGTGGGTGGCGTGTTGGATCAAACCGGCTTGAGTGCCGATTTATTCGATATTTGGTTAAGTCAGGCCGATGCAGCACTTTATGACGCGAAGAATAAAGGCCGCAACCGAATCGAAACCCATCCCCCGCATTTTCTCTAAACCAGGTGGGTTCATAAAATAGCCTTGGCTTTTTTATTGGCATCCTCTTTATTTTAATAATTATTGTGAATTATTCATGCCCCAATCGGTTCTGTTACGTTTTTTAATTTTAGCCTTAGCTGTTTTTATCGGATTTTATGGTTATATCGGCTCAATGCCCTTGTTTGATTTAGACGAAGGCGCATTTACCACCGCCACACGAGAAATGTTTTTAAGACATGATTTTATTACGCCCTATTTAAATTCGGTTCCTCGGTTTGATAAACCCATCTTGATTTATTGGTTACAAGCGGCATCGGCCGTGTTGTTTGGCTTTAATGAATTTGCTTTCAGGCTGCCCTCAGCGCTTGCATCAACTGCATGGGTATGGGTGATTTATCGATTTGTCGCTCAAGTGGCGGATTCAAAAAAAGCCTTTTATGCGGCGTTAATTGCCGCGACCAGCTTAATGCCCACAGTGGTGGGTAAAGCCGCCATTGCCGATGCGGTTTTAATGTTATTGATCACCTTAGCTATGTTTGCCATTTTCCGCCATTGGCAAACGGCCAAAGCCGCCTACATTCGTTGGGCTTATCTGGCTATGGCGCTGGGGTTTCTCACCAAGGGGCCGGTGGCGGTTCTGATTCCCGCCGTGGTGAGTTTATTGTTTTATTTATCAACGGGTCGCTTTGGCGCGTGGTGGCGCGCGGTATTAGATTGGCGGGGTCTTTCTATTTTTCTTATCATAGCAATGCCTTGGTACGTGGTGGAGTATTTAAGAGAGGGGCAGGCTTTTATCGAAGGGTTTTTCTTAAAAAACAATGTGGGTCGATTTAATTCACCCATGGAAGGGCATTCGGGTGGCTTTTGGTTTTATCCGGTGGTGACATTGTTTGCTTTGTTGCCTTTTACGGGGTTAGTGTTAGTTGCCGTAAAAAATAGTATCTCTGATCTTCGCCCGCTGCGGGTTTTGGTGCTTTCTGATGAGGCAGCATTAAAACGATTTGCTTGGATTTGGTTTTTATTTGTATTAGTGATTTTTTCATTTTCAGGCACAAAGCTACCGCATTATCTTAACTACGGTTTAGTTGGCTTAATTATTATTATGGCTTTGGCGTTCCCTAAAATATCAAACCGTTTTTTGCATTTAGCACCCGTGGCTTTGTTTTTTATCATACTTTTGATTTTACCCTTGGCGCTTAATCTAACCGTTCATCAAATAAATCCGCCATATGTGCAAGATATGCTGGCTGATCGCGCTGCTTATTTTGGTTGGGGTTGGTATGCCCCGTTAGCTGTGTTTTTGGGGCTATTGCTTTTTGCGGCATTTAAGCGCCGCATTGCCTTAGTTTCAATTATGGTGCCGCTGGCTCTTTCATTTTCATTTATGGTGAATGCCCGCTTGTTGCCGATCGTGGCGCAGCTTCAGCAGGGTCCAATCAAAACAGCCGGGCTGATTGCGCGGGATTTACCTGGGCCCGCCCTAATGGTTGGCATGAATACCCCAAGTTTTGGTGTTTATGCCGGAAAAATTCTTAAAAAAGGCAAGCCCGAACCCGGCGATTTGGTTTTATCCCGCGCGCGTGATGCGGCCACATTAAATGCCCAAATTCTGTTTGCGCAGGGCGGTGTGGTGCTGTTAAGAATGCGTTAGACTCTTACCACTAAAACTTAATTTTTTTGACGTCAAATATAGTCTGAGTCCTCAGCCTGATTTGACAGACACCAATAGGAGATGGCCATGTCTGAAATTCTGAAAAATCGTCGTCATTTTATAACCGCTATGGCCGGTGCCGGTGGTTTGGCTTTAGGGGTTAAATCGGCACAGGCGGCGGATGAACTCAGCTTTCCGGGCGATAAACCCAAACATCATTTGGTTTTTCAATTGAATCATGATGAAACCGAGTACCAAACCCATATTTTGAATTCAATGAGTGCGCTGCTTACCGAGTTTGGCGGCAATATTCAGTTGGCGGTGGTCGCGTTTTCAAAGGGAATTCATATTTTAGCTAAAAACCCCAAGCGCCCAGTTGATAAAACCATTTACGAGCGGGTTCAAGGCTTTGCCGATAATTATGGCGTGGAGTTTGTGGCCTGTGGCAATACCATGCACACCGTGGGTTACACCGATGCGGATATGCGTTCATTTGCCAAAATTCGCCAAGTGGGGGCGGCGGCTTTAATGGAGTATCAAGAGCAAGGTTATTCTTATATCGCGTGGTGATGGCATTTTTTAATAAGGTTTTTTCATGAATGAATTGGTGATTCGCCAGCCTGATGACTGGCATGTGCATTTGCGCGATGGCGCGATGCTGGCGGCAGCGGCGCCATTTACGGCGCGTCAGTGCGCGCGCGCGATTGTGATGCCGAACTTGGTGCCGCCGGTAACCACGGTGGCGGATGCCTTGGCGTATCGAGATCGTATTTTGGCGGCTGTGCCTGCAGGCGTTAGCTTTGAGCCTTTAATGACCTTGTATTTAACCGAGCAAACCTCGGTGGCGCAATTGGCAGCCGCTGCAGCCAGTCCCTACATCCACGCGGTGAAGCTGTATCCGGCGGGCGCAACCACCAACTCTGATCGGGGCGTGCGTGATCCTTTGTCGATTGATCCTTTGCTGGCAGAACTTGAGCGTTCAGGCTTGCCGTTGCTCGTGCATGGGGAAGTGGTGGATTCGGCGGTTGATATTTTTGACCGGGAAGCGCAATTTATTGAACGGGTGTTAAAACCCCTGCTGGCGCGCTTTCCCAAGCTTAAATTGGTGATGGAGCACATCACCACGAAAGATGCCGTTGAGTTTGTTTTAAGCCAGCCAGATAACGTGGCGGCGACCATCACAGCGCATCATCTTCTATATAACCGCAATGCTTTATTAGTGGGTGGTGTGCATCCGCACTATTACTGTTTGCCGGTCTTGAAAAGAGAATCGCATCGCCAAGCCTTGCTTGTTGCTGCCACCTCGGGGCATCCGAAATTTTTTATGGGTACCGATTCAGCGCCGCATACCCAAGCCAATAAAGAATCGGCCTGTGGTTGTGCGGGCGCATTTACCGCGCATGCGGCGCTTGAACTATACGCCGAGGCGTTCGATCAGGTCGGCCAGCTGGCGCGCTTGGAAGCCTTCACGAGCCTGAATGGCCCACGTTTTTATGGGCTGGCGCCCAATGAGGCGCGCATTAAGCTCACCCGCAGGGCGCAAGCGGTGCCTCTGTTTATCCCCGTGGGCGAATCGGAGCGGTTAATTCCCCTGCGCGCGGGCGAAACGCTGGCTTGGCAAGCGCAGCTTGTGCCATGAGCCCAAACCCAGGCCCATTAACCGGTTTGGCGCGCTTGCTGGCACCGCCCTTATTGCAGGGGGTGTTGAAGCAAACCCCCAGCGATTTTCGGGTTGATGAGGTGTTAGGTTTTGAGCCCGAGGGAACGGGTTCCCACGGGCTTTTTCTGTTTGAAAAAACGGGTATGACCACGGGGCAACTGGTGGGCGCGTTGTCGAAAATCACCCGCACATCCGAGCGAGATATTGGCTTTTGTGGCCTTAAAGATAAGCACGCGGTGACTACGCAATGGATTAGCTTGCCTTTGCCCCCTAAACACCCGCCGCACACGGATCCTGATTGGTTTGCTGCCTTGCCCGCGGGCGTGCGGGTGGTTCGCTGGGCGCCCCATCGTAAAAAAATTCGCCGCGGTATTCATCAGGGTAATCGATTCACCCTCGTGATTCATGGCGTGACGGGGGATGATCTGCTGTTTGAGCAACGGCTGGCGATTTTAAATCAGCAAGGGTTTCCCAATTATTTTGCGGAGCAGCGCTTTGGTCATCAGGGCGGGAATTACGATTTACTGCATAAAATCGGCGCCATTCCGGCTGAACAGAGCGCAGCGGTTAGTCGCGCAGATCGTAATTGGGGTTTATCGACCTTGCGGGCAGAAATATTTAATCAATGTTTATCGCACAGGCTCGCCGAGGAGTCTGATGTGCAGGCCAAGGTAGGCGATTTAGCGCAATTGGCGGGCAGTCACAGCCGGTTTTTGGTGACAAGCGATGAGTTGGCTCGCACCCAAACCCGGCTGGCTGAAGGCGATGTGGCCTTAACCGGCCCGCTCTGGGGTGAGGGGGAAAGCCCGGCTGGCGATGCCGTTGGTTTAAGTGAAACAATGATGGCGAGCCAAATCATGGCGCAATATGGCCACAAGCACGAGCCAAAATACTGGCTGCAGCACTTAGCGGCCTGGCGGGTTGAACACGATCGGCGCTTGCTGCGCGCCCCCGTATCCGATTTGCACATGGCCTGGCACGAGGTGGCGGGTGCGCGGCAGCTTGAATTAAAATTTACGCTGGATGCCGGCGCTTATGCCACGGCTTTATTGCGCGAATTGATTGATCTCTCGCCTGAGCCTTACGCCGTGTAACGACAACTATGTTGCCAATGAATCATTCAAAATCTGAATCGGCTCCGATAGCCCATCATGCGGCAACCCAATCGCCGCCTGATGAACACGTTCATCGTGATTCACATCAGAAGAATCATGGCGACCACGACCACAGTCACGGTCACGGTCACGATCACGGTCACAGTCATTCGTTGCCCGATCAAATTAGTCGGGCGTTTATCTTCGGCATTGGGTTGAATGTTTTATTTGTGGCCATTGAAGTCGGTTTTGGCTTGTGGAGCCACTCAGTGGCGTTGCTCTCGGATGCCGCACATAACTTATGCGATGTGTTGGGGTTGTTGATTGCTTGGGGTGCCATGGTGTTAAGCCGCCGGGCGGCGAGTACCCATTTCACCTACGGTTTGCGCAGCAGCACCATTTTAGCCGCTTTATTGAATGCGGGTTTTTTGATTGCGATGACCGTGTGGATTCTCTGGGAAGCCCTGCCGCGTTTACTTAATCCCGAGCAAGTTAATGGTGCGGTGTTGATTTGGGTGGCTTTGGCGGGTGTGGTTATTAACGGCTTAACGGCGTTGCTGTTCATGCGCGGCCAAGCGCACGATCTCAATCAACGCGGCGCATTTTTGCATATGGCCGCCGATGCCGTGGTGTCTTTCGGGGTTGTTATCGCGGGCGTGTTGATTGTGTTTACCCATTGGAACTGGCTTGACCCCCTCATCAGTGTCTTGATTAGCCTTGTTATTTTAATCCCTGCCTGGGGCTTGCTCAAACAGGCAGCACGGTTAATTCTGCACGGTGTGCCTGAAGGGATTAACCTAGCTGCCGTGCGAAATTATCTCGCCGGCTGCGCTGGGGTAATCGATGTGCACGATGTGCATATTTGGGCTTTGAGCACCACAGAGAATGCACTCACGGCGCATTTAATTATGGCCGATGGGGCTTATAGCGATGCCCTGCGTGAAACCATGAATCATGAGTTAGGCGCGCGGTTTAAGATCAACCATGTCACCTTGCAAATTGAATCGAACCAGAGTGATTTTCCCTGTGCCAGAGCGCAGGGTTGCCCCGTGTCGCTCAATCACCGGCCTTAGTGCCAGAGGTTTAGCCGGTTGCTTATGGTTCGGGCGGGGTGGCCGTTCGGTTGCATGGGGTGTTATAAAATTGCGCTGCATGAAGTAATGCCGGCTTGAACCGGCTACACTGATGCCATTCATTTATTCAACCACCAGAGGTTTTCATTGATGGACGTTCTTGACCGTATCGATCAGTTTGTTAAATCCAATCCTGTGCTTATTTTCATGAAAGGCACGCCGCAATTTCCGAGTTGTGGTTTTTCAAGCCGCGCCTCTGAAGCGCTCAAGGCCTGTGGTGTGCCCTTTGGTTATGTGAATGTGCTTTCTGACCCTGAGATTTTTGAGCATCTGCCGCGCTACCGCGATTGGCCCACCTTCCCACAAATTTATGTGGATGGCGAACTCATCGGCGGCTGCGATATTACGCTTGAGATGCTCGATCGCGGCGAATTGCAGCCCTTGGTGGAGCAGGCGGTGCAAAAGAAAGCGGCGCAAAACGACGCTGTTTAAATAGGGTTTTAAGCACCCTTCTAAGGCGGTTGAACGGTTTTAAGTTCAGCCGCCTTTATTTATCGCTATTGGTTTTTTGGGATTCAGCCGCAAGGGTTTGAATTTTTTGAATCATGCCCATAAGCCCGGTGGCGCGGTTGGCGGAGAGGTGGGTTTTTAAGCCCATCTCATCTAAAAAATCCGGCGCGGTGGCTAAAATCTCGGTGGCGGTTTTTTCGCCATACACCCGAAACAGCAGGGCGATGAGCCCTTTTACAATCGCCGCATCGCTGGTGCCTTGCAAAATCAGGCGGTTATCTTGCCACTCGGCATCAAACCAAACTTGGGATTGGCAGCCATGAAATTTATGGGCGTCGTCTTGCTTTTCGGCCGGAAAGGCGGGTAGAGCTTTGCCCATATCGATGATGTATTGGTAGCGATCGGTCCAATCATCAAAAAAAGCAAACTCCGATTTAAGTTCATCAATCGCTATTTGCGGTGTGAGATTAGCCATGCGCTGGGGTTTCCTTAATGCTAAAGCTCTCGCCGCAACCGCAGCTATCCACCACATTGGGGTTGGTAAATTTGAGCAGGCGCGAAAGTCCGCTGGCAACATAATCCAAGCTTGAGCCTTCGAGCATGGTGAGGCTTGCGGCATCACAAACAAGATGCACATTGTGTTGCACAAAGACCAGATCATCCTCTTCAATGGTTTTGGCAAAATCCATCACATAGCCATAGCCGGTACAGCCCGATTTTTTTACCCCAACGCGCAGTCCAAGGGCGGTGGGTTCGGTTGCCAACATCGATTGAATATGTGCACAAGCGGCAGGGGTGAGTGTGATGTGCGCGCGGGGCGGCAAGGCGGCAGCACGCAAAATGGCCGCGTGCATTTGGGACGAGCTCATGGCAATTCCTCCTTAGGGGTTAGCGCGGGGTATCGGCAACATAAATGTGTTCATGCTCGATTTTGATATCAAAGCAGGCGATGGGTTCATAGGCCGGCGCCGAGAGCGCTTCGCCCGTGCGCAGGCAAAATTGGGCGTTGTGGTAGGGGCAGGTGAGCAGATCACCATCAAGCGCGCCCTCATCGAGCGGGCGATCTTGGTGGCTGCACTGGTTGGCCACCGCCAAGATTACGCCATCGGCATTAATCACTAAAATGTCGGTGTCGGTGCCTTCAACGATGCGCCGCTCGCCTGCCGCCAACTCTCGCAGGGGGCATACCGGCAGCCAGATGGGGTGATTTGTCATCTTAAAACATCCCCGTGGCAAGGCGCGCTTCTTCCGACATCATGTCGCGGTGCCACGGGGGATCGAATACCAGCTCGACGGCGGCTTCTTCGACGGTGGGGATTTCCATAATGCGTTGATGCGCATCGGAGGCGATGACGCCGCCCATGCCGCAACCGGGCGCGGTGAGCGTCATATCCACTTCAACCCGCCGACCAGATATGGGCAGGGCTTCAACTTTGACTTTATACACCAAACCCAGCTCGACAATATTGATCGGAATCTCCGGGTCAAATACCCCGCGCAATTGTTGCCACACCATGTGTTCAATATCGGCATCGGTCGCATTTTCGGGGAGTTCAGGCTTAGGGGGCGGCTCTTTGCCGAGCGCATCGGCATCTTTGCCTTCTAAGCGCAGTAAATGGCCGCGCGCCTTAATGGTGAAGCTGCCGCCCAGTGATTGCATGATTTCAACCGGCGTGTCTTTGGATGCCAGCACTTTTTGGCCAGAAGGCACCATGATGGCGACACAATCTCGGGTTAATCGAACACGTTCCAAGGGTTCCATAGAGTTTCTCAAATCAGGTTAGGAGAGGAGTTTGTGCGCGCGGTGGACGGCCCGAATTAAGGCAGTCACCTCATCGATGGTGTTGTACAAGGCAAATGAGGCACGCACGGTACCCGCTGGGGCGCCGAGTTGTTCGAGTACGGGCATGGCGCAATGCTGGCCGGTGCGCACTGCAATGCCCATGGCGTCGAGCAAGGTGCCCATATCGTGCGGGTGGCTGCCTTCAATCACAAACGAGACCACCGGCACTTTGTGCGCGGCAGTGCCGATGATGCGCAGCCCCGAGATTTCTTTAAGCCCTGCGGTGGCAGTGGCGAGGAGTTTGGCTTCATGGGCGGCAATGGCGGGCCAATCTTGCGCGGCATGCCAGATGAGCGCGGTGCCAAGGCCAATGGCGCCTTCAATATTGGGCGTGCCGGCTTCAAATTTGGTGGGGGGTGGGGCGTAGCGCACCACATCAAAGCGCACAGATTCAATCATGTCGCCGCCGCCTTGGTAGGGCGGGAGTTCATCTAGCCAAGGGCGGCGGGCATACAGCGCCCCCACGCCTGAGGGACCGAAGGCCTTGTGCCCCGACATCGCATAAAAATCGCAGCCTAGGGCTTGCACATCAACTAAGCCATGCGGCAAGCCTTGCGCGCCATCAATCAGAACCGGTACGCCGTGGGCGTGGGCTTGTGCGCAAATTGCTTGCACCGGGTTGATGGTGCCAAGCGCATTTGATACGTGGTTGACCGCGAGTAGTCGCGTGCGCGGGGTAATAAGCGCGGGCAGGGCGGATAAATCCAGTTCACCTGAATCGTTGACGGGAATGACTTTGAGCACGATGCCGATGCGTTCACGCAGCATATGCCACGGCACGATGTTGGCATGGTGCTCTAGGGCAGAAATGAGGATTTCGTCCCCGGCTTTAAGGCGGGTGCCGAAGCTTGCTGCAACCAAATTAATGGCTTCGGTGGTGCCGCGCACGAACACGATTTCCTCAATAGCCGCCGCATTCAGGCTTTGGCGAATCTGCTCGCGCGCCGCCTCATAATGCTCGGTCGCACGTGCAGATAAGGTATGCACGCCGCGATGAATGTTGGCGTTATCCAACCGGTAAAATTGGTTCACCGCTTCAATCACGCAGAGCGGTTTTTGCGTGGTGGCGGCATTATCCAAATATACCAAGGGCTTGCCATGGATTTCTTGGCGCAAGGCGGGAAATTGCGCCCGAATGGCCGCCACATCAAAGGCGGCAGGCGCGACGTGTGCCGGTTGGGCGCTCATGCCCCAGCTCCGATGAGCTCACTTAGATGCGCGATAAGCTCGGGGTAGGGCAGGGCATCGATAATTTCTTGGGCAAAGCCTGTAACCAGTAATTTGCGGGCGTTCGCCGCACTAATGCCTCGGCTTTGCAAATAATATATCGCCTCGTCATCAAGCCGGCCAATGGTGGCGCCGTGACTGCATTTCACATCATCGGCGTAAATTTCAAGCTCAGGCTTGGTATCAATTTCGGCGGTGTTTGATAGCAATAAATTGCGGCTATTTTGATAGGCTTCAATTTTTTGGGCATCTTGTGCCACCAAAATTCGCCCCTTGAAAATGCCCCGCCCGGCGTCATCGGCAATAATGAGATAGTGCTCATTGCTGGTGGTGTGCGGCGCGCCGTGGGTGATGCGGGTGTGGGTATCCATCACTTGCTTGCCGCGAGGCATCATTAAACCGAGTAAATCACAGTGCGCGCCGGGCGCGCTGATGTTGACATCAATTTCATGCCGAGTGAGCTGCCCGCCCAATTGAATATGAATCGAGCGATAACGGGCATCGCGTTCGAGATGCACAAAACTGCGGTCAGTGAGTAAACGCTGATAATCACCCAGCCCCAAGTTGATATGGTTAAGCTGGCTGTTGGCGCCTTGCTCAATCACGCTGACCGCATTGCGCCAATAGGTACTTAAAGGCGTGTTTGAGCAAGACGATGGCGTTGCTTCAATCAGGGTGGCCTTGCTGTGGGCACCTAAGCGAATTAAAAGGCGGGTATGGCTGTGGTTGGCCTCATGGGGTGTATCGTGCCAATCGATCAGGATGGGCGCTTGGATGTCGGCATGGGCGGCAATATCGAGCACAAAACCATCGCCAGCCAAGGCGGTGTTGAGGGCTACGAGCGCATCGTTGCGGCCTTGCGCGCGCGGGGCGAAGGCGGCAGCGCAATCGGCTTCGCTCGCCTCAGTCAAGGGGGTGATGGTGATGCCTGCGGGTAAGTTTTGAGGCAAAGGCTGCAACTGCCCACCGTTACAGCGAATCACCCATGCGTTGGGTACAAATGCGGTTAAATCTGTGGCAGGGGTTTTCGGGCTGGCGGTATTGTCTATGGTGCTGGTGGCGCTCAACCGCGCGATGGGGCGAAGGTTGGTCCAACGCCATTCTTCATCTCGCGCGGTCGGCAAGCCCCAGCTTAAAATTTGCTCACAGGCGAGGGTTTGAACCCCAGTGGGTGCCAGGCTGGCGGTGACCGGTTGGCTTAACGCAGCGCGCAGCCACTCTGGCAATTCCACAGGTTCAATGGCGCGGGGTAGAGCAGCACTCATGATGCCGCCTTTAAAATATCTTCATAGCCCTCGGCTTCGAGTTGCAGGGCGAGCGATTTATCGCCCGATTTAATGATTTGGCCTTTGTATAAAATATGCACAAAATCCGGCTCAACATAGCTTAATAAGCGCTGATAATGGGTCACTAAGACAATGCCGCGATCGGTGCCGCGCAGGCGATTAATACCCTCGGATACGATTTTAAGCGCGTCGATATCTAAGCCCGAATCGGTTTCATCCAGCAGCGCGAGCTTGGGTTGGAGCAACAGCATTTGCAGAATTTCGTTGCGTTTTTTCTCGCCGCCGGAAAAGCCCGCATTCACGCCGCGATGCAAAAACGCATCATCCATTTGCATAGATTTAACGAGTTCACGCACTTGTTTCATAAAAGCAAAAGTATCAAGTTCGCCCAAGCCCCGCGCCTTGCGCTGGGCATTAAGTGATTCTTTTAGAAGATAGATATTTTTGACACCCGGAATTTCAACCGGATGCTGAAAGCCGAGCAGTAAGCCTGCATTGGCGCGATCTTCGGTTGCCATTTCAAGCAAGTTCATACCATCAAATTGAACCGAACCTTCGGTTACCTCAAACCCATCGCGCCCGCCCAGCACTTGGCACAGCGTGCTTTTGCCCGAGCCATTGGGCCCCATGATGGCATGTATTTCACCGGCATTCACAGTGAGGTTAATGCCGCGCAAAATGACTTTATCCCCAATGTTTGCGTGCAAGTTTTTGATTTCTAATAAGCTCATGATCGGTTCTCTTAAAAAATAAGGGTGAGGTGTTGAAGCGTGTTCATGCAGGGTTAACCCACTGAGCCTTCAAGCGATACGGCGAGCAAGGCTTGGGCTTCAACCGCAAACTCCATCGGTAGCTCGTTAAACACTTCTTTGCAAAAGCCATTCACAATCATGTTGGTGGCATTTTCTTCGGTGATGCCGCGTGATTTTAAGTAAAAAATCTGGTCATCACTCACCTTGGTCGTGGTGGCTTCGTGTTCAATTTGGGCGCTGGAATTTTTCGATTCAATATACGGAAAGGTATGCGCGCCGTTGCGATCGCCAATCAGCAAGGCATCGCACTGGGTGTAATTGCGGGCATCATCCGCCCCTTTGGCAATATGCACCAAGCCGCGATACGCATTTTGCGAGCGACCGGCAGAAATGCTTTTGGAGACAATTGTGCTGCGCGTGCGTTTGCCTAAGTGAATCATCTTGGTGCCTGAATCCACTTGCTGATAATTATTGCTGACTGCAACCGAGTAAAACTCGCCCACGGAATCATCGCCGCGCAAAATGCAGCTCGGGTATTTCCAGGTAATAGCGGAGCCGGCTTCCACTTGTGTCCAAGTGATTTTTGAGCGATTGCCTCGCGCATCGCCGCGTTTGGTAACAAAATTGTAAATGCCGCCTTTACCGAACTCATCGCCGGGATACCAGTTTTGCACGGTGGAATATTTAATAGTGGCATCATCCAGCGCCACTAATTCCACCACGGCGGCATGGAGTTGATTTTCATCGCGCTGTGGGGCGGTGCAGCCTTCTAAATAGCTCACATGGGCGCCTTCTTCGGCCACAATTAACGTGCGTTCAAACTGGCCAGTATTTAGCGCGTTAATGCGAAAATAGGTGGAAAGCTCCATCGGGCAGCGCACGCCTTTGGGAATAAACACAAATGAGCCATCGGAAAACACCGCCGAATTGAGCGCGGCATAATAGTTATCGCCGGGGGGCACCACGCTGCCTAAATATTGTTTTATAAGCTCGGGATGGCTATGCACCGCCTCGGAAAATGAGCAGAAAATTACCCCCACTTCAGCCAGCTTTTCGCGAAAAGTGGTGGTGACAGACACGCTATCGAATACCGCATCAACCGCGACGCCCGCCAGTGCAGCACGCTCATGCAACGGGATGCCCAGCTTTTCGTACATTTCCAGTAATTTGGGATCTACCTCATCTAAGCTCTTGGGGCGATTGGCATCAATTTCTGCCTGCTCTGATGCGCTTTTGGGCGCGGCATAATAAGACAAAGCCTGATAATCAATCGGCGGGTAATGCACATGCGCCCAAGTGGGGGGCGTCATGGTCAACCAATGCCGATAAGCATCAAGCCGCCATTGCAGCAAGAATTCAGGCTCATTTTTCTTGGCGGAAATTAACCGCACCACGTCCTCATTTAAGCCGGGCGGAATAATTTCCTGCTCAATATCAGTCACAAAGCCGTATTGATAATCCCGGGAAACCAGCGCTTCGATTTCGTGTTGTTCGCTCATGGAAGGTGCCTTAATTAGTGCGGCTGTGCCGAATAAATGAATGGATGGAACGCATGGCGGCTATTTGGCCTTAAGCGGTGCGGGCTTTGGCGCATTTTTGCCCTGCTCGCCACTGTGCATGGGCTTTTTAAACCACACCGGTACCGCCAACATCGGAGGTGGCGCCGCCGGCTCAATCAAGCGGGCTAAGGTAATTTCGTCCAGCAAACGGTGCAGGCCTTGGTTAATGGCTTGCCAATGGGGGCGCACGGCGCAATGGGTCTCAAGGCCGCAATCGTGGCTGGCATCGAAACAATTGGTCATCGCAATGGGGCCATCAATGGCTTCTACAATGTGAGCCAAGCTTATGGCGTGTGCGCTGCGCGCTAATCGATACCCCCCATGCCGGCCTTGTTGTGAGCTGAGCAAACCCTGCGCCGATAACGTTTTGAGCAATTTGCCTACCGAGGGTAAGGTTAAACCCGTCATTTCAGCGAGCGCGCGAGCCGTGCATTGCTTTGTTTCATTTCGAGCCAGCGCGGTTAGCAGCACGATGGCGTAATCACTCATTCGGCTAATTTTTAACATGGCGGCGCTCAATTCTTAATTCAATTAAAGTGTACTAGATTAGTACGATATTTCAACCTGAAGGCGGCCGCGCATGGCTTTACTGTGCGCTGCGCGAGCCAGTGCGGTTAAAGACGGATCTGCCCATCTGTTAAAAACGTATTATTTTAGATACAAAAGGTTTACAAAATTTATTCTGTTTTCATGGCATTAAGGCCACTTTTTAAGGCCTTTGCCGCGTATGGTATGCCCTACGACGATGTGTTTAACCCCTCTATTAGGAAATTGAGCATCATGTTAAAAAATAAAAAAATTGTGGCGGATTCGATGCCGCTTTTTGCATCCCCAAGCGACAAGCGGGCAACGCCCACCCGTAGAGTCGCGCTGAGCGCTGTATTGGTGGCATCAATCGTTTTGGCCAGCGGCTGTGCGCCAATTCCTTATCAGGGGCAATATTCAGGGCGTGCGCCGCAATATCAAAGTTATCAGCCTTACGCGCAAAGTGGTTATCAAACGCCACCCCGCTATGTGCAATATCAGTCCCAATATCAACCTCAATACGAACCCCAATATCAAACTCGGTATCAACAATACCCACAAAATTCAGGCTATGACCAATACCAATCCGCCCCTCAATATCAGCAAGGATACGCATCGCCCGATCAAAGCGTTCAAGGTAATCCCGTGGCGGGGGCGATAGTGGGTGCGGGCGTGGGCGCGCTGGCTGGGCACTATCTCAGTAAAAAAGGGGATAAAACAAGCGGTACCTTAATGGGAACCGCCATTGGCGGCGTGTTGGGCGGGGTGATTGGTAATGGCGTGCCAACGCCTTAATAGGCGATTAACCGAGCACCTTTGGGGTATTGGCTAACCGATAGCCCAAACAAAAACCGCCCAGTTGGGCGGTTGTTATTTGCGGTGTACTCAGCGCGATGAGTACACCAGCGAACGCTTATTTCAGTAAGCGGCGGGTAAACAGGCTTAAAAAGCCATTGTTTAAATCAGTGGTGAATACTGCACCCGTAACGGTTTGTTTACCATCTTTATAGCTGACTTGGTTAACCATGCCTTTTTTCTCTTTGGGGTCGACCGCTAGGGCGAAAATGTTGTCTTTGCCGGCCAGCCAAGTGCCGATGGCTTTATCTTCATTGGCCGCCATTTCGACCCATTTCATGCCGAAGACGGTTAAATGCAGAAACAATGCGCCTTTGTAGTTTTCTTTGGCTAAATCAGCCAGCAGCATTTTCACTTCTTTGGCGTTTTCTTCACTGCTCAATTGGCCGCCGAATACCAGCGCAATGGCATCTTTGTTTTTGAACTGCTGGGCGGCAAACGCGGCAGAATCGGGCTTGTTAAAGGCCACGATGTCTAGGCGGCGCTCAGGGTTTTCATTTTTGTCGGCGAGGCCATCGGCTTTATTGTGCGATACAAATTCACCGGCCATGGCACTGGCTAAGGCGACACAAATGGTGCTGTCGTTCACGGCGATGCCTAAGGTGTTGGCTTTCACCACGTTGTTCAGTGCCAAGCCTTCAAGTTGGCCGGCATAAGCGCGCACGATAAATTGCTCGCCTAAGGTTAAGGGCTTAGGTTCATCGGCAAAAACGGGCAGGGCGGTGGCAAACAGGGTGGCGGCAATCAATAAACGTTTCATGAAGATCTCCAGACGGGGTAGGGCAAAAATGACCTACTAAACTTATAGGGTATTGGGTGATTATTCAAATTTTTTATGATTCATGATAAAAATATATGTTTGCATACTTAATAGCCGATAAATTTAGTTGCTATTAAATATATCGATATAGGATTGATAGATGAAATGAGAGCGGGTGCTGATAAATGTTATGTTATAACAGTCAAAACCCTGCCTTCCGGGGATTTCCTGCCTTTTTTTGAGTAATCACATGAGCAAAATAGCCCCTAAAACTATAGATATGGCCGTTCGACGCAAAACTTTGCTGATTGCCTTCATTTTGTTGGGTGCCGCAACTCACGCGGACGCCGATTCGGTGAGTGAAAATAATTTAGGCTCGGTTGCAATTACCGCCCCGCCAGAGGTGATCGGCTTGCCGGGTGCGCCGACCCAAGTGCTTGAAGGGCCTGCATTATTTGAGAAGCAAGATGCCGGCACTTTGGGCGCCTTGCTCGATGGCTTGCCGGGGGTCAGTTCCACTTGGTATGGTCCAAACAGCAACCGTCCCGTGATTCGGGGGCTGGATGCGCATCGGGTCGGGATTTTTACCAACGGCTTGCCCGCGCTGGATGCCTCGGCGGTAAGCTACGATCACAATGCGCCGATTAATCCCCTCTCGTTAAATAAGGTGGAAATTTTGCGCGGACCGCAAGCCTTGCTGTATAGCGGCGGCGCGGCGGGCGGCATTATCAGAACCGAGAATGATGCGATTGCGATGCAGCCGGTAAATGGTGTGACCGGGCGGGTGCAAACGCAAGGCAACACGGGGGCTAAAGAAACCTCGGGCGCGGCATCGGTCGATGCGGGTAATGGCTTGTATGCGCTGCATTTTGATGGCTTCTTGCAAAATGCGGGCAATTATCGTGCGCCGGGTGGGTTTTCTGGGCAATCGCTGGCGGATGGAACAATTCGAAACTCGGCCAGCCGCCAGCGCGGCGGCACGTTGGGTTTGAGTTACACCGGCGCAGATACGAGCGTGGGTGTGTCGATTGGCCAGAGCCGAGATATTTATGGCGTGGTGATTGATCCTGTGACCACAATTGATATGCGTTCCACCACAATCAATCTTAAAGCGCAGCAACGCAATATGCCGGGTTTTGTGCGCCAGATCACGCTTGAGGCAAATCACACCAATTACGAACATCAGGAACTTAATAACGGCACGCCAGCAACCACATTTTTAAACAAAGGTAATAGCTTCCGCTTGGCGCTAGATAGCACCGCGTTGGGGCTCGATTGGACGTATGGTTTGCAATATAAGCAGTTTGATTTTTCAGCCCTAGGCGATGAATCGTTCTTGCCGCAAACCCACACCCGCAATTTGGGTGGGTTTGCGGTGGGCAAGGGTGCCAGCGGCGCTTGGTCTTATAGTGTGGGTGGGCGGGTTGAGCGGGTGCGCGTGGCCTCCGATGGCGCGGGCAATTTAGGTGTGGCGCGCTTTGGTGCCCCCAGCGCGCATCAATCCACTCCAATGAGTGCATCACTGAGTGCGGCCTACCAGTTTCATCCCGAATGGTCGGTGATTGCCCAACTTTCGCATAATGAACGGGCACCCGCATTTGATGAGCTCTATGCTAACGGCCCGCACGATGCCACAGGCGCTTATGAATTGGGCGATCCGAATCTTAAAACCGAGCGCAGTAATACCGTGGAAGCCGGGCTTAAATGGCAGCGGGCAGCCGCAAAATTTTCCGCCACGGCCTATTTAAGTGATTATCAAAACTATATTGGTTTGCTCGGCACAAGCTTATGCCGTGATGGTGTGGGCAATATCCAATCGTGTTCAACCCCAGATGCCTTGCCGCAATACAATTACACCGGCGTGCGCGCGCGGCTAACCGGGCTTGAATTCAGCGGCTTGTGGCCGGTATTGGCGCAAAGTGCGCACTCGGTAGATTTTCGGCTGGTCGCCAATGCGGTGCGTGCAGAAAACTTAACTCAAGGCGAGCCCTTACCGCGCATAGCGCCACTCACCGTGACGCCTGCCTTGATTTGGCGGCATGATTTGTGGACAGCACAACTCGATGCCCCAATGGCTGCTCGCCAAACCCGTGTGCCTGCCAATGATGCCGCCGGCGCAACCCCGGGTTATGTGCTGGTGAATGTGAAGCTCACCCGCCAATTCACCCCGCCCTTTGGCGGCGGCGCTGTGGCGGGGCAATGGTATGTATCGCTCAATAACCTAACCGACCGCACGGCCTATGTGGCGAGCAGTATCGATTCCATGCGCTTGCTGGCACCTAAACCGGGCCGTTCACTGGCAGCGGGCGTGCAATTGCTGTTTTAGTTTGCGCCGGTGCCGGTTTCGGTTTCGCTTGAAATCACCACCTCATGGCGTTCGATTTGCCCAGGCCCCGTAAAGGCCTCTTTGGGTAGGGGGTTGCTGTGTGCCGCGCGGAAATCGGGGCTACCAATCCAGCCTTCAAAGGCGGCTTTATCTTGCCAATGGGTGAGCACCACATAAACCCCATCGTCGGCCTCTGGGCGCAAAATTTCCATGCGCACGAACCCTGGCTGCCGATCAACTTGGCCTGCCCGGGCGCGAAAACGCATCTCAAATTGTTCACGCCATTCGGCAGCGACGGGCACGCGGTTTGCTACAACATACATAATTTCACATCCTTAAATAATCACGGCAGGAAAAAAGTGCTTGAAAAAAGTGCTTGAAAAAAGCACCCGGAAAACACGCATAAAAAACACCCATAAACACACAGTGGGTAGAGAAAGATTGTCGGCGGCAAGTTCCCCTGCGCCATGAAAGAGTCATAAAGCCGCTTTAGTCTGAATGCGTTTTAAAAGCATATTAAAAGGCAGGATTTTATGAGCGCGCGCAATGGTTCCGAAGACATTTTAGTGGCCGGTCGGCGGCAGTTTCTTAAATTAGTCACCGTGACGGCGGCAGCCGTGGCTTTGCAGGCCTGTGGCGGTTCGAACGATGCACCAACCACCTCCATCACCATAGATGCAACCCGTTTTCCGCAATCGGTTGCCTCGGGTGATCCCAAACCGAATTCGATGATTCTCTGGACGCGATTGGGCGGTTTGGATGCCAACACCGATGGCACGCTGCGGCTTCAGGTAAGCCCTACGGCTGATTTTGCCAGCGTGCTGGTAGATGTGGATGGTTTGATGGCCGCCGCCAAGCACGATCATTGCTTGCGGGTGAAAGTGGCCGGGTTGCAGCCGGGCACGCACTATTACTACCGCTTTTTAGTTAAAACCGGTACCAACACGCAAGCCAGCTCTCGCACGGGGCGCACCAAAACGGCGCCCGATGCCAAGGCCAATGTGCCGGTTAAATATGCGGTTACATCCTGCCAAGATTTTATTGGCCGTTATTACAACGTGTGGGCGCAGGTATTGCAGGCTGAGCCAGACCTCGATTTTATTTTGCAAATTGGCGATTACATTTACGAGACTACGGGTGACCCCTCATTTCAAACCGTGGGCAGCACCCGCACGGTCAGCTTTGCCGATACGGCGGGTGCCATTGCGCTTGGTAGCGGTACTCGGGCGTTTTATGCCGCCTCAAGTGTTTCGAACTACCGCGATTTGTATAAAACCTATCGCAGCGATCCGGTTTTGCAGCGCGTGCATGAGCAATATCCCATGATCGGCATTTGGGACGATCACGAGTATTCAGATGATTGCTGGGGCGCCACGGCGACTTATTTCAATGGCTTGAAAGATGAATACAATCCCCCGCGCCGTGATCGTGCCGAGCAGGTGTATTACGAGTTTATGCCGATTGATGATCCGGCAATTACAGCCACCGCCGCGTTAAATAAAGACCCATCAACGCTATGGCCGAACAACGTGCTGTATCGCCGGTTGCGTTTTGGCCAAAATTTAGAGGCGGTGCTGCTCGATTACCGCAGTTATCGCCCCGATCACTTAATCCCTGAAGATGCGTTTCCCGGTAAAGTTGTGATGAGCGCGCCGGTGTTAATCGGCGTGTTGGGGCAGGCCACTTTCGATGTGGTAAAGCCCAATTTTGGGCCATATGTCGATACCACTACCGCCCCGTGGAATGCGTACTTGCCAGCGCTTATCCCTGCATTGGCGCAGGGCTACATTCAAGCGGGCTATGCCGCCAGCCTTGCCCCTGCAAAGGCAACCCGCGATTTAACGGGTCTGGTTTCTGCGTTTGTATTTAACCAGTTGATTACGCAATTTAATGCAGCGGTGAGCGCGGGGTTAATAGCGGGTGCCAGCGCATTGCCATTAATCAGCCAGGCAACTTACGATGCGCTGCCGCGTGGTATTGCTTATTTGCATATGGGCAAACAAGCGTTTTTCAGCGAACTGGGTGCGCGCTATGCCGTGGTGCAACCCACATTTGATTTATACGCGCAATATATGCAGGCCACCGGGCAATACAACCAGGACCCATTGGGTGAAATTCAGCGCCAATTTTTGGGTAATGCCTTGGCCTCGGATGCCACCTTTATTAACGTGATTAGCACGGTTTCTACCGCGCCCTTGCTTTGGAACCTCTCCACGGCAACCAATTTGCCGGCAGATTACCAAACCATCTTTAAGCCCAATGTCGATCATTGGGATGGCTTTCCGCAAGGTAAACAAGCCTTGCTCGAGACACTGGCCACAAGGCCAGGGGTGTTTTTGGCCTCGGGCGATATTCACGCCAGTTTTGTGACCGTCCACAAAACGGCCAAAATGGCAATGCCGGTGGCCGATTTTACCGGGCCTGCCATTAGCTCTGGCACTTTTAATAATTTTGTTGAAAGTGCCATTGCAGGCTTGCCGGGGCTGGATGCCACGCAAAAAGCAGCGGCAAATCAGGCCTTGGTGCAGGGCTTAGAGCAAACCTTGCAGTATTCCGCTCCCACAGACGCGCCCATTATATTTGCCGATACGCGTCAGCATGGCATCATGATTTTTGCTGTGACGAAGGCGCAAACCACCGTTGATTATTTACTGATTAATCAAGCGATGGTTGCTACCGATTTAACCCAAAACCCGGCGGCGCTGGCGGCGCAATTTAGTAAAAAAAGCTTTAGTTTGAATCCGCAAACCGGCATTGTAACGCCGCTTTAGCCTTAAAAAATTGCGCCAACTGCGCGCGTATAAAGCCACTTGAGTCCCCTTTAATTTTTAAGGGGCAGGTGGCTTTTCTTGTGGGCGCCGTCCGCGCAACAGGGCGGGCGGTGTATGATGAATGCCCGTTTTTTATGCTTTGCGTGTCTTTATGTCGTCTGATTTTTCGCCTAATTTTTCGCCTAATTTTGTATCGCTCCCCCCGGCCGATGCGCTTGCCGGCGTGCGTATGCCGCCTCATGCGCAAGAGGCGGAGCAAGCTGTTCTGGGTGGCCTGATGCTCGATCATTTGGCGCTGGAGAAAATCAGTGATGTGTTGCGGGTGGATGATTTTTATCGCGCAGATCACCGGCTGGTTTATGCCGCCATTCTTGGATTGTCGGAAGGCAATAAACCATTCGATGCGGTCATGGTGGCGGAGTGGTTAACGAAGCGCGATCAGTTGGCCGAGGTGGGTGGGGTGGGTTATTTGGTGGAATTGGTGGAGGCGGTGCCCACCGCTGCGAATATTTTGGCCTACGCGCAAATGATTCGAGAAAGTGCCGTGCTGCGCCAATTAATTGATGTGGGCACCCAAATTGTCACGATGGGTTATCGCCCCGAAGGCCGGGCGGCGGCCGAGGTGATGGAGTTTGCCGAGCGGGAGATTTTCTCGATTGCCGATGAAGGCGAGCGTTTAAGCCGAGGTTTTCGCCCCATTAAAGAGCTAATGACGGGTGCGATGGATCGTGTGGCCGAATTGTTTGAGCGGGAAGAGGCCATCACCGGCAATGCCACGGGGTTTAAAGATTTTGATGAGATGACCTCAGGCCTGCAAGCTGGCGATTTGGTGATTGTGGCAGGGCGGCCTTCGATGGGGAAAACCACCTTTGCGATGAATATTGCCGAACACATTGCCATTTCTGGCAAAAAAGCGGTGGCAGTGTTTTCGATGGAAATGCCGGGCGAGCAACTGGCGCTGCGGATGCTTTCATCCATTGGCCGCGTCGATCAAACCCGCGTGCGTACCGGGCGGCTGGACGATCAGGATTGGCACCGCCTGACCTCTGCCGTCGGCATTTTAAGCCAAACCGAAATTCACATTGATGATACCCCCGCGCTCTCGCCGAGTGATTTACGTTCGCGGGCGCGACGATTAGCGCGCACCTGCGAGCTTGGGGTGATTGTGGTCGATTACCTGCAATTGATGCAGGTGCCCGGCACCAAAGAAAATCGTACCAATGAAATCTCTGAGATTTCCCGCTCGCTTAAGGCCATTGCCAAAGAGCTTAAAGTCCCCGTGGTCGCACTCTCGCAATTAAATCGCTCGCTGGAGCAGCGACCCAATAAGCGCCCCGTGATGTCGGATTTGCGCGAATCGGGCGCGATTGAACAAGATGCCGATTTGATCGTGTTTATTTATCGCGACGAGGTCTACGACAAAGAATCGCCGCAAAAAGGCATGGCCGAAATTATTATCGGCAAACAACGTAATGGCCCGATTGGGAATTTATTTCTTACCTTTCGGGGGCAAAACACCCGCTTTGAAGATTACATACCCAATGATGTCATCCCCGAGGGTTATAACTAATGGTAGAGCCAACCCCCACCCGCCTGACCCCCAAATTACTGGCGGAATTTAACCCCATCCCCAAAGAGTCGGCCACACGCTTGCGCCGCCCGCAAGTTACTCTTGATTTATCAGCCTTGCGGCATAACGCGATGATTGCCAAGCGGGCAGCCGGTGGGCGAAAAATCTTGGCTGCAGTTAAAGCTGATGGCTATGGCCACGGCGCGGTCACCGTGGCGCACGCGCTGCGTGATAGGGTAGATGGGTTTATGGTGGCAACCCTTGGCGAGGGCGAGGCCTTGCGCCAAGCCGGATTTACTCAGCGCATCGTGGTGTTGCAGGGTGTCATGAATCAAACCGAGGCGCGCCGTGCTGCTCAGCGTTTTTTAGAACCGGTGTTTCATCACACAAGCCAAATCGATACCGTAGGCACGGTGGGGTTTGGCCTGCCGCTTACCGTGTGGCTTAAAGTAGATACCGGCATGCACCGGGTTGGCTTCACACCAAACGAGTTTCCCGATGCCTATGCCCGCTTAAGCGCGCTGCGCGGTGTGCGCCCCAATCCTGGTGTGCTCACCCATTTCGCCCGCGCCGATGAACCCGATGCTGCGCCCACCCAAGCGCAAATTGCCTTGTTTCAGCAAACAACTGCCCACTGCGCTGGTGAATTGAGTTTGTGTAATTCCGCCGGTTTGCTTGCCTTCCCCGAGGCGGGCGGCGATTGGGTTCGCCCCGGCATTATGCTCTATGGCGGTAATCCGTTTATCAGCGATACGGCGAGCAAGCATGATTTGCGCCCCGTGATGACCTTAACGACGAGCCTGATTGCCACGCGTACCGTGCAGGCAGGCGAATCGGTCGGCTACGGTGGCCGTTTTACCGCGCCTGAGACCATGCCCGTCGGGGTGGCCGCCATCGGGTATGGTGATGGCTACCCGCGCCACGCCCCCGATGGTACGCCGATTGTGGTGAACGGCCAGCGCGCCCGGCTGATTGGTCGGGTATCGATGGATCTTATAACGATTGATTTGCGGGGCATTAAAGCCGCCGTGGGCGATTCGGTTGAATGCTGGGGCGCGCAGCTGCCGATAGATGAAGTCGCCAGCGCCGCATTCACCATCAGCTACGAGTTGATGTGCCAGTTAAGTGGCCGGGTGGCCCGCCACATAATTGAGCCTTAACAGGCTGCTGAAATACTTATTTCAGCAGCCTGCTAAAGGCGGGACATGGATGGCCCGCACGCAAATCAAATACACAACGATTTGATTTGTCGTAGTCCAGTCCGGGTATGTACTGGGCTGGGCGCCGCTGAAAAATCCCATGGATGGGTCTTTCAGCATCCTGTTAAGATTTTGCATGGCTTTGATGCAGACGCCTTCCACGCAAAAAGGCGATGCCGCCACGATGGCCTTTTGCGCATAAAGCGCGTGTAATTATCTTTGTTACATTCCACGGCAGATGCCCGCACTGTGCCGTGATAGTATTTGAAACTGATATTTATACCCCAAAACCCCGTTGTAATTACCCTCATGAAAAAATTGCCCATCCCCCTTATTTTGTGCGCCTTGGTATTGGTGCCCGGTGCCTTTATGCTTGCGGCGTGCAGCACACCGGGCTCATTTGCTAAAGATAGTTTTTCTAACGATAGCCCCTATCAAAAGCATGTTTCAGCCAGTGCAAAAATTGCCTGTTCTGCGGCAGAGCGCACGTTACTGGGCGATGGCTACACGCTCGATAGTGCCAGCGCTAAAATGGGCACGATTAAAGGGCGCAAGGCGTACCGCATGGATGGAGGGCGCAGTAGCTTTCTTGAAATGAGCGTGGTGTGCTTGCAAGACACCTTGGGGAGCACCATTTATGCGAATGGTTTAATCTCGACTTATGATTTAAAAAAATCAGCCAATGCCGCGAGCGTCGGGCTCTCTGTGATTGGCTCAATTTCGCTGCCGATCGGACAAAGTGTTGATTCTATGGTTAAAGTTTCGGATGAAACCATTACCGATCGAGTATTTTACAAGCGGTTTTTTGCCTCGGTAGAAGGTGTTTTGGGTGATGCAAATCAAGATGTGCTGCCCGCTGCGCCAAAAATACCCACAGCGGTATCCCCTGTGCCGCCCGCTTCAACACCCCAATCCGTTCCTGCAGAACCGCCCGTGCCGGTTTTAACGCGCACGCCCGAGCCCGTGACAGAGCCGGTTACCGAGCCGGCGGCGGCCATGCCCGAAGCGCCCGTCCCGCAGGCTGCCGATTCCACTCAAACCCTAAAGCCGGCACCCGATGCCACAACGCCCTCTAAGCAGGCAGAAAAATCAGAGCAACCGAGCACCAACACTGGGCTTAATCCAGCCGCCCACCCAGCGCCCTAATTACCCGCTTAAACCCGCGCTCATAAATAAAGTAAGGCGGGCTAAATTAATTTAGCTTATCGGTGCGCCTGTAACTATTGACCTGCATCTGACTTTAGTTATTTTGAAATAGCCTAGAAATCTTTTGACTATAAACGCACGCCACAATCATGTGGCGTTAATTTTTGTGCTGTGCGCTGTTTTGGGGATTGGTTTATTTTCCGCGCACTATTATGGTGAATTAAATCACCTTGATTTTTTGTTGTAATTTTTTTTAATTATTTATCAATGGCTTATTGTTTTTAATTAATTGGCTCGAGTTTTGCATTTAACTCCATGGCGCATATCAACCTGCCGATCTAGCTTAGAGAACGATCATGGATAATTCGAATACGATTCCTGTAACGCCCCGCTGTTTTGATGAAATGCAGGGTTTCGATGGCGTAACAAGGCCGCAGTATCTTGATGTGGCAGAGCATTTGTTATCTCTACCAGTTGAATTGCTTGGGCAAAAACAGCGGGATGCGGAATTATTATTTCGTCGCATGGGCATTACGTTTGCTGTGTATGGTGCTGCCGCAGAAGAAGAGCGTTTAATCCCCTTTGATGTGGTGCCGCGGGTATTTGGCGCGCAAGAGTGGCAGCGTTTAGAGGCGGGGTTAATGCAGCGCGTTAAAGCCTTAAATATGTTTTTGCATGATATTTATCACGATCAGGAGATTATCAAAGCCGGGGTTATTCCCGCAGAGCAGGTATTGGGCAACAGCATGTATTGCGCGGCGATGCAGGGCGTCGATTTACCAAATCAAGTGTATGCACAAATTGCGGGTATTGATTTGGTGCGTGTGGCTGAAAATGATTTTTATGTGTTGGAAGATAATTTGCGCACGCCATCGGGTGTGTCCTACATGCTCGAAAACCGCAATACGATGATGCGGCTATTTCCCCATCTTTTTACCCAGCACACGGTGCGCCCCGTGGCGCATTATCCGCAATTATTGCTGCAAACCCTGCGGGAATCGGCGCCCGTGCATGTAGAAGACCCAGTGATTGTGGTGCTGACACCCGGTGCCTTTAATAGTGCGTATTTTGAGCATGCGTTTTTGGCGAGCCAAATGGGGGTGGAATTAGTTGAAGGCAAAGACTTATTCGTAAGCGGCCACAAGGTATATATGCGCACCACGCAAGGCCCGCAGCAAGTGCATGTGATTTATCGGCGCGTGGATGATGACTATTTAGACCCATTGGTGTTTCGACCCGACTCACTGCTCGGCGTGCCGGGGCTGTTTGATGCGTATTGTCATGGCGGCGTGTCTTTAACCAATGGTGTGGGCACGGGCATTGCCGATGATAAATCTACCTATTTATTTGTGCCCGAGATGATTGAGTTTTATCTTGGTGAAAAACCGCTGTTATCGAACGTGCCCACTTGGCGGCTCGATCAACCCGATGATTTTAAATATGTTTTGTCGAATTTGTCCGAGTTGGTGGTCAAAGAAGTGCAAGGCTCGGGGGGCTATGGCATGTTGGTTGGCCCCACGAGCACCGAGGCGCAAATTGAGGCGTACCGTGCCCGCATTGTGCAAAATCCCGCAGGCTTTATTGCGCAACCCACCCTTGCTTTATCCACCTGCCCCACGATGGTGGAGAGCGGTGTTGCGCCCCGCCATGTCGATTTGCGCCCATTTGTCCTTTCGGGCAAAGAAATTCGCTTAGCCCCCGGGGGGTTAACCCGCGTCGCCTTGGCCGAAGGCTCGCTTGTGGTTAATTCATCGCAAGGGGGCGGCACAAAAGATACTTGGGTATTGGAGGAATAAATCATGCTTTCACGCACAGCCGATCATTTATTTTGGATGGCGCGCTACATTGAGCGCGCGGAGAATACCGCGAGAATTTTGGATGTGGCACACCGCACCGCCATGCTGCCGGATGAGGATGAGGGCGCGGTGGCGCGCCTGTGGTTTGCGCCCTTGAATATTTGCGGTTCAGCCGAAGGCTACGAGAAAAAATATGGCGAGGTTGAGGCGGGTAACGTGACCCGTTATATCGCGATCGATTCGGATAACCCCTCCAGTATTTATTCAAGCCTGATGCAGGCGCGCGAAAGTGCCCGTGCGGTACGCGGTGCCATCACAACCGAAATGTGGGAAATTATTAACAGCATGTGGCTGGATTTAAAGCGCATGTTGCCCTCGCTCGATCAGGCCAATCTAGATGGGTTTTTTGATTGGGTTAAAGAGCGTTCGCATTTGTTTCGTGGGGTTACCCTTGGCACGATACTAAAAGATGATGCGTTATATTTTATCCGCTTAGGCACATTTTTAGAGCGCGCGGATAATACGGCGCGCATTTTGGATGTGAAATATCACATTCTCTTGCCCAGTGTGCACGATGTGGGCGGGGCGGCAGATTACTACCAATGGGGTGCCTTGCTTAACTCGGTGAGCGCGCAGGAGGCGTACCGCAAAATTTACCGCGATAGCATCACCCCGATGCGGGTGGCGGAGCTATTAATTTTGCGTGCCGATATGCCGCGCTCATTACATGCCTGCTTAAACGAGGTGGAAAGCACGCTCGAAATTATCAACGGCAGCACGGGGCGAGAAGCCCGCAGGTTGGCCGGTGAACTGCATGCGGCACTGCATTTCACCCGCATTGACGATGTGTTTGCCTATGGCTTGCATGAGTATTTAACCGATTTTTTAGCGCGCACGCATCAGCTCAGCTGCGAGATTCATGATGCCTATTTATCGCTTAAAGACGACAAAATCCCCGGCGGCATTCGGCCTGATCGCTTTCAGTTGCAACTACAATGAATGCCCTTTTGATTTATAGCGAAGCGCTGATATGACTTACTGTGTTGCACTCAAACTAAACGCCGGCCTCGTATTTGCCTCCGACTCTCGCACCAATGCGGGGGTGGATCAAATCTCCAGCTTTAAAAAAATGCGCAGCTTTGTGCATCGCGGTGATCGCAGCATTGTGATTTTAAGCTCGGGCAATTTATCGATTACCCAAAACGCCATCAACACGCTGGAAATTCAGGGGCGCAAACATGATGAGCGCAACATCTGGAATGTTGAATCAATGTTTGATGTGGCAAGCCTGCTCGGTGAGTGTTTGCGTCGGGTGCAAAGCACCGACCGCCCTTATTTATTAGCGGGCAATATTGATGTGAGTGCCAATTTTATTATTGGCGGCCAAATTAAAGGCGAAGCCCCGCGTTTATTTTTGGTGTACTCCGAAGGTAATTTTATTGAGGCCACTGAGAACACCCCGTTTTTCCAAATTGGCGAAATTAAATATGGCAAGCCCATTATTGATCGCGTGATTCGCCCAGAAACCCAACTGCCCGAGGCAATTAAATGCGTCATGGTCTCGTTTGATTCCACCATGCGCAGCAATGTATCGGTGGGTATGCCAATTGATTTGGCCTGTTATGTGAAAGATAGCCTCGTGCTGGATAACTTGCGCCAGCTGCCCGAAGGCGACCCCTACTTTACTGCTATTAGTGGCAGCTGGAGCGAGGGTTTGCGGAGTGTATTTTCCACCTTGCCCGATCCTGAATGGGTGTGCTCAACGCTCCCCCCAGCCGGTTCTGATGTGTTTATTCAAACCCAGAATCAAATCCAGGGTCAGATCCCCACTCAAGAGATACCGCCATCATGACTATTCGCGTTGCCCTGCATCATAAAAGCCGCTATTTGTTTGATCGGGCGGTGGTTCTCTCCCCCCATGAAATTCGCCTGCGCCCCGCCGCGCATGCCCGCACCCCCATTTTGAGCTATTCGCTCACCGTGTTGCCCGCCAAACATTTTGTCAACTGGCAGCAAGATGTCTACGGCAATTTTGTAGCAAGGCTCACGTTTCAAGAACCGGCCGTGGCGTTTGAGGTGACGGTCGATCTCGTGGTTGATATGACGGTGATCAACCCGTTTGATTTTTTTGTCGAGCCCTGGGCCGAGCATTATCCTTTTGCTTACCCCGATGACATGAAAGCTGAGCTCGCGCCTTTTTTAGACGTAAGCCCCCCCGATAAACAGTTCAAACATTGGCTTGAATCGTTGCGCCAAAGCTTGCCTAAAACGCTCACAATTAACGATTTCTTAGTGCAGGTTAATCAAACCGTGCAGCGCAGCGTGGGGTATCTCATCCGCATGGAACCGGGCGTGCAAACGCCGGAAGAAACCTTGGTGCAAGGCTCGGGTTCTTGCCGGGATAGTGCCTGGCTTTTGGTTCAAGCCCTGCGGCATTTAGGCATCGCTGCGCGGTTTGTCTCAGGCTACCTCATTCAATTGGTGGCCGATGAGCAACCCATTGATGGCCCTGCCGGCCCCACGAGTGATTTCACTGATTTACACGCCTGGTGCGAGGCCTACATTCCCGGTGCGGGGTGGGTGGGGCTCGATGCCACCTCGGGCTTGCTGGCGGGCGAGGGGCATATTCCCTTGGCGGCCACCGCGCAGCCTTCATCGGCGGCAGCGATTAGTGGCATGACCAGCGTGTGTGAATCTGAATTAATTGTCGAGATGACCGTCACCCGCATCTTTGAGGATCCGCGCGTATCCAAACCCTACACCGAGGCGCAATGGCAGGCCGTGCAAGCGTTAGGACGCGACATCGACCGAGAATTGCAATTAGGCGATGTGCGCCTAACTCAAGGGGGCGAGCCCACCTTTGTGGCACTCGATAATATGGATGCGCCTGAGTGGAATATTGCCGCGCTGGGCGAGCAAAAATGGGTGCTGGCGCAAGATTTAATGCAGCGTTTGTGTGATCAATTTGCCCCCGGCGGGCTGCGGTATTTTGGCCAAGGCAAATGGTACCCCGGTGAACCCCTGCCGCGTTGGGCTTTAAGCGTTTATTGGCGGCTTGATGGCAAACCCGTTTGGCATGATGCCGCCTTGCTTGCCAACGCGCCCGC
>ERZ1669248.91-NODE-91-length-55122-cov-6.681315_pt1 | contig 55122 bp, 61 predicted proteins | sample MGYA00579296_ERZ1669248 | MGnify/ENA primary metagenome ERZ1669248 (study PRJEB41166, sample SAMN08046057) | hot springs metagenome | biome: hot spring; feature: neutral hot spring; material: thermophilic sediment; isolation source: thermophilic sediment from...
AGGTTACCCTCTTAAACTCAATGCATTATTGTCTTGACTAAGGGGTCCACCATAAAGGTAAGACCGGGCACCTCGCCCGTCGGCTCTTGTTAATGGATGCCATTATCCTTGATGAGCTCGGCTACCTGCCGTTCCCTGAGTCCGGCGGCGCCTTGCTCTTTCATCTCATCAGCCTGCTCTATGAGAAAACATCCCTGATCATTACCACCAATTTAAGCTTCGGTGAATGGGTCAACGTATTCGGCGACGCCAAAATGACCACCGCCTTGCTCGATCGCATCACCCACCATTGCGACATCCTTGAAACCGGCAACGATTCTTACCGCTTCAAACAGCGCAAAAATTCAGCCTAAACCCTGGTCAAAATTGGACACTGTTGGGTGGTCAGTTTTCGACGCTGTTTGACAGGCGACCTTTGGCAGCGCGTCATGCGATTGCTCGATGAAAGCAAATTGTGCCCTGTACTTGATGACAGAGCCGAGGGCGAAGCTGTCGTGCAGACTGTCGAAAACGGAAGAAGTAAGCCATGAGTAAGTCATTTGACCCAGCGTCTTTCTTGCTGCACGCACCGTCGAGCAGTGATTTGGGTATCCCGGAAACCCAAGTGCTGATTCCCCGAAGCGAAAAGGCTTTGCGATTCATTCCCGCGTTCCCCATCAGTTTTCTAACGCAAATTGCCCCAGCGGGTGATGCCGTGCCGGTTCTTCTTGTCGCTTTTGCGCTGATGCGGATGAAAAACGAAACTGAAATCTCCTTGGGCCCAGCATTGTGGGCAGTGGTTGGTAAGCCGAACGCACGGATCAGGGCGCGGCTACTTAAACAAATCGCGAGCCTACCGGAGTCGCTGTGCATTCTTGAACCGCGACAAGGAAGGCCGCACCTGCTTCGAGCAAGCGCGCAATGGCGACAAAAAATTGAAAGCCCATTCACAGCTCGCAGTCGTTTATCGGGCGGGGGCTGAAAACGCGGAAGCTTACGCACGGCGAGTTAATTGTATTTTAATCCAACGACATGATAAGAATAATTTCTGGTTGGATCAATTATGCTTAATGGGCGCAGTAACTGAAAAAGCCCCCCGAATATCTCCAAGCTTGTAGCCTACGGCCTGATCGTGGGGGTACAGAGATTTGATCTTCTGCAAGAGCGCCGGCGCAACCGCAGTGCCGTGGCAGGTAAGGCAAACTTCGCCAGTAGGAATCGCCTTCATGAGGCGCAGCTCACGCTCGCCGTTCACATCAACAGCGCGTTGCCACACAATCTCGTCAATCGGCTTCCCTACTGCCTTTTCGGCATTAAATTGAGTGAGTATCGGTTTTTCCCAATCTTGCGGTGGTGTTTGGCGCGGTTTTAAGCTAGTGCGATGAATTTCAACCCCATATTTTTTGCTCATTTCTTGACCAATCAACGGCGCTTCGGTGTGACATACCGATACCGCCGCCATCGGGCCGCCATTTTGCATCGCACTTTCCAAGGCTGATTTTAATGTGCTCGCATAGTCTTTAATCGCCAATTGAGATTGTTGCAAGGCAGGCTGCTCAGAGGCGCTCGAAATTTCGGCTTGAGCTTGCGCGCTAACACAAAGCAAGGCAGCTAAGGCAGAAACACTTAAACTTAAACGCATTACGATCCCCAAAGTTAGATTGCCTAAAGTGAGCGGACATTTCACTCAAGACATCAATGTGGCTTATTCGCGACAACCGCGCACCTAACTAAAAGTTGCGAACCGGCAACTCAAGTGATCAGGATTATAGCCTCGGTCGAAAAAAACACAGGGTAAGATCAACGGTAAGATAGCTTGAGATTAAAATGCAAAAAAGCCCATGAAATCATGGGCTTAATTAGTATTGGTGGCGGAGAAAGAGGGATTCGAACCCTCGATAGAGTTTCCCCTATACACCCTTAGCAGGGGTGCGCCTTCAGCCACTCGGCCATTTCTCCACGGGCGTGCATTCTAGCGGCTTGGAACCTTGGACGCAATGCAATTATGGCTGCGTTGCGGTTATTACCGTTTACTGATCGTATTTTGGGGTTGAGGATATTCGATGGATGGTGAGATCGGCGCCTTCAAACTCCTGCTCTTCGGTTAAGCGAATGCCGACAAATCGCTTCAGCAAGCCGTAGATAACGCCACCTGAAATCAGCGCGATCACAATGGCGAGCAGGGTGCCGATGAGTTGCGCCGTAAAGCTCACCCCTCCTACGCCACCGAGCGCTTTAAGCCCGAATATTCCTGCGGCGAGCGCGCCCCATACACCGCAGACGCCATGAAGCGACCACACCCCAAGCACATCATCAATTTTAAGACGGTTCTGCACGAAGGTGAACAGCCATACAAATAACCCACCGGCGATTAAACCGGTGACTAGGGCGCCTACGGGGTGCATGACATCGGATCCTGCGCACACCGCAACTAAACCCGCCAGCGGGCCATTATGTAAGAAGCCGGGGTCGTTACGCCCTACGACAAGGGCGGATAAGATTCCCCCCACCATGGCCATGAGGGAGTTAACGGCCACAAGCCCGGAGATGCCTTGAATATTTTGGGCCGACATAACGTTAAAACCGAACCAACCCACGGTTAGCACCCATGAGCCGAGCGCTAAAAAGGGGATATTTGAGGGTGGGTGTGCAAATATTTCGCCGTTTTTTCCGTAGCGACCATGCCGGGAGCCCAGCAGCCAAACTGCCGTGATGGCAATCCAGCCGCCCATGCCATGCACGACCATGGAACCTGCGTAATCGTGAAATGCAGCGCCAAATTGGTGCATTAGCCAGGCTTGAAAACCAAAATTATTGTTCCAAATCAACCCCTCATAAAACGGATAAACGAGAGACACGATTAAGAATGTGGCGGCGAGCTGGGGATAAAATTTGGCACGCTCGGCAATGCCACCGGAGATAATGGCGGGAATGGCAGCAGCAAATGTGAGCAGGAAGAAGAATTTAACCAGTTCATGGCCATGATCGACTGTGAGCGCGCTCGCAGATTCCCAAAAACCGATATGGTAGGCCACGTAGTAGCCAATGAAGAAGTAGGCAATGGTTGAAACCGCAAAATCTGCCATGATTTTAACTAAGGCGTTAACTTGGTTTTTACGCCGCACGGTACCCACTTCTAGGAAGGCGAATCCCGCGTGCATCGCCAACACCATCACGGCGCCCGCCAACACAAATAACACATCAATGGCACTAATTAATGATTGGGATTCCATACGTCTCTCAAGATTCTATTCATCACACAAAGCAAGAAGCCGACTCATCTGCCGGCTTCGTTTTGGAACATTTAATTTAAGTTAATCAAGTTCAGGCGCGGGGCGATCCCCTTCGTGCGCAGTCCCTTCGTTTTTGATGCGCTGGTAAATTTCCTCGCGATGCACGGAGACATCTTTGGGCGCGTCTATCCCGATACGAACCTGATTCCCTTTGATGCCGAGCACGGTAATTGATACGTCATCGCCAACTCTGAGCACTTCACCAATTCGACGCGTTAAAATCAACATAGATCAACACTCCTTATTTTGTCTACTTCTGCTGAGCAGGGCAAAAGTTGTAAAAGTAAATTCCAAAAAACATGAGCCTGAACAGACTCACTAGCTTGTGAATGTGCCGGCTTCTTCAAGATTAAAGGCATCGTGAAGCGTTCTTACCGCCAACTCGAGGTACTTATCATCTACAACCACGGAAATTTTAATTTCAGAAGTGGAAATCATGCGAATGTTTATTTGCTCATCCGCTAATACCTTGAACATTTTAGCGGCAATGCCCGCATGCGAGCGCATTCCAACGCCCACCAGTGATATTTTCACAATTTTCGGGTTCCCTGATATTTCACGAGCGCCCAATTTTTCGGCCTCGGCACGCAAAATATCTAAGGTTTTATCGTAATCCCCGTGCTGCACCGTAAAGGTGAAATCGGTGGTGTTATCGACGCCCACATTTTGCAAAATCATATCGACTTCAATATTCGCGGCCGCAACCGGCCCTAATATAGCATAGGCAATGCCTGGGCTATCTGGCACGCCTTTGATGGTGAGTTGCGCTTCATCGCGATTAAAGGCGATGCCTGAAATAACAGCCTGCTCCACAATTTCATCCTCCAAGGTAATCAGCGTGCCCGGTCCATCAACAAAGGATGACAATACGCGCAATGGGACATTATATTTGCCAGCGAATTCCACCGAGCGAATTTGCAATACTTTCGAGCCTAGGCTGGCCATTTCGAGCATTTCTTCGAAGGTGATTTTATCCAAGCGGCGCGCCCGAGGCTCCACCCGAGGGTCGGTCGTGTACACGCCATCCACATCGGTGTAAATTTGGCATTCGTCAGCCTTAAGCGCCGCAGCCAGTGCGACCGCCGAGGTATCTGAGCCACCCCGACCCAAGGTGGTAATGTCGCCATCAGCATTCACACCTTGAAAACCTGCGACCACAACAACCCGCCCTGCGGCTAAATCAGCCGTGATTGATTGCGTTTCTATTGCCTGAATGCGGGCTTTATTGAACGCGCTGTCGGTGAGAATTTTAACTTGAGCGCCCGTGTAGGAGCGCGCAGGCTGACCTTGCCGCTCAAGCGCCATCGCGAGCAGTGCCGTGGTTACTTGTTCGCCCGTGGAGACCAAGGCATCCAGCTCGCGCTCACTGGGACGGTCTTGGATTTGTTTGGCCAAGCCAATTAAGCGATTGGTTTCACCGCTCATAGCGGAAACTACCACCACGATGTCATCCCCCGATTGACGCGAGCGAATGACGCGCTCTGCGACCGCGAGAATCCGCTCTACACTACCTACGGACGTGCCACCATATTTTTGGACGATTAATGCCATGCCTGTTTGAAATCCGGGGTTTTAGAAGCGGTGAGTGCTTCTTTTTTCGATTAAAAATAGCCGCGCAGTCTACTGAAATTAATCAACAGTTGCACGCATCAAGTTGTTACGAAACGGTCACATTACCTCAAATTGAAGGCGGGTCATCTTTCAATGAAATAAGTGAAATTATATTCACAAATAACACGGCATCCCTGCCAGCCCACGCGATCAGACAACGGGGCTGAGTTGATCTTGCAGCCATGTTTTAGCATTCGCCAACGCCAGCTCAAGATGTTCAGGCTGGGTTCCACCGGCTTGAGCCATATCCGGCCTGCCGCCGCCTTTTCCGCCCACAGCAAGCGCGGCGATATTGACTAAATCACCCGCCTTAATCCGGCCGGTTAGGTCTTTACTCACGCCAGCGATTAAGCGCACTTTACCGTCGTCGATGCTCGCCAACAGTACCGCAGAAGTGCCCAATTTGTTTTTGAATTGATCCACCATATCGCGCAAGGTGTTGGCATCGGCATTCGGCAATTGGGCGACTAAAAACTTGGCTGTGCCCACAGAAACAGCCGATTGAAGCATATCGCCACTGACTTGCGCCGCCATTTGTGATTTAAGCTCGGCTAATTCTCGCTCTAACTGGCGATTGCGCTCCATCACCTGCCCCACCCGACTCACCGCATCTTGCCGTGAACCCCGCACCAGTTGGGCTATTTCGCCCAAAGTTTGCTCATTTTGCGCCATGAGCGCTAGGGCTGATGCTGCTGTTACCGCTTCAATCCGCCGCACGCCAGAAGCCACGCCGGACTCGGAAACAATTTTAATTAAACCCAAATCACCCCCGCGCCGCGCGTGCGTGCCGCCGCACAGTTCCATTGAAAATGGCCCCACGGTAACGACCCGCACCACATCACCATATTTCTCACCGAATAATGCCATTGCCCCGGCGCTGCGCGCTTCATCGATGGGCATTTCGCGCGTTTCTACAGGATAATTTTCGCGAATTTGCGTGTTCACAATTCGCTCAACTTCGAGCAACTGCGCATCCGTGATGGGTTCGGGCTGCGAGAAATCAAACCGCAGTGATTCGGCACTCACGCGCGAGCCTTTTTGGTGAACATGATCCCCCAGCACTTGCCGAAGCGCCGCATGGAGCAGGTGGGTGGCGGTGTGATTGAGCGCAATGGCTGCACGGCGTTCGGTGTCAATCGTCGCTTGCGCGGCTTCACCGAGAATGACACGGCCTTCAAGCATTTCGCCCCAATGCAGAAAATTGCCGCCTTGCTTTTGGGTGTCGGTTACAACGAATCGCCCTTTTGCCGTGGTAATCACGCCGGTATCACCCACTTGACCGCCAGATTCGGCATAAAACGGGGTGTGATCGAGCACCAGTACGCCCGCTTGCCCGGCTTCAAGCGCTTCAACTGCCGCGCCATCATGCACCAGCGCCATAATTTTGCCCTGCGCCTGTGATTGGGTATAGCCCTCAAAACACGTTGGTACGGTAACATCCACCACAGACGTTTGTTGCGAAAACTGGCTTGCCGCGCGGGATTGGGCACGGCGCTCTGCCATCGCGTGTTCAAACCCAGCTTCATCCAAAATAAGGCCGCGCTCTCGGGCAATATCGGCGGTTAAATCAAAGGGGAATCCGTGGGTATCATAAAGTTTGAAAACAATTTCGCCGGGAATTGTGCTGCCCGCCGATAAATCAGCGAGTTCAGTATCAAGAACTTGCATACCTTGGGCGAGGGTTTGTAAAAAACGCTCTTCTTCGGCTCGCAGCACCCGCTCAATCTCAGCCTGATTTTGCGTTAATTCGGGATAAGCCACCCCCATCACGGTCACCAAGGGGGCAACTAATCGAAAAAAGAAAGGTTCATCCACGCCCAATTTATGACCGTGGCGTGCGGCACGGCGAATGATTCGCCGCAAGACATAATCTCGGCCTTCATTGCCGGGACGAATCCCATCAAGGATCAAAAAAGCGCATGAGCGAATATGATCGGCTAACACCTTTAATGAGTTAGCACCGCGATCAGGCGCTTGGGTAATGCTTTGCGCGGCATCAATTAAATATCGAAAAATATCAATATCATAATTGCTATGCACCCCTTGCAAAATGGCGGCTAATCGCTCCATACCCATACCCGTATCGACAGATGGCTTAGGCAGCGGCGTTAAACGGCCATCTGGGGCGCGATCGTATTGCATGAATACGATATTCCAAATTTCAATAAATCGGTCGCCATCTTCATCGGGTGAACCCGGCGGGCCGCCTTGAATATGTGCGCCATGATCGTAAAAAATCTCAGTGCAAGGGCCGCAAGGTCCAGTATCACCCATCTGCCAGAAGTTATCGGAGCCACCGGCGGGCTTATCCCCAATGCGGCGGACTTTATCGGCGGGCAGCCCGATTTCATCGCGCCAAATCGCATACGCTTCATCATCGGTATGGTAAACCGTGACAAGGAGCCGCTCTGCGGGCAAGTGCAGGGTTTTGGTTAGAAAATCCCAACCAAAGCGAATCGCTTCAGATTTGAAATAATCGCCAAAACTAAAATTCCCCAACATTTCAAAAAAGGTGTGATGCCGTGCGGTATAGCCGACGTTTTCTAAATCGTTGTGCTTGCCGCCCGCGCGCACGCAGCGCTGACAGGATACGGCTCGCGGATTGGCGCGATGCTCTAGCCCTAAGAAGGCATCTTTGAATTGCACCATGCCCGCATTGGTAAATAACAAAGTGGGATCATGCGCGGGAATCAAAGACGAGGATGGCACAATCTCATGCCCCTTCGCATGGAAGAAGTCCAGAAAAGCGGTGCGCAGTTCAGCTGTAGTTTTCATCATAGGGAATTACAAAGTCAAAGGGTTAAGATTCAATGCCTGCGAGTGTACCGGAAAGCGGTGACAGTTGAATATCCCGATCCGTACAATAGCGCATTCGGCCGGAGGCATCAGGCAGAATGTAAGCGAGGCTATGGCAGCTCATCAGGCCAATACGCACTCGCTTGGCGCGCTTGTTCAGGCGTGAAACCGCGATTGATTAAATGCCGATAACGCTGCAGCAGAGCCGCGTGGCCATCGGCGGGGTGTTGATAATGCCGCACGACTTGGCGTTGCGCGCAGCTAAGCCAGTCAATATCGGCCTCGGTTAATGCGGCGGCGATATAATCCGGTGCGATGCCGCGTTGACGCAATTCTGCGCGGATGGCAATTAAACCATAGCCGCGCGCCACCCGCATCCGAAGGTACGCGCCCGCATAACGAGCCTCAGACTGCCAACCTTGTTCGGCAAGCCGCTCGATGACGACTTCAATCACATCGACACTAAATCCCCGCAAGGCGAGCTTTTGCTTGAGTTCGAACGCACTGTGCTCTCGCCGGGTTAGCAACCCGAGCGCAATTTTCTCTGCCGCCGCCGGGGTATCAATCGGTACAAGCGATGCACGCATCACAATATGCGCGCTTACTCATCAATACCGGGCATTTCGTCATCGTCACTTAGCCTGATCGCGGCTTTGCTCGAACTGCCGCCGGCCAAAATTTGCGCGCGTAACTTGGCCTCGATCTCATCGGCAAGCTCAGGGTGCTCGACAAAATACTGACGCGCATTGTCTTTACCTTGGCCCAAACGGATATCGCCGCAAGAATACCAGGCACCGGCTTTTTGAATCAGGCCGTGCACAGCGGCAAGATCAATCAATTCCATCAAGCGCGAAATGCCTTCGCCGTACAAAATATCGACATCCACCACTTTGAACGGGGGCGCCATTTTATTTTTAACAACTTTAATTCGGGTTTGATTGCCAATAATTTCCTCGCCCTTTTTCACGGCACCCACTCGCCGAATATCCAAGCGAACTGAGGCGTAGAACTTCAGGGCGTTGCCACCCGTGGTTGTTTCTGGGCTGCCATAACTCACGCCAATTTTCATACGAATTTGGTTAATGAAAATCACCATGCAGTTGGTGCGCTTGATGTTGCCGGTGAGCTTGCGCAAGGCTTGGCTCATAAGCCGCGCTTGCAAACCAACATGGCTGTCGCCCATTTCACCTTCAATTTCCGCCTTGGGCACGAGGGCTGCAACCGAATCGATTACCACGACATCGACCGCGCCAGAACGCACCAGCATGTCGGTAATTTCGAGCGCCTGCTCACCGGTATCCGGCTGGCTTACCAATAAGTCATCGACATTCACGCCCAATTTTTGGGCGTAAGTTGGATCAAGCGCGTGCTCGGCATCTACAAATGCACAAACGCCACCTGTTTTTTGCGCCTGGGCGATTACCTGCAAGGTTAGGGTGGTTTTACCGGAGGATTCAGGACCGTAGATTTCAATCACGCGCCCCCGAGGCAGGCCGCCAATGCCGAGCGCTGCATCCAGCGCAATGGAACCTGTGCTCACGACAGGCACATCAACCCCAGCCGTATCGTTCATCCGCATCACGGCGCCTTTGCCAAATTGCCGCTCAATCTGACTTAACGCGGCCGTGAGGGCTTTTTTACGATTTTCGTCCATGGGATACCTTTAATAAATAATGTTAGCGAAAAATTAGCTTGAGGATCTTAGCCCATCACGCTGGCCATGCGCCGCAAAGCGTCTTGCAGCGCAGTCATACTGGTGGCATAACTCAGGCGGATATAGCCCGACGCGCCAAAGGCGGTACCCGGCACCACCGCTACCCCCGCCTGCTCAAGTAAAAGCTCAGCTAAGGCCACATCATCGGCCAGATTCAAGCGCTTAATCACCGCGCTCACATCAGGAAAACTATAAAACGCGCCTTGGCTTGGCAGGCACACCACATCCCGGATCTCATTGAGCCGAGCCACCACAAAATCATGGCGGGCTTTAAACGAGTGCACCATCATTTGAATTTCAGATTGATCGCCTTCAATCGCCGCCTGCGCCGCCACTTGGGCGATGGAGCACGCGCCCGAGGTGCTCTGTGATTGAATCATGTTCATCGCTTTGATAATGGGCTTGGGACCTGCCGCATAACCAATGCGCCAACCGGTCATGGCATAAGCTTTACTCACGCCATTGAGTACGATAATACGCGGTAGCAAATCAGGCGCCACCATGGCGATATTGGAAAAGGGCTCTTCGGACCAAAGAATTTTCTCGTACATATCATCGGTGGCGATCAGCACCGATGGATGCGCACGCAACACCTCAGCCATAGCCGCCCAATCGGTTCGCGTATAAGCCACACCCGTGGGGTTAGAGGGGCTGTTGAACATCACAAAGCGGGTTTTTTCGGTAATGGCGGCCGCCAGTTGAGCCGGCGTGAGCTTGAACCCCTGTTCTTGGCCCGCAAACACAATCACCGGTTCGCCGCCCGCCAACAGCACCATATCCGGATAAGAAACCCAATACGGTGCGGGGATAATCACCTCATCCCCGGCATTCAGCACGGCTTGAAACAAATTGTAGATGCTCTGCTTGCCGCCGGTAGACACAATAATTTCATCCGGCGCAAAGTTTAGGCCTTGATCCTTGGCCAAGCGTTTAGCAATCGCTTGGCGCAAGCTTAAAATCCCCTCAACGGCGGTATACCGAGTAAAACCGGCATTAATGGCGTCAATCGCCGCAGCACGAATTGGGCTTGGGGTATCAAAATCAGGCTCCCCTGCCCCTAAGCTAATAATGTCCCGGCCAAGCGCTTTTAATTCAGCAGCTTTTGCCGTCACAGCCAATGTGGGCGAAGGGCGCACACGGCGCACCCGGTCTGAAAGGATCATGATCGAAAAAAACTCCTCAAGATTGCGAAGTGGGCCACACCCAACAAAAACCCTGTGCAAATAACACAAATTAAATAGCCAAATAGGGTACCGAAATTGCGCCAAGGCGGGTAGCGGCTTTTAAATCTCCGCCATGGGCGCAAGGCTGAAATTTCGAACCCGACGAAACTCAAACAAGCAAACCGCTGCCGCCACAGAAACATTTAAGCTTTCAACGGGTGGGCGCATCGGGATGTAAATCAATTGATCGCAATGCTCTTGCGTTAGGCGACGCAAGCCTTCGCCCTCGCTCCCCATCACCAAGGCGACCGGCTCGGCTGCAAAATCGGTTTCGTACAGGCTAACCATGCCTCCGCCCGCTGCACCCACAATCCAAATGTGCCGCTCTTTTAGTGCCCCGAGTGTGCGCGCCAAATTGGTCACCTGAATAAACGGAACGCGCTCGGCCGCGCCACTGGCAGACTTGCGGGCCGTGGGCGTTAACCCCACCGCCCGATCTTTCGGTGCAATCACAGCATGCACTCCAGCCGCCTCGGCACTGCGAAGACAGGCGCCTAAATTATGAGGATCAGTCACGCCATCGAGCACCAATAAAAAAGCCGGCTCATTTAAACGATCAAGCAGGGCGAATAAATCGTGCTCATCACCCGCCGGCGCCGGCTGGTAGCGCGCTAAAACACCTTGATGACGCGCCAATTCTTTATCCGCGCGCGCCCGGTCGGCAAACACTTTCTCCGAGGCTTCTTCAATAGACACGCCCTGCGCTTGCGCCAATTGGCGCAAGCGCTGTACGCGCTTATCTTGCCGGCCCTGCTCAAAAATTACCGACATAACCCGCGACGGATCGTGCTGCAAAGCCGCTTCGACAGCGTGGAAACCACCTAGCCATTGATCTGCCGAGGCTCTACGATCAGCCATCGTTAGCGCGCCTCATCGTCGCGCTGGGGAATGCGTGCAACAACCGGTTCAAGCGTTGCCGCCACGGGCGCTATGGGCGCTGGGTGCGGGATGGCTGAAGTCTCATCCGCCATGGCGGATTCAGCCTCAACTGCAGCAGAGTCCTCCGCTTCATCTGTTGGCTTTTTACGGCGACGACGGCGGGGTTTGCGTTTCTTCTTGCCGGCATCCTCATCGCCTTCTTGATCCGGCTCATCTTCAAATTCGCTATCACTTGTCTCATCGGCATCATCGGGTAAGACGAAATCGATTTTCCGTTCATCTAAATCTACACGCGCCACACGAACACGAATTTCATCATTAAGGGCATAAACGCGCCCTGAACGTTCACCCCGCAACGATAGCGTGGCAGGATCAAAGTGGTAGTAATCTTTAGTTAATGCGGTGATATGCAGCAAGCCCTCAACGAAAAAGTCTTTCAGTTCAATAAATAAACCAAAGCCTAAAACCGAGGATACGCGGCCGGCAAAGACATCGCCCACTTTATCCAGCATAAATTCACATTTGAGCCAGTCAGTGGCATCACGGGTGGCTTCATCCGCCCGGCGCTCGTTATTGGAGCAATGCTCACCAATAATGACCATTTCATCGTGACTGTAGGGGAATTTCTCGGCACCGCCAGTACGCAAAACATGCCGAATCGCCCGATGCACCATTAAATCGGGATAGCGGCGAATCGGCGAGGTAAAGTGGGCATAAAACTCTTGCGCCAAACCAAAGTGCCCCAAGTTATTCGGTGAATACACCGCTTGACGCAATGACCGCAAAATCATCGTTTGAACGGCAAGAAAATCTGGCCGCCCTTGTATGCCACTGAGCAGGGCATTGAAGTCACGAGGGGTTGGCGCATCGCCCCCGCCCAGCGATAAGCCTTTTTCAGCCAGCATGCTGCGCAGATCGGTCATTTTCTCCAGCGTAGGCCGATCATGCACACGATACAGCGCCGGGATTTTTTGGTCAGAGACAAATCGACCGGCCGCCACGTTCGCGGCAATCATGCACTCTTCAATGATTTTATGCGCATCGTTGCGCTCATAAGGCACGATAGCCTCAATCTTGCGCCCCTCGCCAAACACAATGCGGGTTTCGACGGTTTCAAAATCAATGGCACCCCGCCGATCACGCTCGGCACGCAGCACTCGATAGACCGAATACAAGGATTCAAGCGGCTCAAGCAAGGCCGCATGTTCTGCCCGCGCATCGGGGGCTTGCTCAACCAAAACTTTGGCAACCAAATCATAGGTTAAGCGCGCGGCAGAGCGCATTACGCCCTCAAAAAAACGGAATTTAACCAGTTTGCCATCGGGGTTAATTACCATATCGGCGCATAGGCACAATCGATCAACCGCCGGATTCAGCGAGCACAATCCGTTCGATAAAATCTCAGGCAGCATCGGCACAACACGCCCAGGGAAATAAACCGAGGTCGCTCGATTAAAGCCTTCTCGATCAAGTGGCGAGCCTACTCGAACATAATGGCTCACATCAGCAATGGCCACTAACAGCCGGAAGCCTTCTGGCACGGGCTGGCAATACACCGCATCATCAAAATCTTTGGAATCGGCGCCGTCAATTGTTACCAGTGGCAAATGCCGCAAATCGACTCGGCCAGATTTATCGGCTTCACTCACTTGCGGGTTCAAGCCATCAATGGCCGATAAAACGGCCTCTGGCCATTCATGTGGGATACCGTGGGAGTTAATGGCCACATCAATTTCCATGCCGGGGGACATATGGTCGCCCAGCACTTCGATGACTTTGCCAACGGGCTTGTGCCGCAACGTGGGTTGTTCGACCAAGGCAACGCGCACGATTTGACCATCGCGCGCGCCGTTCAAGTCCGTCATCGGTATGAGCACATCTTGCGTCATGCGGGCGTGATCAGGCACCACAAAAGCGATGCCCGCTTCCAGCACGATACGGCCGACAATCTCCGCGTTCGCCCGCTCAATGACCTCAACTAGGTTACCCTCGCGGCGACCCCGGCGATCAAGACCTGTGACCTGCACTACGGCGCGATCACCATTTAGCAATGCTCGCATGACACGGGGCGAGAGGAACACATCGTCGCCCCCTTCATCGGGCACCAGAAAGCCAAATCCATCCCGATGCCCCAGCACCCGACCCCGCACAAGCTCCGCATGGGTGACGGGCACATAACCGCCTCGGCGATTACGGATAATCTGACCATCACGCTCCATGGCGCGCAGGCGGCGGGTGAGACCTTCAATCCGCTCCTCATCACCATCATACAAAAGGTGGCTAATCATACGATTGAGGGTTAAAGGCCCGTCCTGCTCAGAGAGCAATTGCAAAATAAATTCGCGGCTAGCTACTGGATTATCGTACTTTTCAGCCTCTTGGACTGCGTTCGGATCATTTACCGTCTCTTGGGTCATGGAAACCTTAATCTGTAAAAACGTGGATTAGATCGGGGGTAAAACGTAAACCAACCCGAGTTCTCAAGCGAGCGCACCATGATGATATGGTCACTTGCGCTTTATTTATTAATTCAATTTAGCATGATAATCCATTTCAACCGATAACCGATGGCCCATCCGTTATACTTAAATCAATTATGCAAGACACACACTTTGAACTCGTTACCCATTATCAACCCGCAGGCGATCAACCCGCTGCCATAGAACGCCTAATTGAAGGCCTCAACGATGGCCTAGCGCAACAAACCCTGCTGGGAGTGACTGGCTCGGGTAAAACCTTTACGATCGCCAATGTCATCTATCGCCTGCAACGCCCCGCCCTAGTGCTCGCGCCAAACAAAACCCTGGCGGCACAACTGTATGGCGAGTTAAAGGGATTTTTCCCCCACAATGCGGTCGAATATTTTGTCTCCTATTACGATTACTATCAGCCGGAAGCTTATGTGCCGGCCTCAGATACCTTCATTGAGAAAGATGCCTCGGTCAATGAGCACATCGAGCAGATGCGGCTCTCGGCCACCAAGGCCTTACTTGAGCGACGCGATGTCATCATCGTCGCCACCGTTTCATCCATTTACGGATTAGGCGACCCAGATGCTTACCTGAAGATGATTTTGCACCTGGTTCGCGGTGAAAAAGCCGAGCAACGGCAAATCGTGCGCCGTTTGGCAGAGATGCAATATACCCGCAATGATCTCGAGTTTCGGCGTGGAACCTACCGTGTTCGCGGTGATGTGATTGATATTCACCCCGCTGAATCGGATGACGAAGGGGTTCGCATTGAACTCTTTGATGATGAAATCGAGCAAATCTCCATCTTCGACCCCTTAACGGGCGCCATTCGGCGACGATTACCGCGATACACCATTTATCCTTCATCGCACTATGTCACCCCGCGTGAGCGCATTTTAGCCGCCGTCGAGTCCATAAAAATCGAACTTAAAGACCGCCTAGCCACCTTAGAGGCGGAGAACAAATTAGTTGAAGCGCAAAGACTGGCTCAGCGCGTTCGGTTCGATCTTGAAATGATGAACGAGTTGGGCTACTGCAACGGCATTGAAAACTATTCACGCTATTTATCCGGTCGCCACATCGGTGAGCCGCCACCTTGCTTATATGATTACTTGCCAAACGATGCGCTACTCATAATCGATGAGTCGCATGTCACCGTGCCACAATTAGGCGCCATGTATAAAGGCGATCGTTCACGCAAAGAAACATTAGTCAACTTTGGCTTTCGCCTGCCCTCTGCGCTCGATAATCGGCCACTTCAATTTAATGAATTTGAACGCATGATGCCGCAAACGATTCATGTATCCGCCACACCCGGAACTTATGAAGGCCAACATTCAGCACAAATCGTAGAGCAAGTCGTCAGGCCAACCGGCCTTGTTGATCCGCTGATAGAAATTCGACCTGTCGCAAGCCAAGTCGATGATGTGCTGTCGGAAATAAGACACCGTGCCAGTCGCGGCGAGCGCGTACTCATCACCACGCTCACCAAACGAATGGCCGAAGACCTCACCGACTATCTAAGCGAACATGAGATCCGTGCCCGCTATCTCCACTCAGATATCGACACCGTAGAGCGTGTTGAAATTATCCGAGACTTAAGACTCGGTGTGTTTGATGCGCTTATTGGGATTAATTTACTCCGCGAGGGACTAGATATCCCTGAGGTGTCATTGGTCGCCATTTTTGATGCCGATAAAGAAGGCTTTTTACGCTCCGAGCGCTCCCTCATACAAACCATTGGCCGTGCCGCCCGCAATCTTGAGGGCAAAGCCATACTCTATGCTGATCGAATCACCCCTGCCATGCGCAAAGCCATTGATGAAACCGATCGCCGCCGAATTAAACAAATACAACACAACACAGACCACGACATTACGCCCAAAGGCATAAACAAACGGGTGGATGACATTCTGCAATCAGGGGATTACCGAATCCCCGGATCAAAACCTAATGCGCCAAAAAATAAAAATTCTCAAGTAAGCCTTGAAAAAGACATACCAGCGACTGTGCCGCAAAGCCAAGATCAAATACTTAAGCATTTAAAAGAGCTAGAAACTCAAATGTACCGTCTGGCGCGCGATCTTGAATTTGAACAAGCGGGTCAAATTCGTGATCAAATTCAACAATGGCGTGAAAAACTCATAATTTTAGATGCAGTTTAAACCAAGACAACGCCACAACTTACCACCCAAACAATTCACAGCTCTGCATAAAAGCCAAAAAAAACCCGCGAAAGCGGGTTTAACTTAAACCTTAAACCAATTACTTGGCGGGACTCACTGGCTGCTCAACACCATGCATCTGCATTGCCTGCTGCTGAAGATCGCGCATGTGTTTTTCTTTAGCATCCAAATCTACAAACAATTGTTTGGCTTTAGGATCAACTTTGATCATGTCAGCACGAACATCCGTGCGCAGTTTTTCTGATTTTTGCTGAATTTTAGGATCTTGAAATGCCTTTTCTTGGCGCTGTTCAAACTCTTGCTGCCCCGCACGGAACAATTGAATATCCTTCGCCTTTTGCGGATCAGAATCGGGCATAGCTTGGATTTTTGTCACAAGCGCTTTTAATTCGTCATATTTAGCTTGGGCATCAAAGGTTTTATCCGACATGGCGACTTTAATCGCATCACGCAAACTGTCGCGATCTTTAGCCAATTTAGGATTTTTGTCATAAGCCTTCGCTTCAATCGCCTGAAGCTGCTGCTCCAAAGCATCCATGGCTTCACGAGTTTGCTTGAAATCCGTCATTAATTTCATTTGCTCGGGAGACAAAGCCGGCATTGCAGGCTGGGCACTACTCGGCGCTGCAGCGGAATCAGCTGCTGATCCCATATCAGCCGCCATCACACCCGCAGACATCAACCCACACACAATACCAACCGCCAAAGCTGTTTGACGAAAGCCACGCTTTTTAACCTGAGTAACCATCTGCATCCCCAATTAATGAATAAAACGATCAATGATGTAAGAGTCTGACAAAGGCCAAACGAAATAACAACAATAACGAAGATAAAAATACCAGAAAGTTTGGCACAAATAATAAAGCCGGCGAAGGCCGGCTTTATTTAATCTAGTAAAACATTAGGCTGAAATAGGCTTGGCTGTGCGCTCAACCAATTCAACATACGCCATAGGTGCATTATCACCCGCGCGATTACCGCACTTCAGAATCCGCACATACCCACCGGGACGTGACTGAAAACGAGGACCCAAATCTGTAAAGAGCTTACCCACAATTTCCTTGTTCCGTGTACGCGCAAAAGCCAAACGACGCGCATGCACAGAGTCAGCCTTCGCCAAGGTAATTAAAGGCTCAGCAAAACGACGTAATTCTTTTGCTTTAGGCAAGGTTGTTTTAATTAATTCATGCTCAAGCAACGAATTCGTTAACGATCGCATCAACGCATTGCGTTGAGCGGAATTTCGGCCTAATTGGCGGCCAGATAAACGATGACGCATGTCAAATACCCCAAAAAATTCAAATAGCCTTAAACTCTTGATTCAGCAAGGTTCAAAAGCTCCGCAGGTGGCCAGTTCTCAAGACGCTGACCCAAAGATAAACCCTGTTTAGCAAGCACATCTTTAATTTCAGTTAAAGATTTCTTACCTAAGTTCGGGGTCTTGAGGAGCTCAATCTCGGTGCGCTGGATTAAATCACCGATGTAATAAATATTCTCAGCTTTCAAACAATTCGCTGAACGTACGGTTAATTCCAAATCATCCACAGGTCGCAACAAAATCGGATCGACTGTCGGTGCTTGTTCAAGGACAGGTTCAGACTTTTCAGCTTTAAGATCAACAAAAACAGAAAGCTGATCAACCAAAATACCTGCCGCTTGGCGAATAGCATCTTCAGCAGAAATTGAACCATTGGTCTCGATATCAAGAACCAGCGAATCAAGATCCGTACGCTGCTCTACGCGCGCACGTTCTACGGAGTAGGAAACGCGACGCAGAGGTGAGAAAGAAGCATCCACCAACAGACGACCAATTTGCCCACCCGCTTCGTCTCGACGAGAACTTGCAGGCACATAGCCCTTGCCACGCCGAACCTTAAACGTCATAACTAAACTACCTTGGTCGTTTAAAGTCGCGATGTGATGCTCAGGATTAATAATCTCCACAGAATGATCTGCTTTGATATCAGCAGCCGTAATAGTACCAGCACCCGTTTTTTTAATACTGAGCGTAGCTTCATCACGTCCATGCAAGAGCACAGATAAACCTTTAAGATTTAACAGAATCTCAAGCACGTCTTCATGAACACCTTCAATCGTAGTGTATTCATGAACAACACCCTCGATCTCAGCTTCGGTCACGGCAACACCGGGAATAGATGAGAGCAGAATACGCCGCAAAGCATTACCCAGCGTATATCCGAACCCACGTTCCAGCGGCTCCAAAACAACACGGGCACGCGTTGAATCCAAGACTTGGACATCGACTAATCGTGGCTTAAGCAGCTCGGTTGAACCCAATTGCATGTCGAACCCCCGTTAAATTACTTAGAATACAACTCAACAACGAGAGATTCGTTGATTTCAGCAGGCAACTCATCACGGGCAGGAGCAGCTTTAAAAACGCCTTCCATCTTGGTTGAATCGACATCAACCCAACCCACGCTGGGGCGCTGGGCAGCCAATTCCAATGAAAGCTTGATACGATCCTGCTTGCGCGCAGATTCACGAACGGTCACCACATCATTAGCAGCCACTTGAAAAGAAGCAATATTAACGATTGCACCATTAACCATAATCGAACGATGCGATACCAGTTGGCGGGACTCAGCGCGGGTAGAACCAAAACCCATGCGATACACCACATTGTCTAAACGGCATTCAAGCAATTGCAACAAATTTTCGCCGGTTGAGCCTTTAAGCTGAGCAGCCTTCTTGAAATAATTAGCAAATTGACGCTCTAAAACCCCATAAATACGGCGCAACTTTTGCTTTTCGCGCAACTGAACACCATAGTCAGAAACTTTTTGTTTACGCGCAGCGCCGTGTTGACCAGGTGCTGTCGCATGATGACATTTATCTTCGTGGGAGCGAACACCAGATTTGAGCAACAAATCCGTACCTTCACGCCGACTTAATTTACATTTAGGACCAAGATAACGAGCCATAATCTAATACCTCTCAAACACGACGCTTTTTAGGCGGGCGGCAACCGTTGTGGGGAATCGGAGTCACATCAGTAATTACACCAACTTTAAAACCAACCGAATTGAGCGCGCGGATGGTCGACTCGCGACCAGGTCCTGGACCCTTAATTTCAACATCAATATTTTTGACGCCATAGGCCTTTGCAGCCTCACCAGCACGTTCTGCGGCTACTTGAGCTGCAAAAGGTGTTGATTTACGTGAACCACGAAAACCAGAACCGCCTGAGGTAGCCCAGCTGAGCGCATTACCTTGTCGATCGGTGATTGTTACAATCGTGTTATTAAAAGAAGCGTGCACATGAGCAACCGCATCGGTAACCACGCGCTTTACTTTTTTGCGCGCTGGCGCATTAGACTTTGCCATTAAAAATTATCCTACTCTTATCAATCGAAGAATATTAAGCATGGTTAGCGCTTAACCATGCGACGCGGACCCTTACGAGTCCGTGCATTAGTCCGTGTGCGCTGGCCACGGAGCGGCAAACCACGGCGATGCCGCAGTCCGCGATAACAACCCAAATCCATCAAACGCTTGATGTTCATGGAAACATCGCGACGCAAGTCGCCTTCCACCACAAACTTTGCAACTTCTGCGCGCAAAGCCTCGACTTCAGATTCGGATAAATCACGAACCTTACGCGCAGGCTCAACACCAGCTGCTTGACAGATACTATTGGCACGCGTAGTGCCAATGCCGTAGATTGAAGTGAGTGCAATAACAATGTGTTTTTGCACCGGAATGTTTATTCCAGCGATACGTGCCATCGAAGATCACCTTAAAAAAGAGCGCGAAACAATAAAACAAAAATGAAGCAAAATCAATAAGAAAATTGAACCATGTTCAGAGGCCAGACTTGAAGTGAGCTTTCCGCACTAAACTATCGTATTGATGCGAAACAAGGTGTGACTGAACTTGCGCCATAAAGTCCATCAACACAACAACAATAATTAACAAAGAAGTTCCACCAAAATAGAAAGGTACATTCCAATATAAAATCAAAAATTCAGGCAGCAAACACACAGCGGTGATATACAAGGCACCCCATAAAGTAAGCCGGGTTAAAACCTTATCGATATATCGAGCAGTTTGCTCACCTGGCCGTATGCCAGGGACAAAAGCGCCGGAACGCTTTAAATTATCCGCTGTATCACGCGCGTTGAAAACCAAGGCGGTGTAAAAGAAGCAGAAAAAAATAATCGCCGTGGCATATAAGCCCACATACAAAGGTTGCCCAGGAGAAAGCGCCGTGGATAAACTCCGCAACCACGCCATGTTTTCCTGCTGCCCTAGCCAATTACCTAATGTAGCAGGAAACAAAATAATACTGGAAGCAAAGATTGGAGGAATCACGCCCGCCATGTTCAATTTCAAAGGCAAATGCGAGGACTGCTGTCCGCTAGAACCTTGCCCCTGTTGGCGACGCGCATAATTGACTGTAATGCGCCGCTGACCACGTTCAACAAATACAACGAATGCAGTAACTGCAACAATTAAGAAAGCCAGAATAAATAACGTCAGCACACCCAATTCACCGGTACGAACAAGCTCAGCTGTACCGCCAATTGCAGTAGGAAGCCCCGCGACAATACCTGCAAAAATAATCAAGGAGATACCATTACCAACTCCGCGCTCAGTAATCTGCTCACCAAGCCAAACCAGCAACATGGTACCCGTGACCAATGTCATGGTCGCAACGAACAGAAACGCGAAACCAGGTGAGTACACCAGTGCCTGACCACCTACCGACTGCCCCTGAAGGGCAATTGAAACGCCGAAGGCTTGAACCAAACCAAGTCCGAGGGTTCCGTAACGCGTGTATTGAGTGATCTTTCTTTTGCCCGATTCACCCTCTTTTTTGAGCTTTTCAAGCGAAGGAACGACCGAAGTTAAGAGCTGCACAATGATGGATGCAGAGATGTAAGGCATAACCCCTAACGCAAACAAAGACATTCGCGAAAGCGCACCACCAGAAAACATGTTCATCATGCCCAGAATACCACCGGCATGCTGGGTAAATAGCGAATGCATAACACCGACATCAATTCCCGGAAGAGGAATAAAGGTACCGATACGATAAACGACCAACACCATAATGACGAAAAAAATCCGTTGACGAAGTTCTGTTAGACGACCAGAACCCGCCAATCCCGCCATGCCAGCATTCGATTGAGCCACGGTTTACTCCGATTTGCCGCCGGCAGCAAGAATGGCATTTAAGGCACCCTTACTGAGACGGACGCCCTGAATCTGCAGAGGCTTTGCTACGTCACCCGAAAGCATAATTTTTACATACCGAATATCATTACGAATCAAGCCAGCCGCTTTGAGCGTATCTAGTGAAACAACTGCATCAAGGCTATTAAGCTCTGATGTGCGAATTTCAGCGGTTACCAACGCGCGTAATGAACGAAAACCCATCTTTGGTAAACGGCGTTGAATTGGCATTTGACCACCTTCAAAACCCGTCTTGTGAAATCCACCGGAACGTGATTTTTGGCCTTTGTGACCACGACCTGCTGTTTTGCCTAAGCCAGAACCAACACCCCGACCCACACGGGTATGCAACTTGCGGCTACCATCAGCAGGAGATAATGTATTTAAGCGCATTATTTAGATTCCTGTATTTCGAGCAAATAATTGACTTTATTGATCATCCCACGGTTTTCTGGGGTATCAATAACATCGACGACTTGATTCATACGCAAAAGTCCTAAACCACGCACACACGCTTTGTGCGAAGCCAAACGACCAATCGTTGAACGAATCAATTTAACACGAATAGTTGTTTGCAATGTCATTTTGCACCACCAACAATTTCCTCGATCCGCTTGCCACGCTTTGCAGCAATAAGTTCAGGAGAATTAATAGATTGTAAACCGTTAACCGTGGCACGAATAACGTTCATGTGATTACGCGTCCCAATGCATTTTGCAAGCACATTACGCACACCCACTGCTTCGAACACAGCCCGCATAGCACCACCGGCAATGACGCCGGTACCTTCGGAAGCGGGCTTCATAAATACATTCGCAGCACCATGCTTGCCATTAGCAGCATAGAACAGGGTGCCATCACGCAGAGGCACATCAACCATACTGCGCTTGGCACGATCCATTGCCTTTTGAATGGCAGCAGGCACTTCTTTCGCCTTACCGTACCCAAAACCAACCTTTCCTTCGCCATCACCAACGACAGTCAATGCTGTAAATGAAAAAATACGACCACCCTTCACGACTTTTGCAACGCGGTTTACTGCCACGAGCTTTTCGATCAGGCCATCAGTCGCAACTTCGTTAGAATTTCTACTCATTGCATAACCTCTTAAAATTGCAGACCGGCTTCACGCGCAGATTCAGCTAATGCCTTAACGCGACCGTGAAAAATAAAGCCCGCGCGATCGAAGGCCACATGGGTAATCCCTTTAGAAAGGGCAGCTTTAGCAACCAACGCACCCACACGCTTGGCGGCTTCAATGTTTCCGCCATGCTTACCTGATTCAAGGACACCCGGATGAAGGGTTGAAGACGAAACGACCACCGCAGAGCCATCGGGGGTGAAGATTTGAGCGTAGGTATGTTGCGCAGTACGGAAAACCGTAAGACGATGCACACCAAGGCGGACTATTTTTGCGCGTGCACGACGAGCACGACGCAAGCGATTTTGAGTTTTCTCGTTCATAATTTCACCTTATTTCTTCTTCGCTTCCTTACGGAAGATGACTTCATCATGGTATTTCACGCCTTTGCCTTTATAGGGCTCAGGGGGACGGAAGCCACGAATTTTTGAAGCCACCTGACCGACTACTTGTCGGTCTGCCCCACGAATCAGAATTTCTGTTTGCGTTGGTGTTTCAACGGTAATGCCGGCTGGAACAGGGAAATTGATTGGATGAGAAAAACCAAGCGCAAGATTTAAAATTGAACCCTGTGCTTGCGCACGATAACCCACACCAACCAACTGCAATTTCAACTCAAATCCCGCTGTCACACCTTGGACATTATTATTCGCCAAAGCACGCATGGTACCGGCCATCGCGATAAAGTCAGGAGATTGTGGTTCAAAACGAATTTCACTTGCTGATAAATCGACGCTAACCGATTTGTGCAACTTCAGCTCAAGAATACCCTTTGGCCCCTTGAAAGACAGGATTTGATCACTTAATTTGACCTCGACACCCTTGGGAATGGCGACGGGTTTTTTAGCAACACGACTCATAATTCACTCCCAATTAAGAAACGAGGCAAATAACTTCGCCACCAATGTTATTGCGCCTAGCTTCGCGATCTGGCATAACCCCTTGCGAGGTAGATACAATCGCAACACCTAAGCCACCAATCACCGTAGGTAATTCATCTGCATTTCTATAAACACGATAACCGGGTTTAGAAACCCGTTTGATGGTGTCAATAACCGGTTTGCCTTGAAAATATTTCAAGGCAATCGTTAAAACGGGCTTAACATCACCAACCGTTGTCACATCGCCAATAAAACCCTCTGCTTTCAAAACTTCAGCAATTGACAATTTAAACTTTGATGAAGGCATAGAAACCTGAGGCTTACGCGCTGCCTGGGCATTTCGAATACGTGTCAGCATATCTGAAATTGGATCATTCATACTCATAGCGACACCCCATTACCAACTGGCTTTGCGTAAGCCCGGGATCGCACCAGACATAGCTAACTGACGTAATTTATTTCGACCTAAAGCAAATTTACGATAGACTCCTTTAGGACGACCGGTTATTGAACAACGACGCACCTGACGGCACACCGATGAATCGCGAGGTAATTTGCTCAAATCTGATGATGCTTTCATTTTCGCGTCAAACTCAGCATTTTGATCACTCAAAACCGCGCGTAATAAGACACGCTTTGCTTCAAAACGAGCAGCGAGCTTCTGACGCTGCACTTCTCGATTCAACATACTTTTCTTAGCCATAAATACTCCTTACCGGCGAAAAGGAAAACCAAAACTATCGAGCAATGCTCGTGCATGGTCATCATTTGCCGCAGCGGTTGTGATCGTGATATCCATTCCGCGAATTTGATCAATCTTGTCATAGTCAATTTCGGGGAAAATAATTTGCTCTTTGACACCCATGCTGTAATTGCCACGACCATCAAACGACTTAGGATTGAGACCGCGAAAATCACGTATGCGAGGTATAGAGACATGGATCAACCGATCGAAGAATTCGTACATCGTACGTCCTCTCAGGGTGACCTTGACGCCTAACGGCATCCCTTCGCGCAGTTTAAAACCAGCAATTGACTTACGTGCATAAGTCACAACGGGTTTTTGACCACTAATTGCTGCCATTTCGTTCACTGCACTGTCGATTACTTTCTTATCACGAGCCGAGTCTCCCAAGCCCATGTTTAATGTAATCTTGGTCAGCTTCGGAACAGCCATCACGTTTTGTATACCAAGCTTAGCCATTAGCTCTGCTTGCAACGTATTGGAATAAAATTCCTGAAGACGAGCCATTTTAATTCAACCTATTTAGTATCAACGACTTCGCCGTTGGATTTAAAAAACCTAACCTTAGTGCCATCTTCAAGAAACTTGAAGCCAACCCGATCCCCTTTTTGGGAGGCAGGATTAAACAGCATTACGTTAGAAATATCAATGGATTTCTCAAAATCGATGATCCCACCCGCCTGGCCAATTGAAGGATTTGGTTTCTGGTGCTTCTTCACTTTATTGATATTTTCTACAATTACACGAGCGCCATCATCCACTACACGAAGAACAGTGCCACGACGTCCCTGGTCTTTTCCTGTAGTAACAATTACCTCATCACCTTGTCGAATCTTACGCATGGCGATAACCTCAAATCACTTCGGGAGCAAGGGACACGATCTTCATGAACTTCTCAGTACGCAATTCGCGCGTGACCGGTCCAAAAATACGGGTGCCTATCGGCTCAAGTTTGTTATTTAAAAGGACAGCTGCATTACCGTCGAAACGAATTAATGAGCCATCACTCCGGCGCACACCTTTTGCGGTACGCACAACGACGGCATTGTAAACATCACCTTTTTTTACGCGGCCACGAGGAATCGCGTCTTTAATAGAAACTTTGATAATGTCGCCAATACCCGCGTAACGGCGATGCGATCCACCCAGCACCTTAATGCACTGAATACGCTTGGCGCCACTATTGTCAGCGGAGTCTAATATTGTTTGCATCTGAATCATGATTTTTATCCTTATGCGGTTGTGCGGTCTATAACACGAACCAAGATCCATGATTTCGTTTTTGAAATCGGCCGTGTTTCCCGAATTTCCACACGATCACCAATGTGAGATTGATTCTCTTCATCATGGACGTGCAATTTAGTGGTTTTAGTTATGAACTTACCATAAAGGGGATGCTTTACGCGGCGTTCAATAGCAACCGTAATGGATTTATCCATTTTGTCGCTCGTCACCCGACCCACTCGGGTACGAATCACTTTTTCAATTGTTTCGGTAGACATTTCAGCCTTGCTCCTTCTCGGTCAGAATCGTTTTGATTCGAGCGACATTTTTACGCGCCACTTTAATCAAATGAGGTTTTGATTCCTGACCATTTGCTTTTTGCATACGCAAATTAAACTGTTCACGCTTAATCGCAATAAGTTCTTCACGCAAACCTTCAGGGGTTTTTTCACGCAATTGTGAAGTGATATTTTTCATTACATCAATACCCGCGTTACGAAGGTCGTTTTAACCGGCAACTTGGCCGATGCCAATGAAAATGCCATGCGGGCAATATCTTCAGCAACACCTTCAATTTCATAAAGAACCTTACCCGGTTGCACTTTAGCAACCCAGTATTCAACACTCCCTTTGCCCTTACCCATACGAACCTCAAGAGGTTTCTTGGTTATAGGGGTGTCGGGAAATATGCGGATCCAGATTTTCCCACCGCGCTTCACGTGGCGTGAAATCGCCCGACGCGCCGACTCAATTTGACGGGACGTAATTTCCCCCCGCTCAAGTGTTTTTAAACCAAATTCACCGAAACTTACTTTGTTACCGGTCGTCGCAAGGCCACGGTTTTTACCCCTGAACTGCTTGCGGAATTTTGTACGTTTTGGCAGCAGCATAATTTAAGCTCCACTTACCCTTATAAATTCGGTTCAGGCTGTTGCGGCTTTAACTTCACGGTTTCCCGGAACGCCAAACACTTCACCTTTAAAAATCCAAACCTTGACGCCAATGACGCCATACGTGGTTTGGGCCTCGGCAAAGCCGTAATCGATATCGGCACGCAGGGTGTGCAAGGGCACACGGCCTTCGCGATACCACTCATTACGGGCGATCTCAGCACCACCTAACCGACCCGACACATTAACCTTGATTCCACCGGCACCTAAACGCATGGAAGTTTGCACTGCGCGTTTCATAGCTCGACGAAACATAATCCGACGCTCTAACTGCTGCGCGATCGATTCGGCAACCAATTGAGCATCAAGCTCTGGCTTGCGGATTTCTTCAACAGACAACTTGACTGCATTACGATCGACACCCAACAAAGGGGCGATTTCGGTGCGCAGACGCTCGATATCTTCCCCCTTGCGACCAATCACGATACCCGGACGGGCAGTGTGGATGGTGACAGAGGCCGAGCGCGCTGGACGCTCAATTTGAATACGAGAAACTGATGCTTCTTTGAGTTTATCTTTGATGAAGGCACGTGTGCGCACATCTTGATTCAACTGAACAGGAAACAATTTACTGTCGGCATACCAGCGGGATGTCCAATCAGAGGAAATCCCGAGCCGGAAGCCTACCGGATGTACTTTCTGACCCATAACTCTCCCCTTACCGTTCGCTAACCGTGACTAGAATATGACTGGTTTTTTTAAGAATCCGCGCACCACGGCCTTTGGCTCGGGCACGAAAACGTTTAAGAACCGGACCCTCATCAATCATAATCGTCGCGATGTGCAAACGATCGACATCAGCACCTTCATTGTTTTCAGCATTGGCAATGGCTGACTCAAGCACTTTCTTGATTAAATCGGCGCCTTTCTTGTCGCTGAAGGTCAAAGTTTCAATCGCCTGAGCGACAGCCTGACCACGAACAAGATCCGCAACCAAGCGCGCCTTTTGAGGGGAAATCCGCGCATAGCGGTGTAAAGCAGTAGCTTGCATGATATTTCTCCTAGCGCTTTGCTTTCTTGTCGGCCACATGTCCCCGATAAGTTCGGGTTGGGGCAAACTCGCCGAGCTTGTGCCCGACCATGTTTTCATTAACAAGAACGGGAATGTGCTGACGACCATTATGGACCGCAATGGTCAGACCGATGAAATCTGGAAGAATCATCGAACGGCGTGACCAGGTCTTTATGGGCCGACGGTTATTAGCCGCTACAGCCTCTTCCACCTTTTTCAGCAAGTGATGATCCACAAATGGACCTTTCTTAAGTGAACGTGGCACCTTTTAACCCTCTATATAAAACAATTATTTCGAACGACGACGAACAATAAATTTATCCGTACGCTTGTTCGTGCGAGTTTTGTAGCCCTTGGTCGGAACGCCCCAAGGAGTAACCGGATGACGACCGCCTGATGTGCGGCCCTCACCACCACCATGCGGGTGATCGACCGGGTTCATCACCACACCGCGGACGGTAGGACGAATACCACGCCAACGCGTTGCACCCGCTTTACCCAGTGAACGCAAGCTGTGCTCGTGATTACTCACTTCACCCAATGTTGCGCGGCAATCCGCTAAGATTTTCCGCATTTCACCTGAACGCAAACGAACGGTTGCATAAGCGCCGTCACGCGCAACCAGCTGCACTGAGGCACCAGCACTGCGTGCCATTTGAGCGCCTTTGCCCGGCTTCATTTCAACACAATGTATGATTGAACCAATGGGTATGTTGCGCAAAGGCAAGGTATTACCTGGTCGAATCGGCGCATCATTTCCAGACTGAACGATTTGACCTGGCACAACACCCCGAGGGGCAATGATATAAGCTCGCTCACCATCAGCGTACATAAGGAGTGCAATGTGCGCCGTGCGGTTAGGATCATATTCAATCCGCTCAACGGTTGCAGGAATGCCATCTTTGCTGCGCTTAAAATCGACCAAGCGATAGTGCTGCTTATGACCACCGCCAATATGACGCGTGGTAATACGGCCTAGGTTATTGCGACCACCCGTGTTGTGCTTCTTTTCAAGCAAGGGGGCGTAAGGCTCGCCCTTGTGCAGGTGCGAACGATCAATTTCAATTACCGCGCGACGACCGGGCGATGTAGGTTTTGCAATTTTCAATGCCATGATAGGTTCCTTACTTAACCAACCTGACCGAGATCAATAACTTGACCTTCAGCAAGGGTGACATAGGCTTTTTTCCAATCCACGCGGCGACCAGCAACACCACGAAAACGACGAGTTTTACCCGCCACATTCAGAGTTTGCACCGCCAAGACTTGGACGCTAAATAACTGCTCAACCGCAGATTTAATTTCAGCTTTATTGGCTGCGGTATCAACACGAAAAACGTATTGATTTACTTGATTCGCACGCGCAGTTTTTTCTGTAACCATAGGCGCGCGCAGCACGTCAAAAAGTTTTTCCTGATTCATGACAACCACTCCTCAACCATCTTCAAAGCAGCGCGCGTAATTACAACACGCTCAGAACCAACCAAACTGACCGGATCCAATGCATCTGCAGTCAAATAACCTAATTCGATTACATTGCGCGAACCCAAGAATAAATGCTCATTGAACGCTTCGGTAATCATCAGGGTGCGACCTGAAACAATACCTAACGATTTAACAAGAGATAAAATCTCGCGGGTTTTTGGTGTTGATACAGCTAAGGAATCCACAATAACCAGTCGATCTTGGCGAATAAGCTCTGAAAAAATCGAGGCCATGGCAATCCGATAGGCTTTCCGGTTGACTTTTTGATCAAAATTACGTGGGCGTGCTGCGAACGTAACACCACCGGTACGCCAAATGGGAGAGCGTGTAGTGCCCGCACGGGCACGACCGGTACCTTTTTGGTTCCAAGGCTTCTTACCACCACCAGACACTTCTGATCGAGTGAGTTGACGCTTTGTGCCAGCACGAGAACCGGCCATAAAGGCAACAATCACCTGATGTATCAAACCTTCGTTATAAGAACGATCAAAAATTTGCTCTGAGACGCTGACCGCAGCGCCATTTTTCACTTGTAATTCCATAACGCGCCTCAGCCCTTAATTTTTACAGAAGGACGAACGATAACATCGCCACCCGTTGAGCCAGGAACAGCGCCTTTCACGAGGATCAAACCCCGCTCAACATCAACACGAACCACGCTCAAGCCCAAGGAGGATACCCGCTCGTCACCCATGTGCCCCGACATTTTCTTGCCAGGAAACACGCGACCGGGGGTTTGATTTTGGCCAATTGAACCCGGAACCCGATGCGAGCGCGAGTTACCATGGGTTGCATCTTGGGTACGGAAATTGTGCCGTTTAACGGTACCCGCAAAACCTTTACCTTTGCTCTGACCAGAGACATCAACTTTCGATACGCCTTCGAAAATTGCCACTGTAATATCAGAACCTGGCTTATACGCTGAGAGCTCATCAGCAGAAACACGGAACTCAGTCGACATACGACCAGAGGTTGTTTCTGCTTTGGCATAATGACCCGCCATAGCCTGAGTTACCCGTGATGCGCGACGTGTACCCGTTGTGACTTGAATGGCAGTATATCCGTCAATTTCGGGCGTTTTCAACTGAGTCACGCGATTGGGCTCGACCTCAATGACAGTGACTGGTATCGAAACACCAGCGTCATCAAAAATGCGCGTCATGCCGACCTTGCGACCGACTACACCTAAAGACATGGTTAATACCTCTAAATTATGTGAGGCGCCGATTACGATTGACCGGTTCGCCTGAAAAAACCGGCCCAGTGCAACAGCACCGGGCCGATAAGGGTCGATAATTTACCAGCAAACAAACAGCCCGTAAAGCGCTATTTGTGAAACTTGATTAATTTAATCGAATCTGAACATCAACACCTGCGGCAAGATCGAGCTGCATCAGCAAATCAACAGTACGATCGGTTGGCTCAATGATGTCAAGAACCCGCTTGTGCGTACGAAGTTCATATTGATCGCGCGCATCCTTGTTTACGTGCGGAGAAACCAAAACCGTAAAACGCTCTTTACGACTGGGTAGCGGAATCGGGCCTTTAACCCGAGCACCTGAACGACGCGCAGTTTCAACGATTTCAGCGGCCGACCGATCAATTAAGCGATGGTCGAAACTTTTAAGACGGATACGAATTGTTTGGGTAGACATAGTTATTACTCAATAATCTTTGAAACGACACCCGCGCCAACGGTACGGCCGCCTTCGCGAATCGCAAAACGTAAACCGTCTTCCATGGCAATCGGGGCAATCAAGCTGACGGTCATGGCGACGTTGTCACCTGGCATGACCATTTCGGTGCCTTCTGGTAATACGCAGGATCCGGTCACGTCGGTGGTACGGAAGTAGAACTGGGGACGGTAGCCGTTGAAGAATGGGGTATGACGGCCGCCTTCTTCTTTGGACAGTACGTATACTTCGGCTTCAAACTTGGTGTGGGGCTTGATGCTGCCGGGTTTGCACAATACTTGTCCACGCTCGACGTCGTCCCGCTTGGTGCCGCGCAGGAGAATACCGACGTTGTCGCCTGCCATGCCTTGGTCGAGCAGTTTGCGGAACATTTCGACACCGGTGACGGTGGTTTTTACGGTGTCGCGGATGCCGACGATTTCAATTTCTTCGCCAACTTTGATGATGCCACGTTCAATACGTCCGGTAACAACGGTGCCGCGACCGGAGATTGAGAAGACGTCTTCTACGGGCATGAGGAAGGTGCCGTCTACGGCGCGTACAGGTTCTGGGAAGTATTCGTCCATGGATTTAACCAGGCGAATGACTGAGGGTACGCCGATGTCTGATTGGTCGCCTTCAAGGGCTTTGAGGGCTGAACCGGTGGTGATCGGGGTGTCGTCGCCAGGGAATTCGTATTGAGTTAAAAGGTCGCGCACTTCCATTTCAACCAGTTCGAGCAGTTCGGCGTCATCTACCATGTCAGCTTTGTTCAGGAAGACGACCATGTAGGGTACGCCAACTTGACGAGACAGAAGGATGTGTTCGCGGGTTTGCGGCATGGGGCCGTCGGCCGCTGAACAGACCAAGATTGCGCCGTCCATTTGGGCGGCACCGGTGATCATGTTTTTGACATAATCCGCGTGGCCTGGGCAATCTACGTGGGCGTAGTGACGAGTGTCTGATTCGTATTCAACATGGGAGGTGTTGATGGTGATGCCGCGCGCTTTTTCCTCAGGCGCTTTGTCAATTTGGTCATAGGCTAGGGACGCACCACCGTGCAGTTCGGCCATCACTTTGGTGATCGCCGCTGTAAGGGTTGTTTTGCCGTGATCTACGTGGCCAATGGTGCCTACGTTGACATGCGGTTTGTTCCGTTCAAATTTCTCTTTTGCCATGATAAATGCCTCTAGAATTCAATTAAATAAATAAAATAAAGATTAAGCCGACTGGCCTTTAATGACCGCATCTGCAACATGCTTTGGAGCCTCAGAATAATGCGCGAACTCCATGGAGTAAGTAGCACGACCCTGAGTTGCAGAACGAAGATCGGTCGCATACCCGAACATTTCTGATAAGGGAACTTCAGCGCGAACCTGCTTTCCGCCGCCTATGGTGTCATCCATACCTTGAATAATGCCACGACGACGATTCAAGTCACCGATCACATCACCCATGTAATCTTCAGGAGTTTCCACCTCGACCTTCATCATCGGCTCAAGCAGCACAGGTTTAGCTTTCACCGCCCCCTCTTTAAATGCCATAGAGCCTGCGATTTTGAAGGCCATTTCGTTGGAGTCAACCTCATGGTAAGAGCCATCAAACAATGTGACTTTAACGTCAACGACAGGGAAACCCGCGATAACGCCATTTTTAATTTGCTCTTGAATCCCTTTATCAACCGCCGGAATGTATTCCCGAGGAACCACACCACCGACAATCCCGTTGACAAACTCGTAGCCACCACCCACCTCAAGGGGCTCGATACGAATTTTGACATGGCCATATTGGCCACGACCCCCAGATTGACGCACAAACTTGCCGTCTTGCTCCACCGTACCACGAATGGTTTCACGATAGGCAACTTGGGGTTTACCGATGTTGGCTTCAACTTTAAATTCACGCCGCATACGGTCGACCAGAATTTCCAAATGAAGCTCACCCATACCCGCGATAATAGTTTGACCTGATTCTTCGTCGGTACGCACACGGAACGAAGGATCTTCTTGTGCCAGCCTGCCAAGAGCCATACCCATTTTCTCTTGATCGCCCTTGGTTTTTGGCTCAACTGCGACCGAAATAACGGGCTCAGGGAAAATCATCCGCTCAAGAACGATCGGATTCGCTAAATCACATAGAGTATCACCAGTGATCACATTTTTGAGACCTACAGCTGCCGCGATATCACCGGAATAAACCTCTTTAATTTCTTCACGCGCGTTCGCATGCATTTGCAGAATCCGACCCATGCGCTCTTTACTGTCTTTTGTTGAATTCAGTACTGCGTCACCGGCGTTTACAACGCCCGAATATACGCGGAAGAACGTCAAAGAACCGACAAACGGATCGGTCATGATCTTAAAGGCCAGCGCCGAAAAGGGTTGATCATCCCCTGTTTTGCGAACCGATGCTTCACCGTTAGGCAGTTCACCTTTAATGGGCGGGACTTGTAAGGGTGATGGCAGATAATCGATTACGGCATCCAGCATTTTCTGCACACCTTTGTTTTTAAAAGCTGTGCCACATAAAGCCGGAATAATTTCGTTACGCAGGGTTCGCGCACGTAAGCCTAGAACTATCTCGCTATCTGTGAGCATGCCGGTTTCCAAGTACTTTTCCATGTACTCTTCGGTTGCTTCGGCTGCCGCTTCGATCATCTGCTCGCGATAGGTTTCAGCTTTAGCAAGCAACTCAGCAGGAATTTCCTTAGCGTCATAGGTCATCCCCATGTCGTCGGTATTCCAGTAAATCGCCTTCATGCGTAACAAATCAATCACGCCTTCAAAACCTTCTTCAGCCCCAATGGGGAGCACAACCGGCACGGGATTTGCCCCGAGCCGTTTTTTAAGCTGATCGATCACGCGATAGAAATCCGCCCCTTGGCGATCCATTTTATTGACGAATGCCAAGCGGGGAACAGAATACTTGTTAGCTTGACGCCAAACAGTTTCGGACTGTGGCTGAACACCACCCACAGCACACAATACAAACACCGCGCCATCAAGCACCCGCAACGAGCGCTCAACTTCGATTGTAAAATCTACGTGGCCGGGCGTATCGATGATGTTGAACCGGTGAGGTTCAAATTGTTTATCCATACCGCCCCAAAAGGCGGTTGTTGCAGCAGAAGTAATGGTAATCCCACGCTCCTGCTCTTGCTCCATCCAGTCCATCGTGGCGGCGCCATCGTGAACTTCACCGATTTTGTGCGATACACCGGTATAAAACAGGATGCGTTCTGTCGTGGTGGTCTTGCCAGCATCAATATGCGCCATGATGCCAAAATTGCGATAGCGCTCGAGCGGGGTGGTTCTGGCCACAGGGTTTACCTCTTTAATTACCAGCGGAAATGCGCGAAGGCTTTGTTAGCCTCGGCCATTCGATGTGTGTCTTCACGTTTTTTCACGGCTGAGCCACGGCTGTCTGCCGCGTCCATAATTTCACCGGCGAGCTTTGCTGCCATCGTTTTTTCGCCGCGCTTGCGCGCTGCGTCAATTAACCAACGCATAGCCAGCGAAGAACGGCGCACGGCACGCACTTCCACGGGAACTTGATAGTTGGCACCCCCGACGCGACGAGATTTAACCTCAACCGATGGCGCTACGTTTTCTAACGCACGCTCAACCAATTCAACTGGATGACCTTTGCCTTTTTCTTCAGCGATTGTCATTGCGCCATATAAAATCGACTCGGCGACTGACTTCTTCCCGCTCAACATAATCATGTTGATGAACTTAGCGACTGTGACATTGCCGTATTTAGGGTCTGGCAGAATGTCGCGCTTCGGTACTTCTCTTCTTCTGGGCATGTTTAATCCAACCGTTATTTAGCTTTAGGACGCTTAGCGCCATATTTTGAGCGACCTTGACGGCGCTTATCAACACCTTGAGTATCCAGGCTACCGCGAACGACGTGGTAACGAACACCGGGCAAATCTTTCACGCGACCACCGCGAATAAGAACAACGGAGTGTTCTTGCAGATTGTGGCCTTCACCACCAATGTAACCGGTTACTTCAAAACCGGATGTTAGGCGCACACGGGCAACCTTACGCAAAGCCGAGTTTGGCTTTTTAGGGGTTGTGGTATAAACACGTGTACACACACCACGACGCTGCGGGCAGCCTTCGAGTGCAGGTACTTTGGTCTTTTCGACCAGTCGCTTGCGCGGCTTGCGCACGAGCTGATTAACAGTAGCCATGGTTATGTCTTCTCCGACCAAAAACTAACACGACGGGCTTGAAACCCGTCGCAAAGGGCAATGATTCTAAGCAGTGTTCGTTTATCTGTCAATCACCGTTGCAACAGATTAAGCGACGTTCTCCCCTTCATCGACACGGGACTCAGTCGAATCGCTGTCCATGAATAAGGAATTTGCCGAGTCAATCGTCAAATGACGACGACGACGGCGTTCTTGGTGGTAAGCCAAGCCCGTTCCTGCAGGGATTAAGCGCCCTACAATCACGTTTTCTTTTAGCCCCCGTAATTCATCCCGCGCGCCGCGTGTTGATGAATCCGTCAGCACTCGTGTGGTTTCCTGGAAGGAAGCCGCTGAAATAAACGACTCCGTTACCAAGGAGGCCTTGGTAATACCCAGCAGCATGGGTTCAAACTTGGCGGGAAACTTACCGGCCTGTTCCAGATGTCGATTCTCCTCAAGCAGACGCGCCTTGTCGACCTGATCGCCTCGCAGGTAGCCCGAGTCACCCGTATCGGTAATCTCAACTTTACGCAGCATTTGACGGACAATCACCTCAATATGTTTATCACTGATGATTACCCCTTGCAGCCGGTAGACATCTTGAATCTCTTTGATGATGTAGGCTGCCAAATCAGGAATCCCGCGCAAACGCAGAATATCGTGCGGGGTGAGCTCGCCATCGGCGATCACCTCGCCCCGGGCAACGTGCTCGCCTTCGAACACGTTAATGACGCGATATTTTGGAATTAACTCTTCGTGCGCTTCGCCATGCTCATCGGTTATGACTAGGCGTTGCTTACCTTTAGTTTCTTTACCGAAACTAATGGTGCCGGTGTATTCCGCCAAAATCGCGGGCTCTTTCGGTTTGCGCGCTTCGAACAAATCCGCGACGCGGGGTAAGCCGCCGGTAATATCACGGGTTTTAGAGGATTCTTGTGGGATACGGGCGATGACGTCACCCACCTGAACCGTAGCGCCATCTTCGATACCAATAATGGCACCCGCGGGCAAGACATAAAACGCAGGAATATCGGTTCCTACCAAGCAAATCGGGTTGCCAGATTCATCGACCAATGAGATTGCCGGCCGCATTTCTTTTGCCGCAGCAGTGCTGCGATGCTTAGGATCAATAATGATCAATGCAGATAGACCCGTAATTTCATCCGTTTCTAATTTAACCGACAAGCCATCGGCAAAATCAGAGAAGCGCGCCTGCCCTTGCATTTCACTCACGACCGGATGGGTGTGCGGATCCCAACTGGCAAGTGTGGTGCCCGCAGCGACTTTATCCCCTTCTTTCACGCGGATGACCGCACCATAAGGCACCTTGTACCGTTCGCGCTCGCGCCCTTGGTCATCGACCATGCCAAGTTCACCCGAACGCGTCACCGCGACAAGATCGTTATCGCGGTTTACGACGGTTTTCAGATTGTGCAACCGAACCAGGCCGGCCGCTTTGTTTTGCACCGAACTGATCGCTGCTGATCGTGAAGCTGCGCCCCCAATATGGAACGTACGCATCGTAAGCTGAGTGCCTGGCTCACCAATGGATTGTGCAGCGATCACACCGACGGCTTCACCAATGTTGACGATTTTGCCGCGGGCAAGATCTCGTCCGTAACATTTCTGGCAAATCCCGTGACGGGCTTCGCAGCCAATCGGTGAGCGAACCCAAACCTCATCGACCCCCGCCTCCTCAAGGCGCAGCACCATTAATTCATTGAGAATGGTGCCTGTTGGAATCAATACATCATTTGAGCCAGGTTTTAAGACATCTTGCGAGGTAGTGCGGCCGAGAATGCGCGCGCCAAGACCTTGCACCACGTCGCCGCCTTCAATGACGGCAGTCACTTTAAGACCCGGCGCGGTGGTACCGCAATCTTCAATCGTTACGACCAAATCTTGCGCTACGTCCACCAAGCGGCGGGTGAGGTAACCTGAGTTAGCCGTTTTGAGCGCCGTATCAGCCAAACCCTTACGTGCGCCGTGGGTTGAAATGAAGTACTGGAGTACATTCAAGCCTTCACGGAAGTTCGCCGTGATAGGCGTTTCAATAATTGAGCCATCTGGCTTGGCCATCAAGCCGCGCATGCCTGCCAATTGGCGAATTTGCGCCGCTGAGCCTCGAGCGCCAGAATCGGCCATCATGAAAATCGCGTTAAACGAGCTTTGTTTAACCGTTTCGCCGTGGCGATCTACCACTTTCTCGGAACCCAATTGCTCCATCATGGCACGAGAGATTTGGTCATTGGCGCGCGACCAGATATCGACCACTTTGTTGTAACGCTCTTTTTCAGTCACTAAACCTTGAGAGTACTGGGTTTGAATTTCTTGCACCTCAGCTTCTGCTTTAGCGAGCTCAGCAGGTTTCGAGGGCGGTACCAGCATGTCATCAGAGCAAATGGAAATACCTGAACGGGTTGCAAAGCGAAAACCGGTGTACATCATTTGATCGGCAAACAGGACGGTATCTTTCAAACCCAACTGGCGATAAACATAATTGAGTAAGGCCGAAATGGCTTTTTTGCCCATGTCCTTGTTAATTTGCGCAAATGGCACGCCCACAGGCAAGGTGCGAAATAACAGCGCACGGCCAACCGTTGTATCCACAATCTGGCGTACTGATTCTGCGCGACCATCATCGTGACGAATCCAATCGTTCACACGCACTTTAATCATGGCACCGATTTCGGCTTGATGGTTATCGTATGCGCGTTGCACTTCATCAAGGTCAGCAAACACCATACCCTCGCCACGCCCATTAACTTTGGCGCGGGTCATGTAGTAAATCCCAAGGACAATATCTTGTGACGGCACAATGACCGGATCACCATTGGCCGGTGAGAGCACGTTATTAGTCGACATCATCAAGGTGCGGGCTTCCGCTTGCGCCTCCAATGACAGCGGCACATGCACCGCCATTTGGTCACCATCGAAGTCCGCGTTATACGAGGAGCAAACCAAAGGGTGCAACTGGATTGCTTTACCTTCAATCAGGATGGGCTCAAAAGCTTGGATACCCAAACGGTGCAAGGTGGGTGCGCGATTCAATAGCACCGGATGCTCGCGAATCACTTCTTCGAGCACATCCCAAACCTCGGGACCTTCGCGTTCGACCAGTTTTTTCGCGGCTTTAATCGTGGTGGCTAAACCCCGACGGTGGAGTTTGCCGAAAATGAAGGGTTTGAAGAGTTCAAGCGCCATTTTCTTCGGTAGGCCGCATTGATGCAGGCGCAAGGTGGGACCTACCACGATGACCGAACGCCCTGAATAATCAACCCGCTTACCGAGCAAGTTTTGGCGGAAACGACCTTGCTTACCTTTAATCATGTCGGCGAGTGATTTTAAGGGGCGTTTATTTGTCCCCGTCACTGCGCGTCCGCGCCGGCCGTTATCCAACAATGAATCAACCGATTCTTGCAGCATGCGCTTTTCATTGCGCAGGATGATGTCGGGCGCGTTGATTTCAAGCAGCCGCTTTAAGCGGTTGTTGCGGTTAATAACTCGGCGATAAAGATCATTCAAATCAGAGGTGGCAAAGCGGCCGCCATCCAAGGGAACCAAGGGGCGCAGATCGGGTGGCAACACGGGCAACTGGGTCATCACCATCCACTCGGGACGATTACCCGACTCTTTAAATGCTTCAAGCAATTTCAAACGCTTGGAGAGTCGTTTAATTTTGGTTTCCGACCCCGTTTCAGCCAACTCATCGCGCAGGCTGACAATTTGCGCATCCAGATCAATATCTTTGAGCAGTTTTTGGACGGCTTCGGCGCCCATATCCGCCTCGAACTCATCGCCATATTGTTCGATAGCATCAATGTACATCTCATCGGTCAGCAAACTGCCTTTGGTCAAGGTGGTCATGCCAGGGTCGGTGACTACAAATGCTTCAAAATAGAGGACTCGTTCGATATCCCGCAAGGTCATGTCCAGCAACAAACCGATGCGTGAAGGCAAGGATTTCAAATACCAGATATGCGCAACCGGGCAAGCCAATTCGATATGCCCCATGCGCTCACGGCGCACTTTAGATAACGTGACTTCAACACCGCATTTCTCGCAAACAACGCCGCGATGCTTTAAGCGCTTATATTTACCGCAAAGGCACTCGTAATCCCGAACCGGGCCAAAAATTTTGGCGCAAAACAAACCATCACGCTCGGGTTTGAACGTGCGATAGTTGATCGTTTCTGGCTTTTTCACTTCACCATACGACCATGAACGAATCATTTCGGGTGAGGACAATGAAATTCGAATCCCATCGAAATCATCATCGGTCACTTCACGACTCATTAAATTGAGTAGCTCTTTCATTGAATTCTTACCTGCCTTGCTATTAAGACAACCTATCGGTTGGGACAATCGGGCTTTCTTAAACCCCTAGGATTCGTTCGGGCAAATGGCCGGGCTACCCCCGGCCTTTGATTACTCTTTGCCCAACTCCAATTCCACATTGATTGCGAGCGATCGAATCTCTTTAAGCAACACGTTAAAGGATTCCGGCATACCCGCATCCATTTTGAGATCGCCATCGACAATGTTTTTATACATTTTGTTACGACCATTCACGTCATCTGACTTAACCGTGAGCATTTCCTGCAAGGTGTACGCCGCACCATAAGCCTCGAGCGCCCACACCTCCATCTCCCCAAACCGTTGACCACCAAACTGTGCTTTACCACCCAACGGTTGCTGAGTAACCAAGGAATAGGGGCCAGTTGAACGGGCATGCATTTTATCGTCAACCAAATGGTTCAATTTCAACATATACATGTAGCCCACCGTGGTTTGACGATCAAACGGGTCACCGGTTCGGCCATCGTAAAGCTGCACTTGACCTGACGTGGGCAAGCCGGCCAGATTGAGCATGTACTTAATCTCATCTTCAGAGGCGCCATCAAAGACGGGCGTTGCCATCGGTACGCCGCCGCGCAAATTGCGCGCCAAATCGATTAACTCATCGTCCGTTAACGAATCTAAATCAACATTTTTATGTGCATTGTGGTTGTAGACTTTGTGCAAGAACGCGCGCAGCTCAACGATCGCCTTGGCGCGTTCCAGTTTCAGCATTTCTTCAATTTTTAGTCCCAAACCGCGTGCGGCAAAGCCCAAATGCGTTTCTAGAATCTGGCCAATATTCATCCTCGACGGCACACCCAGCGGATTTAAGCAAATATCTACCGGTTGGCCATTCTCCATGTACGGCATGTCTTCTTCAGGCACAATCATGGACACAACACCCTTGTTCCCATGGCGGCCGGCGAGTTTATCACCCGGCTGAATGCGACGTTTTACCGCCACAAACACCTTGACCATCTTCAAAACGCCCGGCGCAAGATCATCGCCCTGTTGGATTTTTTTCTTTTTATCCTCAAAGCGTTTATCAATATCCGCCTGCGCTTGAATCAGCTGCGCGTTGTACTCCTCGAGCGCTTGGGTCGCCTCTTCCCCTTCTACACGAATTTCCAACCACTTCGCCGGATCAACTTTTTCAAGCTGAGCTGCGGTAATTTTGCTCCCCGCTTTAACGCCAAGACCACCGATCGCAACTTGGCCAATCAGCACCGATTTAACGCGGGCGGTAATATCGCCTTCGATAATGCGCATGCGATCTTTAAGATCTTTGCGCACCGCCTCAAGATCGGCCTCTTCAATAGCGCGCGCCCGGCTATCTTTTTCAATTCCATCACGGGTAAATACCCGCACATCAATCACGGTGCCTTCCATTCCTGGTGGCACGCGCAGGGAGGTATCTTTAACATCGGAGGCTTTTTCACCGAAAATGGCACGCAAAAGCTTTTCTTCGGGTGTGAGCTGAGTTTCGCCTTTAGGCGTTACCTTGCCGACTAAAATGTCACCCGGCCGAACTTCAGCGCCCACATGCACAATGCCGGCCAAATCCAGCTTATTGAGCAGGCTCTCCGCCACATTCGGAATATCGGCGGTGATTTCTTCAGAACCCAATTTCGTATCGCGTGCGATACAATTTAACTCTTCAATATGAATGGTTGTTAAGCGGTCTTCACGCACGACCCGCTCAGACAAGAGAATAGAGTCCTCGAAGTTGTAGCCATTCCAAGGCATAAATGCGCACAGAATATTTTGACCCAAAGCCAGCTCACCCATGTCAACCGAAGGGCCATCGGCCAGCACGTCGCCCTTAGCAATAATGTCGCCCGCCTTGACTAAAGGGGTTTGATTAATGCAGGTATTTTGGTTTGAACGCGTGTATTTTGTGAGGTTGTAGATATCCACACCCACGTCACCTTGGCTGGTTTCGGTGGCGTTAACACGAACCACAACCCGTGCTGCATCAACCCGATCAACCACACCACCGCGACGCGCAACCACGCAAGAACCTGAATCGGTGGCAACCACGCGCTCCATACCGGTACCCACGAGCGGCTTGTCGGCACGCAGTGTCGGCACCGCTTGGCGCTGCATGTTAGAACCCATGAGCGCACGGTTCGCATCATCGTGCTCAAGGAACGGAATGATCGATGCGGCAATCGATACGATCTGCTTGGGCGAGACATCCATGTATTGGATTTCTTCAGGCCCTGCCAGCATGAATTCACCCGCACGACGAACCGAAATCAAATTGCCTTGCAACACGCCGTTATCATCGAGCGGCGCATTCGCTTGCGCGATGGTGAATTTCTCCTCTTCATACGCCGACAACCAATCCACTTCATTGCTTACCACCCCATCTTTTACTGTGCGATAAGGGGTTTCCAAAAAGCCGTAATGATTGGTGCGCGCATAAGTCGCTTGCGAGTTAATCAGACCAATGTTTGGTCCTTCCGGCGTTTCAATCGGGCACACACGGCCATAATGGGTGGTGTGCACATCGCGTACTTCAAAACCCGCCCGCTCACGCGTCAAGCCACCCGGGCCTAGCGCTGAAATACGGCGTTTATGCGTAATCTCAGATAAGGGATTGTTTTGATCCATAAACTGCGATAACTGACTTGAGCCAAAGAACTCTTTAATCGCCGCCGCTACCGGCTTGGCATTAATCAGATCTTGTGGCGTCAACCCTTCAGATTCTGCTTGCGTTAACCGCTCTTTAACCGCCCGCTCAACACGAACTAAACCAATGCGGAATACGTTTTCCGTCATCTCGCCGACTGAACGAATCCGTCGATTACCCAAGTGATCGATGTCATCGGTCTTACCGTTGCCATTGCGAATATCAATCAAGGTTTTCATAACATCTAAAATGTCGGACACGTCTCCTTGGCTTTGATATAAAAGCTTGGCTGACTCGTTTCCCTGCGCGGAAAGATGGGCAAAATACTTGCCATCATACAAAACGCCCGGGCCGACATCGGTACCCCGCTCCACGCGGCGGTTAAATTTCATCCGACCGACATCTGATAAATCATATCGATCTTCAGTGAAGAACAAACCGTGGAACAACCCCTCGGCTGAATCTTTCGTTGGCGGCTCACCGGGACGCATCATTTTGTAAATTTCGACCATAGCCTCTAAGGGCGTGGTTGAGGGGTCAGCGCGTAAAGTCAGCGACATGAAAGGGCCGCGATCCACATCATTGAAATACAGGGTTTTGAATGTACTGACACCCGCTTTCGCGAATTTCAAAATCAACTCTTGAGTTAATTCATCGTTGCCGCGCGCCAGTAATTCACCTGTGTTCTTGTCAATCACATCGTCAGCCAGAACCCGGCCTGTGATGAAATCAATTGGCACCGGCAGGCTTGTGACATTGGCCGCAATCAATGCGCGCACATGGCGTGCCGTGATACGTTTTCCGGTTTTAATTAAATTCTCGCCGTTCACATCAATATCAAAGGCAGCATCTGTACCTTTGAGTCGATCAGCTACCAAGGTCAAAGCCAAGCCGCCCTCTGGATCAACCCGGAACTCGTCATGCTCGAAGAATATATTAAGCATATCGCTGTTGGTGTAACCCAAGGCACGCAAAATAATCGAGGCCGGAATTTTGCGCCGGCGGTCGATTCGCGCATAAAGAATATCTTTTTGATCAAACTCGAAATCAAGCCATGAACCGCGATAAGGAATAACCCGCGCAGAAAACAGGATTTTCTTAGAGCTGGATGTCTTGCCTTTATCGTGGTCAAAAAACACGCCCGGTGAGCGATGCAGCTGCGATACGATGACGCGCTCAGTGCCGTTAATCACAAACGTTCCACTTTCTGTCATCAAGGGGATTTCACCCAAATAAACATCTTGCTCACGGATATCTTTAACCACTTTGGCGCCCGCGGGTGCTTCACGATCGTAAATGACCAAACGCAGCTTCGCCCGTAATGGCGCGCCATAACTTAATCCACGAATTTGGCATTCCCGCACATCGAAGGCAGGCTCACCAAAGTGATAATCGACATACGCAATTTCAGCACTACCCGAATGACTACGAATCGGGAAAACTGAACTTAACGCGGCATGCAACCCCGCGTCTGCTCGGTTTTTTGCGAAGACGCCCTGTTGCAGAAATGCCTTGTAAGACTCAACTTGAGTCGCCAGTAAATACGGTACCGGCAGGATATCGGCACGGTGGCCGAATTCCTTGCGGATTCGCTTCTTTTCAGTGAATGAATAGCTCATCTGCCTTCCTCATCGGATCAACGGAGTGCACAGCGCACGGGGCGCTTAGCAGGGGGATTGCCAGGTACCTTTTAGAGCACCATTGGACTTTTCTTAAACCATCCCAAAAATTTTTGCAATTTAAAGGAAAAACCTAAGAGAAAACCAACAAAGAAAGGCCAGCAACTTGCGTTGCCAGCCAAATAAATCAAGCATTACCGCTTGATTTTAATCACTTAATCTCGACCGTTGCGCCCGCTTCAGTCAATTTTGCTTTGATGCTATCGGCATCCGCTTTATTGGCGCCTTCTTTGACGGTCGCAGGAACGGCTTCAACCATATCTTTGGCTTCTTTCAAGCCCAGACCGGTCAATTCGCGAACCGCTTTAATCACACCCACTTTGTTTGCGCCGAATGAAGTCATAACAACGTCAAATTCGGTTTTTTCTTCTACAGCTGCAGCGGGACCTGCGGCGGGACCTGCGGCGGCAGCAACCGCGACCGCTGCCGTTACGCCAAACTTTTCTTCCATTGCGGAAATCAGCTCAACTACTTCCATAACGCTCATGTTAGAGATGGTGTCGAGAATATCGTCTTTTGAAATTGCCATGATAAAAATCCTAAAAAATAAACGTTAATTAAGCTGCTTGCTTTTGAGCGCGGACAGCATCGACGGTACGAACCAACTTACTTGGCACCTCATTGAGGATGCGAGCAAGTTTACCGATTGGCGCCTTCATGACGGACAGAAGCTGCGATAACGCCTCTTCGCGCGTCGGCAGGCTAGCCACACGATCGATGTCTGCTGCAGGGATCAGCTTGCCGCCGAGCGCTACAACTGTGATCTCAAGCTTAGGGAAGTCTTTTGAAAAATCGCGCATCAGCCGAGCGGCTGAACCGGGATCTTCCATTGAAAACGCCAACAACAAGGGACCGGTCAGAGCCTCGGACATGCAAGAGAAAGAGGTATCCGCCATAGCACGACGAGCCAGCGTATTTTTAATGACGCGCAAATAAACACCACTTTGACGTGCTTTAACACGCATGGCGGTCATTTGAGCTACAGTTAAACCACTGTTCTTCGCACCTACAGCAGACATCGCTTTACCCGCAACCTCTGAAACTTCAGCAACAATCAACTGCTTCTGATCAATGGTTAAAGCCACGTGTTTTACCTTTGGTTGCTTGGGGATTCCCCCAGTTACCTACGCGGCGCTTCAAATAAAGCGCCGCACCTTCACACGGCCAGCCAGACATTTAACTATCAAACTGGAACCGTCTGCGTCGGCGAATAGTTTAAGTCAATTCAAAAATTGACACCGACGGTCTTTGACGCCATTGCTACAAACAAAGTTTGAGCAACAGACCAAAGTTTATTCGCCCGCAAAAGCGGGCTTAATTGATCAAACAGTCAGCGAGCTCAAATCAACCATAAGACCAGGACCCATGGTGCTAGATACGCTGACGCGCTTCATGAAAACACCTTTTGAGGCGGCAGGTTTTGCTTTATTTAAATCCGCTAACAGCGCATTCAAATTGCCAATCAAGGCCTCAGGGGTAAAGTCAACCTTGCCGATGGTGCAATGGATAATGCCGCCTTTTTCCGTACGGTAGCGGACTTGACCTGCTTTAGCATTACGAACGGCGCCCGCCACATCCACCGCGACCGTACCCACTTTAGGATTTGGCATCAAACCACGCGGCCCTAATACTTGACCTAATTGACCGACAACTCGCATGGCATCGGGTGAGGCAATTACCACATCAAAATCCATTCGGCCTTGCTTGATTTCAGCCGCCAGATCTTCAAAGCCCACAACTTCCGCCCCCGCCGCTTTAGCCGCTTCAGCATTGGCGCCCTGAGCAAAAACTGCGACACGAACGGATTTGCCTGTACCATTGGGCAGAACCGTGGCACCCCGAACCATTTGATCTGATCGACGGGGATCTACACCCAGGTGAACCGCCACATCAACTGCCTCAACAAACTTAACGCTGGAGACTTCTTTTAATAAACCAAATGCTTCGGCCGCAGGGTAGGCGAAGTTAGGCTTTACTTTGGCAGCAATCGCCTTTTGTCGTTTTGATAATTTAGCCATCACACACCCTCCACAGTCAGACCCATACTCCGGGCACTACCCGCAATGGTTCGCACCATTGCTTCCATATCTTTAGCCGTGAGATCGGGCTGCTTGATTTTTGCAATGTCTTCCAGTTGCGCGCGCGTTAACGAACCCACTTTGGTTTTATTAGGAATTGCGCTTCCCGCTTTGATGCCTGCAGTTTTTTTGAGCAAAAAACTCACTGGGGGTGTTTTCATGATGTACGTGAAGGATTTATCAGCGTACACGGTAATAACCACGGGCGTGGGCGTACCCAGCTCCATGCCTTGAGTTGCGGCATTGAATTCTTTGCAGAATGCCATGATATTCACGCCTTTTTGACCTAATGCCGGACCAATGGGTGGCGATGGATTCGCCTGTCCAGCCTTAACCTGCAGCTTGATATAACCTGTAACCTTTTTAGCCATAACGCCCTCGCATTGGGTTCAATCGCTGATGAACACGTCATCCAGCTCCCCATTTAAAAAAACAAACCGCTCAATCTTTAGGTTTTAGCGACTTGATCGAAACTGAGCTCAACGGGTGTCGAGCGACCAAAAATACTCACCGCAACGTGCAGGCGAGATTTCTCATAATTAACCTCTTCAACGACGCCGGTAAAGTCATTGAACGGACCATCACAAACCCGAACAAGTTCGCCCACATCGAAAAGAGTTTTGGGCTTGGGCTTGTCGGTGGCATCTTTCACGCGCGCCATTATTGCATCCGCTTCACGGCTGCTGATCGGCGTTGGCTTGCCGCCAGAATCACCCACAAAACCCAGCACCCGTGGAACCGAGTTCACCAGATGCCATGCTTCATCGGTCATATCAATTTGAACCAGCACGTAGCCTGGATAAAATTTGCGCTCGGATTTACGCTTAACGCCATCGCGCATCTCAACGACTTCTTCGGACGGCACCAATATTTCGCCGAACAAAGACCGAAGATTTTCACGCTCAATTCGCTCTTCAAGCGCCTTTTTTACACTGTTCTCAAATTGAGAAAACGCTTGCACTACATACCAACGCATTGCCATCTGTCTTTCCTCAGCCCGCAATACTGCGAACAATCCAAGCGAGGAGCGAATCAACACCCCACAAAAACAGACTGATGACCACAATCAGCAAAACAACAACCAAGGTTGTCTGTGTTGTTTCTTGCCGCGTAGGCCACACCATTTTCCGCACTTCAACTCGGGAATCAAAGGCAAATTGCCAAATACTTCTTCCGACCGCCGTCATGTACATAACTCCAAACGCAGCAAGCACCGGCACTAACAAAACACCAATCCGCACAAATAACGGCTGCTTTGCTAACAAATAGAACGCCGCAACACCGGCAATCAGAAGAATGATTGCCAATCCAATTTTGGCGGATTCCAGCGCGGAGGAAGTGGCTGGCTCAATTGTTTTTTCCGACATTACTTGGCTCACATAATTCAACGATGCGACATGAATTGACGTCAATCCTATCGGTCGTTTTTGCTCTTAAAAACGCTGCACCATGACGGCATAAATGGCAGGCCAGGAGGGAATCGAACCCCCAACCTACGGTTTTGGAGACCGTCGCTCTACCAATTGAGCTACTGACCTTTAATACGTTATCTTTTTCCACAGATGAAAAAGAGCGCGAAGTCTACACGACTTCGCGCCTAAAAACAACCCAGCAGGGTCACTCAATAATCTTTGAAACGACACCCGCGCCAACGGTACGGCCGCCTTCGCGAATCGCAAAACGTAAACCGTCTTCCATGGCAATCGGGGCAATCAAGCTGACGGTCATGGCGACGTTGTCACCTGGCATGACCATTTCGGTGCCTTCTGGTAATACGCAGGATCCGGTCACGTCGGTGGTACGGAAGTAGAACTGGGGACGGTAGCCGTTGAAGAATGGGGTATGACGGCCGCCTTCTTCTTTGGACAGTACGTATACTTCGGCTTCAAACTTGGTGTGGGGCTTGATGCTGCCGGGTTTGCACAATACTTGTCCACGCTCGACGTCGTCCCGCTTGGTGCCGCGCAGGAGAATACCGACGTTGTCGCCTGCCATGCCTTGGTCGAGCAGTTTGCGGAACATTTCGACACCGGTGACGGTGGTTTTTACGGTGTCGCGGATGCCGACGATTTCAATTTCTTCGCCAACTTTGATGATGCCACGTTCAATACGTCCGGTAACAACGGTGCCGCGACCGGAGATTGAGAAGACGTCTTCTACGGGCATGAGGAAGGTGCCGTCTACGGCGCGTACAGGTTCTGGGAAGTATTCGTCCATGGATTTAACCAGGCGAATGACTGAGGGTACGCCGATGTCTGATTGGTCGCCTTCAAGGGCTTTGAGGGCTGAACCGGTGGTGATCGGGGTGTCGTCGCCAGGGAATTCGTATTGAGTTAAAAGGTCGCGCACTTCCATTTCAACCAGTTCGAGCAGTTCGGCGTCATCTACCATGTCAGCTTTGTTCAGGAAGACGACCATGTAGGGTACGCCAACTTGACGAGACAGAAGGATGTGTTCGCGGGTTTGCGGCATGGGGCCGTCGGCCGCTGAACAGACCAAGATTGCGCCGTCCATTTGGGCGGCACCGGTGATCATGTTTTTGACATAATCCGCGTGGCCTGGGCAATCTACGTGGGCGTAGTGACGAGTGTCTGATTCGTATTCAACATGGGAGGTGTTGATGGTGATGCCGCGCGCTTTTTCCTCAGGCGCTTTGTCAATTTGGTCATAGGCTAGGGACGCACCACCGTGCAGTTCGGCCATCACTTTGGTGATCGCCGCTGTAAGGGTTGTTTTGCCGTGATCTACGTGGCCAATGGTGCCTACGTTGACATGCGGTTTGTTCCGTTCAAATTTCTCTTTTGCCATGACTTCACTCCACCAACGTCCGTTAAGTTAAACCAATCTTTACTGGCATTACGCATTTGGAGCTCATGAGCGGAATCGAACCGCTGACCTCGTCCTTACCAAGGACGTGCTCTACCAGCTGAGCTACATGAGCGAATTAGTTCCAAACTTTTATCATTTGGAGCGAGTGATGGGAATCGAACCCACGCCATCAGCTTGGAAGGCTGAGGTTCTACCATTGAACTACACTCGCAAATTTTTGCCGCGCAGTGTTCACAGCGCGGCGAAATTGGTGGTGGGGGAAGGATTCGAACCTTCGAAGGCTGAGCCGGCAGATTTACAGTCTGCTCCCGTTGACCGCTTGGGTACCCCACCGAGTTAACGCTTTGATCGGAAAAAATTAATTGCGTTAATTTTTAACGTTCACCCATCGATTTTTTAAGCCCTGCGTTTTAGGCTTAATTTGGTGCCGCTTGTCGGATTCGAACTGACGACCTACCGCTTACAAGGCGGTTGCTCTACCAACTGAGCTAAAGCGGCAATGGGCGCGCATTCTAATCCGAGTTATCTTTACTTGGCAACTCCTTTGTTGCTTTTTCTGTTTTTTTCGCCGCTTGGCTTAATCCGGCGGGTTGTGGTTGGCGGGCGGCGAGTCGAATACCTTCAAGCACGAGATCGGGCGCGCTTATGGCCGTAGGGTTAAGCAAGGGGAGCAATTCGCTCGCCCCGCCGCCGCTCACCAGAATCTGGGGTGGGCGCTGTTGCTTGGATTGCGGCTCAGTGTGTTCACTCAAAGCCTCGATAATTTGCGCCAACGCGCTCGCCAGCATCCAGCGTGAGCCAAGTTGCAGGGCTCCGGCTGTATTGGTGGCAAGCCTGCGACCGCTGCCAGATCCCCCTGTTGCCATCTCGGGCTTTTGCTGCCAGAACGGCGCCAGATGGGGTGCAAGTTGATTAAGCCCTGCCGTCATGGCGGCAAGTGAGGGCATGATAACGCCGCCATCATGCCGCCCATCGGCTTTGAGATAATCCAGTGTGACGGCGGTGCCTGCATTGACCACAATCAAATCTTGGCGCGGTAATCGCTGCCGTGCGGCTGCCAGCGCGCAAAATCGATCGACGCCAAACTGCGTGACATCGGCATAGGCGAACTGCACCCCACAACAGCGCGCACGGCTCACAATCCATTGCACCATGACATCGGGATACTGCGTTGCTAGTGCTTGGGCTAATTGCGCTTGCCGATCTTGGGGCACCACACTGGCAATAATAAATCGCTCGATCACGCCGCCCCCGGCGGGTTTTAGGCTTGCGACCCACGCGGCGAGCGTCGCCGCTGTTTGTGGCCATGATTGCTGTTGCGTTTGGGCTTTAACGCCGACTTGCCATTTTATGCGGGTGTTGCCCGCATCGATATAACACTTCAAATTTGTAATCTCACACTGTACGCACCATCAATAGGATAAACCTCGCCCTCATCGGTGATGAGGATTAAGGTGCCATTGGGCAAAATATCGCACGCGGTGCCTTGATTGTGGAGGTGGTTTGCATCCCATACTTGTATCTTGCGACCAAATAACGCATTCAATGGCTTGATTTCGGCCATTTTGGCCGCCCAAGTCTGCGGTGATTGAATGCAAGCCACGGTGGCGGCAATAAGCGCCATAGAGAGCGGTTCCCGCCAGCCTTCTTTCGCATCTATCTCGGTAGTTAAGCCCGTCGCTGCGCGCATAGCCCCGGTTTTATCGGCAAGCGCCTCGCTCGGCGTTTGCCAATTGAGCCCCACGCCGACCAACCAATAGCGGCTATCCAAACGTCCAAGCTGCTCGATCAAAAGCCCGCCCACTTTGGCATCCCGCAGCCAGAGATCATTCGGCCATTTAAGCAGGATGGGAAACCCGTACCGGCGCAGGCATTGGATAATCTCAACGGCCAATACCAAGCTTAAGGGCGGTTGTGCTTCCCGTGCGCCCACAATCGGCGCCACGGGCATGGCAAGCGAAAACCATAAACCTGCACCCGCTGCGCTATGCCATACATGACCATGGCGGCCGCGCCCTGCGGTTTGCGCTTTTGCTACACACACCGACCACGCCGCGCCCCCAGCGGCTTGGGCAGGCCAATTTCTGCGGAGGTAATCGCTGGTGGAATCTACCCGATCAAGCACGATGGCAACGCCGCCAGCCGAACGGCTAAACGTGGCTAGCTGTTCGTGCAATTGGACATAATCCATGCCACTATCGAATCTGGGCACTGTTGTCAATCGAGGTGCTCATCGACGGCCAACCAAGCAAGGCGGCGCGCGTCGATATCGGCTGAAACGGGCGAGGTTTCTTTGAGTTGCCATTGATTACACACCGGCGGGGCGAGTGTTACCGACCAATGCATGAACCGGCTTTGACGAAATCCGTGCAGGGTTAATTGATCGCCTGCGCGGTAGCGGCGCAGGTGCTCGCTCCAATTGCGCGCACCGATTGCCCAGCCATCCAGCGCTACCAGTTCATCACCCACAGCCAAACCTGCCAGCGCCGCCGGGCGATCTTCAAATACAAGCTGCACTTTGGCGATGCGCGGGTCTTCACCGCCGACCATAGCGCCAAAATCATGCGCTGCAAAGGCGGGTTCCGCGACCGGCTCGGCGGTTACACCAAAATCAGCCAGCAAGGTACGAAAATCTAAGGGCTCGACACTGCGCAAGGCACGCTCAAAAAAGACACCCAGCGCCGAATCACCGTCAGCCTTTGATGCCAACTCCTCGATATAGCGCTCAATCGCCGCGCCTTCCGGCAAGGGGCTGTCGCCAAAATCGCACCAGAGCTGGCGCATGACGGCGGCCAAGCTGTGCCCTTGTTGACGGAGTTGCAAATCCAGCATTAAGGCGACCAATGCGCCTCGGGTGTAATAACTTACGATGGCGTTAACGGCGTTTTCATCTTGCTGATAAAACCGCGTCCAAGCGTAAAAGCTGGATTCTTCTAGGGTTTGCCGCCCCCAACCCTTGCCGCGCACGGCCCGATTGATGGTTTGCGTTAGTGCGTCTAAGTAGGCGGCCTCGGTGATTAATCCGGCACGGCGCACCAGCCAATCATCAAAGTAGCTCGTAAAGCCCTCAAAGAGCCACAGCAAGCGCGTGTGCGCGGGGCGCGCTAATGGCAGATGCACAAACGCCTCGGGGCGAATTTTTTTAACATGCCACGCATGAAAATACTCATGCGCACAGAGGCTTAAAAAACGCTGATAGGCGGCGGATACGCCGGTCTCGCCGAGCAGCGGTAAATCATTGCGTGGGAAAATTAATGCGGTGGAATTTTGGTGTTCCAATCCGCCGAACCCAGCCGTATCCAGCGCGACTAGAAAAAGGTAATTTTTGAACGGTGCCGCGCCAAAAAAACGTATTTCAGTGGCGCAAATTTTTGCCACATCACGGGCAATACGGGCAAAATCGGTGCGCGGGTGCGGGTTAGAAAGCACCATGCGGTGCGGCACACCCAAACTTTCCCACTGCACCTGCTCAAATTCTCCCAGCTCAAAGGGGAAATCAATCAGTGTCTCGTAATCCGGGGCGCTGTAACGGCCAAACCCCCGCGCATCAAGCGCTACGCTCGGCATACCGGTGGCCACCCGCCACGCGGCCGGCGCATGCGTTGCTTGCAAATCCAGATAATGCGGATTGCCCTCGGCACCATGCACCCGCAAAAATACGCTCGTGCCGTTAAAAAACGCATGGCGGGAATCGGCGTGCGCCGCGCGCACAGAAAAATCCGCGCAATACACCCAATAGTGAATCGACACGGGCTGATCTGATGCCGCAAGCTTCCATGTGGTTTGATCTTGCGGCACCAGAGGCACGGTGCTACCGCAGGCTTGCGTGGCCTGCATACCGACCAAGTTTTTCGCAAAATCCCGCACCAAATAGCTGCCTGGAATCCACACCGGCAAACTTAAGGTGAAACCCTGCGCGCTGGCCGGTAAATCAAGGCGCACGCTGATGTAGCGTGAATTGACTTTGGCAAAATCTAAAACATATTTAGGTTCAATGGCTTTCACGCTCAATCTCCGCCGCCGCCATCACCACCATCCGCATCGTGGGCACCGCCCCCACCCGGGTGATGGATAAAGTCGCCCATGTAGGTTGAATCGCCCACCATTAAATGATGCCCGCCGGGATGCACTCGGCCATGCTTAATTTCATCGGCATGCGCCGCACGCAGTACGCCCACGGTGCCGGTAAAATGCAGGCGCAGTCCGGCCAGCGGGTGGTTTAAATCCACGGTCACCTCATCCCCATCCACCGCGAGAATCATGAGCTCAATTCGGCCATCAGGCCCTAAGGTTTCGACCATATTGCCGGGTGCGAGCACCACTTCGGGGGCAAACCTGTTACGCGGCACGATCAGCACCGCGCTTTCATCGTGCAGGCCATAGGCCGCTTCAGGCTCGATGGTAAGCGCAAAGCTCGCTCCTTCGCGAAGACCTTCGAGATGCGCTTCCAGCGGTGCGAGCAAATTGCCGTGGCCGTGAATGTACTCAAACCCGCGCCCTTGGGTTGTATCGATGACTACGCCGTCATCATCGGTTAAGACATACTCAAGGCGAACCACGATATTTTTTTCAATGAGCATAAGCGCACCCAATAGCTATTAATTTCAAATAAGAAAATGGTGCCACAGCGGCAAGGTGATTAAAACGAGCAACAGGGAGGCCGTCGCCGTGGTTGCATACATTTCCGTATCAAGCCCAAAGCGGTCACACAGCACCAAACCAATCACCATCGTGGGCGTGGCGGCAACTAACACCACAGCCACCCGGGTATCACCGGTTAGCCCCAAAGCCGTGGCCATCCCTAGGGCGGCCAAAGGCATTAAAAGCAATTGAATCACGAGCGCAGGGCTCACTTTCAACACATGTTTGGGTGTTAGCGTCGCCAAACGTAGGCTCATGCCTAAGGCGAGCAACATAATCGGCACGACCGCCGCGCCTAAACGATTCAAGAACTCCGCCGCCCAATCGGGCTGTGGCACACCCGCCAAATTCAACAGGGTGCCCATAGCGGCCGCCCACAAAGGCGGCACTTTGAGCAGGGCGTGCAACGGATGCAGCGTTTCTGGGTTTGTGCCGTATTTTGACGCGAGATAAACCCCCAAACTCAGCAAGATGGGCGTGCAGGCAAATAAGTCGAATTGAATCGCAATCGCGCCGCCCGCATCCCCAAACAAGCTCACCATTAAAGGCAATCCCATATAGGTAGCGTTCGGAAAGCTGGCGGCGAGTAGCAATGCGCCATATTGGCCTCGGGTTAAACGCATGAACCGCCCCACGGCCGCCATCGTCGCCAAAGAGACCAGCACCCCGGTCGCGGCAGATAGTGCGATTTTTAAGCTATCAACCCCAAGCGGCGCACGCCACAAAACCGCCAACACCAAGGCGGGCAAAAATAGGTAATACACGGCGGTTGTGAGCGCACCACGCGCACGCTCGGCAGACCAGCCCCCCAAATCAACATAACGCCACAGCACCCCCACCCCAATGGTGAGTGCCATTTGCGCGATGACACTCACCATGCGTGCGGCTCCCTCAATCAAGCTTGAATTTATTGCTGCTGATTTTCTGCTTGAGATTGCGCAATTTCGGTACGCACCTGATCCATATCCAAGGCTTTAACCTTACCGATGAGCTCATCTAAAGCTTCACGGGGCAGCGCACCGGCCTGATTAAACAGCAAGATTTTTTCACGGAACACCATTAAGGTCGGAATCGAGCGGATTTGGAAATAGGCGCCCAATTGCTGATCGGCCTCGGTGTTGGCTTTAGCAAACGCAATATCAGGATGCGCCTCGGCGGCCGCCTCAAAAATCGGCGCAAACGAACGGCAAGGCCCGCACCACGGCGCCCAAAAATCGATAATCAAAATGGCGTTATCGGTAATTAGGCTATCTATCGTGGCAAAAGTGGCTTCATGAATCGTCATGACTGGCTCTCCAAATAAAAAAAGCGTCAAAACCTCATCTGACGCAGGAAAAAGGCGACAAGCAGCAGGCTTAACTATCCGTTTGAAGAGAAGTCCAGTGTGCTTAGTTGAGGATTTTAAGACGAATGGCTGCGCCATTGAATAAAAAATCGGCAAAATCCAACAAAATTTAGCTCACCCTTGCTCATGGGTTGCATTCACTCAGGCTTGTAGCTTCAGAAGCCATGAGTGAAGGCCTTATTCAAAGGCGGCAATCATCAACGATAAATGGCGCACCGTGAGATCCAGCCGCTCGGCACCCAGCACCCGCTGGCGATCTTCAAATTTTATGGGCATCCGCTCCATGAGGCGATACACCACCCAAGCGGCATCATCCATTCGCTGATCGTCCTCGGGCGAACCCGGTGAATCGCTGGCTTCATCGCGCATAATTCGGCGCAAAAAATCACGCAACCGATCAACCCCAACCGTCGGCTCTAACACCGTGGCATCGGGCAGCAAATGCACCTCCGCTTGCACTAAGCCATCGCGCTCAACCCAAGAGCGCGTCACGCGAAACCGCTGCCCGCCTTGAGTATCGATATGCAACATGCCATCGGGCGATAAATCGGTATCGATAATTTTCGCCGTGGTGCCCACCGGATAAAACGCCGTTGCCGCCGCATCCAATTCGGTGGCACAAACCTCCTCGCCTTGCTTGATGAGCACGACCCCAAAGGGGCGCGATTCTCGCAGACTTAAGCGCACCATGTCGATATACCGCGTCTCAAAAATCCGCAGCGGCAAGTAGCCACCGGGAAATAACACGGTATGCAAGGGAAACAAGGGCAAAATTAAGGGGGTGGTCATGCCGGTAAATCCTGAGTAAAACCAAGGCTTAAGGAACCTCTGATTAAATCCCCGTGGCCGAGACGGGGTTTGGCCTGTCTCTTATACACATCTGACGCTGCCGACGAGCGATCTAGTGTAGAT
>ERZ1669248.96-NODE-96-length-53514-cov-47.086103_pt1 | contig 53514 bp, 59 predicted proteins | sample MGYA00579296_ERZ1669248 | MGnify/ENA primary metagenome ERZ1669248 (study PRJEB41166, sample SAMN08046057) | hot springs metagenome | biome: hot spring; feature: neutral hot spring; material: thermophilic sediment; isolation source: thermophilic sediment from...
TTGTTTCTGTAACAGTTTTCAAATCGAGGCGCTTCTGGAATGAGAAAGTTTTCACTGTCGTTTTCCTTTTCTGTTTCGCCGTTCTAGTGGTTTTCGGCTTATGGTTCATTGTTTCGTCTTTATTGCGGTAAGCTACCCACCTTCCTAAGCCTATAACGCTCATAAATCAGTTCGACATGGTCTCCCTCAACAATGAATTCCACTGGAAGCTTTCCGCCAGCTTGTACGGCGTAAAACTTTTTCACGTTGCCCTCGATATCTTCTGGGATTAATGGTATTATCATGTCCGTATATTTGTCGCAGATTTCTATTTGGAGAAGCCCTCCCTTAGGCACGACTCTAGCGTCCATAGTCCCCTTATAAGTCTCGTATAATCCGCTTAGCAGTTCGTAGGCTTTCTCATATTTGATGAAGGGAAGCTCATCTGGGTTCTTGTCCAGTAATAGAGCAAGCGCATACATACCCATCTGAGACAGCGGATAGCCGCTTCCATTCGCCAGCAAGGCCACTCCAACCTGTTTTTCTGGTATATAGCCCATGTACGCCGTGTAAACAAGCACAGAACCGCCGTGACCGACAAGCTTGTGGCCGAAGAAGTTGGGGATTATGCTTAATCCAAAGCCGTAGGACTCTCCGCCAAAAACTTGAAGGGGCACCCTAACCCTTGGTTTTTCCATTTCCTCAATGGATTTGGATGAGGCTAAAGTGTTTGCGTCATATTTCCCGCGGTTTAGATACATGATAATGTAGTGTGCCAAATCAATTGCGTTGCTTATCAGTCCGCCATCCGCATAAATCCCGTAAGGGAAAACTGACTTTTTGGGTTCTCCGTCTCGGGTGATAATGTATGGCGTTGCAACGTTAGCGTCCGCATCAACATCCTCCTTGCGGAAGAAACTTCTATCCATCCCTAATGGTTTGAGTATGTTCTCTTTAACGTATTTGTCATAGCTTAAGCCCGAAACCTTCTCGATAATGTAGCCCAAAATAACGTAGCCCTCATTTAGGTAAAACCACCTATCACCGGGCTTTGCCAAAACCCACTGGCTTGCATCCCTCATAAAGGCGAAAAGGTCTTCAGCGCTTGCAATAGGCACCCATTTACCGCCAGCACCAGTCACATATCGGATTAGGCCTTCAGCATAGGCTAGTGCCGGTATGCCAGAAGCATGACAAAGCAGATGCCATATCCTAACGGTCTCTCCGCCATTAGGCTCCAATTTTAGTTGGGGAATATGCTTCCTAACAGGGTCGTCAAGGCTTAATTTTCCATTCTCCACAAGTTGCATTATGGACAAAGCCGTGAAAGACTTTGTAACCGAGCCAATGCCATACAAGGTTTCTGGTGTAGCCCTCAAACCGTACTCCAAGTCCCTAAAGCAGAAGCCCCTACTGTAGGTTAGCTTGCCCTTCTCAACTATCGCGAGGCTTAATCCTGGAAGGTGGGTTTTCGACATCTTTTCGAAAATGAAACTTTCCAATAGTTCATAATCCATTTTAATGCGCCTCTCTCGCCATTCTAGTATGCCAATGTCGCCTTGATAAGCTTAAACATTTAAAAGCATAAGCAAGCCATCACAAAATATTGAGGGTTGGCGGTGTCGGAGAAAATCGAGTATCATGTTGGAAAGGCGAAAATACGCCTAGTTCAAGGAGACATAACTGAAATGGAAACAGACGCCATAGTGAACGCTGCAAACCCATCCCTAATGGGAGGCGGCGGGGTGGACGGAGCCATCCACAGAAAGGGCGGACCCAAAATCCTTGAGGAATGCAAGCGCATAAGGGCGACTGAATGGCCTAACGGCCTCCCAACAGGGAAAGCTGTAATAACCACTGGCGGAAACTTGAAGGCTAAGTATGTTATCCACACGGTTGGACCGATTTGGCGAGGAGGAAAGAGCGGAGAATCGGAGCTTTTGGCGGAGGCTTACCGCAACTCTTTGGCGCTTGCAGTTTCAAAGGGTTTGAAAACTATAGCCTTCCCTTCGATAAGTACTGGTGCCTACGGATACCCCATTGAAGAGGCTTGTAAAGTTGCCCTAAAAACGGTTAAGGAGTTCTTGGAGAAGGAGGACAAGCTGGAAGAGGTTGTGCTTGTCCTGTATAGTAGGCATGATTTTGAGGTTTACAAAGAGGCGGCGAAACAAATTCTGCAATAGTCCGCCGTTACAGCTGTTAATACCTAATGTAAACTTTGCCGCCTAGCTCGTCAACACTAGCGTTAAGCCTTTCCAAAACATGCCTCATCTTACCATTGACTGTTTACTGCCGCCCTTTTGGTCCGCTTGGAACCCTAACCCCTATGCAGTAGTATTGTTCTCCCAAACTTTTCGGGCCTTGCATTTCTCTCCTAATAGAACAGTGGTGCATGGGAGACTTAAGTTGTGAATTTTCAGTATAGAATTTTCATATTTTTAAAGTTGGATTCTGAATAAACAATGGCGGCGACGCTTTAGCCGAAGTCGAGAACAAAGCTTGGCACAAGGCTCATATACACTGGTTTTTGTATGCCGCCAGTATCTACTAAAAGCGGGTCTATGTAGGCTACCAGAGTTTTTCCGCTGACATCTTCCGGGATTCTCCAGAACCTTTCCAAGTCTTTTTCAGCAAGCCTCTTCCTTCCAGCCAAATCCGATTTTAGTGCAAGCTCAATGGATTTCGTGTAGAAATCGGTTATGGCATAGTCCACAAGGCGTAGGTTAAATTTTAGGTCCTTGTCTCCGAGCTTTTCCTTTGTTTTGAGGGTGGCGATTATGGCTTTTTCGAAATCCTTTAGGCTGTTTTCCTTCAAAATTATTAATGGACAGACGAAGCTGGAGGCTTGAAAAAGCGAGTCTAAAACTGGGTTTTCCACTATTTTTGGCAATGTTAAGAGTTTCTTCCACTTTAATTCGAGTTTTATGGTTTCAGAAACAGCGAGCTCTCTATACCTAAATTTTCTTTTAAGCCATTCAAGCTCTTTTTCTGGGGAAACCCCTCTTGAAAGGTAGATTATTCCCCTAAGGTTTTTCACCAAATGTAGGCGTTGATGTTCTGGGATTTCGTCCACAAATTTCCATTCTCCTTTTAGAAGCTTAAGCTTTGCCTATGGCTTCCTTAACCATGGATAGGCGTCTGCAGAAGGCGCAAACCTCGCTTGATGATGGAAAGCCGCAAACTTTGCACTTGCCAAGCGTTGGCTTTTTGGCAATATTTTCAACCAGCGGCATGATTTCCAAAAAGCGGTTCAGTAGCTGATGCCTAAAGTAGGGATTATCCCTTGACAAAAGCTCTAGGATTTTTGTTCTTTTCCGCACTCCAGTTCCAGTTGCGAAGGGACAGTCGATTTCGCGGAAGGGTATATCACCATAAAGGCAGTAAAGCAAGTTCTCGTTTTCAGGACATTTTATCAGAGGTTTAACTTTTGAGGCCATACCTTCCGCCAGTGGTGGCAGAACTGGCTTAAGCCTAACAAACTGTTCCCAGCGTCCATAAAGGAAATTGTTAAACATAACTCCAGCAACATCCTCCATATTATGCCCTGTTGCCAAAACCCGAACTTTGGTTTTGATGGCTAGTTCCTCGAAAATGCGACGCTTGATCGTTCCACAAGCAGAGCAAAGCTTCCCCTTGAAAGGTGTTTTCTTAAAATCGCCTATCCCAATGCCCAATTCTTCTGGAAGACTGAAGACGTGAAGTTCAACACTCAGCATGTTAGCAAGCCTTTCAACCTTTTCCTGACAGTGGTCCGAATATTCTGGTATGCCCAAGTTTATGTGTAAAGCCTTAAGCCCAAGCCTTGGAAAAGCCCCTCTTAATACATGCAGAAGCGCAGCACTGTCCTTACCACCCGAAACTGCAACACCGACAGTGTCGCCTTCCCTAAACATTCTAAATTCTTCAATAGTTTTTCGTACCCTAGCCCTATAAAAGTTCATAAAACAGCTTGGACAGAGGTTCATCCTAGCGTATGGAATTTGTACCTCAGCATTCTCTGAGCGACACTTGCTACAAATCACTGGCATGGATGATCACTTATTACTTTGAGAGGAATGTACCTTTTCCATGCTAGACTGATAAAATAAAAATGGGTTAAATTTTCCTTAAAGATTTTAGGAAATTTAATTTAGAAAAAGGTTTGGGTGATTTTATTAGAATTCTTCGCTTTCGCCTTCGCTTGGAGGCTTTTCTTTCTCCTTCTCCTCTTTTGGTTTTGATGCGGCTATGACGTCGTCTATGCGCAATATCATTGATGCTGATTCCGTGGCTGATTTTACCGCTTGCTCTTTGACTATGGCTGGTTCCACTACACCGTTGCCGTACATGTCATCAACCTTTCCTGTGAAAACATTTACGCCCATGTGGTGGCCGTCGGTTTTCTCGTGGGCAGCCCTAAGCTCGACTATTATGTCTATTGGTTCTAGCCCGGCGTTTTCAGCCAGTGTTCGCGGTATCACCTCTATCGCATCTGCAAAGGCTTCTATGGCTAGTTGTTCGCGTCCGCCAACCTTTGCCGCATAGTCCCTAAGCTCTTTGGCTATTTCAACTTCTACTGCGCCGCCTCCAGCAACGATTTTGTTGTGTTCTATTACGTCTGAAACTACTGATAGGGCGTCTGTCATGGCTCTTTCGGCTTCGTCCACCATCCTTTCAAGTCCAGCCCTTATGAGAATGCCGACAGAACGCGGATTCTTACAGTCCTCAACGAATATCATTTTGTCTTCGCCAATTTTACGTTCTTCGACAATGCCCGCTGTGCCCAAGTCTTGGGGTGTTAAGTCATCCAGGTCTGTGACTATTCTTCCGCCAGTCGCCCTCGCTAATTTTTCCATGTCTGACTGTTTAACTCTTCTTGCGGCTAGTATGCCCTCCTTTGCTAGGAAGTGTTGTGCCATGTCGTCTATGCCTTTTTGGCAGAAGACAACGTTGGCGCCAACAGACTTGATCTTCTCCACCATTTCCTTCAGCATTTGGGTTTCCTGGTCTAGGAAGGCCTTCATCTGGGATGGGTCGCGGATGCGTATTTCTGCGCTGAACTCTGTCTTCTCAATTTCTAGTGGGCAGTCTAGAAGGGCGATTTTGGCGTTTTCAATTTTTTTGGGCATTCCGGGGTGGACAACTTCCTTGTCTATTATCACGCCTCTTACAAGCTGGGATTCAAAAAGCCCCTTTCCAGTCTTCTTTATTATTTGGATATTGTCTATGTCTGCAACCAGCCTATCACCCCTCTTTTCAACGATCTGTTTTACGGCGTCTATGGCGATTTCTGCCAAGTGCTCTTTGGCTGGGCCGACGGCCTTGCTTGCCATGGATGTTAAAGCCACCTTTCTGAGGGTTTCACGGTCCTCGATGTCTACTGGTTTGGCTATGCGGTTTATCACCTCAACAGCCTTTTGGGCAGCCTTTCGGTAGCCGCTAACAATTATTGTTGGGTGGATGTTCTGGTCTAGGAGCTCCTCAGCCCTTTTTAGGAGTTCTCCAGCTAAGACGACGGCCGTTGTCGTTCCGTCGCCCACCATGTCATCTTGGGTTTTTGCCACTTCAACCATCATTTTGGCAGCCGGATGCTCCACCTCAATCTCGTCCAAGATTGCGGCTCCATCATTGGTTATTGTTATGTCGCCTAGACTGTCGATGAGCATCTTATCCATTCCACGGGGTCCAAGCGTTGTCTTTAGGACTTCGCCTATGATGCGGGCTGCCATAATATTATTTCTTTGGGCTTCCCTTCCACGGCTTCGGGCTGTGCCCTCTTTTAGGATTAAGACGGGTTGACCTGAAGCTGTTGTTGTTAAGTAAGCCATACACTTTTCCTCCAATCAATGTTAAAATGGTTTCGTGGTTAACAAGAAATGCGGTAAAATATAAACTTTTCCAGAAGTAAATGCTGGTTAACTCAACAAATGTTTCTGGCTTAAGCCACGTACTCAAGGAAGATTTTTGTGCCTATGGCTATTAGGATTATTCCGCCCAAAATCTCGATTTTGTTTGATAAGGTTTTTCCAAGTTTGTCGCCTATTGTTGCGCCTAAGAGGGATAATGTGAAGGTTATTGTGCCGATGATGGCTATCGGCGTTGTTATGGAGACTTTTAGGAGGGCGAAGCTTAAGCCCAGTGCTAGGGCGTCTATGCTTGTGGCAACAGACAATAACAGAAGAGTGGAAAGGTCAAGCCTTTTGGCTTTTGGCTGGTGTTCCATGCTTTTTGCTTCATATAACATTTTGCATCCTATTAGGGCGAGGAGCCCAAAGGCAAGCCAGTGGTCAAAACCAGCTATAAGCTCAAGGATTTCAAAGCCCATGAGCCATCCCAGAACTGGCATGAAGGCTTAGAAGGCTCCAAAGGAGAAGCCATTTTGAGGGCGTTGTTTTTGCTTTCGCTTTGGTGGTTATTCCGTAGGCTATGGAGACGCTGAAAGCGTCCATTGCAAGTCCGAAGGCTATGGCGAGGATTGTTGCGGCATCCAATAGTGACACTTTTGCCTATAGAGTGGCTTCTGCTTTGGGAAAAGCTTTTCCATTTGTTTGCTCATTCAATTTTGATGGTGAAAGCCTTTGAAGGTTTCAGTGCGCTTCTTCACCACATTGCGGGAAATCACCGGCAAACGCGAGGAAACATTGGAGTTTCCGGACGGCGAAAATGTTACTGTGGAGAAGGTTCTTGGAAGGTTGGCTGAGCGTTATGGGAAGGGCTTTGTGGAATATGTTTATGACAGCAGAACTGGCGACGTGAAAGGTTTTCTCCAATTTCTAATAAATGGGAGAAGCGCCTCAACCCTTAAGGGGCTTAGGACGGAATTGGCTGACGGTGACGTTTTGGCTATTATACCACCAGTGGGCGGCGGCTAAAAAGGGCAATTTTGGTCAATTTTAGGCTGTGTGGTTTTGCTAAATTGACTAGCCCCTCCCTCTAGTCATTTTTGTGGTTGTCGGGTTGCCACAAATACACCCACCCCTCTATAGTTTTTGGCTTGTGGAAAAGCCAATAGCAGACCCTCCCCTCTAGATTTTTAGGCTGGTTGCACAATAGTATCTTTTGAGCCATTCATGGGTAAATGCCAAATCTGCGGTGAAAATTCGCCCCTAATTTCTGGAAATTTGGGCGTTTGCCTAAAATGCATTAGGGAAAAGCCCGAAAAAGCCTTAGAAATAACTAGGGAAGTGCATGCGAAAAGCCGGGCTGTTTATGGTCTGCCAGCGGAACCGCCCAGAGATAGGGGCGGCTTGACTTGTGGTATTTGTGCCAACAACTGTATTATAGGCGCTGGCGGAAGTGGCTTTTGCGGGCTTGTTTGGAATGTTGGCAACCGCCTTGTACGTTTCGGCGGCACAGCCGAACAAGGCGTTTTAGAGTGGTATTATGATGGACTGCCAACCAACTGTGTTAGCTGGTGGTTTTGTCCCGGCTGCACTGGAAGTGGCTATCCGAAATATGCTTACAAGCCAGAACCAGAATATGGCTACTATAACCTAGCTGTTTTTTACGGCGCTTGCAGTTATGACTGCCTCTTCTGCCAGAACTGGCATTACCGCAACCTTTCAGCCAAACACAAGCCAGCCATGAGTGCAGAAGCCCTAGCCCAAAAAACCTTAGACAAAAGGGTTTCATGCATATGCTATTTTGGAGGAGACCCGTCACCGCAGATGCCGCACTCGCTAGAGGCAAGCCGCATAGCCCTAGAAAAGGCCGAAATGGAAAAGCGGATACTGCGCGTGTGTTGGGAAACCAACGGCTACATGAACCCGCGATTGGCGGAGAAAGCCGCAGAACTAGCCCTAAAAAGCGGAGGAAACATAAAATTTGACCTAAAAGCATGGAGCGAGCCACTAGCCATAGCCCTATGCGGAGTATCCAACAAGCCAACCCTACAAAACTTCCAAATGATAGGCGAAAAATATTACGCGAAACGTCCAGAACTGCCAGTCTTAACGGCAAGCACACTGCTAGTGCCAGGATATGTGGACGCTGAAGAAGTTGAAAAAATAGCCAGTTTCATAAGCCAGATAAGCCCAGAAATCCCCTACACGCTATTGGCGTTTTACCCATGCTATGTGATGAACGACCTGCCAACAACAAGCAGAAAACAAGCAAAAGAATGCCTAGAAGCAGCACAAAAGCACCTAAAAAACGTGAGAATAGGAAACGTACATCTGCTGTCGTAGCTAACCATAAAGTTTTCACGGTTAACCTTTTAACCTATTTCAAGCTCAAAAGAGCATTAGTGAACGAGTTGAGGCTTAAGCCATATTCTTATAGAAAGGTGATTAAGGCTTTAGGTAAAATCGGCTTTAAAGTTGTTAGGCAAAGAGGCAGCCACATCATCCTAAAAGGTTTTTATAAAGATAAGATGCGCACAGTTGTTGTTCCAAAACATGAAGAAATCGCAATAGGCACACTTAAAGGTATATTATTTCAGGCTGGACTAACAACAGAAGAGTTCATTAAATTAGCCGAGAAAAATTAAACCTCTATTTCAATCAGCATTGTGGCAACTGCTTCGCCCTTTTTGGCTCTTTCCTTCTCCCACTCTTCCGCGTTTTCAAACCACAGTTCAAAAGCTTCTTGAAAATTTTTTAATGCTTCGTCAATGGTTTTGCCTTGGCTGGCAACCCCTGTAACTGGGTCGATGGCAACGTACCATTCGCCCTCTTTATGTATGGCAACACTAACCTTCATGGCACACGACCAAATACATGAATAGCTATGGCATCTTATTAACATTTCACATCCATCATCAGCTCAAAAGTTAGGATGAAGAATAGTTGATGCAGTATATTTTGCCCTTTCCATTATCATAAAGTTTTGTGAAGTAGGTTGGGTGTAGTTCCTCGTCGAATACCGCCTCAACAGTGTTGTTTGACAGCAAGGGGCGTGGGCTCATAATCGCTATTTGTGTAAGCCAGATAGTCTATGGCGTTGTAGCCTGCTATGTGGGCTATCCAATAGAACTTTTTCAGCTCGTCTGGAACAAAAACCAGAACATATGAAGCATCATATTGTCTCATCAGCTGCAAGGACTCGCCTTCTGGAAGCATAAACATAGTGGCTATGGCGCGAATCTTCTCATGGGAACCCCACCTTCCGAAAATTTGGGCTTCAAAGCTAAGAAGCGGATCTCTGCTAATGCCCAGCGTACACCATATTTCCCCTGAAGGATAAGCCTCAATCACTTCCCTGTGGCTCCATTCCCGCACTGCCCTGCCATAATCCCACCAGCACAATATAACGGAGCCTTGAGGTGTAAGCTCCTCAAGCTTTGAAAAGGCGTCGGGCATGCCCTCCTGCTTGGAAAAGTACTGGAGAACCTCATCTTCCCTTCTGCCATAATCAATTCTAAGCGCTAGGAAAGTTAGAGAAACTGCAATAATAACGACTAGTAGAGCGATGAACCATTTGCTCCGCCAAAACTTCGCAACCATAGATGTCTCTTAAATGTGACGGTTTAAAACCTATGAAGTTTATGCAGCCCAGAAGGGCACCTTCTTCCGCATTAGATTGACGTACTCGTTTAGGGCTTCTTGTTCGTCTGGCGAAAGCTTATCCATAAAGTTTTTCAGCAAAGCCTTAGCATGCTGCTCTGGAACCTTCACGTAGAGGATATCCTTCTCGAAAATGTGCCTCCCAACCATGGGCTTGTCTAGGCTTATGGCCACTTGCATACCCTGCTTTGCCTCTGATAAAGCCTTGCCCTTCTCTTGAATTTGTTGTATTTCGCCAACATCCTCGCCATCCTCGGCCCTTACAAGACTTGTTTTGGGCTTTATTCTCCCAGCCAAAACCTCAACGCCAACTATGGCGGGCTTGGCTCTTCTGAAAACATAACCTTCTAAAATCTGGATTTTTCCAGGCTTTACCAGTTTTTCAAATTCAGCCTCAATCTTGGATTCTCTTTGAGTTTTAAGCCAAGAAAGATAGTTATCTATCAAATGGTAGATTATTTTATCCTTAAAAATTTGGACACCAGTGTTTTTTGCTTCTTCCTCGGCGTCTGGCAGGACTTTGACGTTGAAGGCTAAAATAGCTCCATAGAAGGGCTCATGCTCTTTCACTATGGCGGCTTCTGTGACGTCCCGCTTTGAAACATCGCCAACATCAGCCAAACGTATGGGCACACCATTCCGCTTTAGATGTTCGGCTATGGCCTCCAAAGAACCCAAAGTGTCAGCCTTCAAAACAACACCATCCACATCCGTTGCAATCCTAATCTTCTCAATCTCCTCAGAAACAATCCTAACATACTTTTCAGGGTCTTCGCCATCCCCAACAGCGTATAAGGGTGCGCCAGCCAAGGCGCCCTCCAAGTCTGGCGCAACAATTTTCACTCCTGCGGCTGCGGAAACAGAATCCACAGAGGAAAACTTGTCCCGTGGGTCCCTAATCTCGTCCAATGGCTTCGGCACTAGAATAGCCCTTACACGGGTTATTATGGACTTTTCCTTACCGCCAACAACGATTAAGTCGTCTTTTCGCAGCGTTCCATCATAAATTATAGTGTTAAGCGTTAAGCCAAGACCGGGTTCCTCTTTAACCTCCAAAACAGTGCCCTTAGCTGGTCCAGCAGTGGTTTGCAAACGCTTCTTAAGATACTGCTGAGTCAAGCCAACAAGAACTGCCAGAAGCTCTGTTATGCCCTCGCCTGTTTTGGCGCTTGTGGGAACGATAGCCACTGTCCGTGTGAAGTCTTTTATGCGGTCGAAACGGTCAGCCTTAAAACCCAAACGAGAAAAGGTGCCAATAATCTCGTAGAGGCGGTTGTCCAAATCCTCCTGAACATACTTGTCCTGAAGCTGATAAGCCTTCAGAAAAGGCGTGTCCGGATAAGAGTTCCAGCCCGGAATGCGGTCAATCTTGTTGGCAGCCACAAGGAAAGGCGTCTTCCGAGCCTTCAAAATCTCAATACACTCATAAGTTTGAGCCTCAAAACCGCGGAGCACATCAATAACTAGGATGGCTATGTCGGCTACGCTGCCACCCCGCTTCCGCAAATTAGTGAAAGCCTCATGCCCCGGAGTATCAATAACCAACAAACCAGGAATCTCAATCTCACCCTTAATAGTTGAAAGCAGAGGACCAATCATCTGCTTCAAGGTTTCAACTGGAAAGAAGCTTGCACCAATGTGCTGGGTTATGCCGCCAACCTCGCGGGCTTGAACACTGGTTTTGCGAATCTTATCCAAAAGAAGAGTCTTACCGGTATCCACATGCCCAAGAACACAAACGATGGGCTGACGAAGCGGCATGGCAAATCTTCCCTAACAGATGGCAGAACAACCACAGACCAAACTAATAAACTGTTCCCTAAATAAATGCTGTTTTATAAGGCTAGGCTTATTCAGCCTTGGCGATTATTAGGAATATGCCAAGTGCCAGTAGGACTAAGCTTAGAAAACCGAAAAACCACGTGTAGACGCTCAGCACATTACTGCTTGTGAGGGTGAAATATGTGGCTAGGGCGCCGACGATTATTAGGATTATTCCGAAGAATTTTTCTGCTGCTGTTATTCCGATGCTGCCCTCTTCGCTCATACTTTTAGCCTCACGTGTTTGTGGCGTGTCTTTTAGCATAAAGCATTAAAAGGGTTATTTTAAATTTCCCCTTTTTCTTCGAGAGGGCTATTTTGTCTCTTCAAGTTTTGCTGGCAAATACTCGTCCACAATATAGGTTAAGCCGTATCTGCTGAAGGCTTCTTGCTCCGCTTTGCGTTTAATCTTCATGAAGGTTTTTATTTCCCTTTGCCACAACGGGTCCTCCTTATAACGTGGGTCTTTCTGGAGTTCGTAAAGCCTCTTCATATCAATCTCGTCCAATGGGTCTGTTGGCAACTTATACTTGACAATGTCCGTTGCCCAGACACCGCTCCATTTGGCGTCTGGCGTTGTCAAATCCCTTAGGTGAGCCGCATTGGCGGAGCCGGAAATTATGACCATTGCTATGTGCATTCCCCATGGATCTCCGTCTGTGAAGATGTAAACTGGCAATCCTAGTTCGCGGTTCAGCCTCCTAATGAAGTGGCGGGTTGCCCTTGGCGCTTGTCCCGCTGTGAGCACTAATAGGGCGTTAAACTTTTTGTGCACATTCTCCTCGATGAAGCGTGTGAATAAGCCGCCTTTTTCGATGGCTATGACTTTGTCCGCCGATGTTTTAACGAACTCTGCCGAAGTAAGTGCTGGTCCAATCATGACACCGTCCGGGTGTGATGTCAAGTTTAGGGTTTTACCCTCATAGCCCGGCACTGTATAGCGTATTGTTAGGTCGCCGAAAACTGCTGAGCGCTCTTCTGGGAAAATGTTGAAGTCTTCCCTTGAAAAGCCTAGGACTGTTTCTAGGTCGGTTATTATGTTGTTGGATTCCTGCTGGTCTTTGAAGGTCATTTCGTAGGCTTGCGCCGAATAATAAACGTCCCTTAAGGTTGACGTTTTACGTTGGCTTGTCAGCTCATAGGAGAAGAGCGCCGTCCAAACAAGTTGGGCGAAGGGTTTTAGGTGGCGGATGTTGCGGGCACTCCGCCTTACACGTTTATCGCCCAAGATGAATTGTCTAAACTTTGGGTCGTAGTAGATGTTTTCTGTTGAGCGGCTCGGCATTTCAATGGATGGAAAATATCCCCTATCAATTTGCTCGTAGATTTTTAGTCCAAAATTTTGGAGGCTTGCTAAAACCTCTTTTCTTCTTTCCATTATGCTGCTGCTTTTATACTCCTTCGGCTCCAAACCTTCTCACACTCCTTAAAAGCTTCTCAATGTCTGGAGGCTTATCCCTACCAGCAAGTTTGGTGGAGAACTCGGCGATTCTTGGCAGGTATTTGCTGAAGATTCCAAGCCTTTTTCTTTCTCTGTCCACGTGCTCGCGTCTCGTTAGGAAGCGTTGGAGTTGGCGTGCCACCTCCCTTAAGCCGTTAGCTATTTCCCGCCTAACCTCTGGTCTGTCGGCGATGAACTCTTTCCCAACAGTTTTGTAGGGAACTTTTGTGCTGCATACGTGGACAACTATGGCTATGGGCATGTCTGGCGTAACCTTATAGCGCCGCCAATTCATGTCGTTTATGACCTTGACTGAAACGTCGCTTGCCTCATCATAAAGCAGTGGAATCCTATTGGCGAAACGGTATATTAGGAAACCGCCCTTCTGGGGAATTTCACCGCCATAAGCTATTGCAACCTCAACAATGAAAGGGTGACCAGCATAAGTGGCTGGCTTCCTCTGGTGGACAGCCACAAATTCTGGTTTGAGCTCCTTCAAAACACCAGTTCTCAATAGTTCCTCGCCTAAGGGTGAAAGGCAACTGGCGTCTGGTGGTAGAAACTCTTTAAACTTTTTCAGCATATGCATAAGCCGGACAATTTCCTCGTGGGAAAGCTTCTTCGGGTTTTTTGATGGGCTTATGCCGCTGAACTCTAGGAATTTTCGGGCTGTTACTTCGCCGACGCGGTGGAAGTGGTTTTTCAGAAATTCCAGCATGTTGTTGTAGGGCGTAACCTGTATGAGGCGTTGGAGAAGCTCCACATCAACACCATATGGATGAGGCAAGGTCTCTTTTGGCGGGTCTGGCATGACGGTGGTTGCTCTAGTAAACTTGTAAAGCCTTCCTTTAGGGTCTACGAAGGTTAGGTTTGCGTAGGGATTAACCATGGCTGTCTGCTTAAAATATTCCAAGATTTTTGGCATAGCCCTCAAATAGTCGCCTTCAAGGCTGAACTCAACGATGGTGCCTCGCCAGCCCTCCTTGTTTAATAACACTTTTCGGTCAAGGATTATTGGGCGGTTTCTTTGGATGTCAATCATAAGTCTATACATGTAGATATGGGACGTGCCGGTGCTGGAGATTATTGTGGCTGGCTGGTGGGTTGTAATTTGCCCATACAAGATAGCCATTTTACCGCCTAAGCCGAAGGTTCCCCTCTGCTGTTTCAGCTTATACTTTGAGCCGAAAAGAACTTGCCCAAAGGCTGATGGAATATGCCTCGGCGGAACACCGCAACCGTTGTCTTCAACCCTCAGCTTATAAATTTGTGTTTCCTTGCTTGCCTCGCCTTCAAAGGAAAGCCTCACATAAATTTCCGGTGGGATTTTGAGGCTTTCAGCGGCGTCCAAGGAGTTTTCCACAAGTTCTCGGATGGCTGCGAAAATGGCTCTTGTTGGGTTTGTGAATCCAGCTATGTCGCGGTTCCTATAGAAGAAGTCTGATGCGCTTATCTCTTCAAATGTGACTTGCGCCACGCTAGCCTCCACCAGTCACCTCATTTACAGTAGACCATCTTTAACGTATGTATGCACGGCATCCACATTAATTTAACTATACCTTTTTCGGCGAACTGTTCATTTCTTGAAAGGTTCTGGGAAAAGCTCCCTAAGCGTCTTTACCTTAACCGTTTCAAACAGCACTCTGGCTTTTTCAACTTTTGCCATGACAATTTTAATTTCGGGGCTTTCAGCAAAATCTGAGATACATTGGAGGCATGCACCACAAGGTTTTGTTTCGCCCTCTTTTTTGGCATCCGTCACGATGGCTACTTCCCTAACTTTTTTGTTCCCGTGTAAAACGGCGTGGTTTATGGCGTTTCTCTCGGCGCAGATGCCAAGCCCCGAAACCCAACTTTCAACATTGCAGCCACCATAAACCTTTCCATCCTCAGCCAGAACAGCTGCTCCAACACTGAAACCCCAGAGCACATGGGCATTCTCTAAAGCCTTAGCGGCTTCCTTTAAAAGCGCACGCTCCGTTTCGCCAATTTCAGCCATATTTAATCCTCCTCTGTTATGGCTGTATGCCTCACATAATAGTATTCGCCAATCTCCTTCTGATACTTGTCCAGCTTTGAGCCCTCCTTGTTGACACGGGGTCTTTTTGTTACGGGGTCCCTTCTGAAGGTTACATTCATCTCTTTTAGGAAGGCGTTCATCCCATCCCTCAGGCTTGTTGGCGGGTTGGCTATGCCCCTTATTCCGGGCTCGCCGGTAAAAACCATCAAACGGTCCGCGATAAAGTCTTGGGCTACAACATCGTGTTCAACAACGAAAGCTGTTGCGTTCCTCGCCTCTATCACTCGGCGTATGATTCTCGCCATGTTAAGCCTCTCCTCAACGTCCAAGTAGGCGCTAGGCTCGTCCAAGAGGTAAAGCTCAGCCTTCCTTGATAGGCACGCGGCTATGGCGACTTTTTGAAGTTCGCCTCCGCTTATTTCGGCTATGTTCCTCTCCAAAAGGGGTGTTATGCCTAGTGGCTGGAGGATTTCAGCCTTATACCAACCCGACATAAAGTCTTCTTTCGCTATGCTTGCTAGAAGTTCTTGCACTGTGCCCTCATATTCCGCCGAAATATACTGGGGCTTGTAGCTCACGGTCAGCTCTTTAAACTCTCTCCCGTCGTCAGTTTTCTCCAAACCAGCCAAAATCCTGACGAAGGTTGTTTTTCCAATGCCGTTTGGTCCGAGAATCCCTATGATTTCGCCTTTTCTGATTTCGCCTGGCTGAGCGACAAGCTTGAAGCCCTCATAAGTTTTTTCAATCTTGTCCCATTTTAGAAGGGTTTCGCCAGCGCTGAAGCTTACGGTTGGCGGTTTTTCGTGGAATATTATGGCTTCTTTTCTGAAACGGATGTTTTCATCTGGAATGTAGCCTTGAAGGTACATGTTTATGCCAGTTCTGACGCCGTGCACGTGGGAGACTATTCCGTAAACACCAGCCTCACCGTAGAAGATGCATATCTGGTCTGATAGGTAGTCGATTATTGCTAGGTCGTGTTCTGCCACAACAACAATTTTCTCTTCCTTCTTCAGGCTTCTTATGGCTCTGGCAACTTCAAGCCTCTGTTTCACATCGAGATAGCTGGAAGGCTCATCGAAAAGGTAGACGTCGGCTTCCCGGCATATTGCAGCTGCTACGGCCACCCTCTGCAGTTCACCACCGCTTAGGGCTTCAAGGGATCTATCCCAAATGTTCTTCAACTCAAGTTTTCTGGCGATGTCTTCAAGGACGCCCCGCTCATCCGCCTTTCTGAGGAGTTCGCCAACCCTTCCCGAAACGGCTCTTGCAATCTTGTCAACGTATTGGGGTTTATGTACAACTTTTAGTTTGCCCTCGCTCATCCGCTGGAAATAGTCTTGCAGCACTGAGCCCCTAAAATACCTTATCAAATCGTTCCAGCCTGGTGGATTCTCATAGTTTCCAAGGTTTGGCTTGACTTCTCCGGAAAGTATTTTCAGCGTTGTCGTCTTTCCTATACCATTTTTTCCAAGCAGTCCCAAAACAGTGCCAGGCGAGGGTGTTGGAAGCCTATAAAGCTTGAAGGTGTTTGGTCCAAATCTGTGGCTGCACTCTTTTTCCAGCTCTTCTGGAAGGTTCACTATTGATATGGCATTGAAGGGACACTTCTTCACGCATATTCCGCATCCGGAGCATAAAGCTTCAACAATTAGTGGCTTTGTGTCTTCGAAGCGTATTGCCTCAACGTGGCTTCTGACCATTGGGCAAAAGCGTTGGCACTGTTTTCCGCAACGTTTTGGCTTGCACTTGTCTGAATCAAGCACTGCTACGCGTGTCATCTTACCAGCAACTGCCAATCTATTGTTTCCGGCCAATAAATATGAGCCTTAAAATCAGATTAACTGGTGCTAAAAACTTTTCGGGTTAAAAAGAAAACGAGGAAAACGGGAAGCCCTTTAAGGCTTTCACCACTCCTCTTCTTCCCATTCCTCTTCTTCCCAGTCTTCCTCTTCCCATTCCTCTTCCTCTTCGAACACCTTATTCACCTCCACTAACCAACAGTTTGGCATAGTGAGAGCATCACCAGATGCTTTAAGCATTTTCATTCGACTCTTGTCGAGAAACAGCCTTGATGACAAGCCACCATCTTAAAAGATTTACTTCAGAAATTTTGCCGTTAGGGCAGCCTCAGGATCCTGCATTCCAGGCTTGAGGTAAGCCCAACACAAATGTGTGGAGTTGTGGGCTGCTCCAATCTCGCCCCGAGTGTCCACGGCAATCAAGCCCATGGAATTGTAGGTTCCAACTATCCGCTCATTAACAAGCTTTATGGCGGCTTCAACAGCCTCCTGGGCGGTTTTGCCACTTTCCATGTAGTTGCAAACGGTTTTCGCCAAAACAAGCCTTATGGCAATCTCACCAACACCAGTGGCTGAACAAGCCCCACTCCTATTGTCGGCGTATGTGCCGCAACCAATAAGCGGCGAGTCGCCAATCCTACCTGGAATCTTTAGTGGAAAGCCGCCGGTGGAGGTTGCAGCCGCAACATTCCCTTCAGAATCTAAGGCAACGGCGCCAACGGTTTCAAGGTTGAAAAGCTCTGGGTGGCTTTTAACCAGCTCTGCAAGTTTTGGCAGCTCAAACTTGCCATCCAGCAAGGCCTGCTTTGCCTGCTCATAATATTTTAGGCGGAGCTCTGTCAGCGGGTTTCGCCTTTCAAGGTTAAACAATCTTGCGAGTTTCTCTGCTCCCTCGCCGACGATGAAGACGTGGTCTGTCTTCTCCATAACTATCCGTGCAAGCCTAACAGGATTCCTAATATCCTTCAAAAGTCCGGCAGCCCCAGCCTTCAAGGTTTTTCCATCCATGACGGAGGCTTCCATCTCCACAGTTTTTTCAATGGTTAGGCTTGAGCCATAACCGGCATTGAAAACGCCTTCATCCTCCATGACAGCGACAGCCTCAACAACAGCGTCGAGGGCGCTTCCACCCCTCACCATGACATCAAAGCCAGTTTTAGCCGCCTTCTTAACACCCTCAAGCCCCGGGTTAACGCGTTCTGGATGCCAATTTCCAGCGCCGCCGTGAACAACAATTACTGGTTTCGGCGTTTTCCCTTCCTCCAACATTGGAATGATAGGTTTCACGTCCATGAATTTAAGCCTAATCCCCGAAGAGGTCTAAATAAATTTGTGGTTATGGGCGAGCCCCAAGCGTTAATGGGATTGTGAGCTCTTGGTTATCCCTTATTATCGTCAAGCTTATTGTTTGCCCAGGCGCTGTATTTTCTTCAAGATAGGCTGAAAGTGCATCTAAGCCTGTTATTCTTGTTCCGTTTATGGCTATTATAATGTCGCCACCAACAGTCACGTATTCTCCTGCAATCAACACCCTTTTTGTCCCGCCTCTCAAACCAGCGTTGTCTGCTGGTCCTCCACTTACAACTTGGGTTATTAACCACCCATAAGTGACGTTAACGCCCATAACTTGCGCTATCTCATATGTCATATCCACGCCTGCAGCGCCAAGCCAAGGATGCTTATCATAGTACCCCACAGTTACAAGAGAAGCAATTTCCCGTAGAATCGTATTTGAGGGAATTGCAAAGCCCAAGCCTTGAGAATTGCTCACGATGGCTGTTGTTATGCCCACCACTTGTCCTTGGAGGTTTAAGAGTGGACCTCCAGAATTTCCAGGGTTTAAAGGCGCAGTTGTTTGAATAACATTGGCTATTGGGTATTTACCGGTTTGCTCCTCGGTTATTGTTCTGCCCAGTGCACTTACTATGCCGATGCTCATTGATCCCGCCAGCCCATATGGGTTGCCTACAGCCACAACGATGTCACCCACTTTCAACGTTGATGAGCTTACAACTTCAAGGGGTTTAAACTCATATTGAGGAGCATTAACTGAAAGCACAGCGAGGTCCGCGTAAGGGTCTGAACCGATGACTGTCGCTGCATACCCATTCCCATTAATAAACGTCACTGTCAAATTAATCACGCTCTGGACCACATGATAGTTTGTAATAGTCACCATTTGCCCGGAAAAGTTGTAGATGAATCCTGAACCTAGCACTTGAGTATAGTGTGGATTGCCGAAAATGTCGTATTGCACAGTTACTCCGCGAACTACAACAACGGAGTCCTTAACCCTTTCATACAAATCTGAAAGCGAAACGTTTCCGCAGAGAATGTAAGTATTGTTTACAATTTTCTGTGCAGTTTGGAGATTGGAAGTTTGCTGTCTAAGAATTGACAATTCATCTTCCAAATTTTTGATTTTTTCTGACATTGGTAAACTGCCCAGCAAATAACCCGCTAAACCTCCTACAACAAGACTTACTATGACCATAACAACCAAGATGGTTGCTGAAAATCCTTTTACACCAGACTTTTGAGCATAATCCACCGTTATCACCCCCCTCTTTACAGTTTTTTACCACAATGAGGACAGAAAGCGTGGTCTGCTTGGACTTCTCTGCCGCATGCAGGACACACAAGTTTTTCCTTCGCCACCAATCCCATTTTCTCTTTCGCCAAAAGTTTTCCGTCGCTGAGAAAAAGCACTCTGCACGCATGTGATGCTATGGCGCCGTCGTGGGTGACCATCACGATGGTTGTCCCTTGCTCGGTGTTTAGCCTGCCTAAAAGCCTAACTATCTCATATTTTGTTTTGGCGTCCAAATTGCCTGTAGGCTCGTCTGCCAAAACAATGGATGGGTTATTCGCTAAAGCCCGTGCAATAGCGACTCTTTGCTGTTCACCAGCACTTAAACGAAATGGCTTATGGTTTTCTCTTTCAGTTAAGCCAACAAGCCTTAACAGTTCCCGAGCCCTTTTTCGCATTTCCTCCTTTGATTTTCCCGTCCCCTCCATTGGAAGCTCAACGTTTTCTAATGCACTCAAGTATGGAAGTAAATTGAAGGTTTGGAAGACGAAGCCAACCTTGTACCGCCTAATCTTGTAGAGCTCTTTTTCGGATAATGCAGTAACATCTACGTTGTCGAGAATTACTTTTCCGCTGGTTGGTCTGTCAAGGCAGCCTAAAATGTTGAGCAGCGTGGTCTTACCGGAGCCAGAAGGTCCCATTATGGAAATGAAGTCTCCCTTTTTCACTTTCAGATTTATGTCTGAAAGGGCGCGGATTCTTCGGCTTCCAAGCTTGTAAATTTTTTCAAGTTTTTCTGTTTCTAAAACGAGCTCACTCATATCTCAACGCCTCGATTGGTGATATTCTTGAGGCCCTCCAAGCGGGGTATAGACTTCCTAAAGCGCCTAAAACTGCGGCGGCACAAAGAGCCGCCAAAATTAGTTGCGGGCTCAACGTGGCTACGCTGTAGCTTTGTGTCCCAATAATGTTCGGATATTGTGTTTGGAATGGGCGTTGCATTCGTTGCGCACCGCCGAACAGATTTATTTGTGGAAGCAGAAATGAAGAGAAGAATGGTGCAGCTATGCTTCCTATCAATACTCCGGCTACTCCTCCAATTAGGCCTATCAGCATGCCTTCAAGCATGAATTGGCTCATAACGTTCCAGTTGCTGAAGCCTATAGCCTTCAAAATGCCAATTTCCCTTGTTCTTTCACGAACCGAATAGAGCATCACAAAAAAGACGATGAGGGTTGCAGCTGCAACAGCAACAATAATTACTTGGGTAGCCGTTGCTTGCGCTTGCGCAATGGAAGATTCAGCATTGCTTAACGTCTGTGTATACATTTCTTGCATACGCTGCAAGTTCTCCAAACGGTCTTGATAACTCGTTACGTAGAGTTCAGGATACATCGCCTTTATTACGTCGGCAACTTGCGTTGCAAACGAAGCGTCGCTCACATAGACGTATAGCCTACTTATTTTCCCAGTTAGACCCGTAACTCTTTGAGCGTCTGAAATATTCATGTAAACAGTTCTCGGCTGGCTTGAGGATTCAAAAACCCCTTTCACTATGAAAGGTTCGCCTTCAATTTCTACAGTGTCGCCGACATCAACTCCAAAGTAGCTAGTTAAGTTTGAGCTTATGAGGATGTAGCCGCTGTCGCCTTCAGATAAGTTTTCTCCAGTAGTTATGTTTGTTGGCAGTATTGGATAGCTAGCAATTATGGTTGCGTTGAGGCAAACGCCCATTATCGTGTATGCGGGTCTATAAACGGTGCGGCTTCCCCATGGAGTGTTTATGGTTTCTGAAATGTTTTCACTTGAGGATTTTTCAAGGAAGGGTATAACATCTTTTACCCCTTCTATGGAACGTATTTCATCCATTATAGTCTCGTCCACGAAAGTTTGATTAAACCCGCCGAAGAAGCCTCCTGGTCTAAAGGTCTGCATTCCACGGTTTGGAGTGGTGCTGCATTCTATCAGTGTTGCCGTTTTGTTAATTTCTTTCTGCATTGTGGTGATTGTGTTGGCGAAGTTTTCAGTTATTCTCTGCATGGACTCCTGATTTGCCATAATGCCCGCAGGTATTGAAACCATAATTGCAATGGAAAAGCCTAAAGCCACAACAACCAAGAACGTTCGAACTTTTCTTCTTGAAATATTTTTCAAAGCCCTTGACAGTGCGCCCAAAGCCTTCACCGTTCATCCTTTTAAAGCTTTGTTGAAGCGAAAAACCGCGCCTAATATGAGGGTTTTCCAAAATTATACCAAAATGTCGCCATAATTACAACATGAAAAAGCCGAATTTTAAAAATAAAAAATGGGAGAGAAGAATGATTCTTTCGGTCTGCTATGCGCTTCTAAGGCTTTTCAATTATCGTTAGTGTTAAGATAGCTATTTTTGCGACCTTTCCCTGCTCAAGGTCCACCCAAACCATTGCCCGCCCAGTTGTATCTTTCTCCAGCATTACAATGGCGGTCGTCGCCTTCGTTACAACCGTGCCATCTCTTTCAACAACGGTTTTGATTATTGGCTTAACGCCCGTAATATTGTATCCTTCGTTTAGAAGATTCTGCACATCAGTGTCGTTTTTAGCTATGTTAATCACGTTTTCCTTATACTCTTCGCTAACCTCGATGAACCCACAGGAACCACGCCCACGCATCCATCCGCGATGCATAAAAAGCTTTTCAACCGTGATGTTGCCGTTAGCCCATCCCATAAAACCAAAGCCTTTCCAGCCATGCCAGCTTTGAACATCTTCGTTATTAACTGTTGTACAGGCATTTGCGGTGGCTGAATAAGCGTTTAGCGCTATACCGCCTATGACTACCGCCACAACAACAGTTGATAGCAAGATTAACGCTTTCTTCTTGTCTATTTTCAAACCACCCCCCATTCACATGTTAAGGTGCGCGCACTAAAACACGTGAAGCTGCAGTTTATTAAAGGATTTTTCAGAATTAAACCAAAATAATACCATAATGTGAGAAAATACCTTTTAACCATAGACCAAATAAAAATAAGGTCAGCTGTTCAGGAGCAAAACAAATGTCCACCAGTGCTCGCCCCCTCAAATATCTACTCGGCTGGTTGATAGCTGGCACCCGAGGGGGCTTGACAAGAGCAAAGATAATCCAAGCCTTAAAGGAGGCCCCGCAAAACGCGAACCAGCTAGCGAACCTGCTTAAAATGGATTATAGAACTATAAGGCATCACCTTGAGGTTCTTGAGAAAAACAGGCTTATAGTGTCCGCGGGTGAAGAGTACGGTAAAACATACTTCCTATCTCCAATTATGGAGGAGAACTACGCCTTGTTTGAGGAGATTTTGAAGAAAGTTTGGAAAAAATAGAAAAGGAGGCAAAACAAATGAAGCATGAAATGAACCGAAATCCGAGAACTTGGCTACTACTAGTGCTTCTACTCATCTTAATAGTTGCCGCCATATTAGCCGCTATATGGGCAACCTCAACCTTCTGGTATCCAAGGTTCCCATGGCAGCCGCCAGAACGTCCTCCTTACATTCCATGGGACATAGAATTTTTCTACACGACGAAAACTATTATCTCCACAATAAACATAATCATTTTAGTCTTTCTAGTATTCGTGTATGTCGACATATACAGAAAGACCCATTCAGAATTTACAATAGGGCTCATAATATTTTCAGCAACCCTACTTCTTAATGCTTTGACGTCAAATCCAATAGTGATAAGGGCTTTCGGTTTTAGACTGTTCGGTTTGGGACCATTCGCACTGCTCCCGGACTTATTCACTTTCGCGGCTCTCATAATCCTCCTATACTTAAGCATCAAATATTAGATGGCTAGAAATCCTTAAATCGCTTGAATTCACCCATAATAGTTTGGGATGATGTGAGGCGACGGCTAGGAGCCCTTCAAAGCTGTGAAAAGCCAACTAACCTGCACTGACCAAAACTTACGGCGGTGGTCTGGTGCTTAGGGACTTCAACCTTCTAGCCACAACTTCAAGGGGAAACGAGGATGAGGCTTGTTCTGAACTTTGGTATTTGCTAGGCGAGATTGGCGACTCTGCGCCAGTTGTGGACAAGACTGGGGTGGCTGGATTGATTGCCGCGAAGACGGCTTTTAACCCCTTCGAGGTTATTGAGAAGTTTAGGCAGATTCTCCGAGAACGCCCCTACGAGTTCCGCTATACACTGCGCATAATTCCCATAGAGAAGGTTATCCGCACAGACCTCGGAGAAATCCAGCGGGCAGCCACGGAACTAAGCTCAAAGATAGGAAAAGACGAAACTTTCCGGATAACTGTGGAGAAGCGTTTCACAGAAACATCCACAAGAGACATTATTGAGGCGGCGGCAGCCAACATTGAACGAAAAGTGGACTTAAACAAGCCTGACAAAATCCTCCTAATAGAGGTTATTGGCGGCTTGACTGGAATTTCAGTAATCAAGCCAGAAGACATCTTATCGGTTGTTAAGGAGAAAGTGCTCTAGCGTTCAGCGCTCTGTTGCCAAAAGTGCCACACGCTCAATAACAAGATTAACCAAAGCTTGTTCTAAATCGTTTCCCCTCATAACAGCCTCAAGCTCCACATCTGAAATGTCGAAGGCTTTTCGAATAGCGTTGATTTTCTCCCGTGAAAGCCCCAAAACAGCATCGTCACGCTGTCCACCAACAATTTCGGATAGCGCCTCTAACGCCGCTTCCGCATCACTTGCTTTTTCTCCCAAAACGAGAACTGCTATTGCTTCTGAATTTGGCTTTATCCCCATAAGCCCCATTGCTTTTCGAATTTGACGCTGAGCAGAGGCGTAAAGCAGTGTTTCCACAGCTAGGCTTTTTGAAATGTTCAAGCCGTTTTTGAAGGCATTTAGGGCGTTTAAAGCCGCAAAATACAAGTGCTGCCAAGTAGCCACAAGCCCAGCGTCGAAAAATTGGGCTTCCACATTTTTTGCTAAACGTTTCCTAACAGTTTCAAGAAACTCTTCAACATTGGCTATCTTCACGTTTCTAAAGCCAGCAATAGCCACATACTTGCCAAACTCTTCAACAGGTTTCAGCAAACCCCTTCTTCCTCACGGATCTCCTTTAGGAAGCGATTAACAAGCCTTTGGGATAAGCCAGCTCTCACCAGCTTTTCCATATCCCTTTCAATAGGCTTGCCTTGTTCCCTGCATTTTTTGGCTATTTTCCTTATGGTCTCCTTTATCTCCCATGGGAAAACTATCCACCGGCTTGTTTCTTTAGCGTAATAGTCAGGCTTTATTATGCTCCATGGTTTAAGATAAATAGTGGCAATCTTAACCTCGGCGGCGCCTTCTTTCTGCAGATGTTGCTTTATGAGTTGGAGGCTTTTTCCAGTGTCCGCCACTTCATCCACAACCAGCACCCTTTTCCCAGCCACATTAACGGAGACTGGTTGTGTTAGGGTTGGCTCACCTTTAGTTTCGACCACACCAACATAAAATTCAACCTTAACATTGGCGAGGTTTGGGTTCTCCAGAAGGTCTGAAAGAACTCTTGCTGGGGGCCATCCGCCGCGGGAAACACCAACAATCACGTCTGGCTTAAAATTGTCCTTCCTTATTTTTCCGGCGATTTGCATGAGCATTTTGTAGATTTGGTTCCATGTTGGCACTTCGAATTCGAGCTCATGCCTTGTCAAGCTTTGTTCACCAGCTTTTGTGCCGAGCGGTTAAGAGTTTGGATTTAAAGCCGATTTTAGCTTTTCTAAAAAGGGTCTGGTTTGCTGATAACTTTAATTAGGCTGTGGCGGTGATAGAAGGGCGAGAAGGCGGTGAAAACTCTTTGAGGGAAATCATTGAATGCGTTCCGAATTTTAGCACTTCAGACCCGAAAGTTGTTGAGCAAATCCTCAACGAGCTTAAAACAACTGAAAAGGCGTTTTTGCTCGACTACACCTACGACAGTTATTATAATAGGCTTGTAGTCTCTTTTGTGGGAGACAAGCGTTCCGTTCTTGAAGCCATGTTGAAGATGGCTTTTAAGGCTGTGGAGCTTATTGACATGAGAACCCACAAGGGACAACATCCCAGAATAGGCGCTGTGGATGTCGTCCCTTTCATACCAATTAAAAATGTCACCATGGAGGACTGCATTAGGCTGGCGAGAAAGTTTGGCAGGACATTAGCCCAAGAACGTGGTGTGCCAGTCTACCTTTACGGCGAGGCTGCCACAAAACCAGAGAGAAGGGACTTGGACTGGATACGGGAAGGCGAATATGAAAGGCTGGCAGAAATGATGGCAAAGCCAGAACGCAAACCAGACTTCGGTCCAGCAAAGCCTCATCCAACAGCTGGAGCAACAATAACTGGCGCCCGCAAGGTTATGGCTGGATTCAACGTAAACCTTGGAACCCCAGACCTAAAAATTGCCAAGAAGATTGCGAAGGCTTTGCATTCGAAGAAGGGCGGACTTGCAAATGTTAAGGCTATGGCTGCATACATTCCTGAAAAGAACATAACACAGATCGGCATGAGCATAAGCGATTTTGAGGCTACGCCATTATACCGTGTTTTTGAACTGTTGAAAGTTGAGGCTGAACGCTATAACGTTCCAGTCATAGGTTCGGAATTCTGTGGAATGGCGCCTTTAAAGGCTATTGTTGATGTGGCTTCATACTATTTGAAAATTGACAACTTAACCGTTGACAGAGTGTTGGAAGTGGCTGTTCAAAACGCCATTGAGAAGGGGAGGAAGCCTTGAGTAAAGCCAAGACGGGGAAAACTGCTGCAAAGGAAAGGGTGGATACGCTTATTGTTAATGCCAGCGAGCTTGTGACCTTGGCTGGTGGCAACGAGAAGCCAAGAACTGGCAGGCGCATGCGGGAACTTGGAATAATTAAGAATGGGTGTATAGCCATAAAGGACGGCAAAATTTTGGCTGTTGGAAAAACCCCGGAGGTAAAGAAGAATTTTAGGGCTGAAGATGTTGTGAACGCCGGTGGGAAAACTGTTCTGCCGGGATTTGTGGACCCCCACACGCATTTGGTTTTTGCCGGTTCAAGGGAAGACGAGTTCCAGATGAGGGTTGAGGGTGCCTCCTACATGGAGATTTTGAAGGCTGGTGGGGGCATACTGAAAACTGTTAGGGAGACCAGAAAAGCCAGCATAGACGAGCTTTTGGGCTTTGGCTTAAGCACTTTAGATGTTATGTTGAGGTATGGCACAACAACGGTTGAGGCGAAAAGCGGGTACGGCTTAACAACAAGGGATGAATTGAAAATTTTGGAGGTTATTAGGCGTTTAAACCAGCTTCACGCGGTTGATGTTGTCCCCACGTTTATGGGTGCCCACGCAGTTCCAGCCGAATACATGGGCAATCCGGAAGAGTATGTCAGCTTAGTTGTTGATGAAATGATTCCAGCCGTTGCCAGTAGAAGGCTGGCGGAGTTCTGCGACGTCTTCTGCGAGAAAGGCGTTTTCACTTTGGAGCAGACAAGAAAAATCCTCATTGCAGCCAGAAACCATGGTTTAGGGCTTAAGGTGCATGCGGACGAAATGAGCCAGTTGGGTGGGGCAGAGCTTGCAGCCAGCCTAGGGGCAGTCTCAGCCGAACACCTGCTTTTCGCTTCTGACGCTGGGCTTAGGGCTATGGCTGAAAAGGGCGTAATTGCTGTTCTGCTTCCAGCGGCAGCCTTCAGCCTGATGGCTGGGCGTTTTGCCGAAGCAAGAAAAATGATTGAGTTTGGCGTTCCGGTGGCTTTGGGCACGGATTTTAATCCGAGCTGTTGGATTGAAAATCAGCAGCTTATCATAGCTTTCGCCTGCCACTTTATGAGGATGACGCCAGCCGAAGCCATAACCGCAGCCACAATTAATGCGGCTCACGCCATTGGAAGAGCCAAAGAGGTTGGCAGCTTAGAGGTTGGCAAGAAGGCTGACATAGTGATTTTGAACGTGCCAAACCACGTTTTTCTAGGCTACCGCTTCGGCGTAAACCTCGTTGACAAAGTGATAAAGAATGGCAGAACAGTTGTTGATGAGGAAGCCTCCGTAGCTGAGGCGGCGAAGCTTTTCAGCAAAGAATTAGAGTAACCTCCAACCAAATTATTCCTTGTCTGAGGGTGAAAACCCCTTGTTAAAGCTTGAAAAACCCATAAAATGTTTGACTGGGCATGAACTGCACTGTAAGAATTGGCAGATTGAAGGAATTTTGCGCATGCTCTTTAACGTTGTTGACCCGGAAGTAGCTAAAGACCCTGAAAGGCTTATTGTTTATGGCGGCACTGGGAAGGCGGCTCGGAACTGGGAGTGCTTCGAAAAAATTGTTGAAACCCTTACAGAGCTTGAGCCGGACGAAACAATGCTTGTCCAAAGCGGCAAGCCTGTAGCCGTCTTCAAAACCCACAAGTGGGCGCCAAGAGCCCTAATAGTAAACGCCATGCTAGTGCCAAAATGGGCGACATGGGACTACTTCTACGAGCTTGAACAGAAAGGCTTAATCATGTTTGGGCAGATGACAGCTGGCTCGTGGTCTTACATTGGCACACAAGGCATCCTACAAGGCACATATGAGACTTTGGCTGCTGTGGCACGAGAGCACTTCAGCGGAACCCTCCGTGGAAGGCTGGTCTTGACGGCAGGTTTAGGCGAGATGGGGGGAGCCCAACCCCTAGCGGTAACCATGAACGATGGCGTCGCCCTAGTAGTGGAAATAGACAAACGCGCCATTGACAGACGCATAAGGCATGGTTATTTGGAGACTTGGACAGACGATTTGGACGAAGCTGTGAAAATGGCTTTAGAAGCCAAACGCGAGGGCATCCCAAGAAGTATAGGGTTGCTTGGAAACGCGGCTGAAGTGCACCCAGAACTTTTAAAGCGGGGCATAATACCAGACGTGCTGACAGACCAGACAAGCGCCCACGACCCGTTGAACGGCTATTACCCAGCAGGACTTTCAAAGGAGGAAGCCGACGAACTCCGAAAAAACGACCCAGAAGAATATCTGCGAAGGGCCAGCCAGAGCATGCGCACCCAAGTGGAAGCCATGGTCAAAATGATGGAAAAGGGCGCAGTAACCTTCGAGTATGGCAACAACCTCCGCCAGCAAGCCTACAACGCCGGGTTTAAAGACGCTTTTGCCTATCCGGGTTTTGTGCAACGTTATATTAGGCCGATGTTCTGTGAAGGTCGAGGACCATTCCGCTGGACTTCGCTGGTGGGAAGCACCGAAGACATTTACACTTTGGATGATGTGATTTTGAAGGAGTTTTCCTACAATAGGGAGCTTTGCAGATGGATACAGAAGGCGAAAGAACATGTCAAGTTTCAAGGTTTGCCAGCTCGCGTCTGCTGGCTGGGTTTCGGCGAGAGAGCCCGCTTCGGAAAAATAATGAACGACATGGTGGCAAGCGGGAGACTTTCAGGACCCATATGGATTGGGAGAGACCACTTGGACGGGGGAAGCGTTGCCTCACCAAACCGTGAAACAGAAGGCATGATGGACGGAAGCGACGCGATAGCTGACTGGCCAATACTTAACGCGTTGCTGAACGCTGTTGCAGGCGCCACATGGGTGAGCGTCCACCACGGCGGAGGCGTGGGGATAGGTTACAGCATACATGCTGGCATGTGTTTGGTGGCTGACGGAACAAAAGAGGCTGAAAAACGCATAGTCACAGTGCTAACAACAGACCCCGGAACCGCCATAGTCAGGCATGCGGATGCCGGATATGAAAAAGCTAAGAAAATAGCACGTGAGAAGGGCATAAAAATGCCCATGCTGAAATAAGTGTCTGAGAGGAGTGTTTTATGGCGGTTTTCCTTTTGGACATGTGGACTGTTGTAAAGGGCAAGGAAGCTGAAAACGAGGAGGTTGTAAGGCAAATTCTCCAGTATGGAGGCACACATCCAGAAGCCTTCAATCTTGTTAAGTCGCTGCGATGCTTTAGGCAGAGCATAGGTGGAAAACCACCGGGAAAATTTGTCCTAATGACAGAGTTTGCAAGCCTCCACGACATGGAGGAATTTTTCAAAAAGATAAGGGAAGACAATGAGTGGAGAAAAATAGAGCGTAGATGGAAAAGTGTTATGGAACAGGCGTTTTCAGAAAGCCTATGTGGACTGATGTTTTCAGGGAGCCTTGGACAGAAAAATAGTTGTGGGAAAGTTTTGGGCTTACTCGAACTCTGATGTTTCTTTAGGCTTCTCTTTCTCCTTTTCCTTCTCCTTCTCAATGCCCTTCGCTGCGATGACATCGTCAATCTTTAGTATCATGTTCGCTGCTTCTGTGGCAGACTTGATGACTTGAAGCTTTACTCGCAATGGTTCCACAACGTTCAGCTCCAGCATGTCTCTGATCTTGCCGGTGAAAACGTCAACGCCAAAGGATGATGATGAGGCATTTTCATGAGCAGCCCTTAGGGCAACCATTATGTCAACAGGGTCTAAGCCAGCGTTTTCAGCCAATGTCAGCGGTATGGACTCAACAGCGTCTGCGAAAGCCTCTATGGCTAGTTGCTCGCGTCCACCAACTTTTACAGCGTAGTCCCTGAGTTGTTTAGCGACTTCAGCTTCTGGTGCGCCACCTCCAGGCACAATTTTTCCATCTTCAATGGCGTTTCTAACAACACACAGTGCATCATGCAGTGAGCGTTCAGCCTCGTCAACAACGTGTTCTGTTCCACCTCTAACCACTATTGTTACAGCCTTCGGATTCTTGCACTCGCGTATGTAGACCAGTTTGTCATCGCCTATCTTGACCTCCTCAACGAGTTTCGCCTCGCCGAGCACATCTGACGTTAAGTCTTTAACGCTGGCGACTATTTTGCCGCCAGTAGCCCTCGCCAGCTTCTCCATGTCGCTGCTGCTCACGTTTTTAACTGCCAAAATTCCCTTCTTAGCCAAGAAGTGCAGTGCCACATCGTCTATGCCTTTCTCGCAGAAAACCACGTTGGCGCCCACCTCTGCAATCTTGTCCACCATCTCGCGGAGCATGCGCTCCTCCTCATCCAGGAATAGCTTCATCTGCTCTGGGCTTTCAATGTTGATTTTGGCATCGAACTCCGTCTTCTCAATCTCCAGCTTGGCGTTTAACAGTGCAATCTTCGCGTTGTGGACTATTTTTGGCATCTGCGGGTGGGCCACTTCCTTGTCGATAACCATACCCCTAACAAGCTCTGTTTCTTCAAGGCTCTTGCCATGCTTCTTCAAAATCTTGATTAGGTCAATATCAGCCTTAATCTTTCCGTCCTTTTCCTCGGCGACTTGCTTCACGGCTTCAACAGCCAGCTTTGCAAAGTGCTCTTTTGCTGCAGCTATGCCCTTGCTTCCCATCGAAGTTGTCGCAACATCCATAAGCTTCTTCTCATCGTTAATGCTTACTGGCAAAGCCATCTTCTCCAAAACTTCTCTGGCTTTTTCGCTGGCCTTCTTGAAACCCTCAATTATTATTGTCGGGTGGATGTTCTGGTCTAGGAGCTCCTCAGCTTTAACCAGCAACTCACCAGCTAGAACAGCAGCAGTTGTTGTCCCATCGCCAACCTCGTTGTCTTGTGCCTTTGCGACCTCCACAAGCATTTTGGCTGCTGGATGCTGAACGTCAATCTCCTTCAATATTGTTGCGCCATCATTGGTTATTGTGACGTCGCCGAAGCTGCTGACAAGCATCTTGTCCATGCCTTTGGGTCCCAAAGTTGTTTTGACAAGCTCGGCTATTATCTTGGCTGCCGTAATATTGTTTCTCTGAGCTTCCCTTCCAGTGGTTCTTCCAGTTCCTTCCTTCAACACCAAAACCGGAACTGTTCCAGAGGGTATGGCCGCCATACACCATCACCCCCTTCATCCCATTTTCGTGTTAGTAGGAAATGGCAAAATCACACGAAAAATTGCTTCTATATAAATTTTTCTAAACGCTTGCCTTAACAATTCTATAACCAGAAGCCTTCCTAAGACGGTTCATAACAGCCAAACCCAACCCCTCAGTTGGCACACCCTCAGCAATTATGATTTCGACACCCTCAGCGTCAAACTCCCTTAAAAGCCTAAAAAGGTTCTTCGCAACCACGTCAAGGCGACTTCTGCTTCCAAGGGACTTCACAACATCAGCCCCATAGAGATTAGCAGTTTCATCAGTAGCTAAAACGCCAACCTTCATACCCCTCTCCCTGTAAAGGTTTACCAGCTCCATAACTTTTTTGACAGTGGCTGAAAGCTCGCCCTCAACAACAATTAGCTTCGCCTTTGGAGCATAATGCCTATGCTTCATTCCCGGTGAACGCGCCTTTTCAACAGGCAACCTTTTCTCTGCAACGGCAACTGGATGGAGCTCAACCCTACCAAGAACGGCCTCCAAAGCCTCACGCGGTGTCCCTCCAGGGCGGAGTATCTGGGGCGGGTCAACAGTCATGTCCAAAACAGTGGATTCCACACCAATCCTGGTTGGGCCGGCATCCAAAACAGCGTCTATTCGTCCATCAAGATCTTCAAGAACATGCTCAGCCGTCGTGGGACTTGGTCTTCCAGCAAGATTCGCGCTTGGAGCCGCAATGGGGCAGCCGCTTTCCCTGATTAGGGTTAAGGCTACATTATGTTTTGGCATCCTCACTGCTATTGTGTCCAAACCAGCCACAGTCACGTCAGGCACAACGGCGGAACGTTTGAAAACCAGCGTTAATGGGCCAGGCCAAAAGGTTTTCATTAGGATTTCTGCTTCGGCTGGAACAGCCCTTGCAAGCTTGTAAACATCTTCAAATTTTCCAACGTGAACTATTGGCGGGTTGTCCAGCGGACGTCTCTTAGCCCTAAAAAGCGTCAGAACAGCCTTGGCATTTAAGGCGTCGGCTCCCAAGCCATAAACCGTTTCCGTTGGAAAGGCTACTAAGCCGCCATTTCGTATTATGTTGGCTGCCTCTCGTATAATTTTGACTTCTGGATTTTCAGGGTTAACCTTAAACACCAAAGTCTTCTTCATAGGTTTCAGCCGTATTTATCGCTTTTAAAATGGCTTAAAACTTTGCTTAAACACGTTTAAATGGACGAGTGAAGCCTAAACTATACCACATAGTAGTCTATGACTTTCTTCATGCTTTTTGGCGCAGCTTGTCTCATGGCAAGTTGTTTGAGGATTTTTATCATTTGGGGTTGGAAGCGGGCTATATCAGTCAAGGTTACAAGTCCTACGAGGCGTTTTCCGTCAACCACTGGCAACTTCTTAATTTTCATCTGAAACATCAGTTTTACTGCCTCTTCCAGTTCCATGTTTGGCTCCACAACCACCAGCGGACTTGACATTACATCTTTAACCTTTGTTTTGTTAACGTCTCTGGCTTCGGCGACAACCCTTTTCAGAAGGTCCCTTTCAGTTATTATGCCGACGGCTTTTCCCTTCCTGACGGCTATTAGGCAGCCAATCTCAAACTTGTTCATGGCTTCGGCTGCCTCTTTGACGGTTGATTCCTCATCTATAGTTATGACTTCTCTAACCATGACGTCTTCAACTTTGAGGGATAGTGGGCTTTCCTTTCTTGTTGATTCTTCCTCGTTTTCCACAAGGTCACCAAATTTTCTATATGGAAACAAGCATATATAATTTGACGCGTTTGCAAACAGACGCTTCAGTTTCCTAGCAGTTTCCGCGTCAACTCCTCAACACGTTTGCTGGCTGGTATCTGTGCCCTCTCAAACTTCTCTCTGGGCTTTGTTAAGGGTCTGGTGGCATCTAAACCCATTTTTGAGGTTAAACCCGTTTCCTGGTCTGCCGAAGAATCCAGTGTTGAGCCTCTGGCGTTCTCTATTATGATAAGGTCTTCTGAAGCTTGGAAACGTGTAGCAATAGCCCATTCAACATCCGCCATGTTGAAAACGTCGATATCTGAGTCCACAACAACGGCGTGTTTAAGGCTTGGGTGAGCTGCAAAAGCCGCAAGTAAAGCATTTTTCCCATCGCCGTCAAGTTGTTTTTCGATGGATATTACTGCGTGGAGCCATCCGCCACCGCCAACTGAAAGGTTTACAGCCTTAACTTTTGGCACAACTTTTGAAACAGCCTCATAAATCGAAGCTTCATGGGGGAGACCCATCAAAAGCCTATGCTCCATCCCGGAAGGCAAAAGCGCCTGATAAATATAGTCTCTACGGTGCATTACATTCACAATTTCAACGACGGGCTGTTTGCGCACAATGTCATACGTCCCAGTGATGTCCACCAGCGGACCTTCCGACACTTCCTTTGAAGCTGAAATTCTCCCTTCCAAGACAAGTTCCGCATCCGCTGGGGCATAGGCATCCACGTACTTGCACTTCACAAGCTCAAGTTTTCCACCCAAAAGCGTGTTTGCCACATCAAACTCATTAACCCCAAAAGGCACCGGAGATGAAGCCGCTAACATGACCGCTGGATGAACACCAACAGATATTGCCACGTCCAAGTCAACTTCCGCCTCCTTAGCAATCTGCCACAACTTATAGAGATGCCTTGGAACCAAGCGTATTGCCAGATGCTTCTCGTCTAAAAGCTGTAAACGATGGATGGACACGTTTTCTATGGTTCTATCGAGGCTTTTTGCATGAACAACAGCAGAAGTTATGTATGGACCAGCATCCCTCTCAAAATGGGTCAAAATTGGGATCCGCAGCAAGTCTGGTTCTTCAACAACCTCCTTGACAGCGCCAGCCTCAACAATTTTTGGCTTCCGCGGGTTACGCCAAGCCTCCAAAAGTTTTTGGTAAAGCCCTTCTGGTTCAACGCATAAGGCTTCGCAGATGCGCCTCCTTGTTCCGCAAACGTTTGCCACAATCTTGGTTTTTGAACCTTCAACATTTTCAAACATAAGTATTGGGCCGTTATCGAAGGCTTTCATTATGTAGGAGATTTCAAAGTTTGTGGAAACCTCATCTTTAATGTGCAGTACTTCGCCCTTCTCCTCCATGTGCGCCAGAAAAGCCCTTAAGCTCATGTTAGACTCCCTTCTCGGCTTTCCAAACCCTCCATTTTCGGCTCTGTTAGGGTAACTCTTTCAATAAGCCTTTTGAAGATGGCTTGTGCTTGCATCTCGTCCATTTTCTCCAAGTAGACGGAGACTATGGCTATCTTGCCCTTTTTCGAAGCCAAATACTCGGCGAACATGCGGGCTGAAATAACATTCCTGTTACCAAGAATCACAGACGACGATGGTAGTCCCGGAGTGTCTGGAGGTTTCGGGATGGCTATGGCAAGGGTTCCAAGCCTATCCTCATTCTCACTTAAAAGGATAAGGCAAGAGTTCTTTGTTTCAAGGTAAACAGCGAGAAAGTGAATGTTCTGCTCAACCAACTCGTCCTTAACGACTTTGGCCCGCTCCATCGCCAATTCTCCGATGTATATTTATAGCTTCTACACATTTGACTATTTATTACTTTCAAAAAGGAAAGACGAAAATGGATAGGGAAAAGGCAGAAAAGATCCTTCAAATCCTACGGGAAAACTTCACGTTGCCAAAATGGGTTTCAGAGAATCACAACCCATTTGAAACCTTAATCATAACGATAATTTCCCAGAACACCTCCGACAGAAACACAGAAAAAGCTTTCGCAAAACTTTCAATGACCCTTCCAATAACCCCAAAGGCATTAGCAGGAGCCGAAACAAGCAAAATTGAGGAATGCTTAAAAGTCGCGGGGCTTTATCGGAACAAAGCCAGAATAATAAAGCAAGTTTCAAAGATAATCCTTGAAGAATTTGGCGGAAAACTCGAAACAATTTTGGCTTTACCCTTCGAAAAGGCAAGAGAGAGACTTATGCTGCTTCCAGGTGTTGGTCCGAAAACTGCTGATGTTCTGCTTCTTTTCTCGGCGAACAAGCCGACAATACCTGTGGACACCCATGTGAAACGTGTTTCTAAAAGGCTTGGGCTCGCACCTGCTAACGGCAGCTATGATAGTGTTCGCGAATCTCTCCAGCGATTATACAAGCCAGAAGACTATTTTGAGGTTCACATACTCCTAATCTTGCTGGGGAGAAAGTACTGTAAAGCCAGAAAACCCCTATGCAAGCCATGCCCAGTTAAGATGCTATGCCCATCAAGAGCTGAATAGCCTATAATTGTTTGACACTTTCATCTATTATTGGAGGGGCAACTTCCTTTAGATTTTCATCTAGCCTCACTCTTCCGAAGATAACTGTTGCTATGCCGTTGGAAACTGGCGTAAAGATTTTCACAACCTTTCTTCTGTAGTCGATTTCCCTTAAAACGCCTATTCCGAGAAACTTTCCTTCACCGTTGTATAGGGCTAGGAGCAAGCCCTTCTCATCTCCCTTAAATGTGACCACAACTCTTTTGCCAAGGACTTCTTCAGCCCGTCTAACGTTTTCAGGGTTTATCCAACGGTTTCTGCCAATGACCACGTAAACTTTGTCTTTCAACTCAACCATGTATAGGGGTTTCATTCCCAGCAAGTCGTAAATTTCCCTCTCCCTTCTTCTGTCCAGAAAGTTTTTGCCAGGAACTAAGATTTCCTCGCTTTCAATTTTAAGCCAGCTTAATGGTATGGATTGAACCCTTGAATTTTTCAGGTATTTTATGTAGCCCAGCTCTCGGAGATTTCTGCGTTTGTCTCTGCTTCTCTGTTTTATGGTCTGCGGAGAATCAATAACGAATGTTTTGAAGGCCTTAATAGCCTTTAAAAGGGGTTTCAGCTTCTCATCCTGCTGTATGCAGTAGATTATGCTTGGGCCAATTTTCTCTATAAGCTGAACCTTATAGTTTACTGCGTCTTCCCCCTCCACCCAACCATCCGTATTCACAACAACAAAGTCCGGATTACTGCCCAAAATTTCACTCTTCAGCAATGTCAACCCATGAATTACCTTTTCTATGGCTCTGCTTGGCGAGGTTACGCCCACGAAGAAGGCATTTTTTGCCTCTAGGTTGAAAAGGTCTGTGACATGCCGCGGCACAATTGCATAAGCCAATGTGCATGGGGGACCAATGTCAGACTGCCCCAAATCTCCGTCTAAAATGGCTACTTTATGTTTTTTATTCAAGAGCCTATTCACCAAGTATGTGCAGAAACTTGTTTTCCCAGAATCAACTGTTCCTAAAACTAGGGCAATAGCTGGTCTTGTTTGGATGGCAGATAGTTCTTCGTAGGCTTTTTCCCATGAAGGCGGAATTGTGTTTCCCTCAACCTCTTCCACGTTTGCGTTCTCACCAAGTGCCACATTGAAGGCTGCTGATTCTCTCACGAAGAAGGGCATCCTTTTACCGTCTCTTATCACGACTTTTTCCATGTTCCGCAACATATAGCCGAAAACCTCAGCCTTTCCAGAAAACAGCGTAACTGATGCTGGTCCATCAACTAACAGTGTTTTTCCACTTGCAACGTTTATGTCCATTATTCTCCTCTCCTAGCGTAGACTTGCCCGTTTCTCCTAGCAATTTTTATGGCTGAAACTATGTCCCTCAAACCTCTCCTATGCTTTGAATCGCTAATGTAGCGGTCTGTTCCGGCCTCGCTGACACTTTCCAATATTATGTTTTTGGGAAGTTTCCTATCAAGGGCTTTTAAAAGCCTTTCCTTATATTCTGGAATGCCATCACCAACTTTAACGGCAATCATGGACGCCCTAATATCCTTAAGGCTTTTTATTATGTTCTCTATTTCGCTCAGTGTTTCGTTTATGCCAAAACAGTTTCCAGTTCTAATAACTTTTCCATCAGCCAGAACAGCCAAGCCTAAAACTTCGCCTGGGTCAACACCTATAACTATCTGCTCGTAGGAGTCTTTTCCCTCTATAAGCTGCAGTGTCTGGTTCACCAAAGCTTGCAGGTCCATTCCATCCTCATAAACGAGAACATTTTCGTGGTTTATGTGGGGGCGCTCCTTCTCGGTTGTTATTACAACTTTTATCTCTAGGGGTATGGGCTCGTAGGGTGTTAAGCTTATGAAGGGCACGTTAGCCTTCTTCAACTCGTTAACTATTAAGTAGTAGGCTTTCCCTGAAACTGTTGCCACCGCCACTTTAGCCCTCATACAATCTTCCTAGACTGTTCCTTTTCAACAACAAATTATTATTTCGCACCTTATATCTATTGATGTGCATGCCATTGCTACAGAAGATACCGACAAACTTTAAAATGCTCGACGAAGCCCTCGAAGGAGGCTTCCCAGCAGGCGAGGTCAGCCTAATATACGGAGAAGCAGAAACAGCAAAAACAACCTTGGCAATACAATGTGCAGTGAGCTGCGCCAAACAAGGATACAAAACATTTTTTGTGGATTGTGACGGCACATTCTCCGCTAGAAGACTCTCACAAATCGCATCTGAAAACGCTGAAAAGGTGGCGGAACTTATAATTCTCGCAAGGCCAAAAAGCTTCAAGGAGCAGGCACTTGTCATAGACCAACTAGCCAACTATGTAGCCAAGGGCTTTGGACTTGTCGTTGTGGATACGGCAACATTCCTATACCGCATGGAAGTGGCAGAAAATCCAGACAAAACATTCGAGCTTAACCGCGAACTAAATAGGCAGATGGCTTTGCTGGCACAGACTGCCAAAACGCAGAAAGTGGCCATCATGGTCCTAAGCCAAGTTAGAAGCGTATTTGATGAGGCTTATGTGGATGTTGAACCAGTCGCCACAAGAGTGCTGAAGTTTTGGGCAAACACGATAATTGCAATGAAACCAACAGAAGATCCAAAAATCGTTAGGATAATCGTAGAGAAAAAGGCAAAAATGGCTGAACAATTCACATGTTACGCAAAAATAACCGAGAAAGGGCTGTGTGAACTTCCACAAAAGCGTGAAGGATAAAGGATGAACGCAATTGCAAAACTGGTTGCCGAAGCCATAAAATTCATATTTCCAGCCTACTGCGCCAACGCCATACCGGTGCTTGCCGGTGGAGGCTTGCCCATAGACCTTGGAAGAAAATTTTTGGATGGAAAACCAATATTTGGGAAAAACAAAACTTTTAGAGGCTTTTTCTCCGGGTTGATTATTGGAACAGCGGTTGGCTTCGCAGAAGCCGCCATTTTCCAAGAATATGGCAGTATAGGTTATTTCGGCTTTGTGCTTTCAATGGGCGCCCTCCTCGGCGATTTGGCAGGAGCATTCATAAAAAGGAGGTTGGGGATACCGCCGGGAGGGCTTTTGCCCATAGTGGACCAAGTGGACTTTGTGGTTGGGGCTTTAATATTCGCTTTTCCATTACGGGTGTTATATCTTGAGCTTGTTTTGGCTGTGCTTATTATAACGCCGCCACTGCACATGACAACAAACTTTGCAGCCTACAAGCTTGGATTAAAAAGCAGCCCATGGTGAAAAGGGGGTTTATACACCTTTCCAGTAGTGCAGCACAGCCTCTAAAGAGATGTATGCCACAAATAAGAGAACAGCGCCTATCATAAACGTCAAATAGGCTTGTCTAGGCTTGTAGGCATATTTTGTGCTCTGGTAAATGAGCAATGCTCCGGAGACACCCATGGCGAATAGAATCATTGATATGAGGCTGTCTGAAACCCATTGCTCGGACAACTGCGGATAAACAAAGAGGAAACGTCCACCATAATAGACGGCAGGTAGAGGCTTCACAATAATTAGGTGCAATCCGCCTCCGTACAGGAAGACAGCCACAGCCATGGCAATTACTGCAATAGCGAAGGGTGAAGGCCTAATTGATGATATCTTTGTGTAAAGCCTCTGCAATGAATAGGACAGCGAAACTGCTGTTTTTTTGGCTTTACGCGCCACCTTTTTCCTCTCCAGTTTTTATTAGGTGCTCTGCCACCTCTCTGGCCCATTCACCAGTAAATGGATTCTTAACAATCTCACTTAAATACTCTTTCCAAGAAATCTCTAAGGCTTTCCTCCAAATCTCATACTTCTTCATAATACTCTGATAGGCTCTAGCATGCAGTTCGCAATAACCGTTTTCAACAGCCTCTCTATTGCACACTGCGCATTTCAATGTTTCTCTTCTCCTCCTTTAATGGGCATTTGGGATTAAAACACAAGTTCCATGGGCGCCTACCCTTAATACGAATTTGAACAGTGGGCCACCCGCATCCGCGACAGTTCTTTCCTAATGGTCGTGCTGTTCCCATTTGCGGAAGCGGAAAGGCGGCATTACACTTCTTTTTGAAGAAGTTTGTGCATCCGATGAAGCGTTTTCCAGTTTTCCTCGAATAAAGTATCATTAGCATGCCAGTTCCACAGATAGGACATGGCCCAACAATCCTTTCTTCAAGCCTCGCCCTTTTTATCGCGATGCTTAATTGCTCACCTATGGTTTTCTCTTTGGCCTTAAGCCCATCAACAACAGGCTTTAAAATTTCAATAGCGTCTAATAGGACGTTTTCGCGTTTCTCTTGGCTAGCTTGAATCTTATCCATCCTCTCTTCAAGCTTTCTCGTTAGCCCAATCGAAACGATTGGTGGACAGTGCTTCTTGAGGACTTCGAGGACTTCGAAGCCTAAATCCGTCACAATCATCCTTTCGTCTCGGACATATTTTCTGTCATACAATGTTTGGATTATATCTGCGCGGGTTGCCTTAGTCCCAATGCCAGCCTCCTCCATCCTTTTGAGCAAACTGCCCGGATTGTAGCGTGGAGGCGGCTTCGTGAACTTGTCTTCCAGAATAATCCTTCTAACCTTAAGCTTTTGTCCCTCCTCCAATGGCGGCAGAAGAACCTCTTCAGACCTTACATATGGCTCATAGAAGCGTAGCCAACCCTCCTTTAATGTTTGCCTACCCTTCAAGAAGAACCTTTGCCCATCAACGTTTATGCAAACTTTTAGGCTTTGCCTTACGGCTGGCTCTCCAAAAACAGCCATAAACCTTCTAACAACAAGATCCCATATTCGCCTTTCAGGCTCTTCTAAAACTCTTTCTGGGAGATTCCCGGTTGGATATATTGCCGGGTGGGCCGGGTCCTCCTTTTTCCCCTCGTTGGGTTTAAGCTCTTTTTTGGATAGGAGTTCCGCCGCAAGCCTTCTGTATTCGGAGACCCCGCTTAAGCTTTTGAGTATCGCCTCATAATTTATTGCTGGTGGAAGTTTTTGGCTGCTTGTCCTTGGATACGATATTAAGGCGTCCAAGTATAGGCGTTGGGCAATGTCTAGAGTTCTCCTAGGCGTGTAACCGAAAAGGCTGTAGGCTTCACTTTGCAATGCGCCAATGTCGAAGGGTGTTGGCGGCATCTGCTGGAACTGTTTAACCTCAATGTTTTCGACAACGCCATCTTTCCCCTTACAAGCGTCAACTAAAGCATTAGCCTCCTTCTTGGTTTCAATTACGACTTTCTCGTATTCAGCCTCGAAAACTTGTCCGTTAATTTCAATTTCAGCTCTAATTTGCCAGTAAGGGGTTGGCACAAAACTTCTGATGGCTTTTTCTCTAGCAACCAGAAAGCGTAGTGTTGGACCTTGGACTCTGCCTGTGCTTAAGGTTGCGTATTTTCCACTCCAGTCCTTTGCGGCTATTGTTAATGCTCTTGAAAGGTTTACGCCGTAAAGCCAGTCGATTTCGTGTCTTGTCCTTCCAGCCTCTATTAGGGCGAAGTCCAGTTTTGGCAGCAGTTCCTCGTAGGATTTTTCCAGCTCCTCCTTTGTTAGCGTAGAATACTTCATCCTTTTTGCAACAGCTTCCTTGTTGCCACACGCATACTTCAGTATGCAGTATCCAATTATGCTTCCCTCAATGTCGTAGTCGCACGCGTCAATGTATGTGTCAGCGTCCTTGGCAAGCTTTGAAATTGTTTCAAGCCAGACGCGGATTTGTTTTGCACCCCTCTCCGCCATGTAACGGGGAACCCATCTGAAACTGAAAACAGGATAATAGTTTCTCCCACCTTTTTCTTCTGCAACGGTGTATAAGTGTCCAATAGCTGGAACAACAATTATCTGCTTGTCTCTTTCGGCTATGTAGTAGGGAACTCCATTCTCCTCCATTTTCTTGGGTTTGCCCTTCAAGTCAAGGGCTGAAGCTATCCTTTGTGCGGCGTCCGGCTTCTCCGTGATGATGAATGTGTACTTCCCCATACCAGCACAGACCATTACTTGGAATGTTGATGATTCTCAAGATAAACCTTCGCCAAAATTAAAAGTTTCTATCTCGCACCTGTTAGGATTCAGCAACCGATAAATATGGCGTAGGCATTACACCCATTTATCGAGGAGATGAGGACTTGCCTCAAAAAGTTGTTTGCCACCAATGTGGTTATGTTTTGTATGAGGGAAGCGAACTTAAACCCCCAGACGAGATTTTGCACAAGTATAGTGGTAAATGCCCGCAGTGCGGCAGAAAACTTGCCCTAATACCATTAAACGTTGAAGTGAAACCCATAAAATAGCCAGCCCTTCTATTTGTGAGGAGGCTTAACAGATGAGGAAAACCCAACTTTACGAGGTACACAAGAAAACGGCGAAGATGACAGAGTTCGCTGGATTCGAAATGCCCCTATGGTATAAGGGGATAACAGAGGAACACATGGCGGTGCGAAACAGTGTTGGCATATTTGACGTTTCCCACATGGGAAGGGTAATCATAACAGGGAGGGACGCCGCTAGTTTCCTAAACTATGTCATAACCAATGACGTGACTGCCTTAACGCCCAACAGTGCCCTATACTCTGTCATGTGCAACGAAAACGGCGGCATAATCGACGACTTCGTGGTAAGCTGCCTTGAAGAGGAAAAGTTTCTGCTGGTTCCAAACGCCACAAACAGAGAAAAAGACTTCAACTGGCTGGTTAAGAAGGCTGAAGGCTTCAACGTTAAAATTGAGGACGTTTCAGACAAAGTGGCAATGTTCGCCGTACAAGGACCAAACGCTGAAAAAACCCTACAAAAAATCTCCACGGCAGACCTAAGCAAAATTGAAAGGTTTAAGGGCACACCAGCCAAATTGGCTGGCATAGAAGTTTTCCTATCTAGGACTGGCTATACAGGTGAAGACGGTTTTGAGGTTTATGTGTGGAATGCGCCACCGGACAAGCCAGACAATGCCATAAACTTGTGGAAAGCCATTCTCGAAGCTGGAAAACCCTACGGAATAGAACCATGCGGCTTGGGAGCAAGAGACACATTAAGGCTTGAGGCGGGACTATGCCTATACGGAAATGACATAGACGAAAATATAACACCGTTAGAGGCTAAGCTGGGCTTTGTGGTGAAATTTCAGAAGGACAACTTCATAGGAAAAAACGCTCTCCTAAGACAAAAAGAGGAGGGAGTCAAACGGAGACGGGTTGGACTGCAGATGATTGAGCATGGAATACCAAGACAAGGCTACAAAATATACAACGAGAAAGGTGAAATCATCGGGCAGGTGACAAGCGGAACCTTCTCACCACTCCTTAAATGTGGCATAGCAATGGCTTACATACAAACACAACAAGCCCAGGAAGGAAACATAGTAAACATCGAAATCCGCGAAAAAATGGTTAAGGCAAAGATTGTGCCATTCCCATTCTACGACACAGAAAAATACGGTTACAAAAGGAAGACATCCACATAAAACTATTTAACCAACCGTAAGGAAAATAAACACCTTAAAAACCTTTAATCAAAAGCTGGAACCACGAATGGAAACAAAAAGTGCCTCCAAAAAAGAGCGAATAATCAACGGCATAAAAAGTCTGGGAAAAATCCGCCCAAAAATAAACCACACAACAATAATGACCATTACAGCCTTAACGATCATCCTCTTTATAGCCTTCACCATAAGACTGTTTCCAATGCGATGGGAAATAGACCCAACCACTGGAAAAACAAATCTCCTCCTGTCAGAGTTCGACCCGTACTTCCAATACCGCTTCACAGAAAAAATCGTCAAAGACGGAGTCATATCATGGGCCATAGAAAACAACGGAAAAGGATGGATCGACTATCAAAGATGGTATCCGAGTGGAATAAACGTTGCTAAAGCCGCTTTTCCAGGACTTCCAATGACAGCAGCCTTTTTATATGAAATAGTTTCAATGCTTGGAGTAGGCATAAACCTAATGAGTTTCTGCTCCCTATTCCCAGCCATCATGGGAGCACTTGCATGTCTTGCCCTCTATTTCCTCGGAAAAGATATCGGTGGCAAACCTGTGGGCTTTTTGTCCGCGCTTTTCTTGGCTCTTGAACCATCCTATATCCAACGGACATCAGTAGGATTCTTTGATGACGAAACTATTGGTATACTCTCCCTCTTACTTTTCGCCTTCCTTTTTCTAAGGGCTATTGACGAGGATAGGCGGGTAAACTCAACTGTAAAATATGCCCTTGCCTCTGGTGCGGTGTTAGGCTACTTCTGTGCAGGGTGGGGTGCAGCATACTATCCAATAGGCGTTATAACCCTATTTACGCTGGTTTTGCTTATTATGAAAAGGTACACACGGAAGCTTCTTCTGGCATATGGCATAACTTTCGGCTTCGGTTTGCTCATCGCCATAAACGTCCCAAAGCTTTCACCAAACTACCTTCTAACAGGTGCGATTCTGCCGGTTGCCGCCGTTTTCGGGTTACTTTTTCTAGCTGAAATCGTCACTAACTTAAAAACGGCTAAGTGGAAGGTCATATCCGTAATACTTTTTCTAGCCCTTATTGTTGGCGGTATAATAGCACTTTCGTATGCTGGCTACATGAGGGGTATAGCTGGGAAATTCATTTCTGTGATAAATCCCTTCACAAGGGAGGCTTCCCCCCTTATTGAGTCTGTGGCTGAGCATAGAATATCTGCGTGGGGCTCCATATACTACGAGTTCGGCATTACGATAATCTTCTTCATCATAGGGTTATTCTTCATCATAGGAAACTTAAACAACAGAAACATATTCCTACTGGTTTTTGGTTTAACATCCTTATACTTTGCATGTTCAATGGTGCGGCTATTCGTGCTTATGGCTCCAGCCTTCAGCATCCTAGCTGCCATTGGCATTAGCGGGCTTCTGAAACCCTTTGTGGCGTTGTTGAAAGAGCCGCCAAAAATAAGTGTTAAGAAAAAGTATGGTTTGGAGCATGTTGGAAAAGAGTTCAGCGGCATAGCAATGTTCTTAATATTCTTGATGTTAATGGTGAATTTGGCTTTTCCAATGCCGAGAGTTTATACACAAGCCTATACGCCAACCACAATTTCTGGTGGAAGCCTTTCAATATCACCCCAATACCTAAGCGTCCCTGTATCAGAATGGATTGACATGTTGAATTGGATGAGAACACGTCTGAGTCCAACAACTGTTGTTTGTAGCTGGTGGGACTATGGATACTGGATAACCGTGTTAGGGAACGTCACTTCCCTTGCGGACAACGCGACAGTGAACTCAACCCAAATAGAAAATATTGGCTTCATCTTTATGTCCAACGAAACACAGGCGGTGAGAATGTTGAAACTTTACAATGCATCCTACATCCTTGTTTACACAACCATCCGCTCTGACACGGGTGAGTGGGTGAATGCCGGGGGTGATGAAGGAAAATGGGTTTGGATGGCAGCCATATCCGGGAAAGCGCGTCAACGCTTTATAGACAATGGTTTTATTCCGGCAAGTGATATGTGGAACGAAAATCTTGACGACATTAGGCGATTGTTTGGAAACTATACTATTGGAACAAACTGGATAGATAGTAATAAAAATGGTCAAGTAGATAGTGGTGAACTTGAACCAAACGCTAAAGGGCAGAATGCAACAATTTATAAGTTGATGCGGTATGCGGTTGAAAGTTGGAAGCAAAAGCACGGCAAAAGCAGCTCAACAATTAAACTGCTCTACTTTACACCAGAATATATCGCAGGGTTGGATGATGATGGAAGCAAGTATGGTGGTGTTGTTCCGCTCGTCTGCCTCTACAAAATTAACTGGGAAAAGTATTACAGTGAACACCCAAGCGGGTAAGGGAGAAACTTTTGTTTCCAAAAGTTCCAGATCAGCATAAGCCCGGCAAGCCTCTGGTCCCAACTGGTTTAGGCGTAATATATGTTGTGGTGAGTGCTGCTTACCTTTTCTTTCTACACGCCTTTGGATTTGATGTTGAATCCGCTAGCATCAGCAATGTTTCTCCAGCTTTAACTTTGGCTGTCTGCATATTGTTCGGAGGGTTTATGGGCCTGCTCGACGACTGGATGAATCTGCGTTGGCGTTATAAGGCTTTATTCCCATTGGTTGCAGCTGTTCCCTTGACGGCTCTGGCTTATAGGATGGGAGCCCGTACAGCCATAACTCTTCCATTTTTGGGAACAATCAATTTTGAAAGGTACTATTTCTTTGTTTTAATTCCGCTGATGGTGACTGTGGTCACCAACACTGTTAATCAGTTGGGCGGGTTAAACGGTTTAGAAACTGTTTGTCCAGCTATAATTATGGTGGGGCTTATGGTTGCTTCGGGAAAAAGCGCGCTTTTATTAACACTGCCTTTGGCTGTTTGGCTTGTGCTTGCCTTCTTTAATTTTCAAGGAAAAATTTTTGTTGGTAACACTGGCTCCTTTGCCATTGGAATCACCTTGGCAGCATTTGCCATAATCTCTGATGTGAAATGGTGTCTGCTTATTTCGCTTACACCCTACATAATCAATTCCTCCATGATCTTGCTGAACTACTTCTTTTTCCGAACAAAGGCGAATGTCTCTTTCGATGGGAAGAGGCTTTTTTCAGACCATAGGAGGAGCCTAATAACGCTTATTACTTATAGGCGGCCCATGACTGAGCGGCAAGTAGTCGCTATAATAGCTCTTTTGGTGGCCGCTTCGACGGTCGTTGCTGTTGCGGTTCAAATGTTTCTTTTGTAGCTGTGCGTATTGGGATGCTACACACAAAAGGCAAAAATTGGTTTGAAGTGAGGCTTAATCACGGAGGCTGTTAGGAGCATCGGGTTTAGTATAGGCTTGATGTGAGGAATCAGCTATTTGCCCCACACTTCATGTTCCAAATGTTTCGGTTAAAGTGGACGTTACAAATATCGTAGGGGTTAAGCTAGACGTTAAGGATGGGGCTGGAACTGTCAATTTTGATGTCAAGGCTAGGCTTGAAGAGAAGGAAAGGAGAAGCCAAATGGTTGTTGTTGGCTTTAACCTCCAATTAGCAACAAAGCCCGGCATTGTTAAGTTTGAGGTTGAGGGCACCGCAACACTCACTGGGAAGGATGCGGAGATAAACAAGATGCTGGAGGTTGATCCAGAAACAAAGGTGCCCCACGTTTTCCAGAAAGTTTATCAACACACTTTTACAGCCATGTACCTACTCTCAACAATTTTGAACACCCCTCCGCCACCGATAGACCTCCTCCTCTTCAGAAGGGAAGAGGTGCCAACTGAAGGCGTCGCTATAGAGCCAGAAACAGCAGCCGAAACGGTTAAGGAGGAAACCGCTGGGAAGTGGAGAAAGAGGGCTAGGCGAAGGAATATTTTTATTCTTGCCTTGTAGTTATGCTGTTTGGTTGGCGGGTGAGTGGGGCCTCCCACCCGTTCCGCCAAATAAACCCCGGTGTCGGGAGGTGAAAAATTGAAATTTGATAGTAAAGATTTAGCCTTAACAGCGGTTTTTGCAAGTTTGTATGCGGTGGTTAACATTGTCCAGACAATGATGGGAGGTCCGATAACTTATGGACCTGTACAACTGCGTCTTGCTGATTGCTTAATCGCTTTGTCGGCGTTGTTTGGTTTACCGGTGAGTTTTGGTGTTGCAATAGGGTGTTTTAGCAACATCTATTACATGCTCGACCCTGCAGACATTGTTATAGGACCAGTTGTGAATTTAGCAGCGGCTTTGTTGGTCTTTATGTTAAGGAAACGTAAACTTTTCGCGTGCGTTTCTGGCTCGCTGGTTGTTGGCATTCCAATAGGCTTGTATCTATACTACCTTTATGTGCAAGGTAATCCGGTTATTCAGCAACAAATGCCTGATTTTGGTGTGCCCTTGCCTTTATGGGTTGCATTTATTTTGAGCTTAACAATCAGCAGTTTAGTGGCCATTGCGGTTATTGGATATGCCTTGCTGAAAGCGCTATCGAAACGAGGCGTTGTTGACTCTTTAAGGGCGCGTGGGCTAAAAATCCTTGAGGAGAAGTAAGGCTGCTGATTACATGAAACGTTCAAGTTTTGTTAACCCTATTATCTCGTCAAAGTCTAAGCCTAAAGCGTCTAAAACCTGATCGAAGGTGGAGTGAAGATAAGCCACATACTTGTCTACGTCTATCTCGTTTTTTGTTGCCAACTCGACAGGTTTCACGTGGGGTTCGTTTACAACCTTTACAAAACTTATTAGGTCGCCAGCTTTTAGTTCCATCCCGCTTTCTTTTAGGATTTTTGCGGCTTTCACGTGTTGCGGTGTTGTTTTTGTGTAGCGTTCTAGCTCTTCGCCTAAAACCACGTTGAAGGCTAGTTCGTTTAGGCTTTCCCATTCGCGTCTTTTTAGCCTTACATAACAGTCGCGTATTGTTTGGATGATGTCCTTTTTAGCTGCTTCGAAGTCTGCTGGCGACTTAACCATGGCTAGTCGTTCCTTCATCTTATCGAAAGCCTTCTTAATGAAAAGGGGGATGTGGCGTTTCTTGCCAGTCAAGCCCTTAACGTCGACGCTTCCATCTTCTAAGACGCCTAGATAGTTCTTTTTGCGGGAGCTGAAGACCGCATAGCGGTAAACCTTGTCCACGTCTAAGCCCATTTTAAGTTCGCGTTCAGTCCACTCCTCAAGCTCGCATATCTGCTCCTTTGACGGGTTTTTTAGGAAGACGCTGTCCGTGTCGCCGTAAAGCACTTGGATGCCCAGTTCCTCAGCCCTCTTAATTATCTGGGTTATGGCGTGCCTTCCTATGGCTGCTGTTGCCTCGGCAACTGGTGGGCAGTAGAGGTCGAAGGTTTCTGCTCCAAAGACGCCGTAGCTGGCGTTTAAAATGACCTTTAACGCGCCTTGGATGATATTGTACCAGCTTCTAACTTCTGGCGGCAAAGTCTTGTCCTTCGATTTTGGCTTGTACCACTGAACTCGCAAGTCCCTCAACGAGCCTATTAGGAGGCTTTCTAGGGCGCGTTTTTTGCGGCAAACCCAGTGGGGGGTGTCTGGCACAAAGTTTGTTTTGCATTCTGGATGTCCACATAAGATGGATTGGTAGCCCAAATTCCAAACTTTTATTATGGATGGGTATAGGCTTGGAAAGTCCATGACGGCGACGTTAAAGTGGACGCCCGGCACTGGTTCTACGACTATGGCGCCCTTGTACTTTTTGCCCTTAATTATGGCTTTTGTGGCCGTTTTGCCTTTTAGGGCTAGTATGTCCTCAGCGTTTGGAATAAGCATATTTTTTCTGCGGTGTTCCCGGTGCATAAAGTTTCTTATCCAGCGGGATACACCTTGTCGGCTCACATCCTCCATCGGCATGCTGCTTATCCTAGCCAAAACAAGAATTAACTTTAGGACCAGCTCGTCTTCGAAGCTTGTTAGTTTGTAGGTTATTTCAGCGTCTCTAAAACAGTATTTTGCAAGTTCCGTGTACGTTAATTCGCCTATGCTCTTCTCCAGTGTTATTTTGTCCAAGCCTACAAGTGCCATGCCAACATCGCCTAAAGTAACGTCTCTGTAGCGGTTGTTGAAGGCATATATTTGTATGGAGCGGTTGAAGAAGAACTTGTAGAGGTCGATGTGCACCCCATATTTTAGGAGGCAGACGCGCTTCCCAATTTCTATCGGGATTTCATCCCGCTTAAAACCGTGGTTTTCCGCCCTATGCGCCAAATACCGCAAGTCAAAATCGTCGCCGTTGAAGGTTACCACGAAGGGGTAGTTCCACAAAACCTCGAAGACAGCTCTTATCAGCTTCTCTTCAGAATCAAAATATTCTATTTGCACATCTGCTGGTAAACGTTCCGAGCCTTCGCGAACCCCTTCCCTTTTTAGGAGGAGAACCCTTTTCTGCCCATCCGAACTGTATAGTGAGACGCAGACTATTGGGTAGGCTGCTTCTCTTGGGTCTGGCATTCGAGTCGGTATGGGCGAATAAACCTCAATGTCCATGGCGACGTAACGGAACTTTGGGGCTGGATATTCTAGAAGCCTAGCCCACTGCTCAATATACTGAAGCTCTTCAGCGTCAGCCTCCTTAAAGGTTGCAACAATTTGTTGAACCGTTCTTTCCGCTTCTTCTAGGCTTTTTGGTACAAGATTACCATCTTTGACTTCGTAAACCATGCCTGGCAAAAGTCCACGGTCATAAATGTAGGACTGGTAATACTTTATCTTAGACTCCCAAACCTTTATGGATTCGGCGGAAACCGGGACATCCGCAACTTTTGGAAAGTCTTCTGGGATAATGTCCCTTATGCAGCCTCTCGGTCGTCCTCCAATGGCTAACGGGTCTTTGGCAACGATTTTTGTCACTTTTACCGGCTTGTCCAAGAGGGGGTCAAACTTTTCCACAATTTCGAAGTGGTCAAAGCCCGGATGCTTCATTAAACGGTCAATTTTCTCAAGCTCGAAAGGCGAAAGATTCGTGTAGCAATATGGCCTATGCCCAGTGTTATCATACCAGAAGTAAATGCACCCAGAAACAGGCTCGTAAAGCTTGATTAGGGCTTTTCCAGCCTTTCCATCATAAGTGGCTGAAACAAAATATGATGGTGGAAGATTTTCTGGAGCCGCTGGTGGGAAGCCCCGCTCTTTTCGTTCTTTTTCTAGGGATTTTGTGAAGGGTAGGGCTTCCGCTTCGGCTTCTTGGGGTTTTGCCACAGGCATTGAGAACTCGTCTAGGCGCCTTTGAGCCATATCTGCTCTTAACCTAAACTAAATATCGCAAGCCACAGACTAAAAACCTTACTAGTGTATAGCTTTTCGTGGAAACTTTTAATCTTTAAGATGGCTTTTCTATTGCTGTTTAGCCGTGTGAAAAGGAATGCTTAGAGAAGCTTGGTCTTTGGCTATTGAAGCCTTAAGCTGGATGGAGAAGGAGCAGATAAGCGAGCGGCTAGCTATAGCCAGAACAGCCAAACAACTGGAAATAGACGATGTTGATGCTTTACGCTTCGCCCACGGTCTTGTGTGTGAAACCGTTCGACGCCGCAACATCATAGACCGTTTTATAAACGAGGCTTTGAAGCCAAAATCCCTAAGCGAGTTCACGTTGGGTGTCCAATCCTTTTTGAGGCTTTACGTTTACCAAACAAGAGTCGCCAAAAACTGGTCGAAAATCGACATTGAAGAGGCAAAAAACATTGTGAGGCTTGCCCGCTCAATTTTGGGTTGGAGAACCCTCCAAAACGTTGAACCCTTTCTAGGCTTGCTTTTAACAGAAAGCCCCACCACAGTTCTGAAAGGGATTAGCGACGAGGAAAGGGTTGGGCTTTTAACCTTCCATCCAACATGGTTTGTGCGTTACTGCTTCAAGCTCTTTGGCAGAAAAGAAGCCATAAACATGCTTGAGGCAAATTTGAAAGCTCCTCCAACCTACATTAGACTTAACACTTTGAAAGCGGATGAAAACGAAATTTTGGCGAGATTAGCCGAAGAAGAGATAAGGGTTGAAAAGGTTGAGGGACTGCGCCACACCTTCAAGGTTTTGGGCACAAAAACCCCGCTAACAAGAACCAAAAGCTTTGGTGAAGGCTTGTTTTACATTCAGGATAAGGCTAGCTGTTACGCGGCTGAAGTGGCAAACCCAGAACCCGGCATAGTGCTTTTGGACATTTGCGCCGCCCCCGGAGCCAAAACCACCTATTTGGCTCAGCTTATGCAGAACCAAGGCATAATATACTCGGTAGACTTTTCAAGGCGTAGGATGAGCGTTTGGAAAAACGAAATTGCCAGAATGGGCGTGGAAATTGCCGAGCCTATAATTGCTGATGCATGTAACCCACTGCCAGTCTCCGTAGAGGCGGATGTGGTGGTTTTAGACCCGCCTTGCACAAGTACTGGAGCCTTTGCAAAGTTCCCATCAGCCAAGTGGAGGCTCACACAACGTTCTGTTGAAAAAATGGCTGAAATCCAGTGGCAGATGCTGGAAAACTGCGCAGAAAAAGTCAAGCCGGGCGGCACATTAATCTACTCCACGTGCAGCATAACAGTCGAAGAAAACGAAATGCTCATCGAACGTTTCTTAAAATGGCATCCAGAGTTCTCGCTGGCTGAAATAACCCCAAAAATTGGGGTGCTTGGACTAAGGGGCATGGAAAGGTGTCAGAGACTTTACCCGCACATTCACGAGTGCAACGGCTTTTTCATTGCAAAACTATTAAGGACTGGCATGTAGCAAATTGAGAAGAATTCGTGGATACTAGTGCTTTATTGAAAGCCTCGTAATACTTATAAGCATTACTTTGGTATATACCTTCGGTATATAAAAAATGACCGAGAAAAGTGTAATTACCGTGAAAATTCCATCAGACCTTAAAAAGAAAATGAAACGGGTCAAAATAAACTGGAGCGAATACATTAGAAACGCCGTCCAGAAGAAATTGGAAGAAGAGAATAAGAACATAGCTTCAACAAAACTCGACGAAATAAGAGCCAGAAGCAAACCAGTGGCAACAGAGGAGCTGGTAACTTGGATAAGAGAATACAGGGAGAAATAGCATGCCACGATATGTTGTTGACGCCAGCATCATCGCCAAATGGATTCTCCCCGGCGAACCATACCAAGAGAACACAGCAAAACTGAAAGAAGATTTTACAACTGGACAAGTGGAACTATGTGCACCAACCCTAATCGTCCACGAAGTCACAAATGCCATTTGGAGAGCAACAAAACTCGGAATAATCTCTGTAAATGACGCAAAAGAGGCGCTTGAAGCACTGGAGGATATGAAAATTGAACTCTTCGAGCCTAGCTGGACAAAAGCATGCCAAGAATTAAGCATTGCCTGCAAGCTGGACTTAACAGTTTATGATGCAGCTTACCTCTTTCTCGCCGAAAAAACAAGGGCCAGTCTCATAACGGCAGATGAAAAGCTATACGAGAAAGCAAAAGCCAATTTCAAAATAATCCACATCAAAGATTACGTATAGCTTAATGCGTCCGCGATTTTTCAATGCTCGCCAGAGACTCAAAAATTATCTTTGCTGCTTGGATTGCTGTGACCCCAAAATCATAATTTGGAGCAACTTCCACAACATCCAATCCCACAACATGCTTGTCGCATATGCCACATAAAATGTCCAGCAAAGTGTGGCTTTCAAGACCGTCTGGTTCGGGATTCTGCACTGCCGGTGCATAGGCTGGGTCTAAAACGTCCATGTCTGCAGAGACATAAACACTTTCTATATTGGCGAGTTTCCGCTTTAAGGCTTTCAGCATCTGCTCTACGCCTTCCCTCCTAATTTGTTGGGCTGTTATAAATTCTATTCCAGCTTTTTTCGCGTAGTCAAGCTCTTCTCTGCAGACGGCCCTAGTGCCAACCTCCAAGATTTTTGCTGGCTTTAGCTGCTCATTTAGTCTTCGCATAAAAGTTGTGTGGGAAACCTTCAACCCCATAAACTCGTCTCTCAAATCAAGGTGTGCATCAAAACTTAAAATGGCTGTCTTGGAGGCTCTATTGCCAAAACCCTTCAAAACGCCCAGCGTGACCGTGTGCTCCCCACCAACTACAATGGGCGTTTTTCCGGCCTCTATGATTTCGCCAACAACTTTCGCGAGTCTTTCAAGGGTTTGCTCTGTGTCTGTTGAAACGTGCAAGTCGCCCAAATCATGAAGGTGCAGCTCTTCCATGTCTATGCCGCTGCGGAAACTGTAGGTTTCGATGTTTAGAGAAGCCTCCCTTATGGCGGCTGGTCCAAACCTGGCGCCAGTGCGATAAGTGCTTGTAACATCAAATGGCACGCCTAGAACCACGTAGTCGGCTTCCTCAAAAGTTTTTTGAAAACCGCTGAAAACGGCTGAATGTGAAACATATAAGTCGCGATAACTCATCCTCTAATCCATCCACTAGTAAACGCTAAAACAGTTTAACCTAGGAAGCTCTAAACTCTTTCGCTTATCTCTAGTAAACTTCCAATTTCTTCTCTACCGCCGTCTTTATGGCATCTAAACCCCACAGTTTCTGCCCCTTAAAAACTAATGTTGGGGTCTTATTAACGCCGGCAATTTTTGCCTTAAGGCGGGTTGGTGCATCTGCCAAAACTGAGATCAACAACCTTGAACGGGATGCGAGATTTTTCCAGAAATTTAATGACCTTTCTATCCCCTTCTGTTAAGGTGAATTCCGTTTTGGTTACGCGATAACCAGCGCTGCACCAGTGACCCCAGTTGGGCATGGTGTATTCTACATGCTCAACTTTCTCAGATTTAACATATAAAATTGCTACTTCCGACATCTTCAGTTCCAGAATAATAATTGGTGAAACGGAAAATTTAAGTTTGGTACACGGCAAGCCGCTGAAAAGAACTTGTTATAGGCTTGTTATGGCATATGGGAATGCTGGTATCTCCGCGATATATAATGAGCCGTTGAAATTCATTTTAACGACATTCCATTCCGTGCCATTATTGTATGAGAGCAATAACTCTTTCACGCCGCTGGCAAGGGATGGTTCCGTCGCATTCGCAATAATTAAG
>ERZ1669248.98-NODE-98-length-52837-cov-11.772517_pt1 | contig 52837 bp, 61 predicted proteins | sample MGYA00579296_ERZ1669248 | MGnify/ENA primary metagenome ERZ1669248 (study PRJEB41166, sample SAMN08046057) | hot springs metagenome | biome: hot spring; feature: neutral hot spring; material: thermophilic sediment; isolation source: thermophilic sediment from...
TTCGAGCTCCCTGAGCATTGCATCTATGCTGTCGAGTGCCTTCCCCAGGTCTGGCAGGATGCCGGTGTACGCCCTGAAGGCTTCGATGCTTGTGCGGGACTCGGGGCCTCGAGGTAAACGCCGATCTCAACCCCACCCTCAACATCGCCCACAAGGCAGGATACAGCCCGACCACACCCGTGAAGGTCGAAGCCTTCCTGACAATACATAAAGGAGTCGCGCCACTCACGGAGAAGAAAAATACGAACACCAGGAGCAAAACAATAACCCCTAGAAGAGTAACCGGGAGCCGGCACCCGTGGCGCAGGCCGGCGTAGTTATACAAACTCGGTGTAGCCGCACTTGCCGCAGGCCCAGCGCTCTACGGGCTTCTTATGGTGGGCCATTATGGAGCCGCATCTGGGACACTTCTTGTTTTTTAGCTTGATTGTGCCAGTCTTGTAGTCGTACTCGTATAGCTTGTTTATCTCGGCCACCTCTGCTCACCCCTATTGTGTCTGCTGGGTAGCCTGCTGTTCCTGGACTAGCCCATTCCTCTTGAGGATGTATTTTGGCTCGAATGCCTTTGCCCTCTCGATCGAGTCATAGACGTGGAGTAGTGCCCGTGTCACGTAGGAACCATAGGCTGTCACGGCTTTTCGCACCACGACGACTTTGTTTGCTGGGATGGCCAGTGCGTCTTTAACTCTCTCAGCTATCTGTTGTCTGCTAGGGGTTCCTGAGCCGAAATGGTTTATCTCCACGATAATCTCCTGTCTGGGTATCAGCTTGTTGAACCTATCCTTAATGACCTTTATGTCGCCTTGAGACATACTCTCCTTTTCCGGCAATGCTTTTACTCTTTTAAATATTTTCTTGCTTGTCGAGCAGTAAAGATATTTATCCAGCCTCCACGGATTTAAGAACCGGTGATCCACATGGAGGATTTTGACCAGTGGTTTAGGCGTGTTAGAAAGCTAATGGAGGAATTCGACAAAATGTTCGAGGAAATGGTTCGGGAGCCCTTCATCGGAGAAGGGGGAAGGACACGAGTGATAGGCCCATACTACTACGGGTTCTCAGTCGAGATTGGACCAGACGGGGTGCCTAAGGTGCGTGAGTGGGGTAATATCCGCCCCGGTCCTGTGCGGCCTGTTGTTAAGGAGAGTATTGAGCCTTTCACCGACATATTTGACGAGGGAGACCATTACCGTGTAATCATGGATCTCCCCGGCGTCGAGAAAGAAGAAATCAACATCGAGGCGACTGAGAACTCGCTTGTAGTTTCCACGACTGGCGAGCGGAAATACTACAAGGAGGTTGCCTTCAAGGAGCCGATCAAGCCTGACACAGCGAAGGCACAATACAAGAACGGCGTTCTGACAGTAACTGTAGAGAAGAAGGAGAAGAAGGCAAAGGAGAGGGGAGTAAAGATAAAGATCGAGTAAAGGTCGACCCCTGAAATTACATTTTTATTTCTACTTCCTCTCCGAGGCTTGGGGCAACAGCCATCCTGCCGTTTTCCTCAACATATTTAGCCATGGTCTTCTCGGCCTCCGGCTCCCCGTGTACTAGAAGGAACTTGGCACTATTCTTGGATATCATGATGGACTCTATTAGCTCGCTTCTCCCAGAGTGCGCAGAGAAGTCGAACCATTCTATCCTTGCCTTTACGTTTCCCTTCTTCGTGGGGGAGGCGAAGACCCCAGTCTCGAGAACTTGCCTTGCAGGAGTCTGGGGTATTGCAAAGCTGACGAAGACCACGGCGTTTTTCTCGGCCTCCATTATCTTCTCCATGTACCACTCGCTAGGGCCGCCGTGAAGCATGCCCGCGGGCGAGATTATAACTGATGGCTCCTCGACTGCTTTTTTGCGGTCGTTCCAGTCTCTGATTTTCCGCGCCATATCCACAGCCTTCTCGAAGAGCCCTGGATCTCTCAACAGGTAGGCATCTTCGAGGATCAGATCGTTTGCGGCTCTTGCCATTCCGTCAACGTACACTCTGTGCGGGAAGTCATACTTGGCTAGTACACATAAGATTTCTTGAGCCCTTCCAACAGCGAAAGAAGGTATTAGGACTGTCCCCCCGCTCTCTACGACTTCGCGTACAGTGTTTATAAATTCTCTTTCGACCCAGTCCCTGGGCGGGTGATCATACTCCGCGTAGGTTGACTCGGTTATGATCAGGTCGGCCCTCGAGAACTCTGACTTGCTTCCCATGCGGAGGAGGCATGTATCGTGAAGCGCGTAGTCGCCGGTGTATAGTATCGTATAGCTTCCCGTGTCTATGCTTATCATTGAGCTCCCTGGGATATGGCCGGCGTCTGATAGCCGTATCGTGATGCCGTCTATATCGTATTCCTCATTGTATCCCTTCAGTATGGCGTTATCCATGGCCTTCTCCACTTCTGCGTACTCGTAGGGAACATAGTACTTTGAGAGTTTCAGGAAGTCTCTTATTAGAAGGTCGGACAGGCTCAGAGTTAGAGGCGTCATTAGAAGTTGGGGTGAGCCCGAGATGTAAAGCAATGGAACTGCCCCGCTGTGGTCGAGATGTGCATGTGAGACCGCGACAAGGTTTATCTCTCTCGGCTTGACTGGTAGGGGAAACTGTGGTTCTTCACCCTCAAGGCTGACTCCATAGTCTAGCAGTATTTTCTTCCCGTCCTCTAGCTCAACGAGTATCCCTGATCTCCCAACCTCTTGAGCTGCTCCTAGGAGTTTTACTTTCATTAAATTATACCCAGTCAAGCATTTTAAAAACCAAAAATAAAGCTTTTTGATATCTATTGGATGTTCAGGCTATGCTTTGCCGCGAAGTATATGAATCATTGGAGCCCCTCTCAAGCAAAACTCGTGAGAGTAGGGACTTTTTCGGGGAGACCGTAAAGATGTTCGAGTTCGGATCCCAGGATCATCCGCCCATCCTCCTAGTGAGTGATTTCTATGGGTGTCCACGTGCGACGGAAGTTATAGCTGACGCAGTGCTAAGGTTTACGGGCGACACACACCTGTTCGTCGTCCCCTGTGTTTTTCCCAGTATTGCCGGGGGGATCAAGACTCTCTCAAGGATAATGACTGGCGTTGAGCTCGTAGACTATGACTTGTTTAGAGAGTCTCTTCTAAAGCAATACAAGCCCATTTTCGACACAGAAGCTCAAACAGTTTTTATTCTGGGAAACGTTGTCCTGGTATTCACAGATGAGGATGAGGTGGGCCAGCTTAGTGAACATCTCGCGAAAGAGTACAAGGATTATTTGATCTTGGGTATACGACGAGATGGATCGGTCAAGGTGCTAAATGTTCCGGGAAGTGAGATTTTAACATCTCCTCTGGAAGTGCTACTTAGGGATCTCCCGGAACCTCTTCTAACGTTATATTTTAGCTGTCGTGATGCAGATGAGTCGTGCTTTATCGTCTCTGAGAGCTATGCAAACGTGCTTGCTGAGCTTTCGGGGCTTGCCACAAGTCAGCTTGACGAAGATAGGCTCTGCGTCGAGGGCAGCGATGAGGATAAGTTTACAGCGGGTAGAGGAGTAAAGATCACAACTACTCTCTATGAGAAGTTGTTTGGGAGGCCTGCTAAGGTTATTGAGGTAAGCTTGGGACTGAAGAATTACGTCGAGGTCTCTAAGTCTGTTATAGCTTTGCTAAACGCTTCCTACATTCTTCATGCTCTGCTACGATAGCAAGGAGCAGGGTTACCTGCTAAAATTATATTAAAATTTACTTGTGTAATTAATTCGTGATCCCGTACGAGTTCGAGATAAAGAATATTATTTCACAGCGTGGAATCCCCGTCGAGCCTCACTGTATAATCTCGAGTGAAAACCTTGACAGCCTCGAGTCATGTCTTGACAGTTTTCCTCCCCCTTATGTCGTCAAGGCTCAGGTTAGGGGCTGGGGGAGGGCAAAGGCAGGGCTTATAGGCTTCGCTGATAACGCCGGGGAGGCTAGACGATTAGTCCACGAGTATCTTTCACGTAGCTTTAATGGTAAGCCGGTAAGATATGTCATAGTTTCCAAACGTATGAGTGTCCAGAGAGAACTCTACTTGTCCATGATGATAGAATACAGTCCTCCCGGGATCCTATTGCTTGCGGCTCGTGAAGGTGGAATAGATGTGGAGTCCCAGGCTTCCTCGGGAGAGCTCCTTAGAATCCGTATTGACCCGTTTGAGGGGCTACGCGCGTATATGGTGCGGCGTACGGCAACGTTTCTCGGAATTCCGCATGAATCCGCACAGGTTATACTGGGAGCCATGTTCTCAACGCTCTGGGATTACAATCTCCACCTGCTCGAGCTTAATCCTCTAGCCGTGACCGAGGAGGGAATATTCGCCCTAGACTCCAAAGCCATTGTAGATGATGATGCCCTCGACATGAACCCGCTTCTTTCTGAGATAAAGAAGCGTTACGAAGCCGAACTCGAGCCCGAGGAAGCCGTGGCCAAGAAGGCGGGCTTCTCGCTGGTCCTGCTCAACGGGGACACAGCGGTGATCGGCAACGGGGCTGGCCTCACTATGGCGACTCTTGACGCAGTTGTATCTCTAGGTGCCAAGCCCGGCCTTTTCCTCGATCTTGGGGGAGGAGCTAGTTCCGAGAGAGTTAAAACAGCCCTAGGAATAGTCTTAGAGAAGTCAAGCGTAAAGCGCATACTAGTAAATATTCTCGGTGGCATAACGCGTTGCGACGAGGTAGCAACAGGGGCACTTGAGGCATTAAGGAATTCAAAGAGGAACGATGTCAAGGTTGTTTTCAGGCTTTCAGGCTTCAAAGAAGAGGAGGGTCGCAGGATACTCAGCGAGGCTGGTATCCCCGCGTATCGTGAGTTCCATGAGGCTCTTAAAGAGGTGGTGAGATAGCATGGGCGTAATCGTGGGTCCTGACACCGTTGTAGTGGTACAGGGTATTACAGGTCGTCAGGGAGCAATGCATACTGAAGAGATGTTAAAGTATGGAACCCGTATCGTCGCAGGAGTCTCGCCTGGAAAGAGGGGGTCGACTGTTCACGGGATCCCTGTTTACGATAGTGTCGACGAGGCTGTGAGGAATCATCCTGAGATAAACACTTCTATAATTTTTGTGCCGGCGCCAGCTGCACCGGACGCAGTCTACGAGGCGGTTGACTCTGGGATCAAGAGGATAGTCGTAATCACCGAGCATATACCTGTTCATGAGACCCTTAAATTCGTCTCCTATGCGCGTAGCCGTGATGTTACCATAGTTGGACCGAATACACCAGGTGTTATCACTCCGCCCTACGCTAAGGTCGGCATAATGCCGGGTGAATATTTTAAGCCAGGCCAGGTTGGACTGGTTTCTAGGAGCGGGACCCTTACCTACGAGGTATCGCTTGAGCTTTCCAAGCAGGGTTTTGGTGTTTCTACTGCTATCGGTATAGGGGGTGACCCTGTAACCGGTCTTTCCTTTGAGGACGTGTATCTCTTGTTTCAGCGGGACCAGGCCACTAGGGCAATCGTGTTGATCGGTGAGATTGGGGGAAACAAGGAGGAGAAGTTCGCGGAGTTCTACGCGAAAACTGAGAACAGGAAGCCCGTAATTGCCTTTATAGCTGGGAGAAGCGCTCCGCCTGGAAAAAAGATGGGTCACGCTGGTGCGATTGTGTATGGACGTCAAGGCACTTATGAAAGTAAGGTTGAGGCTTTGACGCGTGCAGGGATAATGGTTGCGCGTACCCTCGAAGAGATACCTGTGCTTCTCAAGCAGGCTCTATGAGAGTCCCTATGTCCTCGCCTTCAATGGCTCTTATTATGTTTTCAGGTGGGTCGCCCTTTAGAACTCTTGTATGAATCTTGGCTCTCTTAATTATCTGTAGCGTGAGTGAGTCAAACAGCCTGTATTCTCCTGCCTTCTGAACCTTTGAAAATATGTCAATGAGGGAATCAATGCTCACGCTTTTGAGGAGCTTGGCGCTGGGATCACGCTTAGGGTCTGCCGTGTACACCCCCTCAACGTCCGTCGCGATTATGAGTTGACTGCCAGTGGCCTCGGCAGCTAGTGCTGAAACCGTTGTTGTCGATTGTCCGGGTTGGAGACCCCCCATAAATATCACCGGGAGCGCTGACGCAACAATCCTGGCTAATTCCTCTAGCGAGCTAGGTATAACGGGGAACGTCTTATAATATATTGAGTGGAGTAAGGCAGCGTTTAGACGCGAGGCGAGTATACCCAGCTGGTCGAGGGCTGACTCGTTCTCTACATAGGGGCGGGCTTGGTGTATGTACTTCCTGGCAGTAACTCCTCCCCCCACGACGACGATTATCTTGGTATCGTCTTTAGCAGCTTCACGAAGCACTGTAAGAGTGTTCTTCACGAAGTCTATCTTGACCGACCCATCATCGTCGAATAAGAGGCTGCCCCCGAGCTTTACAACGAACCTCTTCATCGTCTCGTCTTGTCAAATGCTCAAAAGTAATAAAAACTTATTAGGTTTGTTTAACCGCGTAAGGGGTTCATAATGAGTACGCAGACTCACGTTGAGATCGAGCGCTACAAGATTGAGAAGCTCATAGAAGAGTTAAAGAAAAAAGAGGGGAGAGGTACTGAGCTCGTCTCCCTCTATATCCCAGCCGGCAGACCTATCGCTGACGTTTTGAACACGCTTAACTATGAGTACGCTACTGCCTCCAACATTAAGGATAGGACGACGAGGCATCACGTGCTAGATGCGCTGGCAACGATTATTAACAGGCTTAAACTGTTCCGGGAAACTCCTCCTAACGGACTTGTCATGTTTGCAGGATATACGGCGAGTGATGTTCCTGGCCGCGAAAAGATGGAGGTCTATGTATTGGAGCCTCCGCAAAAGCTAAAGGTGTGGCTTTACCGTTGCGACTCGAAGTTCTACACAGAGATTCTTGAAGACATGATTAAGGTCAGAGATGTTTATGCGTTGATACTTATCGAGAGGGATGAGGCAGCAATAGCCATCCTACGGGGGAAAAGCCTTGAAATAGTCGATGAACTAACCTCTGGGATACCTGGAAAACACCGGGCCGGAGGACAGTCAGCTCGGCGTTTTGAGCGAATCCGTGAACAACTGGTGCATGAGTTTTATAAGAGAGTTGGGGAGCACGCTAACAAGATACTTTTACCAATCAAGGACGAGTTGAAGGGGATTATAATCGGGGGACCCGGCCTCTCTAAGAACGAGTTCGCGGAGGGGGACTACCTGCACTACGAGTTAAAGAACAAGATTATCGGTATATTTGACACAGGCTACGGAGGGGCTGCGGGTGTATATGAACTCCTCGAGAGGGCTAAGGATCTTATAAAGGATGTGCAGTTTATGAGGGAGAGAGAAGTTGTTAATGAGTTTCTGTATCACCTCTCACGCGACGACGGGCTTATAACCTATGGTGAAGAGGAGGTTCGAGAAGCCCTAAAGAACAACGCTGTGGAAAAACTGCTTATCTCGGAATCACTTAACAAGACACGCGTCAAGGCAGCCTGTAAGGTTTGCAGGCACGAGTTTACAACTACCGTGCAGGGTGAAAGCCAGATACAGCTGCTTAAATGTCCTAAGTGTGGGGGCGAAGTGGAAATTCTAGAGGCCAAGGACATTGTCGAGGAGCTGGCCGAGCTGGCCGAGCAGGGGGGAGCCGAGGTAATATTGATCTCAGACCAGTCAAGTGAGGGGAAAGAGTTCCTTAGAACGTTTGGAGGCATTGGGGCAATACTAAGATACCGCTTGCAAAGGTAGCTTTACCGGATCAGTCATTAAGAGTCATTTATAACAATAATTAAGGCCGAGACTTCTATTAGTGTATGAATGCTTAAGCGCGAGTTGGAGCGTGTCCTTAACACGGTGCCTCATCACCCGAGTCCAAAAGCTGAGCTGGAACAGTATGCTACGCCATCAACACTAGCCGCAACCCTTCTATGGCTAGCTGAACACCACTTCGGGGACATTGCTGACAAGGTTGTCGCGGACCTGGGTGCGGGTACTGGAAGGCTTGGGATAGGTGCTGCTCTTCTAGGCGCATATAAGGTCGTGCTTGTCGAGGTGGATGATGAGAGTATCCGACAGGCATGGACTTGGGTTAAGGACTACGGTATTGACATACGCTTCGACGCACTTGTTGCCGACGTAAACAATCTCCCGTTGCGTTCAGGGTTTTTATTCGACACGGTCGTACAGAACCCTCCTTTCGGGGTTCACAGGAGGGGGGCTGACATGGCGTTCTTGAGAACCGCTTCTCGCGTAGCGAGGGTGGTCTACTCTATCCACAAGGAATCAAGTATTGATTACGTTGTTGAGAATGCTATAGGTTGGGGGTTTAAAGTATTGAAAGTCTACAGCGAGAAGATATGTTTGCCGTGGATGTTCGAATGGCATAAGAAGAGAAGACATTGTTTTCCGGTCGTCGTTATACGCCTGGAGAGAGTGTAAAGCTGATTGATTATATATACCCGAGAAATTACTATGGTGGTAATATGAGTGAGGGCGACATAGTTGTACCCGGAGATGCTCTAGGCGTCGAAGAAGAGTATCTTCCCGGGTACGGGGTATATGTTGATGGAGGGTATTTGAAGGCTAAACTTGTCGGAACCCCTCAACTAGATATGATTCACCGTGTCCTCGAGTTAAAGTCTGTTAAACGTACGGCTTTACCCTTATCACCGAAGGACATAGTGTATGCGAGCGTTGAGTTCATCCGGGACCCTGTTGCTTACGTGAGGATCTTTTATGTTGAAAATAAGAAAACAGAGCTGCAGCCACCTGTCTCCGGAGTACTGACGGTTTCAAACATCTCCTCATCACGGGTGAAAAGCCTCTACGACGTCATAGGCTATGGGGACATACTTAGGGCCTATGTAGCTGAACCTGGGGGACCACCATACCTGTTATCGATTAAAGGACGGGAGTACGGCGTCTTGGTTGCCCGGTGCCCTAAGTGCCTTACTCCCATGAAGCTGAGGGGGCTACGGTTGGTCTGTCCAGCTTGTAGGGCCAAGGCTCGTAGGAAGACTAGTAGTAAGTACGCCCTGAGGGGTTAGTTTTTGAGGGGGACCACCTTTACGCTTGTCTTCTCGTCTCCCGAGGAAGCATTGGAGTTTCTCAAGATGCTTGAGAAAATTCTGCCTGGGAAGAGTTTTCTAGGCGAGCTCAAGACTAACAAGGTTAAAGTTTTTGTCCCTGAGTCGGAGAACTCTGAGCAGGTTATTCGTAAAATCAGAGAGCTGTATAATCAGAAGAGAAGGCCTTACGCTTATGGTCTTGTGAAAGACTATGATATTTCCACCGTTTTTTCCTTGTCAAGACTTGAGCAGCCTATTCCTCTTTCGCTTCTCATAACTACCCTGAGGATACAGGGGTACAAGGCAGAGGCGGTTAGAGATAAGCTGCGTACCAATGCCCCTCTGGACCATCTCACGAAAATGGTTGAAAAGCTTTCAAAACTTTACGGTGAGCTTCTCGAGATAAAGGCAACTGCTCAAGCCCGCCGCCTAATAGCGTTGTACTCGCTGACAAAAAACCTCCCTACGGAGGAGGCGATCAGACAGCTGTCAGAACAGGGATTCTTGACGGAGGATCGTGGAAGGATATCCCTCAAGCTCAATTATGAGACGGCGCTAAGAATAATCTTCCAGAAAACCTAGATTATCCGTGAGAGACCTCTATCTGTAAGCCTTAGTCTTATCCTTTCGTTGAAGGATCTCATGTAATCGCTGACTTTGACCAGTTTAAGCGCCATGTCTGAGGGCTTTACGCGTATAATGCTCGCATATTCAAGGTTTGTAGTGTTTTGCCCGTCAACTGACATGAGAGCAGGTAACGTCATAACTTGAAGCTCTATTTCATGGGAATATGTTATTAAGGGTTTGATCAATGGTGAGAGCACGCCGGGAAAAACAACCTCGAGAACGGGAGTGTCAGGTGGCATTATTATTGGTGAGCCATATGAGAGAGCATGCGCAGTGCTTCCCGCCGCTGTTGCTACTATTATACCGTCTGATCTAGCATGGTAGAGTTTTTCACCCCCCACACTAACCTCGAACTCGATTAGCCTGCCGGTGTGCGGCCAGACAGATAACTCGTTGAGAAAAACCCCCTTAAATCTCTCGGCGACGTATTCTCCAAGCCTTACGCTTTCCACCCCGTACTTTCCTGAAAAAATGTTTGCTAGAACTTTCGGGTAGTCTTCCACTTTATAGTAAAGGAAGAAACCCACACCAATTACGGTGAAGCCGATTACGGGTGGTAGTCGGCCATTACTCTTTTGGACGGAGCGTAAGAGAGCCCCATCACCTCCCAAAATTATCGCAAAATCCGCACGCTCAGCTTCTGACTCAGGAAGAACCTCCCTCCTTAACACGTGCCCTAGAACAGGATCTACGTAAACCTCGACTCCGTTATTCTCGAGAAAAGAATCCAACTTTTTCACCCAGTCAAGTATATTAGAGTCTATACCGCTCGACTTTACCCATACACGCATAACTGCTCTAGAATTAAATTCTTGGTTGTTTTAAAAAATCTTGACTAGGCCCGGGCCCTCGTGACTCTTTTGAGATACTCGCTGAGCGGTTCTCTTATAACTATTCCTTTGCCCGATACAATGTCGAAGACATACTTGCTTGGTTTTACTGGGGCCCATCTGGCCTTCCTTATATACATTATACGCTCAACGTTACCGTATATCTCCTCGATTCCAAGGACAATTATTCCAGATGCTAGAAACTCTTCTACCCCGAATCTGCTCAGCTTGGAGCTGCCGGTGGGTATTTCACTCGTCATTACGGTTGTAAGTTCTCCAGTCTTCTCGATCGCAAAAACCATTTCTCTTAGAAACTCTCTAGCGTAGAGAACGTCCTCCTCCCTGCCTCCGTATACTAGGGGCGCAATGGGGTCTATAACGAGCCTCTTCGCATTTATCCTTTTTGCGGCGTTGAGTATTTGCTCGATTATGTAACGAGGTTCAATATGTTTCCTTTCTTCACGCATGTATATCTTGCTAAAGTGTGTTCTCATATCTAGGAACATTAACTTACGCGAGGATATCAGGTCGCCTAAATCCCAGCCGAAGAGCCTAAGCCCCTTTAAAAGCTGATTTGTAGGCTCGTCAATAGCTATGTATAGTCCGGGCTCGCCCTGAAGAGCGCCATGTATTAGAAACTGGACTGAGAGGATCGTTTTTCCACAGCCTGCTTCACCAGCTACGAGGTACGTTTTACCTCGGAGGAAACCTCCTGCGAGGATCTCGTCGAGACCCGGTACGCCGGTCGGTGCGAAAAGATCTAGTCGGCGTGTCATGAGCCCTGTATTCGAGACCAGGGATCCTGTCTCGTATCCTGTGTATTCTGGAGAGGGATTATAGTAGTCTTCCACTGGCTCCTCGGGCTCTGCTCTGGCTACAGGTGTGGCATAGGCTACCTGTTCGACTGGAGAATTAGCAACCGGAATTGCGACCGGTGTCGATGGGGGTTCAGCCGTTGCTTCAGGAACGGGGGGCTGAGGTGCTTGAGTGTCTCCAAAGAGGCACGGAGGGTGTAGTGGATCCGGAACCTGTGTTTTTAGCTTGAGACAGTATGACCTTGAGGCTATATATAGCGGGCAATTATTACATGTTCTCGGCTTTCTCAGCCCATTCGCCACGCTAGATCACTGTTCTAGTTTTTAGAAAACCTAGAATATATATGTATGTTTTTCAATCTGGCGTTTCTAATTCGACTATCATCGATAAAAGCCTTAGAAAAGTGTTGAAGGCCGCTCTAAAAGAGGAGAGACGTTCAGCTTCTATACACACCTGAAGCATTTCCCCCTCGTATTTTACAGAAGATTTCGACTTATACCTTCTAGTCCCAAGTGTTTCTGGCTGTAATGCCTTGAAAACGTTGACGAGCGAGTCATTGCCATAAACGTATATGCACCCCTTATATGCGTGGTGCTTCATATCCAATCCTCGCGAAATTCGTTAAAAATAGGTTTTTATCTTTCTCACCAGGAGCTTCGGCCCGATAGGCTCCCCCATCTCCAGGAACTTTAAAACCAATGTAATGCCTTTAGATTCCACTCTTTCCACTGCGATTACACGCGAGTAAGATGTGAAGCTCCTCAAGTCTTCCAGCGAGTATCTGCCCAGGTATACTGTGTCGAATGCTAACGCAATGTCCTCTCCGTACTCTTCGCTTGAGCCTATGGAAACCACTGGTAACTTTGTCTCAGGAGTTTTAGGTCTGTTCCTCACTCGAGAGAAAACTACTCCTCTAAGTCTTAAACTTAGAATCTGTTCGCTGGTCCCGTCATCGCTGATCTTAAGGAATGAAACACCCGCCGGGTTTCCGTGAAGCCCGCGACCTACAATAATTACACGCGACGCTCTCATGCTTTGTGCTAGTAGAGCTACCTCATTCATGCTCATTTTACCCCTGTTTATCCTCCTTGCGTATCCTAGTACCCATGCTAGCTCCTTTGCAAGCCTCCTTACGGGTGGAGTTGCATGTCGAGTCGTTGTAACTAGAATCACAAAGAGTCACTCTAAATCAGGTTCTTTGTAAATCCTTATATGTACTTATCATTACTCTACTCTCGTCTCAACCTTAGCATACTCCTTGTAACGAGAAAAAATTTATCTTACCCCCCACCTAAGCTTCACGAGGGCCCGTAGCGCAGTCAGGAAGCGCGGCGGCCACGCTCTAGGAGCGCCGCAGTTCTATGTGCTGGCGCGAAGCCAGCCGCAGGTCCCGGGTTCAAATCCCGGCGGGCCCGCTCATATTCTAGCTTCGTGTTTTGAACATAAATTTTGAGAAACATAAGCGCTGGTTGCGAGGTTAATCATGTCTCACTATACTGTGAAAGGTGTTTGACTTGCACTTGGGACAATAGATGTATATCTTTTTAAACTCGTAAAGGTTGAAGCCCACATCCAGTATTTTTTCATTCCCGCAGCTTTCACACTTCAGAATCCAGCGTGTCACTAACAATCACCTCTGAGTATTTGAGGTTTGAGTCAGTGGCTGCTCGCACGCTCATACATCGCATAATAAGTATCTTCATCATCCCATCCATACTTTAAATTCGAGTTTAAAAACCTGAGGGTGCTATCTAAGCCTTATAATGTTTATACCTGATACCTTGGTTGTCAGCTCTTCAGCCTGCGTCGTAACTATGACCTGTGGTATGTCCTCACTCTCGGCGAGGGTTGTAAGGAAAGCCAGCTTTATCTCATCGTCAACGTTAGGTAGTGGTTCGTCTAGCATTATGAATCCAGCTTTGTGTCTGGTCTGCGAGTATATAGCGAGGAGTACTGAGAGTATTACTATTGTTTTCTGACCGTCGCTTAACAGCTCGTTAAACTTGTATCTACCACTACCTGTATTCACATATATGTCATAGTAGCTTGCCGGTGGAGCCCCCTTTCTAGTGTATTTTTCAATTATTTCCAGCTCTACGGAGCGGATGCTCTCCGATGGGTAAACTTTTCTTATAATTTCATTTATTCTCCTGTTCAGAGCTTCAATCTTTTCGCGCCGTTGCTTATCGAGAATTTGTCTAACGGTGTTTCTCACTTTTTCTAGCTTGACGTAAAGGTTTTCAAGGTTTGATATCTTGGATTCGAGTCCGGAGATTTCCCTGCTAAGTTCTTCGAGGTGCTGTTCAACGTAAGATTCTTCCAGCGCGCTGAGCTCTGCCTCGACTTTTGTTAATGCGTCGGTTGCCTGTTTTTCCTCTTCTTTCAGTTTCGTGTACTGGGTAAAGTAGGGTTCTAACTCTTTCCTTTGTTCTTCAAGCTCAGCAATTTCCTTCTCGGTCTTCAGAATCTCGAGGCTTAATGAATACTCGTTTAATTTTCTTTTTAGATCACCTATCTTTTCATCTAAACTCGTCAGGACGGCGGAGATACTCCTATATTCGTGTTCTTTGCCTTTTATCACTAACTCGTCCTCTCTTATCTCCTCTTCTAGATCCTCTTTCCTCTGAATAAAATCTCTATACCTGTCATAGTCGGGCTCACGGCTAACAAGTGTGACTTTTAGCCCTCTTATATCCTCAAGTAGAGCGCGTAGCTCTTTGAGCCTTTTCTCGTTTTCCTGTATTTTCTTCTCGTAATCTAGTACTTGTTTTGCGATTTGGCTTAACTCGCTCCTTAACTCGTCTATAATCGAGGAATCAATTTGGGAGCCACAAACTGGACAGGTTACGCTAGTCCGGCGTAGGGCACTCTCGGCCAGGGACTGTTTAAGCTGCTGGATGCTCTTCAGCTGTTGTAGTTTTTTCATATTTTCGCGAAGTTCCTCCTCAATTTTCTTAAACTCTTTCTCCAGCTTTTCTTGTGTCCCATACTTAGCTTCCAGCTCTTGTAGCCTCTCCTCAGCCTCCTCGTACTCGGATATAATCGGCTCGAGCTCGACAAGCAGTTTTTCCAGTCCTCTCAGCTCGCCTCTCCTCTGCTCGAGCTCGTTAACCGAGCTCTGGAAAGCCTCCCAGACCCTGTCATACCTCCTCCAAGCATCGTCCAGCAGCTTTTCCAGTAATGCAACTGTTTGGTGGAGATTTTCACTCGAAACCTGTACTTTTTCGAGAGTATTGAAGTAATCCTGTGAAACCACGAGCTTCTCGAAAACGTCCCGCAACTCACGTTTGACATACTCCACTTCTTCCATTATCCTGTAGGGGTCTAGTTCAGAGGGTGAGTGTTTGATTTTCTCTCTGAGCCTGTTAGCGTAGTTTTTATTGTCCTCGATTTTACGGCTTAGGTCTAAATAGTTTCTTACAGGCTCCTCAAGTTGTTTAAGCTGGCCCTGAATGTCGGATAGCCGTTTTTGAAGCTCACTTTTCTTTGATTCAAGCTCTCGTTTCCTTGTTTTGACACGAGAGTAATTTTCCTCTGTCTCACTGTACTCTCTTCTCAGGTCTTCAAGATTTCTGCGTAGCTCATCAACTTCTTTCTTAATCCTTCTGGGATTGAGGGACTCGTAGAAAGCCCTTATGGACCTAATCCCTAGAAGAATGTCGAGGGCCCTACTCCTTGAGGCCTGACGCCCATAGGCCAACATATGCACGAGAACATATCCAAGCGAAACGGAACGTATAAACTCCTGAAAGTCTAGCCCTAGAAGCTCCTCGATTATTGCTTCAACTTCCACTGATCCGTTTACAACATCACCTTGGGGTGTTTTTAGAAATACTGTTTCGCGTAGCCTGCCCCCGCTTCTATCAAGGCTCCTACCTACCTGGTACAATCCATCCCCTGGAACCTCAAGGGTTAGCTGAACCTCGGCTCTCTCACATTCAACGTTTATAAGGCTCTCGCGCTGATAGAGATTCATCGCGGTGTTAAAGTCGAAACCATATAATGCGAACTGAATTGCGGAAAGTATGCTAGACTTCCCGGATCCCACGGGACCTACGACAACTGTTACACCGTCGGGAAATTCAAATATCCTTTGACTTCTAAATCCTCTGAAACAGTTGACTTCAAGCCTCCGTAGCTTCGCTTTCAATGTTCCCAGCCTCTAAAAGCTCGGCTATTCGTCTTCGTACGCCTCTTGACCCCTCCTGAACATATCTTTCAAGCAAGCTTAAAGCGATGCTTAAAGCCTCCTGATCGTCGCCAAGCAATTCCTTTAACTCCTCTCGAATGCTCTCCTCTAATCCCTTACCCATATGCCTGACAGACATTGCTTCAACCACCGCCTGCTCTACGCCTACTCAAAACACTCAGCCACGGATTGTCCTTGACGAAATCCGGTATCTTCTCCTCAGAATCAACCGTAGAAGGCCTGGCTATGTTCTCTGAAGGCATCTCTGGACGCTCTGAGCTCAGATTAGCAGGTAACCGCACCTCCTCTGAGAGTCTCGGCTGTATGATCCTTTCAACGACGGGGCTTTTAGGTTGAACAGGCTTCTGGATTCTCAAGCTTGAAGACATTACTTCGACAGTGTCTCCATGAGCATAGACCTCTATAAGCCCAACGCCTTTCTCCTTGAGAATTTCACGTGTGCGTTTCGCTATGTATATGAGCTTCTTGGAGGGTATCGCGAGATAAACGTAGTCTGCGTCAATCTCCTCTGCTTCATGAGCTTCATGTGTTACCTCGGTGTTTACGTAACTTATCGGAATTCTAGAAGATATCAGACGTACGGCGAGGCGAGCCCCCGTCGAGTCTACGCCAATTATCTCGATAGTATTGTCACGTGCAGAAACCCTGTCCACTCTACCCCTCTTCACATCTACTATGAACTTTTTAATATAATCAACATACATCAAGTCTTCACGGCTAAGAGTAGCCTCTTTCGACTCAACCCCCATTATCGATTACAATACATGAACACGATATAACCTAAAAGAATTTCGTACAAACCCCTTTAGTAGTGAACCCCACGCTTATACCACCCCTCACGACTCCTCCAGTCCCACTCAACGTCCTCGGGGAGCGCTATGCTGTAAACTATGGCACCCTTCCATACCGAGTACAGCGGGTCAGCTACGATGTGAACCCTTGAGTCTATCCCTAGCTCTGCAAGCCCAAGCCTGATTTTCTCAGCACTGTCAACAGCTACATCTTCCAGCCCTTTAGGCACCCTCCATGAGAAATTACCCCCACTGAGTATGATGTCGTTGTACAGCCTGGGGAGAAGCTCTATGGACACCCTGCTTAAAGCCTCTTGTATCGCATTCACTAATGGGAGTGTCCCACGCACCACGAATTCTCCCATCACAGTGTCCCTTGGCCTGGGCATCCCCCTCTTATAGTAGCTTTCAAAGACCTCGTGTTCTGGGTTGAAGATAACCTCTCCAATTAGAAATCTCATCCAGCCATTCCTCTCAAGGTTTACCTCAATAGTTGTCCCGGGTATCTTGAAGGCCACAGCAAATCTCTCGGGGTTCTGCCGGGCAGCCTTTATGGCCGCGTCAAGGTTTCTGGGCACGAGGCCGACCGCCTCCTTAAACAATCGAACAAATTTTTCTTCACGAACCCTGTCGCCGAAGCCTAGATCCTTCAATATCTCCGCAGCTATGGCATCGGCCTCGGCTCCGCCACGGTTAAGAGCCACGATGGCGTTTCGAATAGGGTAGGCTGATATCGGCGTGATTTGAGTATTCCCGTGTCCACTCTCAACAACAACACATGTGACAGACTTCTCTGCGATCGCTACCGCAAGGGGCTGAGGGATTACAGTTACAGCTTTTACGCTGCGCTCCTCCTTATCGATCTTTGCATGTATCTCGAATAGTCGTTCATACATGTAGTCCGGCGCAATCGCGCTGAGCGCGGCTGTCACATAAAAGCCGTCGAAGTCGCGTGTCTGGGGTCTTGAAACTAGAAAGCCATACCTCGTGAGCTCCTCTATAATTCTCCAAGAGCGCCCATCATTCTTGTCTATTAGCCCGTCGCGCATCGGGTAGACAAGGTGGCGTGAGACATCCTCTATGCTTCCAAGATACTTTACGACGTCGGGACCTACGACGACTTCCTTCTCGATTCCATAAATTTTTAATAGTGTCCTGGATTCGCCTAGGAAGAGCCCACGGTTCTCTATAACAATCGGTTTTTCTCCAATGGGACCGAACTTGAACTGGCTTGTACCGTAGTCCTCACCGTAAGCATACCTTTGTTTATACGTCGCCACCGACAAAACAGTCACCCTAGCCTTACCCACTATAAACGCTTAAATAAATACGTGTTCCACAAAAGCCCGTGAGCGAAGTATTAGAGATAGAGATAAAAAAGTTCGGCTCAACCATCGCTAGAGGAGAAATACGTAGACAACTTGTACCCCTCAACTTCGACGCGATTAAAAAACTCGGCAAGACTCTCACAAGCGTTATCGCGATGAGCGGCTACCTTATAATAAACCTACCATTAAAACTGGTAAACGAGGGCAGCATATACACTGACTTCAAGCCAGGCGATATACTACTGGCTCCCGCGGCTGGCTCGCTTGCCATAGTCTTGAGCCGCCCCCCAGAAGCGAGGTTCCGCTTCTATAAGGCTGGCGAGATAACCGAGGGGCTTGAGGCATTATCAACGCTTAAAACAAACGACACGATAACACTCTCAATTACTGTTCGGGCCGGTGAAGGCTAGATGCCTGACAAAGATATTGAGACGATGATACCTGTAAAGCTCTCCACGCTTAACGATCTAGCCAGGCTAGCGGGCAGTACAAGTGCACTTGGCCACGTGACATATATTGTACACTTCACTGCTGCCTCAAAACACTACTACGGGATCTTCATAGTATTCCGTGACTACTACAAGCTATACGGCCTCCCAATGTTCTATTACATTGAGTTTGACAAAGAACTACCAGGAAATTACGTATTGTTTAAGTCCGATGAAGCCGGCGAAACGGTTGAAGTGTCAAAGGGGACGCGGCCTGGTTTCATGGCGCTTCCCATAATAAACATTCAGCCTGACACTCCCTTACTGCAGAAAATTATCCCACTACTCGGGTAATCCGTCTTATAAATATCTCAAAATCTAATTAAGGATGGATAAACAAGAGAGCCGGCCCCGCGTTTTACCAAGCGGGAATCTGATCTACTCATATCTAATATTCAGTGGTATTGCAAAGGCCTTCAGTTCGAGTATTAAGCTTTTAGAGGATGGCGAGGAGGCCACGCCTGAGAGGGCTGCTGCAACGTACCTCCTACTTTTACAGCTTGAATTCTCGCTCCGGGACCTAGGATCAAAACTTCAACTGTATCAATTCTTTCAACGTGACGAGGTAACGAGGGTTGTTTATGGGTATATCGCTCGAGTAACCGATCTCGAGGCGAGTGTCGAGAAACTTAGAAAGATTCAAGCTGGAAGCTTAAACCCCCTGCTCCGTTCAATGCTTTCAAGAGTCCTGGAGGAGAGTCAGAGAGTTCTCGCTGAGAGTAAACGGTTGGATAGACTTATTGAGAAAATACTTGAAAAAGTCTAAGAAAAGAAAACAGGGCTAGCGATTATTTCCTCGCTAGCACGATCTCTATTGTAGAGATTGTTCGCTTCTTGTCAGCCTCGCCGACCTGCTCACTTCCAATCTTGATTGTCTCAACGTCGACTTCGCCCTTGAGGAATCTGCTCTTAACGATCTCGGCAACGTCTACTGCGCGGGAGATTGCACGGCCTCTAGCCTTGATTGAAACCCTTTTCGCTCCTTGGTTGAATTGAATTACTGTTGCTAAGACGTAGTTCATTACGTTTTTGTTCCCTATCAGTACGCTTCCTTCTGCTGCGCTCATTTATTTCACCGTTTTAGCGAAACGCATTATATTGGTTGGCCTAATAAAGGTTACGCATACCTGTGAGATAGACCTTCCTACGGGACCAAGACTCGGGGCTCTAAAATGAAGGTTTAAGCTCTAGACCGTAGCCGTACCTCCTAACTATTCTCTCAAGCTTCCTGCGCGGCTTGCCAGTGAGGTAGTTGTAGTACTCGGCGGATACTTGAATCACAACCATAGACGTGTTGGGATCAACGGTTACCTCGAAGCCCCCGTCTCCAAGCATCTTGCTCAGCGTCCTTTCAAGCGCTGACCTCATCTTATAGTCCTCCACGCTCACCCTCGCTGGTCCCCGCCTGACGGGAACCACGAAGGTCCTCTCGCCGAAGACATAAAGCTCGTACTCGGGGTCTCCCGTCATAAAGTCCCTGACAACGACTACAGGTCGCGCTAGGTCCTCTTCCTTTAAGCCATGTGGTATCTTTACCACGGTCTCGAGCGAGTAGACTTTCTCGACCTGTCCGTTCTTTATGTAGATTACAGTGTCAACTATCGAGGGTATCATGCCGAGCTCCACTCTGCCTATGAACCTCTGTACCGCGTCTATTGGACTCGTAGCGTGAACTACTCCAACCATACCTACGCCTGCAAGCCTTAAATCTGCGTAGATCTGAAAGTCCCGAGTGTCCCTCATTTCGTCGTAGAAAGTGTAGTCGGGCCTCGATAGAAGCAAAACGTCATGTATTTCCTCGGATGTCGCGTGTGACTTCGAGTACTGTGTGATTTCTGGTGGCAGGTGCATGTCTCTAGGGGACTCTATGGTCTTGACGACTTTACCCTTCCTGTGATAGTACTCGGCCAGGGCCTGCGCGAAGGTCGTTTTACCCATACCGGGCGCGCCCGCGACAAGAATGCCCTCGGCTTGCTTCTCAAGTCTGTCAATGAGTTTTTTCGGAAGGTTGTAGTCTTCAAGTCTTAACTTGGCTACCGGCCTGACCGCGGTTATCTCTATGCCATCCGAGAAAGGTGGCTTTGTTATGACGATTCGATAGGTGTCCAGCTGTATTATCACGACACCGACGCCTTCGTACTCGATGAACCCTGTCTGGCTCTCATTCCTAACTCTCTCAAAGATCTGCCTCACATAGTCTTCGAGCTCCTCTCGAGTTAGCGGCTCCTCGCGTAGCTCAACAAAGCTCCACTTGCCAGGTACCCCCTTCTTTGCATAGGGTCGTGCCCCCTCCTTCAAGTGAACCGACATTATATCATGGTCGAAAAGCTCTTCGAGTATGAACTTGTCACGACCTCTTGTCGGAATGTAGAGAACCTCGATGCCAAGAGCCCTAGCTGCCTTAGCTGAGACATCATCGCATGTTACCAAGATCCCCCCGTGCTCATACGCTACAAGACGCGAAATTATATCAGGGTTAGCTTCACGAACCCCCCTCAGGGCCTGCGGCATATCGTATGCATATTCAAGCTCCACAAGCTCCTGCATTGACTCAATAGTCTCGCGTAGCAGGCTAAGCTCCCTTAAGCCAGAGAGTCCACTACTCGCACCCTTCCGCGCAAGCTCCTCAAAATAGTTAATGAGGCTTACATGCAGGATGATACGCCCAGCTACCGTGCCCTCTTTAAGGGCTTCCCGTAGAACCCCGCTTAATATAGCGGAAGTATCAGGTATGTATATCTTCTCGTCTATACTCATTACTTTTACTCGATTCCAGCTACACTAATCGATTTTTAAAGGTTTCGCACAACCTCGATCCAGGGTCAATGATCTACCGTCAATTCTCGTAGACTTTTTACAGGAAGAATGCCACCCCTCAGTTTCTACTGGAAATAGCTTTTATGAGGTGAAAATCAAGTTGTGTATAAAGATGTTTACAGCTTGAGCTTTATTCCACATGTTCCACAAGAAATCAAGGGGTCTGAGAAGGTTATACAAGTTCAGAGGATATTATACAGTTATAAACGTTAATGGTGGGGTGTTGAACGGGGGTTTAAATAACCCCTTGATTTCCACTGGAGCAAGTGGAAGAGTTGGTTAAATCACTGTAGTAACATTATAAACACAGAAATATTTCTGTTTACCATAAATATTGGAGTTAGTAATGAAAAAAGGATAAAAAGGCGTTTTTGTTTTTATACATCTTCTACCTGTACCGTATAATTGTAAGGGTTTAAGTTATATAGCTCAATAACAAATACTGTAACAGGGATTAATGGCGCCTAAGATCAAAATCGAGGACACTCTGCCCTCAGGGGAAAAAGTCACTCTGTCTATCGAAGGAGGCGAACTAGACGAAGCTAAGATACTCCAGCTCGTCTCCGCGTTGAAGTCCCTTAAAGAAACATCCTTGATCGCGTCCCCAGATCCTGGCGAGGAGTCTATCAAGGATAAGATATGGCGCATCATCGTTGAAAACTTCGGCGACGGGACCTGGTTTTCGCTTAAAGACGTGTATAATCTCGCCTCGCGGCAGATCCCGGATCTTAAAATCACAGCCGTATCCACATACGTTACGCGTTTGGTATCTGAAGGTAGGCTTGTAAAGCGCGGGACCAAACCGAACACGCGTTACAGGATAAAGAGCTTGATGGTTAGGGATGTGTAGGTCGCAAGGTCCCCGTAGTGGCTCGCTACGGGACCTGGATCAGGGGAACGTATTTAGAGGGAATCGTAAGCCTTTTGCGATGAGAATGTACAGCCCCCTTCCTTGATTGAATTACATTGTGTTAGGTCTTCCGGGAGTACTCGGGTAATAGGAGCTTAGCTATATCGCTCTTTGTAATGATTCCGACCACACGCATCTCTTGCTCTACAAGAACCGCCGGTATGCCCTTCCCAAGCATACGCGCAATAATTCTCACTTTGGTCCCGCAAGGTACTATAGGGAGGGGATCCGACATAACATCAGCTACAGTCAATTGAGGAGCCCTGTCTCCCTCATGCATGAATGCCGTCAATATGTCATCGTCAAACAAGGTCCCGACGTTTTCGCTATTCTCGTCCCGCATGACGGGGAGCTGACTAAACCCTTTTTCCCACATTATCTTTGCCGCCTCTACGAGGCTCGTCTGAGGCTTAACAAAGACGACCGGATAACTCATGACGTCGCACGCGGTTAATTCGTCCTCGACGAAGCTCTTCAAGGCAGAATAAATCCGTATCAACGTTGATACACGAGGGTTAACTTTACCAGCCTCGATCCTAGCGATGAGGCTCTGACTCACTCCTGCCCGCCTTGCTACCTCGCTCTGCGTTAGGCCCGCTTTAATCCTTAACATTCGAAGCTCCTCTGGTGTAGGTATGGGCATACCGTAAAAATGATTAAAGTAATGACTGATATGCATTACGCTTTAGGGAGCAAAGAGTTTTCTTCCACTCCCACATCCATGAGAAAACCTTAACGGCGTAAGCAATATATTTGCCCGATTCAAGATACTCTTGCAAGGAGGGCCGGTAGCTCAGCCAGGTAGAGCACCCGGCTCATAAACAGGCTCAATCGGCCTGTTTGGAGACCGGGGGGTCCCGGGTTCAAGTCCCGGCCGGCCCACTTTAGGGTTACGATTTTTGGGGTGACGATATATATCACGGGATAGTATTGTATTATGGAATAGAAAATGGTGTTTGTGTTTTCACTTAAAAAACTCGCCGTTGTTTTCTCTTTTCTTGCGGTATTAATTCTGGTAGTTGTTTTCTCTCGGAGCATTCTCCAGGAGCCCCCGGTGTATGGGCAGGCTGTAGCTCAGTCGCCTGTACAGTTGGATGCTAGGGTGGCTGTGATTAGCGAGGATCAGGAATTTGCCCGTTATGTTAGCGTCGCGTTGAAGCCTAAGACGCTTGCAGTCCTTTCAGTATCGAGGGCGTGGGAGGCGAGGGGCTATGACTTGGTGATCATCGGCTGGGATGCTCTGCCGAGAATTTCAGAGGAGCCGGGGTTCATATTATCTCTTTTGAACTTGTCCAGGGTTCTCGCTGTAGCCGAGCCCCGGCAAGACGCTTTGACGACCCTCTTCTCGCGCATTGTTAAGCCTGTGAGGCTCGGAGAGAAGGGGAGGCCTAGCGACCCGTTTGCGTTCTTGCCGTTGGTCGAGAGGGAGGGCTATCTTGTCCCTGGTTGTGGCTGCAGCGTGATTTTTCTCGGCGCGAAGAGGTCGCCGGGCGGCAAGTTTGTCGTGGACTATGTTGCGGCCGAGCTGTCCTCGAGGGAGATGCTTCCCAGGGCACTCGTTTCAATCATGGAGGATATAGGCGGGTCTCCCCGTGGGGTGAGACCGGAGTCGCTGGAAAACGCTGTCACGCGTATAAGTGTCCCGCTCTTACAGGTGAGTCCTACCTGGGTCTACATCGGAAAATATACGAGCAAATCTTACGATGTCACCGGTAGGTCTTCCGGCTCTACAGTGGGATACACCGGCTTTGAGATTGACGCGGGCTGGGGCAGCAACTCGTACGACCCGACATGGCACACATACCAGTGGATGTTTACGTTATATTATCATCGGGAATTGACCTTGAACGGGTATAGCCCTCCAGTCAAGGTCCCTCTAGCATGGTTTCCGAATACTGTTACTTTTGACTCTCAAACCTATCTCTGGCCCAGTCAAAGGATAAACCGTGCGGAGCCAGGGGGACCTGGGCAGGATGGGCAGATCAGCGTGACGATCTCATACCCATGGGGTGGAGCCATTACTTACACCCAAAATGTTAATCCCAACGTAACCTACGAGTCATATCTTTCAAGTAGCTACAGCGCGTTCTATGACGGGTACGTCCCTAGTAGAGCGTGGTGGAAGTGGGGGCTTACGAGTTATGACGGATCAGGACAGCAATATTATATGGCGGCCCTCACGACTATGGAGGCCCAGTCCCTCTTATACTTCAAGGTGACGATCAACGCTAACGCATACCTCTATATACCTTCTCTTGGTATCTTGGATACTGCTAGCTCTGGCGAGCACACGATATACTTCCGGGCGGATACGACGGAACTGAGAGCAGTAGGCGAGTCTTAAACTGGTGAATTTTTTACGGTGTCCTCGATCGCTCGGGGAGTTACAACCATTAGATTGTCGAGAATTGTTGATATGTATTAATGGGTCTAGGTTTGCTCGAGTGCTTTTTTCAGGGAGGCCTTCAGGATTTCTAGGCCCACGTCCATTTCCTCGCGTGTTATTACGAGTGGCGGGGCGATTCTAATCGTGCTTAGACCTGACCCTATGACGAGTAGCCCTGACTTGAAGGCGATGTCTAGCGTGTTTTTAAGGAGCTCGGGGTTCGGCGAGCCGTCCGGCTTAACGAGCTCAACGCCTATCATCAAGCCTTTACCTCTGACGTCGCCTATGGATGGGATTTCTTCTTTCATCTCGTTTAGCCTCTTCATAGCGTGCTCGCCGACTTTCTGGGCATTTTCCAGGAGGCGTTCCTGCTCGATTACCTCCAGTGTGGCTATCGCTGCTGCACAGCTCACGGGGTTTCCTCCGAACGTACTGGCATGGGTTCCTGGAGGGAGGTCCATTATTTCCCGTTTGCCTACGAGGGCGCCTAGTGGGAGTCCAGATGCTATGCCTTTAGCGATGGCTATGAGGTCTGGCTCTACCCCCCAGTGCTCTATCGCAAACCATTTTCCTGTGCGGCCGATGCCTGCCTGAACCTCGTCGTCAATGAGTAGTATCCCGTACTTGTCGGCGAGTTTTTTAAGCCTCTTGAAGAAGTCAGGGGGTGGGACTATGTATCCCCCCTCACCGGCTATCGGCTCGAAAGCTATAGCAGCAACCTCCTCTGGCGGGACGTATTTCTTCAAAACCCATTCCTCTATGAAGTCTACGCACCACATGTTGCAGTCGGGATATTTTTGCCTGAAGGGGCACCTGTAGCAGTAGGGGTAGGGAACGTGTACTACGTTTGGGACGAGGGGGCTGAAGCCTTTTCTCTGTACTGGCTTGCTGGCGGTCAGTGAGAGTGCCCCCATTGTCCTGCCATGGAATGAGCCTGAGAAGGCAATGATGTAGGGGCGGGATCCTTTGAAGTGTCCTCTAGCAACCTTTATTGCAGCTTCGATTGACTCGGCTCCGCTGTTCGTATAGAAGACTTTTTTCGGGAAGGTCCCCGGTGTGATCTTTACTAGTTTTTCTGCTAGTTGCACAGGCGTCTCATATAAGAAGTCGGTAAGCGAGTAGTGGAGAAGTAGCTCGGCCTGACGCTTTATAGCCTCTATTACCTTTGGGTGAGCGTGTCCAGTATTGTTTACGCCTATTCCCGAGTTAAAGTCAAGGTATTTGTTACCGTCGGGGTCTTCAAGCCAGACACCATAACCTCTTTTAGCGACGAACGGATACCAGCGTGCGAAGCTCTGCATTATCAGCTCTTGATCTTTCTCTATAATGGACTTGGATTTTGGTCCCGGAGGAGGGGTTTTAATTTCAGGCTTTGACACAGATTTAAGCATAAACAATAAAATATAAACTCTTCCACATTAATTTAGTAATGGATTTGAAATGAATGTATCAGTTGATGTAGTATGGCTTGGGAGAGGAGGACAAGGGGCTGTAACAGCTGCAATGCTGCTGGCCCAGGCCGCTCTCAACAGGGGGTTGTACGCGCTTGCGATACCCTTCTTCGGTGCTGAGAGACGTGGAGCGCCAGTATTTGCATACAATAAGATATCGAGCAGTACTATTTATTCTAGATCACGAGTAGAGCAAGGTGATATAGTCGCAGTTATGGATCCTTCACTGCTCATGTCCTATAAGCTTGAAAAGATCGCTAAGCCGGGAGGCACTATCATCGCATCCGGGACCAAGTGCCCCGAGATCCCCGGGGACTTTAAGACCTATATGTTAGACGCTGTCGGGATAGCCGAAGACCTGGGTTTAAAGGTTGCGGGGTTTGCTCTAGTAAACATGCCAATGCTAGGTGCGGTAGCCAGGGCTAGCGGGCTCGTTGGTAAAACGGAATTAGAGGAAGCGGTGAAACAACTTATCAAGGCGCATGTTGATAAGAACATTGAGGCTGTCAAGAGGGGATGGGAACATGTCAAATCGTGTTGAAATTCTTCTAAGCAAGCCCGTCGTGGGTGCCGTACCTGCTGGAACCTGGAGAACCGAGAGGCCGGTCGTGGATCAGTCAAAGTGCACTCTCTGCGGGATATGCTGGCTCTACTGCCCTGACGGGGTAATCGAGATCACCGATAAAGGGGTCGAGATAGACTATGAGTACTGTAAGGGGTGCGGGGTCTGTGCAGCTGAGTGTCCGATGAAGGCAATAAGCATGGTGAGGGAGGTATGAGTAGGCTTCTCTTGACTGGGAACTATGCTGCGGCTTACGCGGTTCGTGATGCTGAACCCGATGTGATTTCAGCTTATCCTATCACGCCCCAGACTCCCGTGATAGAGAAGATTGCAGACTTTATAGACGGTGGGGAGCTCAACGCCAAATTCGTGCGTGTTGAGTCTGAGCACAGCGCGATGGCAGCACTTATAGGCGCGGCAGGCGTCGGCGCCAGAACGTATACCGCTACTTCTTCACAGGGGCTCTTTTATATGTACGAGGTTATATGGTGGGCTTCAGGCGCGAGGCTTCCGATTGTTATGGGGGTTGTTATGCGTGCGTTGGGTCCCCCTTGGAGCATATGGAGCGAGCACACAGACTTCTATGCACTCAGGGACAGCGGATGGAACATGCTCGTGGCTTCCTCTGCCCAGGAGGTATACGACTTTACACTTCTATCGTATCGCGTTGCAGAGGATACGAGTGTGCTCCTGCCAACCGTGGTGGGATGGGATGCCTTTGAGGTTTCACATACATATGAGCCTGTAGAACTCGTAGAAAAATCTAAGGTAAAGGGATTCCTCCCCGCCAAGGGCTCCTGGAAGCCACCGCTGGATGCTCAGGATCCTGCGAGTCTCGGAAACCTAGCTTATCCTGAGGAGTATATACGCATAAGACACGAGATGAGGAAGGCAACTGAACGGGCTCTCGGAGTAATCGAGGCAGCACTCAAACACTTTTCTATAGTATCGGGTCGACAATACTCCTTTTTTGAATGCAGACATTGTGAGGACGCGGATACAATCTTTGTTGTTCAAGGTTCTATTTACGGCGAGGTTCTTAAAGCGGTTGAGGAGCTACGGAGCGAGGGTGTTAAGACAGGTGTTATGAAGCTCTGGCTCTATAGGCCTTTCCCCTACAAGGCGGTCTCAAGGGCCCTTGAAGGGGCAAAGAGAGTAGTTGTCTTAGCTAGATCCTCTGTATTTGGCTCCTTCAGTCCACTGGGCGCTGACGTGTCGTCCGCTATTAATCTCAGTGGCGGTGACCAGAAAGTCTTTGATGTAGTGCTCGGTGTTGGCGGGGTTGACGTTAAAAGCAGCGACATAGTATCGATATATAGGATGGTGGCGTCCGGTGGAGAGAGAACTTTCTGGTGGGTGAGATAGGATGGCGCATAAGGTTTTTCCCCGCGAAGAGTACCTGTTGAAGGGGCACGCGGCCTGTCCGGGTTGTGGAGCTACCCTTTTGCTACGACATGTCTTGAAGACTCTAGGACCCGACACATACTTAGTAATACCTGCATGTTGTACCTCAGTGATAGCGGGGCCTCATCCGCGCAGCGCCTTCAAGGTGCCTGTTCTACACATCGCCTTTGCAGCCAGCGCTGCAGCGGCATCGGGGATGTCTGAGGCTCTCGAGAAGCTCGGAAAAAAAGGCAACGTGGTCGTCTGGGCTGGTGACGGCGGGACTGTTGACATAGGACTTCAAGCTCTAAGCGGCGCAGCAGAGCGTGGAAACAACATCATCTATATATGCTATGATAACGAGGCATACATGAATACGGGGATTCAGAAGTCGGGTTCTACCCCGTATAAAGCATGGACCACCACGACCCCAACGGGCAATCCTGGACACAAGAAAGACGTTCCCTCGATAATGGCGGCGCACGGGATTCCTTATGTCGCGACCATCAACCCAGCCTACCCGAACGACATTGCGGCAAAACTGAAGAAAGCGTCCAATATGCATGGCCTTAAATACATCCACGCCTTCTCACCATGCCCTCCTGGGTGGAGGTATGACCCGGCTCTAACAGTGAAGATCGCGAGGTTAGCTGTAGAAACCGGAATTTGGATTTTATACGAGGTGGAGAACGGCGTTTTTCGACTCACTGGTCCAAGTGCAAGATTAATAGAGAAGAGGAATAGACGGCCCGTAGAAGAGTATCTAAAGCTCCAGGGTCGGTTTTCACACCTAAGTAAGGAGGATATAGAGGCAATACAGTCTAGCGTCGATCAACGCTGGGAAGAGATAGCCTCTCTAGTAAAACAGTGACGCAGACCGGCGTAGAAAACTATATAGGTTTGTCTTTCCCTTCTCTAAAGCTATGAGTTCTGGCGAGAAACCCTACAAGTGTCTACAATGTGGGAGAGAATTTACACGTGAAGAAGTCTTGATGCTGCCTGGCTTCAGATGCCCTTACTGCGGGTTTAGAATAGTGGAGAAGACGCGGCCTCCAATACCTAAACGCGTCAAGGCGATATAACCCCTAAGAGGGGTAACCGGGAGCCCGCCCTAGTGGCACAGGGCGGCGTGGATACATTACACTATAAGAAGGATCGTTTAATAAAAGCTGGTTTTCCACCATAAAAAATAAAAGGGTGAAAATCTAAGGAGTTAGTGCAAACAGGGTCGAAATGAGCGCCGAGATACTTGATAATATATTAAAGGGCGTCTTCAAGGAGCAACAAGTAATAAAGATAAGGGTTGAGAAAAGGAAGGGTCACAGAGATGTGACCATTATAACAGGGCTTGACACAAAGGATCCAGAGTTGAGGAAAATGGTATCAGAGCTAAAATCAAAGCTTGCATGCGGCGGCACCATAAAGGACGACCACGTGGAGCTACAAGGCGATCACAGAGACAAAGTTAAAGAGTACCTGATAGCTCACGGCTTCCCTGAAAGCAACATTTTAGTCGAGTAGTTTCTTTTGAACATTCTATTTTTCTTTTTCACTGCTCTTACACATTCTCAACTTAATTGTTTTCCAATGACCTATATAACTAAAAATGGTCGCGGTAATTCAACTAATCTATTTATACATGTTCAACAAATCTATAAACTGTGAGTGATCCCACACGTATTGCCGAGGAGCTAGCCGAGGCTATGGCTAAGGTTCAGAAAGAGCTCAACGAGACACTTCGAAATATCTGGGCGAAATATTCTTCACTGTACCCAGAAAAGCTTCGAGTGTATGACCCCCTCTACGATATAGAGGACAGAGGTGAGAGCATTGCAGTCTACTTGGACGTGCCAGGCTTCAAGAGGAATGAGATACGGATAAGGGTAACTGAAGACTCCCTTGAGGTGATAGCTGAGAAAGCCGAGGAAAGAGTAAAGGAAGAAGGCGAAAGGAAGTATGTCCAAAGGCAAAGGCTATACAAGCAAATATACAAGAAGATAATCCTACCCGTAAAGGTAAGGCCTGAACAGGCACGAGCAAGGCTGGAAGACGGAGTCCTAGTAGTTATACTGCCTAAGAGCGGAGCGGAGCGCGAAGTAGAAGTCAAGCTGGAATAGCCACCCGTCCTGCGGCACTGGGACCGGCTCCCGGGTCAACACTCTCTTGAGGTTATTCTCTGGCTCCTGGTGGCTGTATTTTGCTTTTTTCTTGACGGGTGATACGACTCCGCTGTGTGGGATGTAGGTCCCGATTCACGTTGGTTTGAGCGAGTTGTATCCCACTCTTCTGGTTATGTTCAAGCATGCATTGATGTCAGCGTTTATCTCTAGGCCCCAAGTCTTGCACACGCATCGAAGCTTTCAGGGGGTATGCTGGCATTCTGCCATACTACAGGGTAGCGCTTGACAGCGTGGATGCAGTGCTCAGGGGGCTAGAAGAGCACAGGAGTAGGATCAACGGTCTCCAAGAGGAATAGGAAGATCATTCTCCCACTCCCTAGCCTTGGCTTGGGAAGCTACCACATTAACCCTCAAACCAACGTCTAATAATTATTCAATAAATAGCGAAGATAAATAATGATTACTCTGTAAACCTCAGGGGTGGGTTGTCTAGCCTGGCTTGTAGAGGCGAAAATTTTTAAAGTCTTGGTTTTAGTGAAGGGGTGAGGAATCGATATGCCGAAGGTTTTCGACGTCGGTAGGATATGCGTGAAGACCGCTGGACGTGAGGCGGGAAGAAAGTGCGTAGTCGTGGACATAATCGACGAGAACTTCGTAGTAGTTACAGGTCCAAAGAATATTACAGGCGTTAAGAGAAGACGTGTAAACGTGAAGCATCTAGAGCCCCTCCAAAACAAGATAATCATAAACAAGGGAGCTAGTGACGAGGAGGTTCTCACGGCTCTTGAGAAGGCTGGACTGATAGAGTTTATGCGTGAGAAAGTACAGCCAGTGATTGCTCCTGTTTTCTCATAGCTAACCCTTTTTAAACCCTCACTCTCTCTTGTATAAACAGAGGCTAGGTGGACTTGCAGAGCCTGCACCCCAAATATTTACGAGGGTCACCGCGACGCGAAGTCCTTATCAGGGCTGACTCTGAGACGGATCCAAGCTATGGTTTTCCGCCTGACAAGCGTCCAGTAGAGGTTCTTCTCAAATACTCTGTCATAAATCTCGACAAGCCTGTGGGTCCAAACAGCCATGAGATTGTTGCATGGCTTAGACGTGTCCTCGGGATTGATCGAGTTGCACATGCTGGGACGCTCGATCCCAAAGTCTCAGGTATTTTGCCTATAACGCTTAACAACGCTGTTAGGGTGCTCCCAGTTCTGTTACACGAGGATAAAGAGTATATCTGTGTGATGAGACTCCACGGGGACGTTGACCGTGAGAAGGTCGAGAGAACTGTATCCATGTTTACCGGGTCGATCTATCAGAGACCGCCGCTTAGATCAGCGGTGAAGAGAAATCTACGGGTCAGAAAAATCTTCGGGATAAGACTTCTTGAAATCCAGGGCCGGAACGTGCTTCTTCATGTGTGGTGCGAAGCTGGAACTTATATGCGCAAGCTCTGCCATGATATAGGAGAGGTTCTAGGTGTTGGTGCACATATGCAGGAACTAAGACGCATAAGATCCGGTTCTCTTACAGAGGAGAGCGGGCTCGCTACTCTGCATGACGTGGTGGACTCATACTTAATATGGAAGTCTCACGGCATAGAAGAATACTTGAGACGAGTCTTTCTACCCGTAGAGGAATCGATACAAAACTTGCCGAAGGTCTGGATTCGTGATACAGCTGTTGATGCTGTCTGTCATGGAGCTCCATTAGCCGTGCCTGGAATAGTTAAACTCGAGAATAATATACGTGTAGGAGACGAGGTAGCTATTCTTACATTGAAAAACGAGCTTGTAGCTGTTGGCAGAAGTAGAATGACGACTGAACAGATGATGTCTGCGAAGAGTGGGATTGCGATCGATGTAAAGCATGTAGTTATGGATCCTGGCACTTATCCTAAGGCATGGAAATGAGACCGCACTCGCTCTTTTGGATATTTTCTTAGAAGCTTTATTACTTATATTCTTAGACTTCACGGAAAGGAAGACTCTGAGACTTTTAATCAATGTTTTGACCCTGGCATTGAATATCGGGTGTTCTACGGGTATAAGCGATCAAGCTTCATATTTAGTATTGCTATCACTACATCTGGTTGTTTAGGCTTAGAAGTAACTTTAACCCTCTGGTTTTCTCTTACATCGTTAGGAAGCGTATTATGCAGCGGTATAATAAAGACAGGGCTTCCCGTAATTTTTGATATTACCAGTTCCAGCGGGGTTCCATGCTCATCAATAATAAAGCCAGGCTCGTCGCCAAACTCTACACTGCCTTCGAGAGTTATACCGTCATGAATTTTTATTTTCCTTGAAGCTACGGGGATCCTGGCCTCGATTTTTCTTATGATTCCAATAAGGGAAGCCTCGTCCACGTGTACATGTTTGAGGCTACCCCCTTGAAACACAATTCTCCGCTTCGCGTCCCACAAGTAGAACTCGAGGGTTACATCGCGTCTTATACCGTGAGAGAGATAAAAAGACGATGAGATTATCCTTGCAAGAAGTGGTCTTCGTGATGAGAGGTCTTGTGAACCCATTACTACTATAAACCTGCGTTTCAAAGGTTCAACCCAGGGATACGTCTTCTAGAGCGGTAGAGCTGTCTGACTAGCTTCCTCATCTGGTGATACGAGTCAAGAAGCTTCCTGACATCCCTAACGCTTGTCCCAGACCCTCTAGCGATTCGCATCATACGGGACCTATCTATTATCTCGGGCTTCAAGAGCTCTTCTTGCGTCATAGAATTCATGATCGCTATCCACTTATCGAATTCTTCCTCACTACCCTCGATCGACCCCTTTAAGGGTAATGATGAACCTCCTAACATCTCTAAAACTTTCGATAGAGGGCCAAGCTTCCTGACCTCTAAAAGTTGTTCTTTAAGATCTAATAGAGTAATTTTTCCTGAGGCTATTAGTTTTGCTCTCTCCCTCTCCACAGCTTCAACTGCCTGAAACCTCTTGATTAGGGCCTCCAGGTCAGGCATTCCTAGGAGACGTGCAACAAACTTCTGGGGCACAAACGGTTCGAGATCTTCAAGCTTCTCACCTGTTCCAATAAAGGCTATCCTCGCACCCGTTGCCGCTACGGCTGAAAGAGCTCCACCACCACGGGCAGAGCCGTCCAGTTTTGTAATAATGACGTGTCCAAGAGGGATACGCTCGTGAAAGGCTGCAGCCTGACGCGAGACCTCCTTCCCAAGAGTAGCATCGATAATCAACATGACATCGTCGGGTTTTAATGACTCATGGATTTCAACAACTTCCCTCATTAGGGCTTCTTCGTCTTTATGCCTGCCAGCCGTGTCGATTATGAGGATCTGAACATTCTTCGAGGTCAACTCCTTAACTCCTTCCTCGACTATCGCGAGGGGGTTCTTCGAGTGCGGGTTCCCATAGAAATAAACGCCTATTTTTTCGGCAAGCTGTTTTAACTGGTCATGGGCTCCTGGCCTGTACGTGTCAGCTGCGATCAAGCCTACCCTGTAACCTTGCTCCTTGAAATACTTGGCAAGCTTAGCTGCCGTTGTAGTCTTTCCTGAACCCTCGATTCCGACAAGCATGATTGTGTATGGAGTTTTAGGCACAACGTAGGGTGTAGTGTTTTCCCCTCCAAGTAAGGTTACAAGTTCTTCGTAGAGGATTTTTATTAAAACATCCCTCTTAGAGAACCCCGAGGGGATCTCCTGTGAGAAGAACCTCTTTTTAATCCTCTCGGATAGGTCAAAGACCAGCTTAACGTCTACATCGGCCTTTAACAATACACGTTGAAGATCACGTATAATAGCGTCTACATCCCTTGTGTCGAGAAGTACGGAGTTTCTAATCTTTTCAACAACGCCCAAGAGGCTTGCCCGCAAACTCTCCATGAACAGACCTCCAGGAGAAACAATTAAACGATATTATATAGCTAATCGCCCAATAATATTCTGTAGCCTTTCGAATAGTTCTGCACCGGCTGCACCCTCCCATTCCACCGTTTCAACAATCGTGAACCCAGCACTTTTAAGGATCTCGGCGAGTTTTTTACCAGCCACACCGCTCCATGCGTATGGAGATAGTATGAGGAACTTCAAGTTCTTCCTATAGGAGAGTTTCTCTACTATAACGTCTACTATCCATTTCATGAGAGGCTGAACGTCTGCCTCGTAGGTAGCGCCGCCTATCACAGCAATCTTGGAGTCAGTGAGGCTCTCTAGGACGTCGGAGATGTTAGCCCGTTTCTCATCGGTGAAGCCGTAAGCTTCGACTTGTAGGCCGTGTTTCTCGAGATTTTCCTTGACCCCGGTGATTACGTTTTCCACATTCCCATACATCGAGACGTAAACTATCGTGGCCTTGTCCTTGTACTTGCCCTCTGCTATCTCACTGTAAATAGATATAACTCGGTCTATGTGACTTCGGATGATTGTTCCGTGTCCCGGAGCTATAATCTTAGGTCTCACCCCAAGAGTATTCAGCTTCGATATGGCTTTGGGGACAAAAGCGGTGTAGCGTCCTATCACCGTTACAAAGTACCTTCTTATCTCCTTCTCCAAGAGTTTGCCATCTATAGAGTCGTCGTATAGGGGCATTAGGCCATAGCTTCCGAAAGCATCACAAGTGAGCAGAACCTCCTCCTCCTCAAGATAACTCATAGCTGTTTCTGGCCAGTGGAGCCATGGCGTGTGTATGAAGCGTAGAGGAGTGCCAACATCCAGAACCGCGCCGTCACTGAGGGGCTTGAATCGCGTCACCTTGTAGAAGCTAGCAAGCATTTTACCCGCGAGTGGATGACCGTAGAAGGTGGCTTTTGAATTGACACTGGCTAGCTTTGAAATGCTTCCGCTGTGGTCGGGCTCCATATGGTGGACTATGACCTCTGTTATGTCTCTAGGATCAACAACTCCCTTGATAGTCTCGATAAACTCGTCGGAGTATCTGGCCTTCCAGCCGTCGAAAAGCACCACGTGGTTTCCGCGTGTAAGGAGATATGCGTTATAGGATATTCTTTCAGGTATCTCCCATAAGGCTTCAAAGTAGTTGACACGGGTGTCGTCCACGCGTAGAACATATAGATCCTGTGTAACCTTGTCCACGTGAATGTGTTCACTCATAAGAAGAACTTAATCTAAGGGCTACATAAACATTATATCTGGCCCAGCTTTTAGCTTCAAAATGGTGTTAGGGTATGGCCCAGGAGATGGCTCCTCAGGTTAGAACTGCCATAGAGATTTTAAAGCAAATTGCTGATGACCGGGGGGTGCCCAGGAATATTCGCCGCGTCGCCACGGAGGCTATCGAGATACTGATGGATAACAAGATGTCTACCGGCCTGAGAGCAGCTACAGTCATCTCAAAGCTAGACGAGGTATCTACAGACCCCAATATGCCTCTGTTTGCACGCACCAAGATCTGGCAGGTAACCTCTCTACTAGAGCAGGTCAAAGATTAATGAATACACGTAGTCTTCCCACGGGCAGTATAGTCTACGGTAGACTACCCCCTGGCTGCAAACTGTGTCAGGAGGGGCTTAAAACCATTATTTTTCTCACTGGTTTGTGTCCTCTCAGCTGTTTTTATTGTCCTCTAAGCACTTTTAGAAAAAACCGTGATGTGACCTTTGTAAACGAGGTTCAGGTGGATGAGTCAAACTTGGACAGAACAGCTGTATTGGAAGTGTTGAGATCCGCTTCAAGGGGCGCAAGCTTAACGGGCGGCGAGCCACTCGTTAAGGTTGAAACGGCCTCAAGGATTATCCGGAGCTTAAAGGACACTTTTGGGGAGAAATTTCACATACACCTGTATACTAGTGCGGTTCCACTCACAAACCGCTCGGTTGAGAAGCTGGTCGACTCTGGACTCGACGAGTTGAGGATACATGCGCCTCGAGACATTTTAGAGGAAAAACTTAGGATAGCCTCCGAGTACAAGGATAAGCTTCTGATAGGACTCGAATATCCCGCTCTCCCGGGGAATTCTGAGAGATTGTTCGAGCTAGCCGAGACAGCTGAAAAGTACGAAGCAGCATTTATGAATCTAAACGAGCTTGAGTTTACAGAGACGAACAGTTCCTCGCTTCTGCTCCGTGGGTATAAGATGCGGAAGGATTACAGGAGTGCTATGGGCAGTAAGGAGACTGCATTAGACGTCATTCGAAGGGCTGAGGAGAAGGGCCTTAATCTTACAATTCACTTCTGCCCGGTTAGGGTGAAAGACTACCAGCAAACAGGTCTACGATACTATCGTGCAGCTAATCTCCTCGCTCGTCCCTACCAGTTGGTAACAGACGATGGTACCACCTTAGAGGTTACTTACACGGAACTGAAACAGGAGAAGAAGCATATTGCAGAGTACTACAGGAGCTCGCAAATCCACTTCTTTCTAATGGATGCAGTTAAGCAGGGGAAAATAGTCGAAAGAAGCCCATTGTTAAATTGGATGAGCCTAGAGGAGACTCCTCTTGATCAAGAGAAATCCGAAGCATAATTCTTTCAGAACCCTTTATTGAATCTAAAACGCCCCGCGTCACTGGGGCGGGCTCCCGGGTTACTCTTCTTTGGGGTTATTCTCTGGCTTCTGGTGGTCTTATCTTTTTGTCCCTTGTCTTTTGATGTGGCTTCGCTGTGTGTGGGGGTGTAGGATTCGATTTTCGCTGTTGTGGGCAGATTGTATCCCACTCTTCTGGTTATGTTTAAGCACGCGTTTATGTCAGCGTTTATTTTGAGGCCCAAACCCTGCACACGCCTCGCTGAGGGCCTACGCTGGCATCCTCTTAGACCAAGGGAGGGCACTCCAAAGCATGGAGGCAACGCTCAGGGGACTCGTGGAGTACAGGGGCATGCTTGAAAGCCTCCTCGAGGAATGGGAAGCGGGGAAGACATACTAGGGATTAGGGATATTGAAAGTAAAATAGGGCCGAGAATGGTGCCGGGGCCGGGATTTGAACCCGGGACCTCTCGGTTTCTACTGGGAGACTTCAGCCGAGCGCTCTCCCAGCTGAGCTACCCCGGCTGACCCTAAAGTTGTGGTTTATTGGGGAAATAAATGGATTTCGCTCTTCGATTATTACAATAAGTAATGTTCCTGCATAAGAAACATGAAGTAGCCCGGCGGGGATTCGAACCCCGGATCTGCGGGGCCAGAGCCCGCCATGCTTGACCGCTACACCACCGGGCTCTACTTCTTTATTTAGTTGAAGGATTTAAATCTAGCTCTACTGGTGTCAAGAGACGTAAGATTAGAGGTTGTAAAAGTATTATGTGTGCAGACTCATATATATTGAAGGTCTACAGCGGGCACAACGAAGAGCTTATTTAGTGGGGGGTTTTTCGGGGTCTGGGAGGTCTTGTGCGGATGCGTGGTCTTAAAAGTATAGCCGTATTCTATGTGAACAGAGATGCAGAAGTTTTTTGGCTTGATTTAGGGGTTCTAGGCCTTAAAAAGACTAGGAGTAGTGAAAGGTACGCGATTTACTTTAAGAAAATTATTGAGTGGCTTGTGGAGTATGGATTGAATCCAGAAAGATACGTTGTGTCCGAGCACGTTTTGCGTTATCAATTACAGGGTGATCCGCCAAGAAATGCTTTAGTGCTTGCTGTGACCTTGTCGCATAAGGGACGCGTTATTTACGCCGTCCTGGCGTCCTTCACACCTGGCGTACTAATAATTCTTAGCAGTAGATTTCGGAATGCAGGCTGGAAAAGCGAGTTCCTTTTGGATATGGCGGCTGAGAGAATTCAAGGTTATAGCTCTACGGAAGAGTAAACCCAATTAGTCTTCCACTTTTATTCCTTAAAAACGCTAGAAAATGAGTATTATTCCAGGAGAGGTGCGGGGGCCGGGATTTGAACCCGGGTAGGCCGACGCCAGCGGATCTTGAGTGTGGGCCCTCATAGGGACCGCCCCCTTTGACCTAGCTCGGGCACCCCCGCTTGTTTTCTATAATTCAGATGGGGTTAAAAGCATTACACTATGGTTTCCGAGCCCTGATTATGTAGCCGGTATGCATGACTCCAAGCGTTAGTGGGCGTAGCTCGCCAGGAGTGGCTTGGTATTTTCTCTGAATGCTCTCGGAAACCTCTATGAGTTTAAAATCAGATGATCGAAGACTGCGAAGCGTTTTTTCAACCTGCGTGAGAGTTGGTACAAACACTGTCAGGGAGCCTCCATGTGTTAGCTTAGCGTAAGCCTCATGAATAATTTCCCATGGGGATGGAAGATCTAAAAGAACCGCATCCACATCTTCCTCTTCAATACCGTCTCGGATGTCCCTGTTTTTCGCGGTTATATATGGTAGGACTCCAAGAAGCTCGAAGTTCTTTAGGGCCTGCTGGTAGAAATCCTTACGTATCTCATATGTGTATACGCGTCCACTCGGTCGCACGTACCAGGCCAGAGTAGCAGTTAGGAAACCAGTCCCCGTTCCAGCTTCAACTACAACACTTCCAGGTCCTACGCCTGAAGCAAGTAATATGTAACCCAGGTCTTTTGGATAAATTACCTGAGTTGTTCTTTGCAGCCCTTCAAGCCTCTCCATGAAGCTCGTTTTTGTCACTAGTAGTTTTTCACCTATATTCGTCTCCACGTAACTGCCGTATGGTACACCAATGAGTGATGAGAGGTCTATTGAGCCATGTGTTGAGTGAAACGTCTTTCCTTTTTCAACGCGTACGACATAGTTTTTTCTTTCATTGTAATACAACAGTACCCAGTCTCCTTCTTTCACATTGGACATAAACAAATCCTTTTCTTCTAAGAGACATAAATTTTATAAGTTGTGTCGAAGTGTGTAGGGAAGGTGAACTGTTTGGTAGATGCACGTTTCGTTCCCCCAAACATACTGATTGAAGAATTGGCTAAATATCTAAAAGAGAATGTAAAGGAAGTCCAGCCACCCGAGTGGTCATATTTTGCTAAAACGGGACCCACCCGGGAACGCATACCAAGTGATCCTGACTGGTGGTATAAGAGGTGTGCAGCTCTTCTCAGGAAGGTATACCTCTACGGGCCAGTAGGTATAGAGAGGCTGCGCACAGCGTATGGTGGTAGAACCAAGAATACTGTCAAGCGGAAACATTTCAAAAAGGGTGGAGGGGCAGCGGTCCGTAAAGCGCTTCAACAGTTAGAAGCTGCCGGTCTTATCGTGAAGACGAGCAAGGGGCGGGTTGTCTCCGATCAGGGCAGAGCGCTTGTAGACAAGATATCTATCTCGTTGTTCAAGAAAATGGCAGAGCAGAGACCCGAGCTAAAGAAGTATATAGAGTAAGTTTACCACTGCCTGCACCGCTGGGTGCCGGCTCCTCGGTGTTGTCCTTTTCTTCTTCTCGGTGAGGGCCTACACTGATGTCCTGCTAGGCCAAAGGAAGATACTCGACAGCATGAATGCGATGCTCGGGCGCTCGAGGAATACAGGAGCAGGATTGAAGTCCTTCTCGGGGACTAGAAATCTTCCCCTAACCTTGAGGGAGCACCGTAGCCAGCGATAAGGATTTTAGCTTTGTAAGCTAGTGTTAGTGGTGATACTATGAGTTATGAGGATAGTCCTGAGGAGCTTGAAGAGATAAAGCGGAGAAAACTCTTAGAGTATCAGAGACAGGCTCAGGAGGCTCAGAGAGCTGAGGCCCAGCGGGCCGCCGAGGAGGCAAGGCGCCAGGAAATACTAAGGAAGATACTGACTCCAGAGGCACGCGCCAGGTTGTCGAATCTAAAACTTGTGAAACCCGAACTCGTCGAGGCACTCGAGATCCAGCTCATACAACTCGCCTCTACCGGGTCTATAAGAGTTCCCATAGACGATGACACTCTGAAAGAGATCTTGGCGAGGTTCTCGTCATCAAGGAAAGAGTTCAAAGTTAGGTTCAGCTTTAGTTAACATAACTCCGAGAAAAATTTTTTATAATCTGCCCCGTTTGGTGGAGGGGTGGCTTGCATAAATGGCTCGCAACAAACCCTTCGGTAAGAAAATAAGGCTCATTGCGGCTGTCAGAGAAAACCATCAAATTCCTATATGGGTTATCTCAAAGACTCTTGGCGAGGTTCGTAGAAAGCCGAGAAGAAACTGGCGCAGAAGCAGAATGCAACTCTAAGGATAAGGTGATTAAGCATGCCTAAGCTCCAGGAGGGAGAAAATGTCTTTGACATTGTTATACCATTACGTGACGCGCGCCGCGCTCCCAGGAAGAAGAGGGCGAAAGTTGCAATCCGTATAGTCAGGGAATGGGTTTCAAGGCATTTTCACCTCACGGGTGGAGTCAAGATAGGAGGTTTACTGAACGAGTATATCTGGTCAAGAAGCATCGAGAAGCCGCCTAGGAAGGTTAAAGTTACCGTTAAAATAAACGTCGAGGAGGGTGAAGCAGTGGAAGCCTTGGTGGATCTGCACTCAGGAGAAAAAAAGGATTAGTGCACTTGTATGTTTTCAGTTGAGCTCGTCGAGATTTACGGAACCCCCCAGGTTGGCATATTCATCTTCGCCAATGATAAGTACGCTCTAGTACCACCCGACATCCCTGAGAAGCTTGAAGCTAAGGTTAGGGAAGCATTAGAAGTAGAGATTTTAAAAGTCTCAGTGGCTGGGTCTAGGCTAATCGGGTCCCTAGCATGTGGTAATAACTCTGGGATAGTTTTGCCACGCAACGTCCTAGATTCAGAGCTTGAAATCATAAAAAACAACCTAAAGCTCAACGTGACTGTGCTCGAGGGAGTAAAAGAAACCGGACTCGGGAATCTAGTACTCGCCAACGACAATGCTTGTCTGGTTAGTCCTCTACTACCTAAAAACGCCTCAAAGTTGATCTCTGATACTCTGGGAGTCGAATGCGTTGTAGCGGATCTCGGTGGAAGCCCCTTTGTTGGCTCGCTCGCAGTAGTCACCAATAGGGGCCTGGCACTCCCTCCCTTCGTCTCGGACGATGAATTGAAGAGACTTGAGAAGATCTTTAAGGTTCAAGGCGGGCTCTTAACAATCAACAAGGGCAGAATGTTTCTCAGATCGGGACTAGTCGCAAACACTAAGGGTGCTCTTGCCGGTTCAGAGACGACTGGTCATGAGCTAATGCAGATACAGAGGATATTCTCCCAGTCATGACGCCTAGGTATTTGAGAACACACGATGGGAGGTCGCTAACTCGTTCACTTCTCACCTTCTCGTAATACTCCTTTCCACGACTTCCGAAAACCCGGAGAAATGTTTTTTCGCTTATATCCAAGGGAAATTTTACCCCTAGTAGACTTCTAGCCTTGTGGCCGTAAACTATACAGTCAATCCTGCTACCGACACGAGCACTGTCAAGGAAGACTGTAGGGGGATAACTCCCTGTTGGGCGAGCAGCATATCTTCCATCTACCAGGGCTTCAACATAACAGCGTCTGATGATCAGGCCGCGAGGAAATACTCTCTCGATCATTTTCTCGTCGAAAACCTCGCGGACCCACCTCTTAAAGCCTGCAATATATTTTGTATGTCTTCTTGCGATGCTATTGCCCACCTCCCACATCGGCGTGCCAGGCAGGGGGAGGACTTCTCGTAAGTTAATCCTTCTAACAAGTAGATTCCTTTCTAACAATTCCTCCAAAAAAGCCTTATTAAGCACAAATGTTTCACGTGTTTCACCTTTCAAGCCAAGCACGAAATTTAGGCCTGGTAGCATCTCCGGCAAACCGTTCCACCCCCTCCTAGCTCCAACCTCGTTTACAACCTCGATAGCCCTAATAACGCTTTCAGGATCATTTCCCAGATTGTTTTCGCGGGCGACACGGGGGTCCGCACTTTCTAGACCAAAAGCAGCAACATCGCCTGGTGTGTGATACTTTACTATAATCTTTAAGGCCTCTCGTGATTTTTCTTCGTGTAAGGCGATAGTCATAGGGTTAACATTGTCGATGTGTAGTGTTTCAAGGCTTGGTGCAGCTGCCCTTATCATTTGGAAGAGTTTCCTCAGCTCCACAGGATTGGGCTCCGGATACTCCACCTCGTTCATCCCATTAGCCTTGTATGCGAGAAAGTCACTCTGTCTGCCCAGCCTGAAAGACCTTACGCCTAGTTCATATAGTAGAGAGATCTCACGAGCTATATCCTCCTGGTCACGCACAATAACTCTTCCAAAACGCGGTTCAATACAAAAGGAGCAGCCACCAGTAAGCCATCGGGAACAGCCTCTGAAAGTCTCTATTTCTGCTGTTAAGTTGAAACCATGGTTTGGGTGCTGTGTAACTATTCGGGCACCAATAGTAGCGAAAACGTTGATTAGATTGTAATTTCCAGCTATTCGAAATGGGTTCACCTTCTCTAGGCTCTTCGTAGACACTAGGTCGTGTACAACCAGGGCGGGATCTCCTCTAATTACAACGTCGTATGCATCTTCCAGTTGTCTGGGGGTAACCGCTCTCTCTCCCCCTTTCTCGCCTGTACCAAAGCGCGCTATCGGACCCGCGAGAACTTTGATAGGTTTTTCATACTTTTTTGGAAGAGTAATTACCTCGCGGGACGTGATAGGCTTTCCGCCAAGATATCGTCCCGGAACAACAACACCACCAATCACGATTAGGAGATCGGCTCGTGAGATAAGCTTGGAAATCTCCTCCTCGTGTAGTCTGTAGGTATCTATCGTAAAGTAGTGTATTTGGGCAGATTTATCCGCATGCCAAATAGCGCCTGCGATGTAACGCGGATAAACGTCGATATATGGAGGCACGCCTAAACCTGCCGGCTCGTCGGTATAACCGTCAATAATAACGGCAAGCGTCATCTTGAGCCTCGGGCGTATCCGAGCCCACTGATCCATCCCGATTTCTGTATTGGGCCGTATCCTTTCAGAAAGACGCCACTTCCCGTCGTGACTCGGCCGAGTATTCTGGCGTTGAGCTCATCCAGTAATGCTTCGTGCTTAGGGTGAATTGTAAAGATAAAGTTGTATTCTTCGCCGCTCAAGTAGAGAGCTCGCTCCAGTGCCTCCTTCTCCGTATAGTGCTCGAGTAGAGGAGGATAAATAGGTATCTCATCTAATTCAATTCGCACGTTTGAATTCTCTGAAAGATAATGGAGTGAGAGTGCGAGACCGTCACTGTTATCGATGGATGCGGTAACATAAGCGGTGTTTTCCAGCCATTTGTTTACAGGAGGCCATTTAGGCTTGAGCCACGTCCTTATAACTTCTCTAAGCGGTAAAGGTGGAGTATTACCCTGAATAGCATCGTAGAGTAGACTTGAAACCCCGAAATCGCCAACTGCCACTACGAGATCTCCGGGTCTGGCACCTCCTCTTGTAAGAGGTTCGCCATGAAGAGCTCCGATGCTGACCACTTCAGCTCTAAAAGAGTCTGTTTCAACGATGTCCGTGTCTCCCCCCAAGTAGACCGCATCAAACTCCTGTGCAGCATCTGAAATACCCTTAACGAAGTCCTTTAGTGTCTCAAAGGGGAAGTTGCGCGGAACGCGTAAAGCTACGAGAACGGCAAGGGGTTTTGCTCCGCGCACAATTATATCACTGGTCGAGCCACGATACGCCCGTAGTCCTGCCGAGTACGCGTCTAAGAATGAGGGCCAGTGTAATTCCCCGTCGAAGGCATCAACGTTTACTGCTATTCTCTTATGACTGTTAATCTGTATGACTGTAGCGTCCCCCCATGTTATGCCTAGAGTTGAGGTGATCCATTCAACTACTAAGTTTTCACTGAGCACGATTTTCCCTTCTCCTAAATGTCTCATAGAATATGAAAGCCGAGGTGAGAAGGAAAAGCATGTAGATCAGGTAGCGCATGTACTCGCTGTAGGTCTGAGAGGAGCCGGTTTCCCAGTTCATTATATAAGCGAACACCTTATATGAATAGTAGGCGCTAATAACCAGAACCACGATCGTGATCAATCCCAGGATCTGACGGAAGTAGCGCAGTTGCTTTTGCTCCAAACCCGTCACCAGACAAGTGGAACAAAATAAGTATTTAGGTGTTGTGTTAGGATACTTGACCTGGTAATGGAGAGGCTTACCTCAAGGATAAAAGAGTTTTTTCCCTATGAACACCCGAGGCCGGGTCAGTTAGAGCTAGCTAGGAAGGTATACGAGAGTGTAGTCAATTCTAAAATACTCCTTGCTCGCTACCCGGTAGGGTTTGGTAAAACTGCAGCTGTTTTCGCGGGATTATTAGCTGCCGATGTACCCCGGATAATTTATCTGGCTCATACAAAGTCTCAGTTCCAGGCACCGATAAGAGAGGTTGTTAGACTAGAAAAAACCGGGGTTAAATTATCCCTTGTAACCCTCGCGAGCCGTTTTGATATGTGTCTGCTTCCTCGCTCCCTGACATCGGGTATGGACTTTCACCGATTTCTCAGGTTCTGTGCAAGGAAAAAGCTGAGCGGTGAATGTCCATATATCAAAAAGAGATACAAAGGCGAGTTACCAAGCTTGCTTACGCTAAACACCTTAAGAAGAATTGGAAGAGAGGCTGGGATATGTCCCTATGAGATTGCATGGGAGGCTGTTAGGACTGCAAGAATAATAGTTGCCTCATACTCTTATTTGTTTGATCCACGCCTATCTATTATATTACTCCGTAAAGGTGGGATAAACTTATCCGAAAGCGTGATCGTGGTTGATGAAGCGCATAATCTTCCCAGGTTTATAACAGATAGCCTTAGCAGTGAACTACATGCAAGCTCTATAAGGGCAGCCCTGAGGGAGATTCAAAGGGCTAGATTCGCTGAGGATTCAAATATTGCAGAGTCATTGAGAAAGCTGCTCGCCTATCTTCATAAGACGGCAACAGAAAATGGAAGTGAAGTTCCGGTGGAAACCTTTCTCGAGATTGCCCCTAACTCCAGGATTCTTGCTAGAGTTGCGACATCCTATGAAGGAAAGACTGGCGTTTTCTCAAGTCTTTGGCATATAGTATACTTCCTAGAGGAGGTTGAAAAAATGCCTAGTGACTCTATATTAATAGCCCTTAGGGAGGATGTTAGCCTCGCGTATAAGATCTTCTTCTATAACATTCCTAGAGTTGCCCAAAGAGTGTTTGATGATTCTAGATCTGCAATACTTACTTCAGCGACATTGCCCCCCGCAGACTACTATACAGCTATTCTAGGCGTAAAGAGAGAAAGACTACAAGAAATATCTTATCCTTTCACATGGGGAGAAAATGTCACACTAGTTATTCAGAGAGGTATTTCATCGAGATATGTCGAGCGAACCCAGGAGTTATTCAAATTCTATGCACGTCTTATTGATTCGGTATACAAGGATCCGGAAAGTCGACATGTGTTAGCGGTCTTTCCATCCTACTCCTTTATGTTGAATACGTATCCATTTATAGAATCTACACCGCGTTTATTAGAAAAGCATGACACGCACTTGGATGATATTCTCGAGTTTTTGATGCGTCATGAGAAATGTCTTGTGATGATAACAGCATGGGGAAAGTTTTCGGAAGGAGTAGAATTTAAGGCTATGAGAAGTAACCTCATTGATACCATAGTAATAGCGGGGCTACCTGTACCATCCCCCTCTCCCGTAAATAAGAAGCTTGAAGAGCGCTTAGAGACGTTCTCATCCGACAAGGAATGGGCGTGGAGACAGGTGTATCTTTACCCAGCACTTAATAAGGTATTGCAAATCATTGGGAGAGGACTTAGATCAGAAAACGACAGGGTGAGAGTTTATCTCTTAGATGAGCGGGTGATAGACGAGAAAGCCTTGGAGTATTTAAAGGATTATGGGCTGAGTTTTTCTATAATATCTTCATTAAGCAAGAATTAGAGTATTCGTTGCATTTGCTATCATTAGCCGGCCTGCGCCACGGGTGCCGGCTCCCGGTTACCCGTCTTGAGGGGCTATTATCTGGATCCTGAGGGTTGTATCTTTTTCTTCTCGGGGAGGCTTACATTGATGTCCTGCTGAACCAAAGGAAGGTACTCGACAACATGAATGCGATGCTCGGGCGCTCGAGGAATACAGGAGCAGGATTGAAGTCCTTCTCGGGGGCTAGAAATCTTTCCTAGCCTTTAAGAAGCATTACCTTTTTTAGTTAACAACAATAGGTCAAATAGATTTTCTATTATATACCCTCTATATTGGCATGCCTCTTCTTCATGTCTTCCTCTGCAATGCCTAGGAGATTCATAAGAGCATATACTACGCCGTCAAAGAATATCATAACGGTATCTTCGAATAGTGTCCCTAGAGGGGCCAACGGCTCGTAGAGACCCATGACTTGTCTTGCAAAGTAGTCTGTCTCTGTAGCAACCTTTGTTCTTCCAGGGATTTTTACGATAAAATCACTCATCTTGCCCAAGGGCGAGTCTTCGAACGAGGTGACTGCTACTACAGTAGCCTTAGCCCTCTTTGCGGCCGATGCTACAGAGAGAACTATCTGTGTACTCCCGGAGCCTGAAACAGCTATCAAAACATCGTTTTCGTGAACAGAGGGAGTAATTGTCTCCCCAACCACATAAACGTCAAATCCGAGATGCATTAACCTCATAGCGAAGGCCTTCGCGACAAGCCCGCTACGCCCTGCGCCGAGTACGAGTATCTTGTTTTTATTTGCGAGAGCGGAGGTGAGTATCTTTAGGAAACGCGTCGTGGTTTCATTGTCTATTTGTTGAGATGCTTTAATTATGAACTCAGCTATGCTATTCATGGCTTTCTTTACGTCCTCTGCCACACAGTGATAATGGTACTTATAGAAAAAGCTTTTTCGTATAACAGGTTACTCAATCTTGATCCTTGTATCCTCCTTAATGACTCTCAACACGTACATGGTTTTCGTATTTTCAACACCATCAATGTTTCCAATCTCGTCGATAAGCTTTGCAAGCTCCTCCTTGTTTTTAACTCTAACCTTCAGGATGGTGGAGTATTCTCCCGTAACGTCAAATATTTCGTAGACCTCAGGCATTTTCTCAAGTTGTTTCAATACTTGACTGTACTTTTGAGGTATAGCTACAACAGCTATTATCGCGGTTACTCTCTTACCCACCTTTTCAGGATCCACAACAGCCTGGAATCTCTTAATTATGCCAGCATTAACCAGCTTTCGGATCCGTAGATGAACTGTAGCCTCAGATATTCCAAGCTGGCTTGCAATCTGGGAATAAGGCGTTTTAGCGTTGTCCTGCATAATCTCTAGGATTTTTTTGTCAATGTGGTCGATTTTTCCCTCAGCAATCTGCTCACTCATAATTTTCACCAATATACTAGCGAATCACTGGTTAAAAAAATTTTAGCTAACATCGTAATCTATCGTTACTGGTAGCCTAACGTCAAATTGAATCATTATACTAGTTGCAAAACATTTTTCTGGTAATTCCCTGTTTTGGAAAGCGGGGCCCGTGGCGTAGCCAGGAAGCGTGGCGGCCACGCTCTACTAGCGCCGCACTCCGGTGAGAATTGCTTGGAGATAGCCGTAGGTCCCGGGTTCGAATCCCGGCGGGCCCGCTTCGAGACGAGTTCTACTTCTCGAGAAGCTCTAACATTTGTAATAATCTGAGTATCTCGTTGATTATACCTTTCGCCTCGCCTAATCTTTCAGGTCTAAGTCTTATAGTGTAGAGTACTCTTTCTTCTTTCCAGTCAGAGGATAAGGACACTTCACGGGTACTGTAATCATCGACACTGAGGGCTTCATGGAACTCTCTTGATCCGGGGAGCTCAATTTTTATAGAAATTTCCCTTATCAAGACTCTCAACCCTACTATATTTTTTCGAGTAATTTATCTAATATTTTTTCATCGATAAGTGCTCCTCCAGCTGCTGGATGGCCACCACCCATGAATCCAAGTTCTCGAGACAGTTTTTGTAAAATATTTCCTAGGTCTATAGATTCATCAATCCTTCTAAAGGAGATCTTGTACTTTTCCCCGGTTGTCGGTGCAGCTATTCCAATAATTTTAATATGCGACGCCTTGAATTTCTGAGAAAAATCATTTGCGATAATTGAGCTCAAGGGACCCGTAAGTTTTGGGAGATTTTCATCGAGAAAATAGATTACACACTGTTTACCATGTCGTGCTATTTCTTCACCTTTCTCGAAGATCCTGGATAGCTGCTTAGCAAGAAGTCTCCTATATTCCTTTATGCTTTCCTCGACCCTAACTATGTATTTCCCCCTGAAGCCAAGGTTGAGCGCCATGGCTGTTCCATAGTGGTCAAGCCGGCCTAGCGCGTTTAGAACAAAAGCATATTCTCGAAGATCTTTTAATGGGCTAGCGTCAGGCTCTGGAACAAGATAATAGTTATATCCAAAGATTTTTTCGGCTTCCTTTACGTTTACGCCGTTACTAATCATGTATTTTATAAGCTCAGAAGCCAAGAGTTTTATCTCTTCCTGGGATAGAGAAGACGCTAATCGCGCGCTGTCGCCACTTCGAGGCTGGATACCTATCGACTCAAGAAACTTTATACATGCTGAGGGATTCCCGCTTAACCCCGGTATAAATGGATCCAGGGTGGAAGCTATGGCTTCAACTATGGTTTTCTTCTTGATGCCGAAAAGCCTGAGTGAAACAAACTCCTCTATTACTCCTAGCTTTTTTCCCTTCTCGACAATTTCCTTGTTTAAACCTGTAAGTGAGAATTTCTCACCAACATCGAGCCTGTCCCCCAAAGCCCCTGCAACGGCCACCGGGAGGAGACTAACTGAGTCTCCCAACACCCGCGATACAATACTGTAAGACAGGGAGGATGAACTTGTTTGAGTTGAGGCATCAACACCTACTAGGTAAGGATTTATCTCGATTAGGCCTTCCCAGCCATCACTTTTTGCAGGGACGTGGTGGTCAACTATTAATACTTGCTTGTTACTCGCGAACATTTTTATAAAGTCTTTGTATCCGCTCCCAAGGTCGAGGAAAATAACGTGTTTGTAGTTAGAGAAGGGGAGCTCCTCTAGAGTATCAGGATATGTTTGTTCCACAAAGACTAGCTGGAAGGGGACATCGAGTCTTGTAAGCATCCACGAAAGGATGGATGCTGAGGACAGGCCGTCGGCATCATAATGTGAGACAACGAGCACAGGGCTTTTTTCTCGTTTTATACCTTCAAAGAAGGGCAAAGCATGCGAGAGAAGGTCCTGTATACCAGCCATCATAAAGCTTCCTTAATGAATCGGGCAGATCTAACCCTAAAACCTTTACGTGTACAGGGCCATTTTCTCTGGCTCGTACTTCCAGTCGGGAGGTAACACTCCTTCACGTTTATAGTACTTGGACAATCTGTGGATTTTACTCTCAGTTAGCTGCAGGCCCCTCTTTGAATGATAATCCTTTGGGTGTTCCTCTAGGTGTCTTCTTATTCGCAATGCTCTCTTTATGAGGTTCATCAGATCTTCAGGTATCTCAGGTGTAAACCCTCTTTCTCTCAAAATTTTCAAAATACTCTTACCGGTTACAGCTTTAACCAATGGGATACCATACTGGTCGCGGAGAATAAGTCCAATCATCGAAGGGGGGTAGCCTTTCCTGTAAAGGGAAACTACAAGTTCTTCGACTTCTTCTTTACGCATTGTAACCCATTCTGGCTTCTTCAACTCATGCGGTCTCTTTGAGCCCGAGCGGCCTTTTTCCTTCGATTTTCGCATGAAGACCCCTGGTTAATTGATTTCCAGTATTTAAAAACTTTCGTTGCGCAGGATTCTAGACGGCTAACCTGTGAAAAGATAATAAGGAAAGTAAAGAAGAATTATTTTGAGGTGACAAGGGCCTCGGCCTTCTTCTTCTCGGGTGGAATCCAGTAGCCTTCGTAGTTTTCAATTCCTACGCCACGGACAATCTCTAGGACAGTCATCTTTTTAGCCCGTAACCGGTCCCTTAGCATGTCAAGCCCCTTCCAGGGATCGGTATGCTCTCCACATGTGAAAACGTCTATCGCTGCGTAGCCATACTCAGGCCAGGTATGAATTGATATGTGAGATTCAGCTACCAATACATATCCGCTAACTCCATGAGGCTTGAACCGGTAGAAGTCATAGCTCACTACAGTGCTGTTTGAAGCAACTGCAGCGTCTATGAGGGCAGAGCGAACAATGTCTACACTGTCAAGTACCGTAGGGTCGCACTCGAACATTTCTACTATGAGGTGGCGTCCTACGCCTCCTCCTCTCACCCCACGAGTTTTGCCAGCCATTTTTCTACATTAAGGTGTAATGAACTTCAAATTTAAATAATTCCCCCTTTCTTCTCAATGAGAAAATAGTATTTTGTTAGCCAATCAACTGATCCAGGACGGTATTCCTTACTGTTTTCTTGGATAATTTTCGTAATAATTTCAACAATTTCACCTATAGTTTTTCCCGTAGTGTCTACTTCATATAATCTATCTCTTTGAATCCTCTTCACAGCTTTAATAAGCACGTAATCTAGAATTTCTGCCTCCAGGTTTTCTTCAATCTTTTCATAAACATACCCCCTCTCTTTTAGCCGGTCACGTAGTACAAGAGGGTCTAGCCTTAGCACAATAGCTTTAGAAATTTTTTTAGGAGGTACAGCCTCTACAAGGTGAGTGTCCAAGATCTCCTTACACGTCAGAATCTGCTCAAGATAACGGCGTGTTTTTTTCAAATCCACGATATAAGAGTCTGTACGCGCATCGTATTGAGTATAGAGTCCTTTATCTTTAACGATGTCTCCGAGGTTAAGATATTTTAAGCCAAGCTTCGAGGCGAGTTGGTGTGCAACAGTTGTTTTACCCACTCCAGGGGTGCCCGTGATTAGTATTGACATCTGTTTCCCGTTCTATAACCTTGGCATCATACCCGCTGTTATCTGCGGAGCTATTATCATTGAGACAAGGTTTGCCAACATGAGTAAAAACGCGTGCAGGAAGCCGGCTGAAACTCTCTCGGAACCAATCTTACCCGCTGCTAAACCCATCATGTAACTGTTAATTATAACTGGTGGGAGGAATGTACTAGTCAACTGCTCGGTGGAGATGCTTTGCCCGGCAAACTTAAGCATAGAGCCCATGAAACTAACCAGGATCAAAACGACGATTGTTATGATGAGGGCACCCACGTAGGGCATCAGCATTAAAGGCCTCAGAGCAGCCTTCTTCTCCTTCTCTACCTGTTCAAGTGTCTCGGCGTAACTCGCGAGGGCCTCCAGTGTCTGTGGCGTCCCACCCCCCACCTCGATACTCTCAACGAGGAGGAACATGGAGATTAACGCGAACCAGTTTTTCATACCACGTGAAAATCTTTGAAAGATCTTGCCGAGGGATACACCCCATCCAACCTGTGTAGCCATTTCTTGAAGATATGGAGTGAATCGACCGTAGTCTCGATCCTTGAGGTTCGTGATGCATTTTTCGGGAGCCATGCCTGTCTTCCTCACCTCTACGAGGTCTCTCAAGAACCGGGTTAAGCCGTACTGTATGCCCCCGAACTTTAGGGTAGAATAGTTTTCGGCTATCATGGGTGGAATCAGGCCTATGCTTGTGGAGATAATCATGCCGACGCCGCTCTCATATCCACGCTGCATTCCCAGGGCCTTTGTAATTGACTCTACAAGTGTGACAAACGGATAGAATACCGTGCGCAGTGCTGTGGAGAGTGGTGGAGGCACGAGGAAGGGTAGTGTTGTTGCAATGAAAAGAAATATTGTTAGTGGAAGCCCTAGTGCGAAGTATATTATGTATGGGGTGCTATCGTAGACGGGGTACTTTGGTTGCATAAGGTCAGCCAAGTAAATGAAGAGCCCTGAAAGCATGGGCATCACTATGTAAGATACTATCACGAACTGGAACGCACCCTGCTGGAGCCCGAGACCCGCCTGTGCTAGAGCCATGTTCACGACGTAAAGCACATATAAAGTCATCGATGTGAGCAAAACAATTGCCATGTATGATTCCATCAGTGCACCTATTCTCTCTCCAACGGTCTTTACTTGTGATACTCGTTCACGTAGCATGACTTCCGTCTGTCTCTGGAGATAGTGTACAACGTCCCCTCCAGCTCTCAACGTTGCTGCATAGCCTAGCATGAGCTGCTTGTAGCCATTGTGAGGGACTCTTTTGGCGCTCTCCTCTATGGCGGAAAGCGGATCCATACCAATAGCCTTTACGCTTATGAAGAAGCGTGTAGCCTCCTTCCTGATTTCCTGGAACAATACCTTGGGTGCCTTTGCGAGGCGTTCAAAGCTTGTATAGGGAGAGATTCCACCAGTAGCCATAACTGTTATGTATACGGATAGGTAGGGTATCTCCAGGTCAAACCTAGATACACGGGACGACACTTTTAACCTAGGATAGAAAAGAGCAAGAATAAACGTCAAAGATGCCAGAATTATCGGAGCGAGAATTGAAAGGGAGACTATCTGTAAGAGCCCCGCGCCTAGACGACTCATTATCATGACAAGAGGAGCGTCGAAGGCAAAGCCCAGTGCAAGGGCTATCAGAGTCAACATGACAACCCTCGCAGCATACGCAGGTGGATATACCTTCATGTCGGCTGAGGCTATGTCGTCCTTGAGCGGTGGGTAAAGCCGTATAATTGCCTCGCCGGCCCAGCCGAACAAGCTGTAAGCAATACCATCAAGAGAGGACATGCCTTTCGTAAACAAAGCTAGGAGTTTTGACAAATTAATTTTTTGCCGTGAGTCAACACAAATGCTACCCTGCGCCACTAGGGGCGGGCTCCCGGGGTTGCTCTTCTTGAGGGTTATGTTTCTCGCCTGGTGGTTGTATCTTTTTCTTCTTGGTGAGGTCTATGATGCCTTGGCATATTGGGGTGTAGGCTTCAATTCTCGTCTGTGTGGGCGGGCTGTATCCTGTTTTGTGGGCGATGTTTAAGCATTCGTTGATGTCTGCGTTTACCTCGAGGCCCCCAGTCTTGCACATGCTTCGCTACGCTGACGTCCTCCCAGACCACAGGAAGGCAATCGACAGCATCGATGCAATGCTTAGGGGGCTCGGGGGGTACGGGGGGCATGCTTGAAGGCCTCCTCGAGGAATGGGAAGCGGGGAAGACATATTGGGGATATTGAAAGTAAAACAGGGCCGAGAATGGCGCCGGGGCCGGGATTTGAACCCGGGTTCCCTTTCGGGAAACGGATTAGCAATCCGTCGCCTTGGGCCGCTCGGCCACCCCGGCCTACTAGAGTAAGGGTTATGGGTTTTTATTATTTACGCGTTT
>ERZ1669248.99-NODE-99-length-52529-cov-5.391851_pt1 | contig 52529 bp, 55 predicted proteins | sample MGYA00579296_ERZ1669248 | MGnify/ENA primary metagenome ERZ1669248 (study PRJEB41166, sample SAMN08046057) | hot springs metagenome | biome: hot spring; feature: neutral hot spring; material: thermophilic sediment; isolation source: thermophilic sediment from...
TAAGCACGTTATTCCTTTACAATACTCCACCGGGTACAATGTTTTCCATATAAGATACTATGGAAAAGGCTCGAGAACTTTGGCTCTCTTACAGGAAGCCCCACCTCTGTACAACTGGAACATGAGCGAAGACTTGTGCGTCAGCATAGTGAACCCTGTCTACAGGGAAATCCTCCCTAGCTTTTTAAAGCAGTTATCGAACAGGTCAACAATTCTCGTAGGGGATATTCAAGGATTCTTGAGATTAAGGAAGAACCATTCAATACTATTGTCTCCGGACAAGCAGGTGTTTGAATCTGTGAAAATGCTGCAGCTTATTCACATGGATGTTGAGGAGGCAAGGGCGTTAACAGGTGAGGAGAATACAACAAATTTATCTCTCAAGCTTCAGAGTGTTTTGAAAGATCAGATTGTAATAGTGACGAATGGTCCTTTCAACATTCTTCTCATTTATGCTGGAAACATTGAGGAAATACACCATGTTGGGGAATCGTACCCGGATACTACGGGAGCAGGCGATTTCTTCTTGGGTTCCTTAACATACTACTATCTATTAACAAACGATATTGTTGAATCTATTTTTAAGAGCATTGTGGCCACTGAGAAGTGGTTGGCGAAAAAAGGCTTCATCGCCGCCAACCACCTGGTTGAAAACACTGTTCAAAGTTCGGCTAAAGATATGTTATGATTCATTGTTTACTTATTCTGTTGAGATTTCAAAAATACTGTTTGCCAAATATTTCTAACCACTACGCGCTGAAATCTTACGGATTTTTCGCATCCCACGGTGGTGGGCGGCTCTGCAATTTAGAATTTGTTAAAAATCCCTTATAAACTTTCAAATAGTAGGAGAATAATTTTTCATGTCGAGACGAAGGCTACCTCTTTAAAACCCCCGTCGAAAAACCTAATGCTCTCCAGCTCCACATCCTCGCTTTTCACGGCTGGTACTCCAATCCTCTCCATTATTGCTGACTTAACCTCGTTTTTCTCCGGCGCTCTCCCTATGAATCTTATCTTTCCATTGATAACAATCCTGGGGAGATCCATTGCTTCTGCTTCGAGCGGGTCTGAAAACCAGACGTGGTGAGGTATTACGTCAACCCATATGTGCTGGTCCAGCAGTTCCTCAGCAACTGTGAGAAGAGTTTTCAATGCTTTATCGCTCTCCTCGCTGAAGTCCAGGAAAACCTCAACTATGACCTTGGTAACCTCTGGTAACTCCTGCTCCATTTAAGCACCCTTTATCAGAATCCAACATGATCAATGTTTTAAACCATAGGGTGAGAGGAAATTTAAAAGATTATTTAACATTCTCCTTCTTAACAGGATGAAGATAGTCTTTTGGAGCGGCTTTGAAGACTTCTAGGTATTTCCTCAGAACCCTTGGAATGTAAACTGTCCCGTCTTCCTGCTGGTGATTCTCAAGTATTGCGGTGATGGTTCTAGTACTGGCTATCGCGGTACTGTTAAGTGTGTGAACATATTCTTTAACCATTCCTTTCCGCCTTATGAGCCTTGTCCTCAACCTATAGGACTGCCAATCAGTGGTGTTGCTACAGCTCACCATTTCTCTGAACAATCCCTGCGCAGGCATCCAGGTCTCCAGGTCATACTTCTTTGCGGCTGGTGCTCCTAAATCCCCGCTTGCAATATTCACGATTCTATAGGGGAGCTCTAAACCCTTGAACAACTCCTCCGCATTCCCTATGAGCTCCTCCATTAAATCCCAGCTCTCCTCGGGTTTAGCGTAAACATACTGCTCTATCTTATGGAACTGGTGCACTCTGAATATCCCTTTTAAATCCCGGCTTCCCGCGCCAGCCTCCTTCCTAAAACACGGGCTTATCCCGGCATACTTCAATGGTAGGGCTTCTTCCTCTAAATCCTCATTGTAGTGGAGTGCGGCGAGGGAGTGTTCCGCGGTAGCAATCAAATATAAGTCTTCCCCTTCTATCTTATAGATCGCGTCTTTAAATGTTGCTAAATCTATTACGCCGGACATGACCTCGTGGCGTAGCATATACGGGGGTAGAACTAGGGTGTATCCCTTGCTAGTCAAGTAGTCTATAGCGTACATTAGGAGGGCTAGGTCAAGAAACACTATATCGTTGAACAAGTAGTAGAACCGGCTTCCAGCAACCTCTCCCGCTTTTAATGTATCGCCCAGCTTTAACACATTCTCCAGCATGTCGGCATGCCCAACCGGTTTCCAATCTATCTCGACGTAGTCAACTTTAAAACCATACTTCTCCGTCTGTTGCTTAAACTGTTCAACATATTCTCTCCATACTTTTGGCCTACCCCAAAACCTTATCGGGACGTTGTACGAGTCGTCAGGACCTATGGGAACGCTCTCGTGTACAGTGTTTGGAAGCCTTCTCAAAGCATCCTCTCTCAGGGCTTCCAGCTCCCTGAGCTTTGCCTCAAATACTTCCAGCTGGCTCAACAGCTGTTTAGCCTGTTTAAGCAATTCCTCTTTCAACTCAGCCGGGGCCTTAGAAACTTCCCTGCTTATTACGTTGTGCTTATGCCTGAGTTCTTGTACCTCGGTTAAGAGTTTTCTCCATTCCTGGTCAAGCCTGAAAGCCTCGTCCACGATAGATTCATCCATGAATCGTTTTCTCACATGCTCCTTCAGCATCTCAGGGTTTTCACGAAGTAGTGTTAAAATACTCCACGACAATTCTCCCACCTTCTACTAGCTTATATATCATAAATGATTGTTCAAATATTTAAAAGAAAATTACCGTGCTCACTCTTGGCGGGGGTTAAGCGTTTTCTCATATTGTTCAACAATATCGTAGCCGAATTTCTCCTTGAACATCTCTCTTCCTTTAGGAGTCATTCTCAAGGGCGTCCAAGCCGGCTCGTAAACTATGTTTATGTCAGCATCCATGTTTAACACCTCCTTCAGCTGATCAATAACCATGAGCGGGAGGGTTGTTGCTAACGGGCAGAACATCGTAGTTAAACCCATGTCTATTTTAACCTTTTTCTCATCGACTATTTCAATATTGTAAATCAATCCTAGGTTATAGATGTCTATCCCTATTTCAGGGTCCATAATTGTTTCTAGAACCTTGATTATTTTCTCTTTCAAATCCTGGTTTTCCAATTGACATCCCTATAACAGAGTTATTGGCTCACGCTTTTTTAAATAATCTCTTCCAACCGCTCTTCTTCTCCTCTGTTTTCTCCGGCAACCCCATAGCTCTTCTCATCCTACTTCTAGACAACTCTTCGTGGGGAGAGTTTACAACATTTTTTGCCACTTTATGAAGCAGTAACAACTCCTCGTACGTGGCGTAATCCAGGGGGATTCCGGCGTGATTATTGCTCTCCCACTTTTCATAGAGTTTCTCCACAACGGCTTCAACATCAGGGTTTGAATAGAAAGCTTCCTTAACTACTGGAAGCGTGGACTCATCTATTAAACTAATTATTTCCTTTTTCAATTTTTCAATATCTTTCTCCATAAATCTCTACTCCGTGTAGTCTTCAAACTTAATCTTTGTTAATCCACCCTGTTTAATCTTATCTAAAGCCCACCCTAATCTCTCCATAAGCACGAGTATTGCTGCTTGCGGAGGTATCACCCCTATCTCGGTTATTATAGCATCAATGTATTCCGGAGGCGTTACATCGAATGAAGGATTCAATACCTTAATCCTGGGATGTTTTTGAAGCCATGAATCGGGGACTACCTCGGTTGGATCCCTGAATTCTATTGGAACGGGTTCTCCAACCAGTGTTGTGGGGGAGAACTTATAGGTTTCGGCCACGACGTAAACCCTCACCCTTGCTTCCTTAGCCGCGAGCGCTACCTGGCTTGTCCCAATCTTGTTTACAACGGCTCCGTTGCTTGCAACGGTGTCTGCACCTATGACCACGTGGTCGACTTCGTGCATCACGTATCTTACAGCGCTGTCCGGTATCTGGACGACTGGCACTCCATTTTCAAGCAACTGCTTAGCGGTTATCCTGCCTTGGTAGAAGGGACGGGTTTCAGTGCTGTATACTTTCACTACTCTTCCCAGCTTGTATGCCTCAGTGATCGCGCTAACAGCAACGGAGCTGTGGCAGTGGGTAAGGATGATTGAATTCTCCCTTATTCTTCTCGCAGCAGTTTCACTTATAACCTTCACAGCGTTAATGCTTTCTTCAATGAATTTTTCGGCAGTGAGCACTACTGTGTTCACGGCATCCTCAAATGTTCCAGGATTAGCCCTGTGTAAAGAGCTTAAAACATACATCACAGCGTTCGGAAGGCTCACCGCGGTTGGTCGGGTAGCTATTATTAAGTCAGCCACTTTTCCCATATATCTCTTGAAAGGAGCAACCTCTTTGACGCCGCCGTATTCCAGTGCCGCAATTTTCAACGCCTCTGCTACGGCCCGGGCGATCTTCCCCGCGCCTCTTATTCGCATAGTTTTGATTCCTTCCGCTATTTCGAGAACTTTTGCAGGAATACCCTGCTCCGTCATATATGATACACCTCTTCGAGCTGTTTAACAAGTTTTGGTAGAGGCGAGATGGTTGGCGGGTATGAGCCGTATATTTCCTTCAGTAAAATAGGGATGGCTTGAGGAGAGAAAATCCCGTATTCCGTGGCGATAGCATCTATGTACTCGGGCGGGGTCACATCGTATAATGGAGCTCTTGCAGCATAGTTCACCGGTAACATATTCCTCGTTTCATCATCCATTAAGAGATCCCATCCCCCTTCAGGGAGTTTTATCATTTCCCCGTAGACTGACTCAAAACTGAATTTAAGGAGCGGAGCTATCACGTAGACTCTCACCCTAGCCTCCTTGGCGGCGAGAGCCATCAGGCTAGACCCGGCCTTACTTACGACAGCTCCATTAGCAGCAACGGCTTCAGCTCCCAGGAAAACCTTGTCCACGTTCTTCATGAAATATCTCATTGCAGAATCAACAATAAGATTCACGTTGAAGCCTAACTCTTCTAAATATTCAGCCAGCAATAAACCTTCAAGACCCGGCCTCGACTCAGGAACGTATACCTCTACCTCGATATTTTCCTCTCTCAGCTTGGCGAAGAATCTTCTAACAGCTAGACTATTGCTGCTGGTCATTAACACGTCTCCCTTAGAAACTCTTTTACAAGCGACCTCGGCAGCAGCCCACAAAGCTTTCTCGTAACTCGACCTCAAATCCGTGATTAAACTCGGAATGGTTTGTAACCCGGTTTTTAAGAAGGACTCGATTACTACTCTAAGAATGTTGAGCACTCCTGCAGAGGCGGGTCTCTCCGCGATAATCTTCTCATAAGTCTCTAAAAGATGTTTCGCGAAAGATTTCTCATTGCTGGAAACTGAATATTCTTTCAACGCGTCAAGCGTTGCGAAAACTATCTCAGACCCTGTGTAGCGTTGCTTAAACCCGTGCTTGATAAGTTCCCTCTCCAAGAAGCCCACCGCAAGCTTAGTTTAAGATCAATACTATTTCAACATTATTTAAAGCTTTACAAGATGTGGTATACTTTTAAGCTAAGCCCGAAATAACATGTTTAACATGGTGGATAGGATGCTGAAGGGTTTAGGGGGAACACTCATATTAGCCGTATTCATCTCATTGCTGATTACTCCAGTATTTACCCATGGAAACGACCTGGGCGAAATCCTCGTAGTGTATTTGCCGGGTATGTCGATGGATGATGCATCATACGTTGCAACTCTTCTAAACACTACCGATTATGGGGTGGCTGAATTAAACCCGACCCCTCCTTACGATTACAGCTTGTTCATCTACGGTATACTTATGGGTGAAACATATACGTATGATAAAATCCCGTTTAACGAGTCTCACGTTCTGTTTCAAGGGGTTCCACACCCGTGGGTTGAAATGGTTAACCAGGATTGGCTGAACGCTACATGGGGCAATGTCAGCCTTATTAATATTCCAATGATTAATCCTTCAAACCACTCCAACGCGTTAAACCCATTGTACAACGCCATGGTGAGAACGCTGAAGCCATTCATCGCTATTGTCGGTGTTAATGAGAGTATTGAATGGGTTGAGCTCAACACATCGCTGACAGTAATCGTTGAGAACGAGAAGGTGAAAATTCTTCTTGATTCTTACAACATAACCCTCTCGATAACTCAGTCTGCGAAAGCATCGAATGAGGTAAGGGTTAGCGTTAATCAGACAATCGGGGTTGAACCGGGAGATTACTATGTTAAATTCTACTTGCTGAGTAGAAACGACACACATATCACAATATTATTCCCTGGAACAATCTCGTCAGCAGGATGGCTTTCAACACCTCTAGGCGAGGTTACAGGTACATTACCCTTATGGTTCCTTTACCAAGAATGGTTTAGCGATAGACTAGACGGTGAAGCATTGAAATGGTGGTTTAACGAATCTCTCACAGCATTCGAAAAGGTCCTTAACACAACACTATTTAGAAGCAATCTACACGTACACTTAATCTATCACCCATACTTCATGCTGGCCGAAAAAATGAGTGGTCAATTAAACTCTACGGAGTTGAGAACCATTGTCTGCAAATCCGTGGCAAGGATAATCAGCGGGTTCTCAGCTCAGAAACCTTCCGCATTAATCATTCTACTTAACCCGTTTCAAATAATAGGTGAACCCTCGATTAGTCCGCCGGGCGTCAGGCTCATGCCAGGGGTTTACAACGTGACAGGTAATTTAACCAATCTTTACGAATATCTTTCTAGCGTTGGAAGAATCAATTACACTCTCATTGACAATGGTGCTGAGCAATACTTCGTAGTAAACACTCCTGAACTGGAAGGTGTTGGCAACGGACTAGTCTTCTACACCCCCAGCGCTTTCCTGGCCGGGCAGAATACGGGAAGCATCCAAGCCTCAAGCCTAGCATACTACTTGTTCATGATGAGCACTAATTACAACCCAAGCATCGGGGTCATGATAGACCTCTTGAATTTGAAAAACAGTGTTATCTCGAGGTTGAACGCTACTATCGATGAGCTAAAGCTAAGAGTCACGGAATTAAACACAACACTCACGAATCTTAGGGAGGAATTAAGCACTTGCCAATCCGTTAACGCTAACTTGTCGACCCGGATCTTACTGGTTGAGGAGGAGTTGAAAAGAGCGGAGGAGCTTAGAAACCAGGCATACATTTTCATAACCACAGGGTTGGTAGGGCTTATTATAATAGCGGTCGGTTTATCCCTTATCGTGGGGAGAGCCCTCTTCTCAAGGCAGAAAGCCTAGTACTGTAGAGAGGAATTTTTCACCAATAAATTCATAAACTCTCCATAAAATTACTATTGTTGAAGCGAGGACAAAAAATGCGTTAGCCAAAAAGCTATTGCTCTTGAAAATCCCGGCTGATAAGGATTTGTTGCTGATCGGGTATAATAGGAAAACCCCCTTGGGGGTTAAAGCATCAAGAAACAAGTGGGACAGGTATCCAAGCATGAAGGATTTCCATGCAACGCTTTGATCAGGTACAATCCCTAGGTTAATCCGGTTCAAAATTATCCAGGCTATAAGGGTTAGTAGAAGAGCTGAGAAAAGATTGTGTAAAAGTTTACGGTGACGATAATGTAAATCAAAATCCGGGAGATATGCTCCCATGATGCTCGGCGCCACGGAGTAGACACATAGTGCAGGCAATTGACAGTAGAGAAAACCTATTGCAGCCCCCATGAAAAGATGCGTCACACGCTTCAAACAAATCTACCTAAACACTCCTTTGAAGTAGAATCGATTTACCAGGGTAGCCTACTACTACATAGTCAACAAGGAATGATGGAAATATCCCCGTTTCAACTACCCCATGAATCCTCTTTATTCTTTCATGCATAATTGCAGGTTCTTGAATAGGGGTGGTAAATTTTAAGTCAATAATGAAGTTTCCATTATCAGTTACCACGGGCCCATCTTTGGATGAATCCATTCTTAAAACGGCTTCAACGTTCTCCAAGGATTTGATATCGTCGAGGACCACGGGCAAGGCCACAGGAACTATTTCGATGGGTACTGGTTTTAGGTAGAGATAGGGTTTCCCGGTGAACTTGGATTGATCGATAATATATATCCTTGTCTTAGCTCTTAATGCAATTGATTTCTCTCTTAGAAAGGCGCCGCCTCTCCCTTTAACCATGTCGAGTTTAACACTGACCTCGTCAGCCCCATCAATGTACACATCCACAACGTTGGCTGTGACAGGGTCAAGTATTTTACTAAACCCCAGGTTTTTCAAGTGGAGGGCCGTGTCGAAGGATGAGGGTACCAGGATCTTGTTTTCAAGGAAATCCTTGCAGGCGTCGATAAAGTGTTTAACGGTTGACCCGGTTCCTAAACCAACAATTCTAACGTCGTTGAAACTAAGTTGTACAAGTTCGCAGGCTTTAACCGCGGCATTGATTTTTGCCTGATAACTTAGATCATCCAAGACTCACACCTTACTCCTCGCCAACCGTTACAAATGCATTCCTACTCACAATGCTTATTCCTTTTTCATAATCCTCTTGGTTTCTAAAGTAAATGGTTAATTCCAGGTTTTGACTAGAATAGGATTTCATTGCTCTAAGCATTGCGCTTAGGGATTCCTCAATTGATAATCCCCCTGTGCCCGCTCCCATTAATGGGAAAGCAATAGTTCTTAAACCAAGTTGGATTGCCTTCTTCAGGGATGCATCCACAGCCTTTAACACATATTCTACACTAGACCTCCCTCTTGGTTGAACGACGGTGGGGGCGTGAATTACTTTTCTGCATTTCAGCTTGTAAGCATTTGTCACAACTGCCTCGCCAATCCCTATTGGTGCTTGTGCAACCGCTTCTTTCTCGATTTCATCCCCACCCCTCCTTTTGATGGCGAGCGCTACTCCACCCCGCATTAAACCAAGCGTATTCGCCGGGTTCACGATAGCGTCTCCTGCGAAATCAGTTATATCGCCAATGGTTAAACACAATATCAAACAATCCTTCCTATAACACTTCATGGGGAAAACCATCTTGATCTATGCAGGATAGATTTTAAAACGATTCCACTATTTACCCAGGTTCTCTAAATAATTCGCTAATTGTGTAATTGACCCTGTTTTAAAGTACACGTTCAAACCGACCAACCTGTACTCAACAGGGCTCTCTCCCAGCCTAACCCAATAAGCAACCCATTCTTGAAGAAGCATCTTTAAATCAACCCCGTCTAGCTCACGCTGTCCCGGCGGCAAGGAAACATCTATGATTGCATAATTGTTCCTTACCAACCACTCTTTCACATCTGGATGTAGGGATAAGGGCGGGAGCTTCAAATCATAGGTAGTGCCCTCTTTTAGAATCTTCGTGTAAACATATAGTTTTAATCCATTAAACCAGTTGCCTGCCACATCGATCAAATACCATCTCCCCATAATACGTGTAAGCACTGCCACATGCCCTACATCATCGCTAAGCCACTCAACAAGGTATGTGTTATTGTAACCGCTTCTAACGAGGATAGTGTATATAAGTAGTGATAGGTCTTCGCAGTCGCCGCCCAGATCCTGCAAGGTCTCGTTTGGGAGTTTCCAATACTCCTTAACCGACACCGGATCCGGCTGATAGTAAGTCGTAAGAGACACGTACACATGTATGCCTAGAGGTATCCCATATTTTTCAGCGTATTGTGAGAAGTTAAGATTAAGGGGTAGGCTGTTTACCGCTTTCTGGAGGAAGAGATTTCTCTCCTGCTGAGTCAAATCCTCCAAGTACTGGATGCCGTTAGGGATACCTATAACGTTAGCATACTCTGATAGCTTGGTTCTCAAATACGTGATTTTTTCTATGAGAACAGAGATCTCGCTAGAGTTCCCTTCAAGCCATGATTGATACATGGTGATGATCGCGATATAATACAATTCCATGCTGGTTAAATTACTCTTTAACCACTCATTCTCCATTTGAAGAAGGCTCAGATTGCTCATCAGTTCAGAATTCTTTACCTCTAATTCACGATATCCGTTAAGTAAATTCTCATATTTTTCTTCAAGATCCTCGTACGCGCGTTGGATTGAGTAGTAGCTTAACCCTAAGAAGAGTGAGCAAGCTAGAAGTACGGCCACTAGTATTTTCGAAACATTCACTTAAACCTCACCCTCTATCTTAATGCGGAGTATTCTGGAAATATATATGTCTTCAAACAGAGAATAAAACCGAGAAAGGGATGACCCTGATGAAAGCCTTCATATCCCTCGATGTTGAGGGCCTTCCAGGAGTATCGTCTCTTACTATGCTAAATCCATGGAGTTCCCAGTTCGAGAGAACCGTTAGAGTGGCTACTAAAATTGTTAACACTCTTATTGAAGAACTCTCTAATAATGGGTTTTCAGAAATAATTGTTGCTGACAGCCACGGATTAATGACCAACCTGGATTACTCTGAAATTAAAGGAAACGCTAAAATCATACAAGGATATCCTAGACCGTTGAGCATGGTTACAACTCTTGACTCAACCTTTAACGCATCAATCTTCATAGGCTACCACTCCGCCGCGGGAACGGTACACGGCATACTAGATCACACCATGAGCGGTAGAACGTTTTCCGAGATAAGAGTAAACGGGGTTCGGGCAAGCGAATTCCTTTTGAACGGGCTCTACTCATCTGAGAACAATGTCCCGGTAGCCCTTGTTGCAGGGGACGAGTATTTAGAAGCTGAAGTAAACTCATTCTCTCCGGGCACGGTTTTCGTGCCTTTGAAGAAAGGGGTTTCACGATACTCTGCAATAAACCCATCTATCGAAATCATTATTGATCAACTGAGGCACGGGGTTCGCGAGGCTGTTAAGAGGCTTAGCGAGGGGAAGATAGGGTTGATAAGCTTGGGAAAACCATACGTGGTTGAAACAGTTTTCCGCGACTCCTTAATAGCTGATGTTGTCGAATCATATGATAAGTTCCAGCGATTGAATGCTTACACTGTAAGGTTCGTTGCTGAAAACGCTCGGGAACTTATAGGATTGATTGAGCTATTAGCAATGGTTGGCTATGGGGTTGACGCTTTAAAAAACAGTATTAAATAGTGAAGTCGAAACCTAATTTTTCAGCATGTTCATGACCGTTTTTTCAACAACGTTTTTGAGTTCTAAATTGTTTAAGGATTCAAGAATGTTTTTAACCAGGTTTTCCATGTTCTCAACAATCTCACGGACATCGCTATATCCCAGCGCGATCAGCCTTCTCCCCTCTATGATTGTAGCTAAATAGTCTGATAACTTAACAATTATAGATTCTAAGCTTTTCCTTTCCTCGAATTCTCTATACAAATCGATATATTTCTCCATCCCTAGACTCTCTAGGCTTTTCTCCTCAACCATTTTAAAGTAAGAAGGCTCCTTCTCCTTAACATATCTAACGATGTCGCCTGTCACAGCTTCAGGAAGATCGTGAACTAGGCTCATCACGAGGGTTTTAGCAACATCTACTTTAAACCCGCTCTCCATTAAGTCTTCCGAAATCTTCAAAGACACCAATGTTACTAGGAAAATGTGATCCGAGATAGTCTCGGCTACTGCTGGTGGAACCCCTCTCAGCACCCAACCAGTTCTAGGTACGTGTCTAATATTTATTATACCAGATATTTTCAAAAAACCACCTTTCATAATCATTGTATGGTCCGGTTATTAACCAGCCTTGCTAATCCAATCCGCCATCAGCTCAATGCCTTTGACCAAGTCGTCCTCGCTCATTGTAACGAAGGTTATTCTTAAATGGTTTCGGCCGGAAGGACCGAATATCGAGCCGGGAAGGGTAATAACAGCTGCCTCCTCAGCTAGTTTCAAAGTGAAGTCGAAATCGTCCAGCCTAAGCTTTTCGAGATAGGCAGTCATATCGGGGAATAAGTACATGCTTGCCAAGGGCTTCTCCACCTTTGCCTCCGGCAGGTTCTTTATCAAGGCTTCGTAGGCGGTATCACGCCTCTTCTTGTATACTGGTAGAACATTTCTCAAGTATTCCTCTTTAAACCCTTTATCGAGATAGTAGTATGCAAGCCATTGGCTGGGAACAGGAGCCACTATTCCCAATGCTCCCTTAAGCTTTACAAGCTCTTTTATCGCCGTCTTCGACGTGTACACGTAGCCCAGTCTTCCGCCCGGTATCGCGATGTCCTTGCTGAACGATCCCACCACTATCAGGTTGTCTAGCGGCATGTATTTTTCAAGCCAAACATGCCGTCCCTCGTAAACAATATGCTTGTATGCTACGTCATATATAACCCAAATGTTTTTCTCGACAGCAATATCTGCTATGGTCTTGGCAACCTCCTCGCTTATTATACGGGAGGTTGGATTATCCGGGCTTGCAAAAAGGATGGTCTTTGTCTTACTCGATATTTTTTCCTTTATGCATTCAGGGTCGGGATTAAACCCTTTCTCATGGATCTGTGAGCAGGAGACCGGCTTTAACCCTGCGAATTTTGCGAGATCCCAGTACACACTGTAGCATGGTTCTAAAAGCAAAATTTCATCGCCAGGGTCAGTGGTGGTGTAAATTGATAACACTAGTCCGTCCGCACCACCGGAAGCAATCATTATTTCATCCGGCGAAACGTCAATACCACCATACTTTTTCAAGTCTTGAGAAATCGCCTGCCTCAACTCGGGAAGTCCTTGGGTTGGAATATACCTGAAATGTTTGAAGGGGTCTTCCCTTAATTTCTCGATAAAGTAATCCAGCGCTTTCTTATCCGGGGGAAGGCCTGGTTGCCCAGCCGTGTAGTTATATACTTTCAAACCCTTCCGGGCTAGTTCGTCAGCTTTCGCAATAAGAATTCTCTGAGGGTTTTGCTCGAGGTTTTTAACTCTTGAGGATACCTGCATTTTCAACCCCTTTAGCATTAATACATACATATAAGTATTTAACAATAATATTTAACAATAAAATATTAAATCATACATAGTTTATATTACGAAAACGGTTTCTATATGTGTGTAGTTGAATTCCCGCTTCTCTCGCCCAACTCTTTTCAACGGCTTCATAACATGTTTAAAAGCACTGTATGGAGGCTGATACCATCCCTCGCTTATGCCCCTCTCCAATATTTTGATTTTCCTGGCAATGTCTTTAGACTTAAACCCGCAATTCCTACACTTGAATCCCTTACTCCTTCCAGCACTGGTTAACCTCTTGCCACATACAGGGCATAATGGGTTCTCGTAAACAATCAATGGTTTCAACCAAATCACGTGGAGTTTTTCAAGGTTTAGAGTCATGCCGTGGGAAGTAGAAGGAGGTCTTACACATCCTTGAACCTCAACCACATCGCCAGGGATTAGAAGCTCGGCAATGTTTCTAAACCATTTAGTCGGTTCGTAAACGCCCACGTCAATGCAGCAGCTATCATCACAAACCTTGAAAAACACGTGCCCTCCAACATCCCTGAACGGTTTTGTAGCGACTGTGCCTCGAAGCCTTAAGCACATGTAAGGGTGGGCTTCGCATATGGTTTCAGCAAGCCTAATGTGAGGGTCGGTGTGCTGGTTGGTCCTGAATATTGCTGCGAAATCTGGTTCTTCGCAAAGCTTAAGCATCTTGTAAGCCTTTATAAGGATTAACGGGTTTTCTCCACGTATCCCGAGAAGAACAGGGTCAGGCCCTCTCGGAGTGATTAACACCCTGTCTTCAACCGGGTCGTAGTTGAGTATAGTCTCGTCTCCATATACCCGGTCCATTTCTTTAACACTATCCTTGTCAACACAGCGCTCCCTGCCCAGGTTCTCAACTCTTCTATAAGCGATCAGCTCAAACGTGTAGTCTTCTGTGGTCATGGTATTTCCAACCGCGCCTAAGGCACCCACTATCCCTCGAGTCCCATTGAAACATTTAAAGATGCGAGAAGTTCCTTCAAGGGTTTTCAATGCGAGGTCCGGAGGGATAATATCGTGTAGGGCTTTCCTAGCTAGTAATGCGATTTTATGAGGAACTTCTCCCTCTACGATCAATAAGCACGGTTGATGTTTAGGGTTTTCGAACTCTTCTACGTATTTCTTGAAAATGTCCTCCACTATCCCGTATATCTCGCCTAATTCCATGTTCGCGATGAACCTTAGAGCAACTGCACCGTTCCCCCTAGTCTTCCATGGAACTCCTGGGTTAAGCCTTACAAGATTAGGGTAGTCTATTAAGGTAATACCATGCTTCAATAATTCCTTAAGCATTAACAGGGCTAAATGTGTGGTGCATCCTCCTGCAGGGGAATCAACATCGTCTATCCCTATGTGGAAAATTCTCTCAGCTTTCGTCACGTCCCACCAACTGGGCCTTCATTCTTACGAAGCAGGCATTTGAATCCAGCCACTATTAAAGGTAGCAATACCGTGGCATCCCCGTAAACCGTCACCGTCCTTCCGCTTGGCTTAATCTTCCCCCAGCTTACAGCTTCCCTTGGATGCGCACCGCTTAGGCTACCATCGTATTCAACCGCGGTTGTTAAGTAGACAGCGTAGTCCAAGCCCTCCTTGAACTGTGCCCACCATATAGTGTGATGCTTACTTATCCCTCCTCCGATGACTAAAGCACCAAGTTTTTCACTCGAGAACACTATTTCGACAAGCTTTTTCTCATCCTCAGCAAGATCTACTTCCAAACCTATTGTCGACAAATTGAATATAATCTGAGACCCAAAAGCACCGTCATATAGCCCGGGTACGAAAACCGGGATTTTCCTCTCGAAAGCTGCTTTCAAAATGCTGTTATCATCGCTTATCCTTCTCCCAGCCTCCCATAAGAGCTCATAACCGCTCCAACGCTTCCTCTGAGCAACTAATTCCTCAAACATTTTTCGCGAAAACTTCTCAACAGCTAAACCATAGTTTTCCATTGGTATGAGAACGTTTCCCAGTCTGTGAACGTCTATTGCTTTGAGGAGCGCGTCATCAAAACCCCAATCCCCCTTGTAGTAGGCAGCCCCCACGCCTCTGGCAATATCATGGTCTACTGCTCCACAAGTAGTTATTACGGCATTGAAAAACCCTTCTCTCAAAAGCTGAGATATAACACCTCTCAAACCCGTGGCGACGAGGTTGCCTGTGAATGAAAGTATTTTGAAAACATTCTTATCCAACACCATCTCGCTGATAATCCTGGAGGCACGTGCAACATGCCCTGCCATGAACCCGTGGGCTTTCTCAAAACTCTCGATTAGCTCGCAGACAGATTCCCTGCCGGTCACCGTATAGTCTTGGACTTTCTCCTTGAGAATCGATCTCCTAGCTTCTTCCATATAGTCTTTCTCAGCCAAAACATTCTCACCATATCCATTATAAAGCATTATCGTGTATATTTGTTATAAGGAAGATGGTGTAATGCCTTCGGAGGATTTAATACTATCTCTGCTAAAACATAGAAGGCTTTTCCTTGACGAATTAGCTAGGCTTTCAGGACTTAGTAGGCATGTTCTTCTGGAAAAACTACATGAGCTGGATGACTCGATTGAAATCCATGGTGAGGAAGTTGTTGTGAAAGAGGTTTTCAAATTACTGGAACATGGGCTTGAAAAAGGTTTAGAGATTGGAAAGCTTAGTAGTCTGGTCGACTGGAAAGATTTCGAGAAGCTTTCTTCAGAGATCTTCTCACTTCATGGGTATGAAACCATCAATAACGTTTCAATATATTCTCCCCAAAGGCTCCAAATAGATGTTGTAGCGATCGACGCGTCAACTGGTTTAAGCTTCGTAGTAGACTGTAAGCACTGGTCTGCATCATCGAGGAGCAGGCTTGTGCAGGCAGCCTCTTCGCATTATGAGAGAACCATGAGGCTGTCTAAGATGGTTCCACAAGCAATTCCTAAATATCCCTTGCTGGGGAAAACCCGGTTTTTAATACCACTACTTGTTACACTGCTAACCCCATCGCTCAGGTCTCATAGAAACGTTTTAATAATCAGCATCAGGGAATTAAACAATGTGTTGCAAGAGGCACACTATGTTCTCGAAGAATTCAACATAAAACCTATTCCAGTGGTGAAATAATTTTCGTGTAAATCAATAATTATATATGACGTAGTGATTATTTTAAATAGGAGTGGTTCAGGGTGGTTGAATGATTAAAATAGTGATTCCAGAAGCTAAAATATTGAAGGAACTGTTTGAAGCGGTTGGAAAACTCGTTGATGAGGTTTCCTTAAGCATTACAAGCGAGGGAGTATTTCTCAGAGCTATGGATATTTCACAGATTGCTTTAATAGAGGTTAACCTTCCTAGAGACATGTTTCTCGAATACACGGTAGAGAGGGGAGGATCCCTAGGCTTTTCAACCTCCAATATCCAGAAGGTTTTGAAGCATGTGAAGAAAGGAGAAAACCTAGTGGTGTGGTCAGATGGAAACTATGTTAATTTCAAGATCGAAGGACTTGTCAGAAGGGAGTACAGGTTTAGGAACCTCGAGGTACCCGTTATAGATATTCCCTCTACCGGGCTTCAGACTAATGTAAGGGCGCAGTTAATAGCCAGCGTTGTTAACCACGCAATTCAGGATACGGAGGTTGTTGGAACCATTATTGAAATTGAGGCTCCTTCAACGGAGGAACTGGTGTTCAGGGGTCGTGGAACAGGTGTTAACGAGACAAGGCTTAAAACAGGATCTGTTGGACTGGTCTCGCTTGAGGTAGACGAGCCCTCAAAATCACAGTACGATATATCGTATTTGAGAAGCGTGATGAAACTGTGCAAGGTCTCCGATGTGGTCTTTCTCGGATTCTCAAGTGATTCACCATTGCTGCTAGACTTTCAAATCGGAGGAACAGGCAAAGTAAGATATATCATGGCCCCGGTCTCCATGTAGCCTTTCCCAGAAAAAGAAATACCTCTCTAATCTTTACATCACAGTTGTTTCAACAACTTAACCGAATTTCACGGTGAAATTTAATAAGAATTCTCTGAATGTAAATGTTGACTGAGAAATAACGGTGACTGCTAGTGGGCGTTTCATTACTAAGCATTGTTAAACCGAAAACCCCTGGACAGGTTGAGATCGTTGATGCCTTAAAGAATGCCAAGTACAGCATAGTAGGGATTTTCGGCCCAACTGGGTCAGGGAAAAGCTTGTTCAGCATCCTGTACGGAGTAGACAGCGTTCTAAACGAGAAGTATAGGAGATTCATTATAGCGCGTCCCCTGGTTGACGTTACATCGGGGAGCGAGCTCACACCCGCAGACCTCGGCGAGCTTTACTACGAGCTCGCATCCTCATACTTGAGGGATATTTTATACGGGTATATTGAATGGGCCAAGATAGAGGAGATGATCAAAAACTATAAAATAGTAATAGCAGACTCCCATTATCTGAGAGGGAGAACCTTTGACGATTCACTGATATTTCTAGACGATGTTCAAAGTATTCCGGTGGAGAGCGCTATAGAGGTTGTTACAAGAATAGGAAATAATAGCAGGCTTGTAATAGCCGGGGACCCTATCTTCCAGAGGGCTCACACGGTTAAAGACTCCACAATCATGTTAAGGGAGCTCCTGCTTAACGAGGAGTCAGCCAGAGTGGTTGATCTCGGGTTGAAAGATATTGTTAGGCCTGGGGCAAAGATGGGGATAAAGTTATTGTTCGAGTCGAAGATGCGCTCTAGAAAGCTAACTGAGACAGAGAAGCAGATAGTTGAAACAGCTAGATTACACGCTCCTGACGCTGACTTAGTAACTGCGGTAGAGTTTGTTGAACTCAAAAAGAAACTAGGCGTGACAACTGAGAGCGTTCCCGACGCGTTAATAGTTGTTAAAGAAGGGCATCTTGGAAGAATCATTGGGAAGAAAGGCGAAAGAATAGAAGCGGTAGAGAAAGACTTAGGCTTGAAAATAAGGGCTTGCCAGCTCTCACTGGATTTCACGCCGTTCATAAGGGCTCTTCACCCTGTTGCATGGATTACAAAGCATGTGAAGGAAGTGGATTTCGCAGGGCCGGTTCTGGCCGTGAAGATAAGTGAAGAAGGCTATGGGGCTTTCGTAGGACAGAAAGGTGTTTATATCAGGCTTATAGACGGCGTGTTCAGCAAGCTCCTAGGAGTTTCCGTGAGGGTTTACGAGGTTAAGAGTGATCGCTCGGAAGTAAAGAAGTGAAGCGTTCGAAACCTTTCAGGGTTACTCGACATACAAATCCACTACAACTTGAACCAGTCGAGGGCCAACGTTTCTCACTATTCTCGAGTTTTCAATAACGTACTTCCCCACGCCCACGCTTGAAGCTGTTTTTACAACAGCCTCTTCAGCTTCTCTAAGGGGATTCTTCTCCTTAAGGGATTTCACGTGAAGGTAAACATGTATCCATCCAGCACGTTGTTTAAGCGCTTTAACAGCTGTTTCAAAATATTCGAAGGCTAGCTCCGGATAAGGCATCAAAACCCTGTCCGCGGTATTCAGCAGGTGTTTCTCGATAATTTCCTTAGCGTCACCTAGGTAGGGGATAACAATGTTTTCAACTTTGTTGAGCCTTATGTTTTCAACCATGTATTCAAACGCGTATGGATTTATGTCAATACTGTGGACTTTATCAGGCTTCGAATATTTCGCAATAATTATGCTGAACAATCCAATGCCTGCGAACATGTTTACAACAGTCTCGCCCTGCCTAACCAGTTTAGCAATTCTTTTATGCTCGTAGTTTAAAGCCGGGGAAACATAGGCCTTGTTTATGTCAACCTTAAAGACACATCCGTGTTCCCTGTATATGGTCTCGCTTCGAACCTCGCCTGCGAGATGAACATGACGCCTAAGCCTGTACGGTCCTTCGACGCCCGGCAATCCAGCCCACACGCTTTTAACCATGGGGAATTTTGAAAGAATCGATTCAGCCAGAGGCTTCAACTCCTCCGGCGTCATTTTCAGAGGGCACCGTATAATGGCTAAATCACCTACGAATTCAATCCGCTTCCACACCTCCATGGCTTTTTCAGGGCCGTAAATCTTTAATGCCAATTCCCGTAGAATTTTACCCCTTCCCATTTTAAACCACTTTCTTCCCGTGCTCGCAGAAACTGGTTATTGGGCACGCACTACATAATGGCTTGATCGCTCTGCAGGTCCTCCTTCCATGAGTTATCAATAAGAGATGGAGTTTCATATAATTAGCCTGGCTCGTGCTAGCGGACCAGAAACCAGATATTTCATAATAGTTATCCCTTCTAACATATCCCAACCTTTTCGTAATTCTCCTGATATGGGTATCAACAGGGAATACCGGTTTACCGAAAAATGCTAGGAGAACGACGTCAGCGGTTTTAGGGCCTACTCCCGGCAGGCTTGTCAATATTTTTCTAGAAGTTTCAACATCACTCTTATTGATTTCCTCAATCAACTTTTTCTCAAAGCCGTTTTCAGAGAAGATCTTTGCCAGTTCAAGGATAACTCTACTTCTCTCACGGTACATTCCAGCTGGCTTGATCAAATCCGTGAGTTCATTGTTTCCTATGTTTAAAATTTTTTCGGGATCGATCACTCCCAGGTTTTTCCTTAAGTTTTCAAGTGCTCTTACAGCGTTTTTATCCAAAGTATTCTGGCTTAAGACAACTGCGATAATGAACTCAAATAATGAGGTTTTGCTTACGTGTGAAACGGTGAATTCTTTTTCATCAAGCTTGTAAAATTTTTCCAGTTTTTCAAGTATGATATCTCCAATATTCAACCCTGATCCTCTTACGGATATATGCGTTCCCTATATCTCGGGAAGGGCATGGTTTCTCTTATGTGTTCTAAACCAGTTATCCACATCACTATTCTTTCGATTCCAAGGCCGAATCCGCTGTGGGGGACACTCCCATATTTTCTCAGGTCTAGATACCATTTGTAGTCGTCAGGATTATATCCTTGCTCGATTAACCTTTCCAGCAGTAACTTATAATCATCTTCACGCTGGCCCCCGCCTATTATTTCCCCATAACCTTCGGGAGCGAGCAAGTCGAACCCGAGAACTACTTCGGGGTTGCTTGGGTCCAGCTTCATGTAGAAGCTTTTGATATGTCTCGGGAAGTGGGTTAGGAAGAACGGTGATTCAAACTCCATTGTTAATACTCTTTCCTCATCCGCTCCGAGGTCGTCGCCCCATTTAACATTGACCCCTTTCTTCTGAAGTATTTCTATTGCTTCATCATACCTGATCCTAGGGTATGGGGTTTCCAACGCTTTCTTAAGCTTTTTAACATCCCGCCCAAATTCCTCCAACTCTCTCCTCCTATCCTCAAGGACTTTTGAAACAATGTAAGCAACAAGCTCCTCTGCCACCTTCATCATGTCATTCATATCATACCATGCCGCCTCGGGCTCGAGATGCCAGTATTCGGCTAAATGCCTTCTTGTCCTGGATTTCTCGGCGCGGAAACTAGGTGTTAAGCTGTAGACTTTCTCAAGAGTGTAAATCAAAACCTCCAGGTATAGCTGGGCGCTCTGGCTTAGGAAGGCGGTTTGATCGAAGTACTGGACTGGGAAGAGTGTTGCTCCACCTTCGCAGGCAGAAGCGGTTAGGATTGGAGGCGTAACCTCCCACCAGCCGTTTCTGCTGAAGTACTCCCTACCAGCGTTTATCACGGTGTGCTTAATCTTGAATAGTGCAGCGTAGCGGGGACTCCTAATCCATAAGTGCCTAACATTCAACAAGTACTCGTCTCCTTCACCGCCTTTGATCGGGAAATCCCGGCTGTCTCCTATTATTTTGAAAAAGCTTGCGTGAAGCTCGAAACCTCCCGGAGCCTTAGATTCTTCTCGAACCTCTCCACAAGCCATGACGCTTGCTTCTAAACCAATGTTTTTTAATGAATCGACTAATTCATCCCCGAGTCTTGACGAGTCAACAACCACTTGCATGACGCCGGAGGAGTCTCTGACCCTTACGAAAGCCTTGCCCCCAACAACGCTTCTCCTGTAAACCCAGCCTCTAATGCACACTTCTCTACCAACATACTCCCTGTTCATAACAGATGCTATGGGTTTGAAATCCATGTACTCGCACCATTTTCGTTTTAAACTATGTAGAATTGATTATTTAACGCCTGTTTATAAGAAATTTCTTCCAGGCTTAAGGAAGGGGTCTCGCCATGATATACGCGTCTTCACCGTCTAGGTAGTACTGTTTCTCCACCCTTATCTTTACGTAACCGAGTTTCTCATACAGATTGATAGCGGGGGTATTGCTCACCCTGACCTCCAAGTATGTTTCAGAACACCCGTAGCTTTCATAGAGGTTTTTCAACGCGTGAGCCATAAGCCCTAGCCCTAGACTCCTCCCCCTATGCTCTTTAAGAACGGCTATGCTCACGATGTGCCCGCTCTTAACAAGCAGGGTTTTAAAGAAACCAGGCTTGTATTCAACCCTGCACATGACGTAGCCAACTACTTCGCCGTTAGGTGCCTCAGCTACGAAGAAGGATTTTCCATAAGAATTATACAAATCCTCGAAGAAAGCCCTTGGATAGTTCTCCGGGAGAGCCTCCCGATTAATACGTATAATGGATTCTATGTCTTCCTTCCTGGCCAGCCTTATCGTGTACCCTGGCGCTTCCTTACTCAAGGTTGCCAGCGCGTTTTCAAATATCGTGGTTACCGATGGTACTGCGGGTTTTTCCTTCTTGAAAAGCATGAAATCACCATTCCTCAAAGCATTATAATAAATAGTTGTGAGGAATTAATATATTCTGGTGAAGGTGAGCTGGATGCTTATTGAAGAAATAAGGAAGCATGAGCATATGCCGCTAACGGGTAAACGCATCGCTTTAGGCGTTTCCGGTTCAGTAGCTGCATACAGGTCCGTGGACTTGGCTAGGAAGCTGATTAGAATGGGCGCGGAGGTTAGGCCCATACTCACACGGTTTGCAACTAAGCTGATCGGACCTGATCTACTGTGGTGGGCAACGGGGAATAAGCCGCTTGTGGAGATGACCGGGGAGACGGAGCACATAGATGTTGCGAAATGGGCTGACGCGCTTGTAATCGCTCCAGCCACTCTTAACACCATGAGCAAGATAGCTTACGGAATTCTCGATGAATTACTACCGTTAACAGCTGCCACCATGATGGGTGACGGTAAGAAAATCATTATTGCACCCGCAATGAACATGAGGCTGTACACCTCGCCACAGTATGAGAAGGCTAGGAGGCTTCTTGAAGACTATAACGTGGTGATTATTCCCCCTTTTATTGAGGAGAACAAGGTCAAGTTTCCACCGCTCGACGACCTAGCCCACTGTGTTGACGCGGTTGTCAACAGGGGGCAGGATTTAAAGGGTAAAAGGATTGTTGTAACCGCAGGAGCAACAAGAGAGTATTTAGACCCTGTCAGAGTATTGACCAATCCAAGTAGCGGTTTAATGGGGATTTTAATCGCTCGCGAAGCAGCATGCAGGGGCGCTATAGTCGACCTTGTCTCAGGCATCTCAAGGTTTGACCCTCCTTACATGGTGAACAACATAAGCGTGGAGACAACGAGCGACATGGCGCTGGCAATAGAGAGATTGACTAGCGAGAGAGAATATGATGCAGGGATTTTCGCGGCAGCACCCGCTGATTACAAGCCCAAAGTTTACCATGAGGAAAAACTGTCTACGAGAGATATGAGAAGCTTGGTGATAGAGCTCGAGGCAACTAAAAAAGTTTTAAAATCCATCGTTAAAAGGCCAAGGCTTCTCATCGGTTTTGCTGCTGAGAGCTCGAAGGTTTCCGAGGAGCTGGTTGAAAAAAGCAGAGTTAAACTTCTCGACTATAACCTCGACCTTGTAGTAGCCAATAACATCTTGTCAGAAAAGGCAGGGTTTTCGAAGCCGCTTCTGGAAGTATGTTATGTCTGGAAAGAAGGATTCCAGTGTCCGGGCGAATCCTTCAAGGAGGTAGTGGCCAGGGCGATAGTTGACTACGTGGCTGGCAGATTTAAGTTATAGGATTCCATGACATTTGAAGCGAGAATTACATCTCTAAGAGCGTTCACGAAGAAAAGGGTTTGATATGCATTGAAATAGATTTAAGCACACACAGCCTATATGGTGGAGTGAGGATTTAACACTGTGTTTTCAAATATCTCTGGCACTGAACCAAAAACTTCGAAAACCTTGTCATGATAGTCTTTTTCAACAATTTCGAGAAAAATTTGTAACGTCCTCGCCACGTCCTCGGTGATCAAATTGCCAAGAGGTTGAGGCTCGTAATAATCCACACCTTTCAACAGGCTTGTCGAGAAATACCACAGTGTTTTCCTAATTTTCCTGCCCGTAATGGGCGATGCGCTGAACCCTTTGCAGGTAAAGCCTGAGTGGATGACAAACACTTTATCAACATCCAGTTCTCCCAGCTGATTCACGCCCCGCGCTTCTAGGTCCAGGTATTCGTACCCATGCTTGGTAACACCGTCAGGAGTGATTTTCACACCATACAGGTTTTTGATTGCTGGATCGTAGACTAGCACTGATGTACCGTTAACTATTTTTAAAGGACTGGTAACTTTTATAACCGTGTTCTCTGTAGTGTAAACCTTGAATCCTCGAGAAAACGCCACTGCTGAGATAGAGCTTTTGCCCGAGTGAGGATACCCTAGAAAGAGCAAGGCTTTTCCACCGCGTTCTATCGTGATTGAATCGGTTAGCATTACATAGCCTTTCTTTCCCAACACGTACGCTATTACTTGAAGGAGGAAGAAGAATGGGGATTCATTGGAATATGCTGAAGGGTATTTTCCTTCAACAATGAAGAGTGATGGAAGCCCGTGAGGAAGCAGGTTATGCGTCAACACTTTAAACTTCACGTCTTTGTTGAACCAATAGATTACGGCGTCAGGTCTGCACTCACTAGTGTTTTTTAAACGGGGCAGGTATCTCTTGGCGAAAGCGCTGGAAAGAGATGCCCATAACTCCTGGGCCCTTTCTGTTTGAATCTGAATGCTTGAATCAGCTACGTTAATACATAAGGTCTCCAAGGTTTCACAGCCTCATGCATGTAGTTTAAGATCTTTGGAGGCCAGTTCGAGAAGTCTATGGGTTATGAATCTTAATGCTTCTTGAAGTACTTCGTTATTGTTGTACGACGATACAATGTTTTTCAAAAACCCCTGGTCCTCCCTCTTAAGCTCAGATACTTTTTCAACAAGCAACGGCATTGCTCTCACTACGTTATCTACGATGGTGATGTCGGCGGCTCGAGCAGTTCTAGACAACGGGTTTAGATCAATAGTTATAACATACTTGCCGAGACGTTTAAGCGCTTCTGTGCGGTCTCCGTCTTCAAGAGGTACCAGGACAACATCTGCAATCAATATGCCGCGGGGACTCACGCGTCTTCTCTCGCTAAATAGTTCGGGAATCGTTGCGGAAGCGTCTTCGCCAACCCCTAAAACCTCGCGTGCTCCATGGGAGAGCAGGAACTGCTTTATAGCCTCCTCCCGCTCCCTGGTTCTGTAGAACAAGTTAACCTCGATAAGCGCTCCTGATGCTTCAGCAAGTTTAACAACGTGCTCAGGGACAAGGGCTGCAACATTCCCATTCACAGATATAACTGCGTGGTTAGCGAGTAATAGTGCGGCAGCAGCCGCTTCAATAGCCTTTAAAGCGAATCCCTGGGTTTTCTCTCCTATAAGGTAATCGAAGCATTCCCCTCTCCCATGGGCAATTAAGCCCTCGGGTGCGACAATCCCTTTCTTAAATCCTTCTACCAGCTTCTCCCTTATCAAAAGGCTCTCGCGCCTAGGGTGGTTTGCCGGAATATTCAATTTCAACACCAGTCCTAGAGATTTCACTCTCCATGAAAAATAATTGCCTACGGGATAAAATATCGGTAATCTCTGTGACGTGATCCTTCTCAACCCAAATGATGAGCGCCGACTTCTTCAAGTAGAGGCCTACAACTCCCGGTGAGCGAAGTATTTCAGCAGGTATTGAAGAATAGTCGAAAATACCCTGAGTGTAGTCCTTCGCAGCGTTGAAGTAATCCATTAAATCCTCGCTGCTTGCAACTTTTTTGAGAAGTGATAATCCTTTCTCGTAATGGCTTAACGGTATCCTTTCAAGCATTTTACCAGTTGGCTCGGAGTAGGGAAGGCTGGACACGATTAGTTTAACACGGTATTTAACAGGGATTTTGAAAGCTTCACCGATGCCGGGCGGCCCGGGACGGGTTCTAATGACGAAGCCACCATAGTATTGAGAGATAACATCCCCCAGCCCCGTCCCTCTCACAACTTCGAGCTCGTGAGCCTTCTGAAAAGCATTGAGTAACGAGCTCCCTGCATAGATGGAGCTAACCAGTGTGTGCGCGATTAAGAGAGTGGATGAGAGTGCGAAACCCTTCCCTAAGTTGAAGGGAGATTCCACTGTGACGCCTACTTTTGTCTTGTAAAACTCGCAAACATCCTTAGCCTGCTCGTGAAAAACTTCTTGATTATTCAACCGAATCGTGCACTCATCCTCAAAAGGGAGCGCAACGCTCGATACTGAAAGGTTTATCCCGGCCCCAATACTTCCCGAGAACAAAGGATTACTGCTCAGTACAGGAATCCACAATCCAGAGACGTGGTGAGGTATTGTCAGCTTTATCAAAAAGATCACTCTTTCAGATACTTGACCACCATTGGAAGGAGCATCCAGCCATGCTCTATTAATCCTAGACTTCCTTTAGCAAACTCCTTCTCGCTGAAAGCCTTCAACCCGTCTGCTTTAATCCCTGGAGCGTAGAAAGCCACTGGCACGGGATCATCCGTGTGCGACTTCACTGAGGGCGGAGTTGCGTGATCAGCGGTAACCAGCAGGGCTATGTCACTTTTCAATCTCGCTAAGAGTGGTTGAACGTAGTGCCTATCTATCTCCTCAATCCTCTTTCGTTTCAGCGCGGCATCGCCGTCGTGACCCGGCTCGTCCGGGCCTTTCAAATGCACGTAGACTATGTCGGATTTTTCAAGAGCCTCAAACGTCTTCTCAAGCCTAATCTTGTAATCAATCTCTGGCCTACCGGTTGGGGGATCCATAACGATTGTTTCCGCACCAAATGCACGACCAATACCTATTTCGACAGGCATTTCTGCGAGCACCGTGAACCTCCTCCCGTATTTTTCACCTAAAGGTGTTGCTCTCGGGAACGAGCCCCCTGCATCCCTCAACAGTAACGCGTTAGCTGGAGGAAGCCCTCGTTTAACCCTCTCCTTGTTCACAGGATGAGTGTCAAGGATTTCTATGGATTTCTTCATGAACAAGTTAGCGAGTTCAGCGGTAGCCCTTGCTTCCTCCGAATTCTCCAATGGCTCTATCTCCTTAAGGAATGGATTGAAAGACTGGTTCGCGATGCTGACCAACCCCACTCTCTTGTAGGCTGGATCATTGTTATCCACCATAGGCGATAGCCTGCGGGTCCTACTGCCAATCACAACCACTGCCCTGTGACCAATCGTTGCAATCACTCTAACATATCCATCATACTTTTCCAGCTCCATCTTATCAAGAGCCTCGGCAAGCTTACGGGCCTCTTCAGTTTTCAAGCTCCTACCAACTCTTCTATCAATAATTCTTAGCGAAGAAGAATCTACCGTTGCAAAATTAGCCCTGAAGGCTACCTCATACCCTTCCTTAATCGGTATTCCCGCTCCTAATGCTTCCAGAGGGCCTCTACCAGTGTATACTTCGTGAGGATCGTACCCTAATAGCGAGATAACGGCTTCGTCACTCTCCGGTGCAACCCCTTTCCCCACCGTATACATCAACCCGCACTTAGAATTGGAGGCTATGAAGTCTAAACCGGGTTTTTCAGCAGATTCAAGCGTCGTAACAGGATCTGACAGCCTGTCGCCCATGCCATCGAGTACAAGGTATATTAATTTTAAGTTGAAACCCATGTTGCCACCCAAATAGATAATCATTTGGCAAGGTAAAAATACTATTCAAGCACGGATTTGTTAGAATAATAGAAAACCACCTGAGTCACCGAATTCTCCGCGACTTAGATGCCTGGAGCACTTTCTTATCTTAGAGCTGTGCATGGTTACCTGGCTTATTGGGAGAAGGCCGGGTTTCCTTAGTCAAATCACGATTTTAATCCTAGCAGAGGCTTCATCCTCACCTTTCCCAACGCGTTTTTCGAAGCGTCCTCCTTTATGCCTTTTTAACATGCTGGATGGGAAAGGTTAAGAGGTATTTCTAGAAGCTAGAAGGAAATTATTAAATTGATTGTTGAATTAGTTTTAAACATTGGTGTGTATATGCCGGAGTACGCGATCCTTACAAGAAATCTGACAAAAATCTACAGGGGCGGAAACATCGGTGTTAACTCTCTGACTTTTACTGTTGAAGAAGGAGAGATATATGGGCTAATAGGGCCGAATGGAAGCGGTAAGACAACTACTTTGAGAATAATTGCGACGCTTTTAAAGCCTACCAGGGGAGAGGTATACGTGTACGGGATTGACGTGGTTAAAAACCCTTTAGAAGCCCGGAGGCTCATGAACTATCTCCCCGAGGAAGCTGGGGCTTACAGGGATCTGTCAGGCTTGGATTTCATCAGGTTCATGCTCTCGGTGAGGTTTTCTGGCAGAAGATTGGAGGAGGCTGTGAGCGAAGCGATTGAAATAGCTGATTTAGGTAACGACTTGAAGAGACCGATTAGGGGTTATAGCAAAGGTATGAAGAGAATTTTAGCATTGAGCACGGTTTTAGCATCGCATCCGAAGTTGTTGATTCTTGATGAGCCTACCAGCGGGCTGGACGTGGAGAGAAGCATTTATGTAAGAAAAATGATCAAGAGGTATAACAAGGAATTCGGAATCACAGTATTATTGAGTAGCCACAACATGCTTGAAGTAGAATATTTGTGTAGAAAGGTTGGAATACTTTACAGAGGCACTCTCTTAAGGGAGGGTCCGGTTGAGGAGTTGAAAGCGAGGACAAACTCCGTGAATCTCGAAGAAGTATTTCTGAAGATAAAGGGTGAAGCAGCATGAGCTTGACGCCTTTGATAATAAGGGAGGTTAAAGCGTTCGTTAAAAACCCAGCGTTCATAATGAGTATTGTGTTATTATTCGTATTCTATGGCGCCCTGGGTAGATTGATTTCAACAGGGGTTCAAACAGTCGTTGAGGAAACACTTAACGTGCAAGTGGGTGTTGTTGTTGAGGATAACTCAGAGTTCGTGAATAAGGTGCTTTCTATAGCGAATGAAACAAGTGGCGGTCGATTAAAGCTGGTTGGAAGTGTAGACTCAGGGCTAAGCATGTACGAGATCGTGGTGGTCATACCACCAGATTTCACATCTAGAGCGATGAATTTGAATGAAACACTAGTTTTAGAATCATACACAAAAATCAACACTGTTTCACCAGTGGTGAGCAGTGCTAAAACAGGGATTGCCATGACGATTAGCGAGCTCATTAGGAAATCCGTGGCATTCACAATAGCGGTTGAAAACAATATAGACCCTTCATTAATAGAAAAACCCATAGTGGTTAACTCAACGGTTGAACTATATGGGAAAACCATGAGAATGGAGGAATACACGGCATTCTCATCCATCCTAGGCATCATACCAGTGATAGTGGCAATAATCATTGGCGTCAACGCAATGTATGCTTCACAGTTTACCGCTACTGAAAAAGTTGAGAAGGCTTTTGAAATGCTCCTAGCGCAACCTATTCCTCGCAGAAACGTTGTTTTCGCAAAGATTATTGGCTCCATAGTGGCTTCACTACTTATGGGGATCGCTTATTTTGCAGGAATACTGTTTATGCTCTCAAGCGCTGCCACGCCTTCGGCGCCGGCTCCTTCGGAAACATCTATAAACCTAGCTGATTTCCTGTATCAAACGTTCGGGTTCGAATCCATATCGATATCCATCGTGTCAATAGTTCTAGGGTTGGTATATTCAGGAGCAATAGGTGTAACCCTTGGCTCCATAGTCTCAGATGAGAGGATAGCAGGTGCGCTTACCACTCCAATATTGTTTGTCTTCATAGGTGTTGGATACGCACTGCTCTTTATCGGTTTACCAATAAACGTTGTCACTGGCGTGATCGCAGGAGTTACTATTGCCCCCTTGCCCATTGTTGCAGTGGTTTCAACCATGATGGGGGATACTACGACTCTGGCTGTTTCACTCTTAGTCGCAGTGGTTTCAACACTGAGCGTAATGTCGATAGCCGTGTATGTGTTTAACAGGGACATAGTGGTTCTAGGTTTAAGAATAGGAAGGTTGAAAATAAGGGAAAGAACGTGAAAGTCTCATGGATAGAGTTTTAAAACAGCTGTGAAGTCTTGCTGACGTGAAACAATCAATCTTTTTTCTCTATAAAATAGTGTCTTTCCTCGGGAAACCTCCCGGTTTTCACTTCCTCAACATAGGACCTTACCGCGTTAGTGATAATTTCCTTTAGATTTGCGTACTGCTTGGAAAACGGCGGCGGGTTCTCGCTCAGCCCGAGGAGGTCGTGGAAGACCAATACTTGCCCATCACACCATGGCCCGCTTCCTATGCAAATAGTGGGGATGCTGACCTGCTCGGTTACTTCTTTAGCCACGTCAGCCGAGGTGTACTCAATAACTATTGAGAAGGCTCCTGCTCTTTCAAGGGCTTTAGCGTCTTCCAGGATTTTCTCCCTCTCCTTCTCGCTAACCCCTCTTTTCTTATAACCTCCTATGAGCAAGGCTCTCTGAGGGTTTAACCCGATGTGGCCCATGACAGGTATTCCAGCCTTTACAAGCGCTTTAACCGTTTCCTCGTATTCTAAACCGCCCTCTAGTTTCACTGCGTCGGCGCCTGTTTTCATCATTAAACCCGCGTTTCGAACAGCTTCTTCAATACTGGCCTCGTAGCTTAGGAAGGGCATATCCCCAACTACTAGTGCACGGGGCTGGGCCCTTGTCACGCTTGATAGATGGAGAAGCATCATGGCCATGTCTACGGGTAATGTAGAGGTGAATCCGTGAGCAACCATTCCAACGCTGTCCCCTACCAGTATTATGTCCACACCCGCTGAGTCAACAAGCTTCGCCGAGACATAGTCATACGCTGTTATCATGGCGATTTTTTCACGGCCTTTCATTTTCACAATTGTTTTAACATTAACTTTTAACTTCATCTCCAGCCCCTTCTAATAAATGAATCAAGCGAGTAATAAAATAGTTCAATCCCGGATAATCCAGCTCTTTTGCAATGAAACCATTGATGTAATCTATCTCGGTCTTACCCCCTCTCAACACATCCTGGAGCATGCTTGACAGATTCTCTCTCGTCAGCTCAACATTCCTAAACACGTAGCCTTTCAGATAGGATTTATCAAACCTGAATCCATGCTTGTGCGCTACTTGTATAAACTCCTCTAGGATTCTGTCGACCAATTCTTCTGCATTCTTGCTTAAAACAATCTTATTCCTCTGCCTAGTTAGCGCTGTCAACGGGTTGACGACACAGTTTAAGGCAAGCTTCAGCCACCGGTAATATTCAATATTGGATGTGATCCTGAAATCCATCCCTCCCCTAATGAGAACTGTGGAGACCGGGGATAATTCATGGCTTGGTTTGCCGGGACAGCCCGCGACAACCGTTTTACCACCATTGTATCGTATTGTGTAGGGGTTCAATCTTTCTGCTCCAATATAGGCTACGCCTACTGCGACCTTAGCCTCCTGTAATCTCTCAGCAACTAGCTCATAACTCCCGAAACCGTTTTGAAGCATAACTATAACGGAGTCCCTATGGGAAAGCCTTTTCATCAATTCTATGGTTGATTCTACATCATATGCTTTCACAGTGTTGAATATGAAATCACACTTGTCCCACGGGACATTAGATAGCCTGGGCTCTACTGGGACAGCATATACCTCACCTGATGAAGGCATGATTATGTTGATAGCCCGTGTTTCCAGTATTTTACGGTAGCTCTCCTCGGATCTGTAGTAAATTGGAATCCTGGATAGACCTCCCTTATACAGGTAGTAAGCTATAATGCTTCCGATGCTGCCCCCGCCTATTATGCAAGCGCTGATGCTCATTTCCCTCACTAGAGCAGTATTTCAAGAATGGATTCTAGTTCGTAAAAATCTTTAGTGAAAACATAAGTAACAGGTTCAAGCCCTGTACCTCCTTTATCAACAATTACGTCTGGCTTTCTCCCTGCAACATCCTCCATGGTTTTCCAGAAACCACTCAAGTCGGTATGGGGCCCTGTGTACACTACGTGATAGGTATGATGCTTCAGCCTAGTCACTAAGGAATAGTCGTATTTGAAGTTAAAGCCTACTTTCTTCATAGGATTATGTCTCACGATGAGGAGGAGTAATTTCGCTAAGTGCCGGCTACCTCCGTAAAAAGGTTCGCCGGTAACCACTATTCCAGTTAAAGTTTTGACAATCCTTCCCGTTAGCCCTATTATGTCTGCCTCCGAGGTTGGAGGTTCTGGCGCGTAAACGAGATTACTGCCAACCTCTGGAAGAATCCTGGCCAAACCCGGCTTAGACATGATTCTGGAGAGCGCGGTCTTATACACTTCAATATACGGGTCTTTAAGCAATCCCTTAACGCATTCTTCTCGTAGCTCCGCGAATTCCTTACAAGCAATAATTGCTGATAAGTAACTTGTAAACCCGTGGGAGGTTATCACGAATCTTGCAAAGTTTTCGCTTACTGCTAAATCCGCAAGAATCCTGCATTGGTGGAGAACAATTTCCTCATCTATAGAGTACTTCTTTAAATTTTCAACATAGTGTTCAACCGGCTTGCTGAGGAGCTTGTGGACAAGCGGCTGAGTAATGTTTAGAATCTTTGCGATCCTATGCTGGCTCAACCCACGGTTTCTCAACTCGTGTGCTAGAATTCCCCTTATATTGGGTAGAACGATTTCACTAGCTATGTCCTCTATGATCATCCCTTAAAATATCCTCCTGCGAGATTGTTTGCCTGCCTCTAAATCCTCTTAAATGCTCGTTTTCAATCCTCCTGGACAGCTTCTCAGCTAACTTGAAGATTTCCTTGATGAAGCTAATCTCGTATTCGAAAAACTCTTCGTAATTATACATTTCGTCAACTAGTTTTACAAGCTGATCTATTTCGTTGAAAACCATCGACCTAAACTTGGCCTTATCGGCTGGGGTTAAAGAAGGCTTAATTAGGGTTTTCTGCAGAAAAGCATATATTTCAGCCGGCTCCAGCGAGCGGTATTTCACGGCGATCAGTCTAATTTTCGGGTCTTCAACTTTTTCCACATCATTCTCGGAGTAAACCGCTTCCTCGACAGCATCAATATCCTTAAACCGCCACCAAGTCTGGTTGCTTGATGAATAAGTCTTCTCTATAAGGCCGAATTCTTTCTCAAGAATCCTTATCAAGTTGACAGGGTTGTACGAGAAGCCCATTGAGTTAAGCTTTAATACTAAGTGTTTGAAGCTGAAATCCCCCAGCTTGTGGTCAATATTAGGGTCTTTAGCGATGGATAAAGCCGTCTTTAAAACTATGAAACCCTTGTCTCCATACTTCTGGAGGAAAGAGAAAACCTTTTCTTTCAAACCGCTGGAAAGCACTCAAAACCCCACTATTAATTAGGCTGGGTAGGTTTTAAAATAGTTTTTTATTGATCAATGATTGAAGTATGTGTTTTCAGCAGGGTTTTGAGAGGGGTGTTTATTGCCTAACCTACTGTTAGAGGTTAGAAACATTAGAAAAACATACGGCAAGAAAATCTTAGCAGTGGATAATCTCTCTTTCCACGTCATGGAAGGCGAGATTTACGGCTTGATAGGTCCGAACGGGGCTGGCAAGACAACGTCTCTCCGAATTATTGCGGGGCTAATAAAACCAGATGGGGGAGAGGTTCTGATCCGCGGTGTTAATGTTCACGAAAGTCTCAAGAACAATAGGAGAATGATTGGTTACCTTCCTGAAGAGGCAAATACCTACCCGCTCTTAACTGGAATGGAGCATTTAAAAATCTATGGAGGATTATATGGGGCCAGTAGCGAGGACTTAGAGTTCGGGGCAAGAATCACGGGCCTTGGGAACCGTTTGTTGAAGAAGACTTCAGAGTACAGTCACGGCATGAAGAGAAGACTCTTGCTAGGAGCAGTGTTGATGACTAAGCCAAGGCTTGCCATCCTGGATGAGCCTACAAGCGGGCTTGACGTCCACGCCGGCGTTTCCGTTAGGAAAACCATTAGGAATTATGTTAAATCAACAGGTGCCGCAGCCATTGTGAGCAGCCACAACATGCTTGAGATAGAGTACTTGTGCGACAGGATCGGCCTCATATTTAAAGGGAAGATTATTGAGGAGGGACGCCCGCGCGAGCTGATCGAGAAGTACGGCGTTGCAAATCTTGAAGAGGTATTCACTCTTCTCGTTAGAGGTGTTGAGTCTTGAAGGGTTATTCAAGGCTTAAGGTTCTCCTTGAAAAAGAAATTAAAGACTTGTTTAGAGATAGAAAGGCGCTTTTAACCACAGTACTACTACCCCTTATATCACTCCCCTCAATAGGGGTTTTCACTCTATTGTTGATATCTCAGCAACCTGTTAATATTGCCTTGATAGATGAGGATAATTCCTACTACGTGAATCCAGAGCTGAACGTGGCAATGTCCTCGGACTGGGTCGTGGGTAATCTCACCTTAGCTCTCACTTCTAGGGGTTACAGCGTTGTCAATTTACCGAGCAGAAGCGAAGCTCTTGAAAACAACAGTATTGACCTAATCATCATCATTCCCAGCGGTTTTTCCAGGAACGCTACTAGTGTTGACTCTGTCGGGCAAGTTGAGATACTGAGAAGGGCAAATGTTCAGCCTGCCCTCAATGCAGAGGGGGTTGCGAGAGGCATTTTGAACGCTATCTCCGTAAACTTATCCCTCATTAAGATAGCGAGACTGTATGAGAAGGCCGGGTTGGACCCAGGAGTGTTCAAACCAGAAGCCTTCAGGGACCCTGTGTCAACCGGCCCAACTATACTGTTATCCCCTGAAGGGGAGAGAGTGGGGGTTGAAGCCGAGCTGAGGACTTATATTGCCCGCTTACTCGTTATCGCCTTCGCCTTCGTCGTCACCCCAGCCTCCGCCTTCGTTATCGATGGGATAATAGGTGAAAGGCAGAGGAAAACTTTAGAGCTTCTCCTAGCATCGCCGGCATCGCTAGGCGAAATACTTGCGGCTAAAATAATAGTCGCAACTATTCTAGGGCTTCTGGCATCACTGGCGGATATAACGGCACTGCTAGCCTATGTGGGTAGCCTTGTTCTCGCATACGGTGGCCAATTGTTCATACTTCTTGACCCGGGGCTACTCCTCCTCCACTCTGTAACGTCTTTCTTCACTATCCTGGTTACTGTGGCGATAGCAACTCCCTTCATAACGAGGACTCGTGGAATAAGGAGTGCTGGTAATGTAGCCGGCTTGATAACAAGCGTGGCAATAGTATTCTTCTTCCTCGGATTTTTCATAGACTTCCCTAAGCTCGAGGCAAACGTGTTGAACATGTTGCAGATTATACCTTACACTCAAAGCATATTGAGTGTTCAAAATTACATTTATGGGAGACCGGATTTATCTATTATAAACCTCTTAGCTTTAGCCTTATTATCCTCACTCATACTGTTAATAGCGGTTAAAACCGTGGACAAGGAGAAAATACTGTTAACCCAGGATTAGCGTAAATGGGCTTCTAAATACATATTTTTATAGGTTAATGATAGGATATATTTATACGAGATGAAAAGTATGACGTATAAAACAGCTTACAGGTTGATAACAATAGCTGATGAAAACAACGCGATCGATATTGACAAGGCTAGCCAGTTATTAGGCGTTTCTACTTCAACCGTCAAGAAATACGTTCAACAATTGATTAATGAAGGATTCGTTGAGAAAACGAAAGAGGGTAAATACGTCTTGACGAGGCTGGGTGTTTCAATAAAGAAAGTTATGGAGATATCTACTTCTAAAAATATTCCTAATTACGTGATCACAGATGTTTCAACCGGTCAGCCCATACCTCTTTCCTTTAACAACTACGAGCAACTCTACGCAGTCATAACTTATCAGTTAGCGCCTCGAGAAGTATTGGAACACCATCTGAGAAACTACCTGCCTGAATGGGTGAGGAGCTCAATAGGGGATGAATTATTGGCTGAGAAAATCAGTAAGGGCGAGATAAACTCGATCGAGGATTTGAAAAAATATTTAGAATTTATATTATCCATTACGAGTTCATTAACTACTAGGTAAGAGGGCTTGGAGCACGGGCTTAACAGGCTGAAAGAAATATTAGAGAACAATTATCTCCCTAAGGCCAGATGGTGGCCTTGGAAAAACACTAGGAGACAAATAACTATTGTTTCATTTCAGGAGCTGGACGGCTTAGTGTTTCTCAAGTTTAAAGCTGATAATCAAAACTTTCAACTCCCATTAATGAAAACCACCGGGGAGGTTAATGCTTTACGGGAACGCACTCTATGTGTTGAAAAAGAATGCTTTGTGGAGGCGGAGTATCACCCTGAATATTACTCCCTAATTTCTAAGCTACCGGGGATTGAAATAGAGGTTATTTCGGAGCCGCCCCGTAAGATTGTAAGCGCTAAACCTGTTACTCTTGAGTCAACAAATGCTGTTTCCCTGTTGGTTGATGATGCTGGGGAAAAATACGTTCTAAAGAGCTATAGGCTGTTACCGGAGACTAATCTGGAAGCTTTAATGATAAAAGCTCTGGCACTTAAAAAATTTGAAAACATACCTAAGGTCTATTTACTCATAAAGCATGAAGAGCAGGTTGCAGGAATATTGATGAAATACGTTGAGGGCGTTGGGGACGGCGGTTATCCTTTCTACACACACCTAATAGAGTATTTGAGAAAGTCTGCAAGATTACTCGCGACCGTGGGTTTGTCAGCTAAGCTAGGCACGATCATAGGTAATATGCATAAAGCATTAAACATCGGGCACTCTGACCGGTTTTACGGTTTAGAGGAAATAGGTTTAGACGATATCGAGAACTGGATAAAAAGGATGCACAGATATCTCAACACGATTTTAACAAGGCTTGATGAAATAGCCGCGGCAGGGGAGTCTGTCAGCCCTGAATGGATGGAGAAGTGGAGGGGGTTAATTGATAACAAGGGTTTAAGCGTTGTTGAGGAGGCTTCATCATATTTGAGGGCTTACGAGGGCCTTGACAAGGGAAGGATTCACCAGGATCTCCACCTGGCTCAAATGATTTATATCCCATCCACTAACGACTTCATCATAACGGATTTCGAGGGGGAGCCGGGGAGAAGCCCTGAGGAGAGGGTTGCGAAAGAGCCGCTTCTGAGAGACCTAGCGACTATGGTGAGGAGTTATCATTATCTTTCACACGCGGCTGTTATGAACGCTTATGCAGTATCAATAGACCAGGCGAGCGATATTATGTTGAATCATGATCCAACGCTTGAGTGGAGACTTAGAAACATGATTGCGATGGTCAACTCTTATTTAGCCAGTATAGTAGGCTCCGAGTTAGCTAGAAGGTATAAGGAAATGAGTCCTAGGAAGCAATTGTCTTTGATTTACCCATGGATTGTTGAGCGATCCCTATACGAGGCGTACTATGAATCAATGTATAGGAGTGAATGGGTCTCCATTCCAATAATAGGGTTATTCGACCCATTGCTTGTTTTCTTAAAGTAGCCAGATAGTATGAGGGTTGAATATATTTATTCCAGTTGATAATACCTAAACGTGGCGATGGGTTTGACGAGCATAGTTTTCCTCTTCGAGGTTCACCAGCCCTACAGGCTTGACAGGAGAATGCATGAGAAGCTGATGGAGAAGGCTTTGAAAGGCAGTCTAGAATACGATGATATTCAAGAAGCCGTGTTTGATAACTCCCTTAACAAGTACGTCATGGAAAGGGCTGCTGAAAGATGCTATATTCCAGCGACCAAGATAATAGTGGAGAATCTTAAGAGGTATAAGGACTCCTCCAAACCTTTCAAGGTGTCATTCAGCATTAGCGGCGTTTTCCTTGAGCAGGCGTCTAAATGGGCGCCGGGGATAATTCAGGTTCTCCAAGAAGCAGTAGCAACCGGGATGGTCGAGCTAGTAGAGCAGGCGTATTATCACAGTATAGCGGCATTCCTCCCTAACCATGGTTTTGAAGAATTAAAGGAGCAGGTGCTTCAGCACAGGGAAGTGTTAAAGAATACTTTCAATTACGAGCCAGTTTCCATAGAGAATACGGAGTTCACTTTCAATAACGATTTAGCCTGCTTCTTTTACAACATGGGGTACAAGGTCATCGTGACAGAAGGAGTCGACCACATTCTAGGGTGGAGAAGCCCTAACTACGTGTACAAAGCATGGGGCTGTGACGCGAGAGTTTTAACAAGAAACTATAGGTTGAGCGATGACGTCGGGTTCAGGTTCAGCGATAGGAAATGGGACCAATATCCCTTGACCGCAGATAAGTACGCTTCATGGCTGGCAGCAACCCCTGGCGATGTAGTGTTTTTAGCCATGGATTATGAAACATTTGGCGAGCATCACTGGCCGGAGTCCGGCATTCACGAGTTTCTCAGATGGCTTCCTGGCGAGGTCTTGAAGTACGGCCATTTGGAGTTCTCTACACCCCGGGAAGTGGCTGAGAAGTATCCTCCACGAGATGTTTTCGACGTTCCCCCGTGGTCGACGATTAGTTGGGCTGATGAGAGAGATTTGAGCGCATGGATTGGGAACATAATGCAACAAGAAGCGGTCAGGGCTTTAGCCAGTCTCTACCCATACGTGAAAGCATTGGAGGATCCAGGTTTAACAAGGCTGTGGAAGATGTTAACCATAAGCGATCATTTCTACTACATGGCTACTAAGTTTGGAACTATAGAGGAGGTTCACGCCTACTTCTCCCCCTTCAAGAACGCTAGCATAGCGTATGGATTATTCACGGAGGCTTTGGGAGTATTGTCTAAGTTGATATATGATAGAATAAGGGAGAAACCTGTCAAAGTCGTTTCTAATTTAACCCTCCCATTAGAGAAGGCGTTCTACTTTACAATGCCCGATGGTACTTACACAGGAGTTTATGTTAGATCATTAAAGGAACTGTACTTTAAACTCGGAAGCGTGCCTTTGGAAAGCGTTGTCTACCACTTAAGAAGCGGGCATATATCCGCATGGATTAGCCAGGTCCTGCTTTTAGAGGAATTATCGAGGAAGATACAGGTATTGTCGCGTGAAGTTGATGAGCCTTTGAAACTTGTAGAACTTGTTAAAAAGGAAATTCAATCCTACCTAGAGGGCTGAAAACATGGCTCCCGTGAACTTCATATTCGCGCTTCACTACCACCAGCCAACAGGGCAGTTTGAATATGTGAATGAAAGGATAATGGAGAATAGTTACAAACTATTGCTCGACGTTTTCAAGGAGTATAGTAGTTTTAAGTTCACAGTTCACGTTAGCGGCCCACTCCTAATTTACATGAAGGAGAGATATCCTGATTATCTCCATGATTTGTTAAAGCTTCATGACTATGGAACGATAGAGTTCATGGCTGGAAGCATTGGTGAAGCAATCATACCACTCCTCCCTATTGATGACAGAGTAAGACAGATTAGAATCTACCTCGAAGAATTCGAGAAGATCGCCGGGTTCAGGCCTAAGGGGTTGTGGCTTCCTGAAAGGGTTTGGGAGCCAAGTATCCCGTTCGTTACGGCTGAAAACAATATCGAATACGTGCTGATAGATGACTCCACCCTTGCTAAGACAGGCTTGGACCCAGGGTTCTCAAACTATGCATGGATGACGGAGGAAGGAGGCAATAAGTTAAAGGTGTTCTTTATCGATGCAGGGCTGAGGTATATCCTTCCCTGGGAGCACCCGGATAAGATAATTAATTACATGTGGAGTAGGTCTGGAGATGAGGTCCGAGTCCTATTATGGGGAAGTGATGCCGAGAAGTTCGGGGAGTGGATGGACCCTAGCTGGAGCAGGTCTTGGCTGAAGAGCTTTCTCGAAGCCCTCAGATACAATAGTGATAAGGTTAGAATGATTCAGCCGTCAGAGTACCTGGATCTCTACGGGGTAAAGGGGCTGATATACCTTAACACAGGAAGCTATGATAAAATGCTAGAGTGGAGCGGGGGATTCTTCCGCAACTTCCTGGTAAAGTACAGGGAGAGCAACAACATGCATAAGAAAATACTGTATGTGAGAAGCAAACTTGTTAAAGCAGAATTGCCAAGGGATTTAATGATGAAATACTATCTCGCGCAATGCAATGACGCATTTTGGCACGGGTTGTTCGGCGGGATATATCTTACGCATCTAAGGCAGGCAATATATGAAAACCTGATCAAGGTGGAGAAGTATGCAGAGGAAAAATCCAACTACTTTGGAAGCAATGAAGTCGTTTACAAGCTGTACGACTTCGACTTCGATGGGAAAGACGAGTTATTGGTTGAAACCCCTGTCCAGAACCTTTACATTAAACCTGATGATGGAGGCACATTGTTCGAGTATGATGTTAAAATAAGCGGTTTGGAACATAATCTTCAAAACACTATGTCAAGGTATCATGAACCATACCTGAACATTCAATGGTTCCGCCCAGACTGGTATAGGAGGGTTAGCTGGCGGTTACACCTCTGGAGTCACGATACGGGATTGTTCGAATGGATTAATAATTCACCTTTCAAAGATCTCAGCGATCTAGCCCTTTCAAAACATTATGTCTCGGTTAACCCAGAGCCTTTTGAAATAATTTTAAGGGCGCAGGGAGGGTTCTACGTCTTCGGAAACCTTATCTCCAGGGTTTTAGTTGAGAAACGGGTTAAGATTACTGAAGAAGGTCATGTTACCATTTACAAGGTAGTGAACAAGGGTCCTGAAACCGTGAAGGCGAGAGTTGGTATTGAGTATCATACATCGCCTAAACTGAATACTAAGACGGAAGAGAGGGCTAAGTACGTGGTGAACGGGGAGGAGAGGGAGCTGTCTTCGTTTTTCATAGGCAGAGGTAAGAGTGTACAGGTTAAGACAACACCGTACCCGGTGTTTTCCCTCAATGCGTCTAGGGATACCGATTTATGGGTAGCCCCGTTAAACATGTATGCTAGGACGGAGAAAGGAGTCATGGAGATTCCTCAAGGATTAGCATTGATGTTTAGCGAGCTTGTTGAGCTGAAGAAAGATGATGAGTTTTCATTAAATGTTGAATGGCGGATCAAGGCGTAGGCTGGTGGGAATGAAGCCTATTTGGCTACTCAGTTTCGAATCATACATGGTTAGGAAGGTTGGAGGCTTAGGCGAGGTTCCACCTAGGTTAGCGAGGGCGTTGCGCGAGAAAGGCTATGAAGCAATAGTTTACACACCAAGCCATGGTGTGAAGCTCATTGAAAACGTGGAGGAGCTCTATTCCGTTAACATTCGTGGAGAGAATTATAGAATCTTAAGATACAGGGTTAACCCGGAGCATTTTGTAATCGAGGGCGGTGTTTTCAAGGATGAGAATGTCTACTCAGGGGGCCGGTTGCTGGAGAAATCAGCTGTTTTCGGCCTTGTAGTAAGTAGTTACTTGAGACATGTTGTTGAAACAGGCTTTGACAAAGTACCTATTGTCATTCACGGGAATGACTGGCATAGCTACCCTGCCCTTCTCTTATCAAACATGTTAAAGGTTGAGAAGGGATTGAGCCTTAAACTTGTCTATCAGCTCCACCTACTCTCAAAGATGAAAATAGATTTAGACTTCTTCACAAGTGTTATTGGTGTTAGAATGCATGCTCCTATAACCGGTGTTGAAGGCGTTAAACCCTTTGAATACTACTTTAATAGAGCAGGAGGTTGGGTTGAAAAGCTAGCCTATCTTACAGTAGACCATTACGTAACCGTTAGCAATGGTTATGTGAAGGACGTTGAGAAGAATCTGGGATGGGAGACTGCAGGCAGGATAGATTATATCCCGAATGCGCTTGTATGGACATCGAAAGAAGTCTTCGACACAGTAGCGAAACATTACGATGTTAAGAATCCTCTAGACCCGGAGGAGCGGAAAAGAGTTCGGAGAAAGATATTAACCGAAGATATGGCCGGGTTTAAAGGCGTGATCACGGAGCCTCATGTTAAAGAATCTCTTAAATCCCTACTGGAACACTACGAGTTAGATAAGCCTAAAGCTTTCGACAAGGATGGCCAGCTCGTGTTCCTCTCGGGGAGGCTGGCAGGGCAGAAGGGATTGGACACCTTGCTTGGATCGCTGGAACGTATTATCGTTGAAAACCCGCGGGTTAGAATAGTCCTCGCGTACATTCCGGTTGAGGGAAGCGAGCCACTGATTAGAAAACTAGGCGAGTATCACTGGGCTTTTAATGAGAACTTACGGATAATAATAGGAAAGATGTCCCCAGAGGATTATATGTCGCTTTACTTCGCTGCTGATGCTTACCTTGTCCCCAGCCGGTATGAGCCTTTCGGACTCGTCGCTGTTGAATCAGTGGCAGCTGGTACACCGGTGGTTGCCTCTTTCACGGGTGGATTGAAAGACATAGTAGTGGATCTTAGAGAAAACCCTGAAGAAGGGGTGGGGTTCTTAATAAGGCCTGGAAACAGGTTCGAACTTGCTGAAGCCGTCGTCATGCTTCTCGAGATAATGAAAAACCCTGCTAATCAGGAAAGAATAAGGCGTAACTGTGTTAAAAGATCTCAGGAGTTTTCATGGGAGAAATCAGCCGGCAAAGCCCTAAAAATCTACTTCTCCTAACATTTTTAACACACCTAGAGAGTAGAGTATGATTAAATCTAAGCGAAGGTTTTCCCAATGAGTTCACTGGTGCTACCTAAATTACTGGATGGTTTAGAAGGATATATTGTGCTTAATAAGCCCGTATTTAGACCCGGAGAGGAAGGAAAAATACATTTGCTAGTAAAGGCGGTTGGGGGGTCGAAAAACGTTCACTACGCAATTTTCAATGGAAACGTTAAAGTACATGAAGGAGTTCTGACAGTTCCCGAGTCGCAAGCGAAAATCGAGATTATTCCATTCACTGCGGATGAGAAACCGGGAGAGTACGGCCTGGAACTGAGGCTTAATGACGCTCCTTTCGACACTGTAAGATACATTGTGACAGAGGGTTTCGACAGGATCCCTCTTCTTGGTTTCGTATGGCATCATCACCAGGCTCCAAACTATCTGCCAAACAGGGTGTTTCACTCTCCATGGGCTTTCATCTATGTGTACGGGGAGCAGTTGAAGCCGTATGGAAAAGGACCTTACCACTACCATGTTGAAATGTTTCAGAAACATAAGGATTACAAGGCGACATATAATCTAAGCCCCAGCCTTCTACAGCAGTGGCAGATGGCTATTGAGGAAGGCATCCTGTTCCACTCTGGCGAGAAGATCGAGAAGAGTGATGAGAGAATTAAGTTGATACAGGAAACGTTAAAACGTTATAAGCAATCCGTTAAGAGTGGACAAATCGATGTCTTAACAAGCATTTACGCACACACTATTGCTGGATTTATCTCAGGCGTTTTCAACGCGCAGGACATAGTCGCAGAGGAACTTAAGTACGGCCTAGAGATTACTAGGAAGGTTTTAGACGGGTATGAGCCCCTTGGGGCTTGGACTCCTGAAATGTCTTTCTCAATGGATTTGGTTGATGTCTACTATGAAAACAGAATTGAATACACGGTTTTAGACGATCGCTGCCACTTCTACCCTGCAGAGGGCGAGAAGAACTCAAAGTACGAGCCATACCTTTTACTGAATTCATCAACTGGCAAGCATATAACAGTTTTCTTCCGGGATCATGAGCTAAGCGATATTCTTGGCTTCAAAAACAATTTTGAAAACGAAGTACATGCTTGGAGGAATGCATATGAGACATCATTTGTCATAGCGAGGAAAGTGGTGAGTGAGAAGCCCAAGATTCTCACTCTCGCGCTTGACGGGGAAAACTGGATGGTTTTCGCGAAGAATCCACCGCTTACAGCTTACTTCTTCGACAAGCTCCTGCTGTATTTAGAATCCCTGTATGATTCAGGCGTGCTGAAAATGGTTAGCTTAAGGGAGGCCGTGGAGAATGTTCCGGTTCGTAGGATTTTAACTAAAATCCCTCCCACCACCTGGCTTTGCACATACCGAAAGTGGAGAGGCCAGCATCCCGATCAAGAAAAGTACTGGGTGAAGGCTAAAGAGGCTTATTTACAGATCAAAGCCTACGAGTCCGCGGTAGGGGGTAAAGACGAATACAGTGGAGAAGCTAGATGGGCCATATGGCATGCTCTCGACAGCGATTACTGGTGGGCCGAGTTCTGGATGCCAAAAGTGATAGAAACCTGGATAAACGAAGCAGGCAGGATTATTGGGTCAAGATTTTCCCAGATAAATATTAGGCAGGTAATCATACCTTCACAGGTTTACGAGAACATCGAGTTCGAAGCGGTGGTTGAGGTGGAGAACAATCTTGAAAAACAGCTAAAGCTGGAATTGATAGCTCTTCCATGCGCTGAAGAATATTGCATGGATAGAGAAATCCTGGTTAAGCCGAGAGGAGTGACTAGCTTCAACGTCAAGATGAGGCTTACACGTGTTGGGAAACAACCAATATTTATCGGCTTGTTGAAGAATAATATGATAATCACTAGTAAGATTGTTGAGGCAGAGGTGAAACCGTTTTTACCAGCGAGCCCTTCATAGTTGTTAAAGCCAAATGTTTATATAAACAAATTGCGCAATAACTAATTGTTTAATAGTTTATTTAGCAGTAGGGTGCTAATTGTTGAGAACAGTGCGGAGAAGAGGAGTTATAACCCATTGGGACATCGATGGCTTAGCCTCGGCAGTAATTTTATCCAGAGTGTTGAATCCTGAGAAAAAAGTATTATCATCAGTGAACAGTGTTACACGCTACATCGAGGAGTTGCTGAGTTTAGGGTTGAATGAGATATGGATAGCTGATTTAAACCCTGCAAGCTCTATGAAAAACCAGCTAAACATGGCTTTAGAGAAAGCTAGGAGGCTGAGGGCAAAACTCTACTGGTTTGACCACCATCAATGGTCCCAGGATATGGTAAGCTTGTTCAACCAGTATCCAGACGTAGTCTTCTTCATGCACGAACCTTCAATGGTTGCTTCAGACATCGTTGCCAACCATTTCGGGGTCGGCGGTAACGAATACTACCGAAAGCTGATAAGCCTTGCTTACGATGACGACTTCTTTGAAAACAAGTTTGAGATCACAAGGGTTTACAGGAGGGTTCTAAAGTGGGATGGCTGGGACATAAGATACAGGGTTTTAGAGTCTCTTTTACAAGGTGATTTAGAGCCGAGATGGCTAATCGACTACTACGTTAATGAAGTGAAAAACGTGTATGAAAATCTAATACGTGAGGCAATAGGCAGGATGGAGATTGTTGAGAAAAACGGTGTAAGGCTCCTCGTATTTCCTGACGTAGACCCAAGGGTTCACCCAGGAGAGTTAATCGAAGTAGTTGCGGGACAAGGCTTTCACGCTCACGCATATGTTGTGAGATATCCGAAAGGAGTAAGCCTGAGGAGCGATTACGTAGATGTATCCCAAATAGCATCCCAATACGGAGGAGGAGGGCATTCAAGAGTTGCCGGCATCCCTGGGGGAGTGAGGATGGAAAATATCCTGAAAACATTAATGGAGGCTTTCGAGAAACACGGGGTGAACCGCCCTATATACATTAGCTAATCTTTCTCAAGAAGTCAGTATGAGATAGGTTCCTGCTCCTAAGGCGAGAACGCCACCCATAATCTTAAACAACCTCTCATGACGTATCATGATGGAGAAAACATTTCCTATTTTCGCAAGCCCAACCAGCCCTGCCGTCATAAGTATGAGTGGCGAGATAAATACGAAGACATATAGCATTGTGAGAGGAAGCCAGACTAACATGTCGTACTTCGTAGTTATCACTACATAGACAATGTAGAGCCCAGCGCTACATGGAAGTATGGTTAAGGAGGATAACAATCCTAGGAGCACGATATAGGGGATTGTGAAACTGCGTGCAAGTCCTAACGCGTTAATGATTTTGCACTCAAGATTGTCCTCCCTGCACAATTCTTTATTCCCGCCTTTTCTAGGCGGGAGGTAAGTGTAGCTGATTAACACGGAGCCGTATAATAGTAGCAGTATTCCAGTATGCCATCTTTCAATCAACACTTGGGAGGCAAGGCTCTTCACAAGGAACCCGAATAATAAGTATCCGAGGTAAACGCTTGAGAGAAACGCCCCTGCGGTTTTCAACATGTTTCTAACATTTGACAGCGTGGTTGAGGCTATGATGCTTAGGTAAAGCGCGTAGAAACAAGGGTCAATAGAATCTATTAACGCAGATGTAACGATCCATGCTATTAGTGACGGTAAATCCTGCTCGAACATATCTACTCAGTCAACCAAATATTAAAACGCGTGATTATAAATAATAAATCTAAGTTGGGCTGACGGTGGAGCAAGTGTCAAAGAAGAAGAGCGTTGGTAAAGCTCGGCCTAAAAGAAACAATAGTTATGTCATTCCTATCTTAGTTACCGTCGTATTTGCCGTCATAGCTATAGGGGCGTACCTTGCTCTGTCCAGGGCGGCTGAGAATAGTGTTGAGTTTAAATGGTGTGAGCTCAGCGAGGGCTCTATCGGTGTTTACGTCGGGGGTGATTGTGTTAAAGTTATTAGAAATGCTACAAGGGTTCAGCAGGTTGTAGAAAATGTTACCAATACTTACGAATTAGCTAATATGAGATTGTTAATGTTTGGCTCTAAGACTTGTCCTCACTGTGGAGCAATGAACGATTTCCTTACCAAGGAATTTCAGGACAAGTACTTCGTGGTCTGGGTTTCCACTGGTGAGAACTTAAACCTTACATTGTTTGTGGAGATCGCCACAGCAGAGTATGAGGCCGGGCTTCCAGAGCAGTACGCCTATGCAGTACCGCAGATCTTGGTATTAGATGGGAATGGGCGTGTGAAAGCAATAGTGATTGGTGAATTAACGGACAAAAAGTTCTGGAGCTCATTATTAGAGAAGTTAAGCTAGTTAAAGATAAAGGTAGATTGAGCCTAGAACACCTGCTATTACTGCAGGCATTAACCCGTATTTTAGGAGAAGTACTAGTGCTTGATCTATCCTGTATCTTCCGAACACGTTTTTAACATAGGTTGCCACAGTAATCACTAAGAAATACTTTAGAATTACGAGCAATACGCCTTCAATGCTTGCGTGTGAAAACGGTGCGGGACCGCCGAGGACAAGGTAGACGATCGCTAAGGCTGACACAACCGTATCCATATCGTGAAGCAGTATTGCGAGCGCTAGGAGGGGTCCAGAAAACTCTGTTTCATACCCAGCTATTATTTCCTGCTCGGCCTCAGGAATATTGAATGGCGGGAGCATTAGTTTAGACTGGACAGCAACGATTAGTGAAATAGTTACTAGTATCATTATTGGAAGAGTTAAAGGATTCATCCATAGGTTGACGACTCTCACAGCGGTTGCGGAGATCATTAAGGGAGCGTTAGTGTCGAAAGATGCGAGAGCCACCGGTACTAAGAGTCCTGTGAAGAAAGCAGGCTCTGAAACTGTGAGTATAGATAGTAGTCTTGACACGCCGACACTGGTGTATGGACCGGGCATCGATAGAGATGCTATTATGATCATTATTATAGGCCATATGCTCGCCATGTAGAAGAATATGAGGAAGTCGTACGGGCTTCCCACGCTGTAAACATTCAATGGCAGGAGGAGCATTGAAGCCACCAGTGAGGAAAGGCCTAGGAGAAGCGATATCTCCGCCGCCCTGATCATGCTGTACCTGGTTTTCAGCAACTCCTTAGCTCGAAGCAGTTTTAGAAAATCGTACACAGGCTGAAGGATCCCGACAGGACCCACGTACTTTGGGCCCATTCTCCTCTGCATTCTAGCACTCAGTTTTCTAACAAGGTACTGGGTCAGGAATGACAACGCGGTTAGAAAAACCAAGCCCGGGAATATAAGGGTTGCAAATAGTAGTTGAAACACATCCATGGGTTTCACCTCGCCAGTAAGTACAAGATGCTCATCAATACTGCCAGAAGGATTAGGATGCCTAGCCATGAGGATATGAAACTGAACCATTCATGGATACTGCCGGTTTGGACTTTATTGATTAATGTGTTGAAAATCGACCGCGCGAACTTCTTGATGAACCCCCAATAAAGGTTTCCCACGCTAGGGGACGCCTCTCTTACTACTTCCTCTGGCTCACCTGATAGGTAGATTTTTGTCTCCCTGACCACTCTGGATTTCAATGATTGATAAATAATCAGTAAAACTAGGAAGCTAACGCTCATTGACGTGAAAACCAGTATTGTTGTTACCAAGGGATCATTTAGACTGTATGAATGAGTCATGGAGCAGCACCTCCCAGCTTCATAATGGCTGAGAATGTTTCGTAAACATATTTCAAGGCTCCCGTCAAGGACGTGGATGTTAACTCGGTGTTCGAGACGAGTCCAAGCAAGGGGATAACCAATCCTCCCATCACTAATAAGGATATTGAAATAGCAAGCATCAATACTTCAACACTGTGACCTGTGTTCTCTAGTGATTTCTCGCTACCAATTGCGAAAACTATCGAGTACAGTGCTTTCAAGTACCCTGGGATCGACACTGCCGAGGCAATTATCAGGAGGACGCCTCCAATAGGGAAGCCGGCTTCCATATAGGCTTGATACATTAATAGCTTCGAGAAGAAGCCTATGAAGGGCACCAGGCCTATCAGGTTGAGGAATCCTATTGTGAAAGCGGTTGACGCAAGCGGATGTTTCCTGCCAATCCCTCTCATCTCATCCATGTTTCTGGTTCCAGCCGAGTCTATGAAGATCCCGCTGGTCATGAAGAGCAGAGCTTTTGAGACCCCGTGTGAGATTATGTGAAGGGCTGCAGCCGCTACTGCTAATTCGGTAACTCTTAAGGAGCTGGAGAATGCGGGGGCTGATAAAACCATGAATATTAGGCCCATGTGGCTCACCGTGCTGTAGGCTAGTAGTCTTTTAATGTCTTTCTGAATCATCATCATCAAGGCTCCGAGAAGGGCGCCTGCCACGCCGAGGATAAACAACGCTATCAGGACAATGCTTCTATACTCACCCAGCAGGCTTCCTTCACCGAAGATTGTATATAAGAATCTCATAGTAGCGTAAACGCCTATGTTAACAACCAGACCTGACAGGGCTGCTGAAACAGGGGTTGGAGCCTCGGGATGGGCGTCAGGGAGCCAGAAGTGATTGGGGAATAAGGCGGCCTTATAGGTGAAAACCCATAGGGAGAGAGCCACTGCGAGCAAGCTGGCGAGCCGGTAGACCTCAATGCTTCCCACAACCGGGACAATTGAGAGGCATGATGGCGTTCTAGATAGGCAGGACAACACGCCCATGTTTAGGGAGCCGAATGTTGCGTAGACTACGACCAGGGCTGTGAAGTATATTGTGGTTGCAACAGCACCGATTAAAGCATACTTGGCAGAAGCTTCAACAGCCTCAGCCCTCTCCTTATGGAAGGCAACCAATCCATACGCTGAAATACCTAGTACTTCCAACATTACGAACAAGTTGAAAGCGTCGCCGGTGTAAAGGCATCCCAGCATTCCGGCGAGGAGGCCGATTAACAATACATGATACCATACAGGCTCGTCGAGGTGTCTACCATACCACAGCGAGTATAACGCGATAGCGAGGAATACCCAGGAGGTCATCAACCCTATTATACCGTTCAACCCGTCGACAGCGTAACTTATCCCGAAGTGAGGCGGCCACCCGCCGAACCCGTATATTATGGGTTTCTCATTTACAACTATCCAGTAGTACATTATACTGCTCGCTATTGATGCCCACGCGCCTGCTATAACGCTCATGAAACCTATTAGCTTCTTATTTCTGGTGAGCTTGTCAACTAGGGGGGTTGAAAAAGCGAGTAGGGCTAGGACCGGGACCAAAGACCCTGTTAAAACGTGTGCAAGAGAGTCAACCATTCCCACCACCTCTAGTCAAACATATTCCCAGCATACTTTTCAAACACTGAGGAAATTGCTTCACGAGCTTTCTCGGGCTCTAAGGTTTTAGCATCTATCCAGTGCACGTAAAAGACTTTCCCTTTTTCATCAACGTCTACAACGACCGTGCCAGGAGTATTAGTTATGGAGTTCGCTATAGCTGTAATGGCGTAGTCTGTGGAAACATTGAACGGGACTTTAACTATTGCAGGGTTAACAGGGGTTTTCGGGTGGAGTATGCGTTTAATAACATCCACATGGGCTTTTGTCTCATCGATGATTAGATATCTTAATGCATATATTACGAATAAGGCCCAACGCTTAGGGTTTAATGCTTTGCGAGGGTTGCTTAGCGTTATAGTGGAGAAAATAAAGCCGGTTACTAATGAAACAATTACCCCGGTGATTATGTCGTAAGTTGTGATACTGCCTGAGAATACAATGTAAGTTATAAACGCGATTAATGCAACAACTAAACCATTAACGATCTTCAAATCCATCACCCCTTAAGCTTCTTTATCCTCCTCATGTCTAGTGTCTTGTAGTGGATGAATAATTGGTATCCTAGGAAAACTAAGAAGATAGTCACTGCTAAGCCTATAACCACTGCGGTTAGGACGAGAGCCTGAGGCAGAGGGTCCACGCTCCTTGCCACGAATTCGGATAACACCCCGGGTGTTACTTCGGTAGTTGGTATAACGGGGGGTCTTGGATTCACGCCACCCTCAGAAATCCACCTTCTATAACCAATGTAGATTGCGAAAGTGTTTGCAGTATCAGATAGTATTGTTAAAGCAATAATCTTCTTAATGTAGTGAGGCCTGTAGAACAATCCGTACAGTGAGAGTGCGAAGTTTAATATAAGTGAGAATACGACTATGGACAATAAGTAGGTATTGAGGAACTCGATGCTTATCACGCGTTCTCACCCTCCTTCTTCTCCGGGTAGGTTAGTAATAGGAAAGCTATAGTGAAACCTGCTGCGACAGCAATCATTTCAAACAGGTTGAAAAACCATAGGGTTCCACTTACCAATGATCCGTTAAAGTATGCTGGAAAGGATACTTCTGAAGTAGGCTTAGCCATGTTTTGAATCACGTAAGCAGTTTTCCCTACTGCCAGCCCGATTATCAAGGCTGCGAGCGCTGTTAAACCAATGCCTACTAGTCCAATACTTCTTAGAACAAGCATTTTCTCCTTGGTAACCCCTTTACCTATGACGAAGAACACGGAGAACGCTATTATGATCACTAGAGGAATGACAGCGATTGTCGCGCCGCCTTGGAAGCCTCCACCGGGGGTTAGGTGACCGTGGAGTCCTATCGAAGCCCCTACGGCCACTATCATCGGACCAGTTATCCTTGTAACAGTTTTAACAATAACTGACAATCCCCCCTCGCTGTTGGGGTCAGCCCTGAGTGAAACCCCGCGAGCGAGAGCTATTCCAGCAATGAGTGCTAAGTAGAATACGGCTGTCTCAAACAATGTGTCCAGCCCTCTGTAATCCCATACTATGGCTGTAACGGCTTCTGGAGAGTTCACTGTTAAATGTGGGATCCAGGGGTTAAACGTCGTGGAGAGGTAGAAGACTGCCAAGGGTCTTACAGCTTCGCCTGGTATGAAGTATTCGGATGCCACAGCCAATATTAGACTAAAACCTAGTATGATTGAAACCAGGACTAGGGTTTTAACCAGCCTCTTCATCCACCCTCTCCTCCCTCTCAGTCTTGCTGATCAGAATAATTAATACTCCAGGTATGAGGCCGACCGCGACCGGGAGATACACGAGAACGATGTCAGGAGCCATGAGTAAAAAGTATAATAAAGCATAGAAAGTGCTTTGAATAGCGCTGAAGATAACTGCTTTCAATAAATCCTTTTCGAAAATAGCATAATACACGGATATTGTTGAACCTATTCCTGCTACAGCCATGAATAGGTAAACCAAGGTCTCAGGCGGGATCATTGCCTATCACCACAAAGCTGGGGGTTCAACTCATCGTGAATACATGGGACAACCCTGGCGACCCCTGCTCTGTGAACTGCTCGCGCTATTGCATGGGAGCCTGCAGGAGCTAGTAGCATAATTATCAAGGCTGTGACTAGGCCGGCTCCCCCCATGAGGTATCTGTAAGAACCTAATGGCTCGTAGACGAAAGCTATTAGGGAAGCTCCTATGATCGGGAAGACCGCGCCCCAGATGGTTCCAACAGTGGTAGCGTGAAGACGGAGGTAGAAGTTTTTAAACCGATGCATACCTATGGACGCGATTAGATCTGATAACGCGCCCAGGCCAATTAATGCTAACCCGATATAAGTGATTATTTCATCAATCATCCTTAACCACCCATCTCGCCTTTCTCGAGATACTTCGCAATATAGATGTCTAGAGAGTAAATCCATAAAGCTAAGGGTATGGCCGTAACGATAAGGACTGGCTCTTTGAAAAATAAGCCAAGTATTACTAGCAACGCTGCCAGGTCATACGTCATTGAATCGATTGCGAGAACCTGGTCCCCTATTGTAGGTCCCTTTATACCTCTTATCAAGTAGAGGACTATGGCTGCTAAGTAGAATGGGAGGAATATTATAATTAAACTTTGAACTAAATCCATCGAATCACCCTTCTTTAACGATTTTCCTCAGTGTTGAAAGCGAGAGCTCGGATGAATCATTCTTAGCTGTGTCTGCAAGCCTGTGCTCGTTGGTTGAAACGTAAGCGTTAAACGGGCATACCGTGATACATCTGTAGCAGAAAACACACCTACCATAGTTGATTAGAGGGTATAGTCTTCTAGGATTGGATTTGGGGACTTCGTAATCCGGTGGGATAGGCCTCATCTTGATAGTGTCGGCAGGACACTCTATGCTACACAAGGAGCAACCTGTACATTTGCTCAAGTCTGCGTAGTGTCTTCCTCTAAAATCCTTCTCAATCACGGTTTGCTCATAGGGGTATTGAATAGTTGCTGGTTTTGAAACCAAGTTCTCCAGCGCTAGCTTCAAAAGCTTCGGCCTCCTCATTTAAACCCCCTTCGCCAACTCTTTAAAAGGTAGCTTGTAGGAAACATTCTTCTTTACATCTACGACGGTCACTCTTTCCATGCAGGAGATGCAGGGGTCGAGCGAGGTCAGTATCACGGGAAGGTCTGCAATAGTATACCCCACATACATGAAACCGCTACTGATGATGTTGTTGAAGCTGGGCGTCCTAATCTTAACTCTGTAAGGATTAGGTGATTTACCATCGCTCATCACGTAGTAGGTTAATTCGCCTCTCTGCGCCTCAACCCTGGTGTAAGCCTCCCCAGCAGGTATTTTCCTCGGCAGCTTCTTCTCATCTGGCACAGGGTTTGCGTCGCTTGGTAAGCGGTCGAGAACGTGTAAAGCTATTTTAACCGACTCTAAAGCCTCATCCCATCTAACCATCATCCTGGCCCAGGAATCTCCCTCGGTCCTTGTAATAACGTTGAAAGGTATCTCCGAGTAAGCATCGTATTTGTCGCTTGCCCTTGAATCAATTTTTACCCCGGAGGCGCGAGCCACCGGCCCGACGAGAGAGTGTATTAC
>ERZ1669248.100-NODE-100-length-52473-cov-6.317334_pt1 | contig 52473 bp, 58 predicted proteins | sample MGYA00579296_ERZ1669248 | MGnify/ENA primary metagenome ERZ1669248 (study PRJEB41166, sample SAMN08046057) | hot springs metagenome | biome: hot spring; feature: neutral hot spring; material: thermophilic sediment; isolation source: thermophilic sediment from...
TTTAATCATTAATAAAGATTTATGAACAAACCGTTTGTCCCTACACCTTCATTTCGATCATTTTACATCCGTTCATGATCAGGTGTAGGGACTTCCGCCTCGCCCACAGGGCTTTGGGTACCCGTGTGGGTTCACGGGCGGTTGTCGAGCCCAACGGCAAAGGACTCCCATCTAGACTTAACCAACCCAGGCTTGGAGCATTGCTCCCACCGCCTAGGCAGGCTCTTAGCTACAACAGCCCAGTTCATCAAAACGCTTACATGCTTCCCTGGGGAAGCAATCTCTCCGACATAGACAATATTACCAACATAAAAAAGATACTGGCTTTGTAGTTAAACCTAGTAGCTTGAGACAAGTAGTCTTGTATACTCGTTTCTCGGGTTCTTGATTATAGAATCTATATCACCCTCCTCAATTATTTCGCCTCTATATAATACCACTGCTCTATCGGCTAGATACTGTGCAACACCGAGGTCGTGGGTAACAGTGAGGACAGCAAGTTCGAGCTTCCTATGTATTTCATTTATCAAGTTCACTATCTGGGCCTGCATTGATACATCTAGCGCTGAGGTTGGCTCATCCAGGATGAGTACTTCGGGATCGTGTATTATAGCCCTGGCTATAAGCACCCGTTGCCTCATTCCACCGCTCAATTCCATCGGATACATGTTGAGAACATTCTCAGGTAAGTTTACAAGTCTTAAGATGTCTTTAACCCGGGAACCCCGTTCACTTATACCAAGTGCCTCTAGGGGTTCTTCCAGTATTGTTCCAACCTTTACACTTGGATTCAATGCTTTATAGGGGTCTTGTGAAACATATCCTATCTGCCTTAATACTTTCACTCGCTCCCTCCATTTTAGACTATATATATCTTTCCCTATGACAAATACTCTCCCGTTGAAGGGCTTAAGTAGTCCCAGAATAACCCTTAGCAGGGTGGTTTTCCCCGAGCCGCTTTCACCTATGATTACAACTCTCTCTCCATCCTTTATTCTTAGATTAATGTTTCTCAACACCACCATCTTCTCTCGTGCTATGCTCTTAATGCCTTGTTTAATAACAACATATCCAGCTGTGACATCCTCCAGTCTAATGATATCACCTGGCACCATGATTCATGTACCTCCAGCATGAGACCTTCCTCTCCATTATATATAGCTCGGGAGGATGGATACCGCATTTCTCGAATGCAACAGGGCATCTCTCACGAAACACACACCACGATATCTCGCCTCCGACTTGGGGTGGTTCACCTGGAATACTCTTCAACGGCTTTTTCAACCCCAGGATTGGAACCGCGTCTACAAGCATTTGAGTATATGGGTGGAGAGGCTCGGTTAGAAGCAGGCTCCCTCTTCCCTCCTCAACTATTTTACCAGCATACATTACTGCTATGGTGTCACATATCCGTCCAGCTGAGACGAGATCATGTGTTATCAGTATTAGGGATAACCTCACAGTATCCCTCAGCTTCCTCATTAACCTAATCAATTGCAACCTGAGGTGAGCATCCAATGAGGAGGTTGGCTCATCAGCGACGATTATCCGCGCCCCTGTAGCCAGCGCTATACTTATCGCAGCCCTCTGCTGCATGCCTCCACTGAGCTCGTGTGGGTAGTAATCGAGTACTTTATCGGGATCCAGTTCAACCATTGCGAGATATCTTCTGGCTGTCTCAACAGACTTCCTCTTATCATAGCCGTATACACTACTCAACACGTGGTAGAACTGTTCCTCTATGGTCTCATAAGGGTTCAAGCTTGTCCCGGGGTTCTGCGGTATATATGAGACAACCCTACCTCGTATCCCGGTGTAATCCATTTTCTCGTTGTCGATCACCTTTTTATCATATATATAGAGCTTACCACTTGTCACAGCATGTGAAGGTAAAATCCCGGCGATAGCGTTACCGATCGTTGATTTACCGCAACCGCTTTCCCCAACAATACAGTATATCTCGCTCTCACTCACCTGGAAGCTAACGCCTCTAACAGCCCAGTAAATCTTTTCCTCCTCATCCATATAACCTATCTTCAAGTCCACTGCTTTAACGGCTAGAACCACAGCCTCCACCTCCTCCTCATCCGTGGATCCAGTTCCTCTCTTAGGCTATCACCTATTAAGCTGAATCCGAGAGCAGTGATCAATAGAAAGATACCGGGGAACATAGTTATCCATGGCGCGATAGTAATAACTGGGAGGCCTTCAAGCATTATAACCCCCCATTCGGGCGAGTTTAAGGGGACGCCCAGCCCTATGAAGTTTATGGAGGTGGCCTCTAAGAGGACACTCCCCATATCTGTCACAGCCTGTACTAGGACGGGTGGAATTGTGTTCCTTAATACATGCCTATAAATTATCTTTAAACTGTTCAGCCCACTGAGCCTTGCTAATACTACGTAATCCATTTCAACAATGCTTCTGGCATATATATAGGTAATCCTAGCATACCATGACCACCATGTTGTAATCAACCCGAGTATGACCACATATAAGCCGGGTCCTATTGCCAGTCTCAAAGCCAGGGCTATTATTATTGCTGGTACACTTACAAATAATTCAATAAGGTAGTTCAATACGTGTTCCACGACACCTTTAAAGTACGCTGCCGAAACCCCTATGATTATACCTATAGAGAGACTCGTGAGAACGACGATTAATATTTCAACCAATGCTGATCCGGCGCCAAAGAGCACTCTAGAAAATAAGTCTCTCCCCCTCGTATCGGTTCCAAATATATTGACTGGATTCGGCGGAAGCCTGGCCTTCGCTACAGCGTTCTCCGGTATATAGCCTAGGCCCTCCTCTGGGAACGGAGCTATTATTGGCGAGAGTAGAGCTAGAATGGTGATCACCAACACTATTGCTAAACCTGTTTTAAACCTCATCTTCCTAAACTGTTTCCTGACAAGGTATGCTGCACCCCTAATATTTGCCTCAATACTGTTCATAGCCTCACCCTTGGATCTACGAGTGCCTGAATTATATCAGTTAGTGTGTTAACCACGAGGTAGAAGACAGCTACTACAGTGATTAAGCCTATTGCTAGCCTGAAATCAGAGTAGTTGAGTGCATCGTATAATAGATTTCCAAGCCCCTCCCTACCGAACACCGTGTATTCCACAACCATAGCATCAATAAGGCTGTATGCGAATGAAAGCCCACTTATCTGTATCACGCCTGGGATAGATGCCTTTAATGCATATCTCCATATGATTATATCCCTCCTAACCCCCCATGCAACAGGCACCCTTACGAAGTCCTCTAGGAGCGCCTCAGCCATGAGGGTTCTCGTTAACCTGATTAATACTCCAAGCGGGTATACAGCTACGGCGAGAGCTGGAGGTAGTAGTCGTAGTAGGACATCGATGAAGACGAGTAGGTTGCCCTGGATAAGGCTGTCAAGTAAGTAGAACCCAGTTATAGGGTGAAACCCCGTTGATAAAGCCAACCTTGTATTAATCCTACCGTATAATGAGATCCCTGACATCGAAAACACTAGGAAGAGCCCCGTTGCAACCCAGAAAGTAGGCATGTTCGCTAAGATCGTGCCGACAGCCTGTATCAAGGAGTCGCTCCTACTACCCCTTCTCAACGCCGAGTAAATACCTAGGAAAATTCCCAGCGGTACAGCTATAACATACGCGATTACAAGTAGCTCCAGTGTCGATTGAAGCCTTGAGTAGATGAGTGGTAGCACTGGCTGCTTATAGGCGATGCTATCCCCTATATTACCGTTGAAAACGTTATACACGAATCTAGCGATCTGCAGGTATAATGGATCATTGAGTCCGAGTTCCTCCCTAGCTTTCTCAATAGCCATTGAGGCATACGGTCCCCTTGGGTTTCCAGCCCATTTAACAGCCGGATCTCCCGGTGAGAAAATGAGGATCAAGTATGAAAAAACAATTATCCCGAAAACTATTAGGATACACCAAAAAACCCTTTTCACAACATAGTTTATGCTCACGGGCAATTTACGCTTTCACCTTCACGTACTGGAAAAACACGACATACATGTAAAGCGGGTTCATGGCTTCCTCCGGTATCTCCAGTTTCCCACTATAGATAAACGGTTTAACCTCATCCCATAGATTTACGGCGATTGCTTCATTATATAGTTTAAGTTGTGCCTCCCTGTAAAGGTTGATCGCATCCGTGTAATTACTTCCCTCGCGTTCAAACGCCGTGTCAACCAGGTTATCGAACTCTGGATCCTCGTATCCAGCGAAGTTCCACTCCTTTGACTCACTATGGAACATTGTGTATAGGTAGTCGTATGGGGATGGTATGGTGGGCCACCAGTCAGCTATAATTATATGCGGTGTTGTCTCCGGGTGCTCCCAAATACCCTTAGCGATATCCTTTAACTGAGACCAGGGCTGTGGATTAAGCACCAGGTTTACACCTATCTCCCTAAGCCTTGACTGCAGATACTCAGCAAAGATCTTTAATTCCTCATAGTCCACCTGGTAAAGTATCTCAATGGTTACAGGGGTAGTGACCCCGGATTGATTGAGGTATCTTAATGCTTCCTCCATGTTATAGTCATATACTAGGTTATCTATATGCCCCGGAAAACTATGAGGTATTACACCGCTTCCCTTGAGAGCATACCCTTTCATGGCTAGTTGCATGGCTTCATCCAGGTTTATCATGTAGAGTACTGCTTTCCTGAACTCTGTTATATTTGTTGGATACCTCTTCGTATTGAAGAACATTATGTAATTGTGATACGTAGTTAAATTGAATACCTTGAACCCCCTGTTTACAAGGTCCCCTATGTTGTCCCGGGGCACGCTTGAAGCGATATCTATTTCGCCGGCAATAAGTCCATTATACTGGGATTGGGGCTCCGTAAGTATCTTTATAATTATTTCATCTGGTGCATCAGGGTTGTTAACTATGCTCCACCCCCACCATTCGTCGAATTTCTTTAACCTGACCTCGGCGTCGGGACGATAGGATACAATCATATATGGTCCTGAGCCACCATCATTGCCATTGTTGAACCACTTCTCAAGGGCTTCATCCATGTAGGAGGATGCCGAGCTCTTTTCAAGGACGCTTGGAGAGAATATGTAGGCTGCGTAGCTTGCAGCCGCGATCATATCTAGTCTCTGGGGATAGCTAAGCTTGAATTTAACTGTGTACTCATCGAGCACCTGGACTTCCTCAACTGCGTCCCATATATATCCTAGACCCCTCCCCGTCTCCCTATATATATCCCGGGCTCTTTCAACACTTATCTTTACAGCCGTGGCATTGAATGGTGTTCCATCATGGAATTTTACACCCTGTCTTAAGTGAAAAACCCATTCAGTACCATCCTCATTACTGCTCCAGTTCACTGCGAGAGCAGGCTTGAACTCGTTTTTAAGGGGGTTATAGTAGAGCAGTGGCTCGTATACTGAGCCCAGGATAACCAAGCCTGTGTCATCCTCTATGCTTGGATCTATGCCTGATATCTTATCGTTGTACGCGTATACAACGATCCTCCTAGGTATAGATTCCCTTGGTGATAGCACTATATATAATAAGGCAGCTGCCACGACAATAACCAGGATTGCTATAACTAAGACTAATCTCCCACGCACTTCACACACCTTCTTAAAAACCTATATCAGCCAGGCGTTTTAAACAAAACCTCGTGAAAATTTATTACCTTAACCAGGTGAAAGTAGTATTAAAGGTGAGTCCAACCAATGCCGGCCCTAAGACACCTAGTAAGAGAGTTAAGCGGCAGAGATCTAATATCAACCCTTGACTGGAGCGATGAGGAATTAGAGATAACGCTTAGACTAGCTAAGGAGTTCAAAGAGATAGCACACTACTATGGTGTAGAGGCATTACCAAAGATCCTAGAGAGAAAGGTATTCTACATGTTATTCTTCGCACCATCAACGAGGACGAGGGCAGCCTTCGAGTCAGCCATGGTATTCCTAGGTGGACATGCAGCATTCATTGATGCAACAACGACACGCATGGCCTTCGGGAAGCAAGAGAAAGCCGGCGAAGCCGTTAAAGATGTCGCAGCTATGTACGATGTCTATGGCCATGGATTAGGGATTAGAATCCTGGATAAAGCCATAGATTACCTATATGGAGTTGGTAACGCGTATATAAGGGAGATGGCTGACGCAGCAAATATACCAGTAATAAACATGGCTGACGACAAGTTCCACCCAACACAGGGGTTAGCCGACATATTCACCTTCAGGGAGAGATTCGGAAACGTGGAAGGCAAAAAGTATGTCATAATGTGGGCATACAGCCCTGAGATAAGAGGGTGGTGCAGCGTCCAGGAGGACATGATACTGTTCCCACGCTTTGGAGTAGATGTAGTAGTGGCTAGACCACCAGGTTTCGACCTAGACCCAGAGCTGGTTGAAAAGGCTAAGCAGCTGGCAAGAGAACACGGTAGCACAATAGAGTTCACTGATAACCTTGAGGAGGCTGTCAGGGGTGCGCATGCGGTGTTCCCGAGGAACTGGGCTTCCCCACAACTAGTCAAGCTCGGATACAGTAAATTCAAGGATGAGGAATTAAAGATATATGAGAAGTATAAGAACTGGAAGGTGACACGTAGCCTAATGGACTTGATGGATAAGCATGGCGTATTAATGCACGTCCTCCCAATATTCAGGGGATATGAGGCAGATGACGAGGTAATAGACAACCCAAGGAAATCAGTCATATATGAACAAGCAGAGAACGGTTTATGGACGAAGATGGCTGTATTAGCATTAACGATGTACGGTGTTAAATAGCTCCCTGTAGTTTTGGTTAAAGGCTCTCTTTTTCCTATCCTCCCTACTCTTCTAAAATACCCTACTTCATGTATTCATCGAGATCTACTTCCCTACCATCCTTAACAAACTTTATCCTTATATCCGGGCGTATATTCAGTCCTAGAGCCTTTATAATACTATACGCGGTTAAACCATCCAGCTCCTTTAAAACCCCGTCCTTCAATAACTTATATAGCTCTCCAACGAGTACCTGGTAAATATCGGGGTAGAGTGCTTTAAGCTTATTCATGAGCTCCCTCGCTTTTTCATCCGTTAATTTACTCCACACCACATCCTCGGGTTTTTCAACCCGTGTTTTATCCACCTCACTGCTCTTCCTAGTGATTGCTGAAACATACTTCTTGTAGAGCTTCAGCCTTAATGAATCAGGTAGCTCATCGCTCATATAGTTCACCTCATTAATAATATTAATAAATTATTACAACTTATAACCCGATAGGTGGTTGAATTGAAGTGCTATACCACTGCAAACGAGGGGTTAAAGAGTAAAGGTGTTGAAGTAGTAGTGGACTGCGTCATAGAGGAGGCAGCGGTTATCAATGATATAAGCGATGTAAGAGGTATTATTGAAAAACACCTAGAAGCCGTATTCAAGGATGCTGGGGAGGGAATCCTAGTCTTCGACTCGAATGAATCCATTGGATCCACACATATGTTGTACAGGTTTAAATACAGGGCGTTAGATACAAGTGGTGAGTACATAAGTGTACGTATAGTAGTGAGAAACAATAGGGCTTCACGCATATTATTCACTATACCAAGAGGCTACGTTCACCTGGTTAGATTCGAGAATATGTATAATCCCCTCAGGGAGCTCCATACCAACAATGAGGAGGGGCCCGGAGCCCCTGGGCAAACATATATACCTAACATGATTGTATACAATATACTCGGAGTACCATCAATAGATGTGGCCAGATGGCGTTTAGAAGTAGTTGGGAGCGTTGAAAAACCAGTGAGCCTGTCACTGAAGGACCTCTATGAACTAGGGGTGGAAACGCTTAGGGTGAATTTCCACTGTGTAACAGGCTGGAGCGTGGGAGGCCTCGAGTTCACGGGAGTCAGGCTCTCAAGGATTATGGAGATAGCGGCTCCACGTCACAATGTGAAATGGATGTTCACGGAGAGCCTCGACGGGTACACAACAATAGTCCCGTATAGTGACGGGGTTAAAGGAATAGTAGCGTTGGAAATGAATGGTAAACCACTCGATATCCTGCATGGATACCCAGCCAGGCTAATAATACCACATCTATACGGCTGGAAGAGCGCTAAATGGGTTTCAAGGATAATCCTTAGCGAGGAGTACAGGGATGGATACTGGGAAGCACTTGGGTATCATCCACGGGGAAGGGTTGATCTAGAGGAGAGGTTTAAACGGTACTAGGTTTTAGAAAAGCATCGCCCTGGATAATATTCTTCAACAGGAATAAAGCTATCGAGGATACTGTGAGATCGGCTATGGCACCTGGATTTACTTTAAGCCTGTATAATTCCTCATCGAGAAGCATGACAGGTTTCACCCACTCGCTACTATTATCCTTGAGAACCATTAAGAGAACATCCTCCGCCCTCTTTTTCACATATTCTACCATTCCAGCCCCATGCTTTAACAACACTATTGTATCATTGTTTTCCATGAGGATGTACAGGTATGTCTCAACAACGCTTCTATTCCAGTCACCATGCAGGTTGAATCGCTCTCTGAGAAATCTCTCCGAAGCGATGGAGCGTTTATATCCGTTAACCAGCTCGTCAGCCACCACATCTATTCTAGAACTATACTTTAAGACGTCTATTAGCCGAGTATTTTTCTCAGCTAGTTTCCTAGCGTAATGCGGATCCCATATGTTTACATATTCCCCCGTGTCATCGCTTGGCTTAAGATAGCTTGGTGAGGCCGTTCTCACGGCTCTATAGTAATATATAGTGTCCCACACACCAGCCCCGTTAAGCGCCTCCATGGCCCCCCCTATCACACACTCCAATCCAGGGATCCCCTTTGCAATACAGCGTCCTAGACCAAGACTGAGGGGGATTAAGAGCGTACTGGAGCCAAGGCATGTATTGGATGAAGGGGTTTTCCTCATGGAGTCAGAGACTAATCCATAGATCAGATCACCAAGCACTATGCTACGCCATCCATTCAAGCCTCGTTTAATACCCCTCCTGAAATAACTGTAGGCCATAACCCCTGTAGCCAGGAACGCCTCGTACCTTAGATCAGGTCTATCCCTAAGCCTATGTACGTTGCCTGGCTTAGGCCATGCAGAAGCTTCAAGTATTAAGGATAGTGAGAGAGCCCTTGAAAAATCCTCTAGGATTGAGGCTTGCAAATACTTTCCCCTTTCCCACTCCAAGGCTTCCCAATCTTTCAACCCTGTTTAAATACATCATTTCCTCTCCGCAAGAACTCTGTCAAGCATTAATAAGGCCCCTATATTGTCACCTATCATTTTAACTTTCCCCAGGAGCTCTAATGCGTTCTTCTCCTCTTCAACCTGCTCGTTAATGAACCACTCCAGGAATACCTCACATGCTTTATCACCGTGTCTCCTGGCTAGATCCATTAATCTCCATATCCTCTCAGTATTCTCCCGCTCAGCATTGTAGAAATCGCTTGCCAACTCCACTATATCCCTCCACTCACGCCTGGGTGCATCTACCCCCTGGAGTACTACCATATCCCCTCTATCATTGATGAACTGGTATATTTTTAAGGCATGCTCTAGCTCCTCCTTCGCCTGTATCTTGAAGAAGTGCGAGAATCCATGTAGCCCCTTATAGTCGAGGAAGGATGCCATGGAGAAGTAGAGGTAGGCATTCCTGAGTTCCTGGTTCAACTGCTTATTTAATGCCTCGATTAACTCAGGGTGCATATGGGACACCTAAAATTATTTTATCGTATTCGATCATTTTAAATCATTGGTGTATTGCATGGTGGACCCCAGGATCTCTAATCTAGCCCGCCTTATAGTCAACTATTGTGTATATCTGAGGAAAGGGGAAGAAGTCGTAATCAATGCCTCAGTTGAATCAATACCATTGGTCAGAGAGATAGTCAGATATACCGTGGAGGCCGGGGCTTACCCAGTATTCATAAATATAGGTGATGAATCAATAACCGAGGCATTCTACAAGTATGCACCACAAGAAGTCCTCTCACATGTAAGCATACTCGAGAAGGAAATCGTGTCGAGAGTGAACGCGCAGATAAGCATACTCTCACCATCCCACACTAAGCCGCTTATCGGAATAGACCCGGAGAAGCTTAAGGTGAGGAGTCAGGCTAGAAGGGAGCTAAATAAAATATACTTGGAGAGAAGCGCGAAGGGTGAGCTGAAATGGGTTATAGCCCCATATCCAACGAGGGCATTAGCCCAGGAAGCCGGTATGAGTATAAGTGAATACGAAGACTTCGTCTACCACGCCACATACGCTGACTCAGCTGACCCGGTATCTGTGTGGAGCGAGATCGGGAAGAGACAGCAGAGGATAGCTGAGTTCCTGAATAAGGCTAGGGAGATAAGATACGTGGGCCCCGGGATAGACCTCTATCTACGCGTGGATGGAAGAACATGGATTAATGATGATGGACACTACAATATGCCTGGTGGCGAGGTATTCTCAGCCCCTGTAGAGGATAGTGTCGAGGGATATGTGGAGTTCGAGTATCCGGCCATATGGCGTGGTGTAGAAGTAGAAGGTGTTAAATTGGTCTTCAGAAAAGGCGAGGTAGTAGAGGCTACCGCTAGACGCGGCGAGGCATTTTTAAAGAAGATGCTTGAAACAGATGATGGAGCCAGGAAAGTGGGGGAGATAGCATTCGGGTTGAACTATAATATAACCAGGTTCACTAAGGAAATACTGTTCGACGAGAAGATCGGGGGCACAATACATCTAGCCCTAGGTTCGGCTTACCCTGAGACAGGTGGGAGGAATGTTTCAGCAATACACTGGGATATGATTAAGGATATGAGGAACGCGAAGGTCTACGTGGATAACGAGTTAATCTATGAAAACGGTCGGTTCATAATCTAGCCTGTTGCGGGTTGAAGCTTTTCATAGATCGTTTTCCCACTCACTATATCGCTTAACCCGGTTTTATCCTCTATAATAACAGTATAGCTGATCAGCCCATCCCTGGCCTTGGCCAACTTCTCCATCACGATATCACATTCAGCCTTCTTCTCCTTATCTTCCTCACAGAGGAACCTTGTTTTCTCAGCGAAATCCATGATTAGTCCCTCCACAGTTGTTATGAATCCCTGGGAGAATGGACCTGGTTCAATACTTAATCCAAGCTCTGGTATTAAGAGGATGCTGCCCGACGACCTGATCACCAATGCCCTCTCATCACCGGGCTTCTCAACCCTGTATATTATTCTCCTAGGCTCCTTTTGATCTGTCAACCTTACATCCCTGTACTTATAGCCACATGAGGAGCACTTACCAGTGGTTATCAACACGGATTCATAGTAGGGTATCCTGTAAACATAGTCTACGTAAACCATTAAGCCTCCGCAAACAGGACACTTACCAGTGTACTCGTTGAATTTCACCGGCTCATTTATATCCAAGTACATCACCCTAGTTTATTTAATGGATGATACACTATTAATCCAGATCCATCACAAGATGAAGCCTTGATGAAGAACTCTGGAAATCCCTCCCTACATGTTGCAACAGGCAGGTTGCTTCTCACAGCCTCATTGATGACCCGGCTTAGAATACTCTTCCTTACCTCGTTGGAGAGATACATGTATCCATGAATGAATTCACCGTTCTCCACGTATAACTCCCTTAGTTTTTCTGAAACCTGTGGAAACGCGTTCATAAGCCTCCGCAGGCTGTCCCATTTAGCCTTATATGTTGACACAGTTACCTGGAGCGCGCCGGCTTCCTTAACGGTTTTAACTAGTTTACTTATCTCGGTTGGGTTATCGTTGATGAAGGGTATTACCGGGTCTATTCTAACACCTACTGGAATACCCTTGCTCCTGAGCTTTTCCACAGCCTCTATTCTTTTCTCAGGAGGTGGAGCCCCGGGTTCCAGTATTCTAGCCAACTCTGTGTTAAGGGTTGTGATAGTGATCATTACTGATGAAGGGTATCTCGCCAGTATATCTATATCCCTTGTAATAATATTGGATTTCGTTGTGATTAAGAGCTTAAAGCCGTTTTTACCAAGTATCTCGAGGCTTCTGCGGGTTAAACCCATCCATAACTCGATGGGTGGATATGGATCACTACTAGTGCTTAGCTCTACAATACCCTTCACACTGATCCTCTCTAAATCCTTTTTAAGCCTCTCGATAAAGCTCTCCTTAGGTGTACTAGGCCTCCTGCCAATATACGAGGCTGCATAGCAGTAAAGACAGAAGTGGCTGCACCCTGTGTAAGGGTGCAGGCTGTACTTAAATGGACAAGTACATAGGGGGGAATTCCAAGGATCGAATCGCCTTAAGACACTCATACCGTGTCCAACTCATACCCCGATTCACTGGTTTAGTGTACCCCGCCCGACCGCCCTCCTTCATTTTCATCCCCCGTCGATGGGGTCTCGTGGAGGTGTGAGGGAGGCGGGGCTGTATTAGGTTATGTCTAGCCCAGCTAATATTTCTTCACTGACCTCTTCCCCGCCTTGAAGTGCATGGGTTCCTTCTTGGGTGGTTCACCTGTTTCCCGCATCTATTCGGGTTTACACCTGTAAAACGCTTGATCTACGCATACTATATTATTTAAATACGTGTTAAAAGATAGTAGCCTAAGGGAGTCTCATGGTTTCAGGTGTAACAAGAGATGCTATGCTTGGGATAATAGACTTTGCATTGAAAGCAGTCGACTTGATAAGCGATGATGAGAAGGAGAAAATGATATATACACTTATAGACGCGTTGAGAAATAATAAGAAGGTATTCATCATAGGTGCTGGTAGAAGTGGTCTGGTTGGAAAGGCATTCGCTATGAGGCTTCTCCACCTAGGCTTCAACACGTATATTGTCGGTGAAACCATACTCCCAAGAGCCTCCCCGGGCGATGTCTTAGTATCCATCTCGGGTTCTGGTAGGACTAGACTGGTTGTTGCAGCTGCTGAGGTGGCTAAGAGTGTGGGAGTTAAGGTGATAGCTATAACCACATATCCTGATAGCCCGTTAGGTAAGCTAGCTGATATAGTCGTTAGAATACCTGGTAGAACCAAGATGGCTGCCGAGGAGGATTACATTAGCAGGCAGATATTGGGACTACATGAGCCCCTAGCCCCTCTTGGAACCCTCTTCGAGGATACACTGTTAATATTCCTTGACGGCGTTATTGCTGAGCTAATGGATAAACTCGGCGTCACCGAGGAAGAATTAAGGAATAGACATGCTAACATCGAGTGAGCAATAATTGTTCACCTGTATCCAGGTAAAAATAATATTGTGAACACTCATTATTCCTAGAGTGAAGGTGGTAGAATGAGTAGGAGAAACTGGGGAGAAGACTTTATCAATGAAGTAGTAGAGGAGCTCGGGATACAGGATGAGCAGTTAAAAAATAAATTAAGAGATAAGCTACGTGAAAAACTCGATGAATTACACTGTGGAGAGGAAAGCGATGCAGAGGAGATATCCAAGATACTATCAGCCGTATCACCATTCTTAGAAAACCTATTCACCTGGCTTGGATCAGGGCTCAGGGACATATTCAACTTCATCCAGTCATCATATGATGGTAAAAAACTAGGAGAGGATATAGGGCAATTATACCAGGCACTCAAGGCCCAGGGACTCCCCGATGAAATGGTTAAAGAGATGGTTAAAGAATACTATTACTCAAGGCTTAAAGCGCTACCAGCATGGGGAGACCTCCTCGAACGCCTCGCCCAGCTAATAATGCAGAGAACAGCTTCACAAAGGATAAGGGTTGATGAAGAAGAGAAACAATGAAAGCCGGCCGTAGTACTTAATATACTAGAGGTAAAGCATGGCTTGAGCAGTATAGATGAGAAACTAGACATCCTCATCTCAGTATTGAGGGAGCTAGTGGAGAAACTAGAGAAACTTGAGGAAAGACTGGAGAAACAAAACATCGATCACCCAGAAATTAAAATAGCGCTTGAAGTAGCATCAGCATTCTCACTCCCGTTAATTAGGTCCCTTGAAATCGCTAGGATGGCTTATGATGTTTTAATTAGACTAGATAAACCGGATCCGATTACAAGGGCGATTATTGAAGTACTTTCCAGCTGTAATGAAATGAGTATCTCGGAAATATATAGAGGTGTCAGAAACATACGTGGGAAAGCCTCAAGGCGCATCATTGGTGAGAGAGTTAGGATATTACTTAGTAAAGGCATTATAGTAAACATGGGGAGTAGTGAGAGGCCCAGAATAATATTGAGGAAGTGCCTGGAGAAGCCCCATGGATAGTAGAAAACACTACGTAATACTGTTTCTTGAATTACTGGACATCATTATAGGTGCTGCATCATGGGGGATAATCTTATTATTGATTTTTCTTACAGGGTACATCCTCCTATACATATACAACATTACCTGTTTAACAGTCTCGCTTCTATGGAAACGGGTTCCACCAGACCTAATAATAGATATAATTCATACATACACCGTGAGATATCTTGACCTAGTGGATTCCGGTTCCCATGTGAGGAGGATCACAGTTTTGATCCCGGAAACCTTAAATATACCACCAGTTTACCACGGTAAGTTACCGAGCCAAGGCTTCTAGAGATGGGGTCGCATTTAGGTATGAAGATATGTAACACAGGCTTACCTATATCAATATCTGTTAAGTACTCGTAGTGCGCCATACCTTTTGCAATGATTAAGTCGACTGAATTCAATAGTGATTTAAAGTCCTCGCTCACCTTATCGAGGTGTATGGATGAACATATGCTTCTGCAACCTGGTGTTACAATCTTATCGAACACCTTGTCCAGGCCGATCTCTATGAAATCGTTAAGTGTTACATCGTTTTGAAAGCCTGGCTCATCCTTAACTACTCCTATAGTAGTGTTACCTTTTCCACGGAGATACTCTACGAGTAGTGAATCGTAGACTGCTTCCCCAGCGTTATCCAGCAGGAACATTATCTTGAGCCCGCCTTTTCTCACTAGTTCATAGAATTTAACACTATCATCTATTGCTATCTCCACGTTCTCAGCGATACCTGGGTCTATTTCTTCATTGAAGTTATGATCCATGACACCATAGTCTATAAGGTTTCCGAGGGCTGAGACCTTCAATAGGTAACGTAACCTCCTGTAGTCGTCTAAGTATCTTGCATGCTCCCTATGGGCATCTCTCAACGCGAGAGCCCTTCTCATACTTTGGGTCTTCACTAACCTATAGTAGTCGAGGACGCCCGGCGCTGTTACCGTTAGCTGAAACAAGTCCGATGCAAGCCTTGTTAGCTCAGTTGAATCAAGGGAGAAGTCGTTCACTAGTTTGCTCATTATCCTCTTAGCTAGTACTATCTTCTCTCCTGGACTTAACGATGAATACTCTATCTCTCTAAGCCTCGTTGTCAAAATACACCTTAAACACTCCGTCTGCGGCTTCATGTCGTTATCCCTGCTGATTCACTATGTATGATGCCGTGATAAATCTTGATTTGACTATTAATTATTGGACAAAAATATATATTTCTCAGCATAGTTGTCTAATAATTAATAGTCAGATAATATGAGTTGATTTTATATGAAGCTTGTAAAAGTAGATGATGCAGTAGGTAGGAAGCTGGCATTCGATTACTCGGCTGTTACACCGGATTTCAAGTCACCAATTAAAAGACGCGGTGAAGTAGTAAGTCTTGAAGATGTTGAGTTACTAAAGAATCACGGCCACTACTACGTGTATATTGAGGATGGAGACAGCGTAGAGTACGGCTTACACGAAGAGGAGGCTGTGCTACAGCTTGCCCAATTAATCTCAGGGGAAAATATCATAGTTGAGAAGGCGCCTGAGGGAAAAGCACTACTTAGGTCAGCCGTGAACGGGTTACTCATGGTTGACTCAACTCTACTCGAGAAAATCAATTCTACAGGAGTATACGTCGTCATAACTAGACGTAAAGGCGTATATGTGAAGCACTCAGATATAGTCGGCATTGTCGATTTAATACCTCTAAGTATCCCCAGGGATTATCTCTCATACATATCAAGTGAAATACTTGCATCACGTAAAATCCTACAGGTCTACAGGAATACACACCCAAAGATAGGTATTATTGTAACAGGAACAGAGATCGTGGAGGGAAGGAAGAAGGATCTTGCATCCCCGGTTGTCGTTGAGAAGATACGGTTATATGAATTAGAGCAGGGGGCACTAGTATATGTCCGGGATGACGAATCCGAGATAGCGGGAGCCATTGAAAACCTATTACTCGACCATGATGCAGTAGTTGTCACCGGAGGTATGAGTATTGATCCAACTGATAAAACACCAAAGGCTATAGCCAGTGTAGCCAGCGAGGTAGTAGCCTACGGTGTTCCAATGAAGCCGACCACCATGAGCATGATTGCGTATAAGGATGGGAAAGCCGTAATAGGGGTTTCAAGCGGAATAATATATTTCCCAGACTACAATATCCTAGACGTAGTGCTACCGTGGATAGCGGCCGGTGTAAAAATCCCGAGGGAGTATCTGATCTCATTTGGTGAGGGAGGGTTGTCCGAGTACTTTCTACGAAGGCGGTGAGACATTATGAAGCCTACGTCTAAGACAATAGTTTTAAGCATGATACTACTGCTTTTAGTGGTATCCTCATGGATTATCTACACGTATTACTCACAGAGTCCCGCCCAGGTGGTGCTCTTAGTCTATACTCCCCCAGTGGTTCAACCATTACTGAATAACGCTTCAAGGGAATACATGCAACTACATCCGAATGTTAGAATCGAGATCATTGGAGGTGCTACCGGGACATTATTAAATAAGATATTATTGACTGGTGAAGGAGACGTCTTCGTCACAGCGGATCACGAGTACATGTTGAATGCCTCAAGAATGGGGCTCGTAGTGAACGAGTCGATTAAGGTACTCTCATATGTAGTATTAGCACTCATAATCCCCAAGGATAACCCGGCAAATATCACTAGCCTGGATGACTTAGTATCAAAGGATGTGAAAATAGGCATAGCTAACCCGAGCGTGGCTCCCTTCGGTAGAATGGCTGTAGAACTACTTGTCAAAAACGGTATCTACGATAAAGTAAAAGACAAGCTAGTGATCTATGGAGATGTAGGGCAGACAGCTAGGCAGGTCGCATTAGGACTCGTAGATGTTGCAATACTTCCACATGTAGCGCATTACTGGTACTTGAATGATACAAGTATAATCTGGCTTAATCCAGCACAGCTACCGTTGATGAGTTGTCAAATGATTGCAGTACTCAACACCACTAAAAACTATCAGGCAGCACTAGAATTTGTGGAGTTCCTTGTAGAGTATGTTAGATTCAATCCATACCCCTTGGAGAATGGATATGTAGGGGACCTCGATAAGATATCCTCTATAACTCCTTATAGACTCGAAGAGCTATTGTTTAATAATGCTTGCATGGGGTATGTGAAGTGAGGGTGTTCCTCCTCCTGCTTATACTGCTACTAGTCCTTGATGCCACGATATTTGCAACCCCTATATATATGGCTATATGGCAAGGGATCCTTGTACCGGGTCACCTGTTAAGCGACTTCTACTACTCCATGCTTCTCTCCCTGTACACCTCGACCACCTCATCCATCCTGATATTACTGATCACGATACCTATAGGTTACTATATTTCAAGGAGGATAACTAGGAGGAATCTACTACTCCCGGTTATAATGCTTCCATCATCTATATCTCCAGCGGCTGTGGGACTCCTGTTACTACTATTCTTCACCAAGACCCCTCTAGGCTTGATCATTGACAATACATTAAAAATAGTGAATGACCCAAAGGGAATAATAGCAGCCCAGCTCTTTCTAGGAATACCCGTTGGCGTAAGCTATTTCACTGCATTGTTCTCAAGCATCCCTAGAAGCTATGAGGATGCCGCCTTGACAATGGGGTTTACTAATATCGAGTACCTTTACACTATCCTACTACCTATGAGTACTAGGCAGGTGTTCACCGGCTTTATACTTGTTTTTACACGTGTCCTAGGGGATTTCGGGGCATCCTATATTATCGGTGGAGGTATATGGGGGAAAACAGTGACGTTACCAATATACCTCTACTTGGTTAGCCAACTAGGGGGTATAGGTGTGCTTGTGATCACGCTGTCAATATATATCGTGTCAATACTAGTGCTCATCGCCGTAGTCTACCAGCTGGAATCCATGGAGGGGCATCCACAAAATGCTTGAAGTCAACGGGCTCAACAAGAGTTTCAATGGTAGACAAGTTAACAAGGACATCGGGTTCAAATTAGAAAAGGGTGGGATAGCCGTAATAATTGGTCCCAACGCGTCTGGTAAAACAACCCTGTTGAAATCGATATCTGGCCTCATAGAGCCCGATTCAGGCGTTATAATCATAGATGGCGAGACAATATATGAGAAAAAACCATATATGAAGAAGCCTAGAGTGAATAAGCCTCCCTATGAGAGAAACATAGGTTACGTGCCATCAGAACCCTCATTATTCCCTAATTTAACGCTTAAGGGGAACATTGAGTTACCCTTGAAAAAGCGGGGTTGGAGTAGAAACGATATTGAGAGAAGAGTGAATGAGCTACTAGAGATCTTCGGGCTAAGGGAATACAGGGATATGTATCCTGGTCAACTAAGTAATGGATTAAGGCAGAAAGCATCTATTGCAAGAGCCCTATCATATAATCCCTCATTACTACTATTAGACGAGCCATTGTCCCCTATAGACCCGGTTACCAGAGAGAGGTTGAGGAATGAGCTATTTAATCTATTTAATAAGCTTAAGGTGGCAGTGTTATTGACCACCCATCTCATAGAAGATATATTGTTCTTCAAGGAGCGGATCATAGCCTTGGTTGATGGTAGAATAGTATATGATGGCGAGTTAAGCGAGCACAAGATTCTTTCAAGCCCATACATGCTTCAAGCCCTTGGATTCCTCGTAATCCCAGCTAGAATAAAGAAGTGCAACGAGGGTGAAGCATTAGTGGCTATAGATAAGGTAGAGAAGAAAATAGGGTATAATACATACGCTAGTTCCTGCATAGATGGGAGAAACTCCCTCATAGTTGTAAACCCGGGATATATAACCCTTACTCCAGGCAAAGGCGATCACTATACCCTTGAGGCATCCCTGCTTGAAGAAATAGATAATTTAACCAGTGTAAAGCTAGTTATAGATATATGGGGACGAATCACGACGTTAACAATACCTAAGAATGAGTGGTCCAAGCTAAATGATTTCGGGGGAGGTAAGAGGATACTCCTCTATATGAGCAGGGAGCACACCTACTTAATCGATCAGGAAAGTGGTTAAAAATGTTGGTTGATAGGTTCGGTAGGAAAATAGATAGCTTCAGGATCGCTGTAACCTCGAGATGCAACTATCAATGCATATTTTGCCACCGGGAAGGAATGATGAATGACCAGGGGAATGAAGCATTAGATGCCGGGGACTATGGCTTCTTAACCGAGGTAGCGGTAAAACATGGCATAAAATCCTTCAAGCTAACTGGAGGGGAGCCCTTGGTGAGGAGTGATATAGTAGATATAGTTAGAGAGATAGCCATCTATACAAGGGACGTCTCAATGACTACGAATGGGAGTTTATTACTTGAAAAAGTAGGATTGCTTGCCGAGGCTGGGTTAAATAGAATCAATGTAAGCATACACTCCCTTAAGCCCCCCGTATATAGATTTATAACCGGGGGATCCACGCTACTTGAGAAGGTCTTGAAAGGCGTTGATGAGGCATTGAACCATGGAATCAAGGTTAAAATAGATTTCTTAGTAATGAAGGTGAACATTGATGAAGTAAAGAATATAATAGAATACGCGTCGGATAAGGGACTTGACGTAAACATCATAGAGCTTATACCCCTTGGGATACCACAGGATGTCTACAGGGATCAGCATGTTATAGTGGATCCGATTATAGAGTTTCTCGAGAAAAACTCCATCGCTAAAACAGTAAGGGAGTTCCAGAGTAGGCCAGAGTACATTATGCCAAGCGGTATAAAGGTAGATGTTGTAAAAGGGTATGGAAATCCAGCTCTTTGTTCAAGGTGTACAAGGCTTAGGCTTACACCGGAGGGATGGATCAAGACATGCCTATTTGTAAATAAACCAATAGTAGATATATCTAGGGAGCTTAAGAATAGGGATGAGAAAGGAGTTATAAACGGTATAAAGAGAGCTGTTTACTTGAGGGAGCCATTCTTTAAACCTGGGTGATCCACTTGGGCATCAGAATGGCTGATATAACCGGGAAGGAGGACGTGTACAGGGAGGCAACGGCGACAGGCTATATAAAACTTAAGCCTTCAACCATAGAAATTATTAAAAAAGGGCTTGTTGAGAAGGGAGACGTGTTTTCAGTGTCAACAATAGCAGCTATAATGAGTGTTAAGGAGACACCTAGAATACTGCCTTTAACACATAACATCCCCATAACAAATGTCAAAGTTGATTTCGAGGTACTCGATGACGGCATAAGAGTCTATATAACAGTTAAGACAACGGCTAGGACAGGGGTGGAAATGGAGGCTTTAACAGGTGCGGCCATAGCATTACTGAACATATGGGATATGGTTAAGAAATACGAGAAGAATGAAGACGGGCAATACCCATATACGGTTATAACTGATCTCAGAGTCGTAGAGAAGAAGAAAGGGGTGTAGCCATGAGGATCACTATCAGGTCGTACTCCATATTCTCGGATTTCCTTGGAAACGAAGTGAGAATCGAGCTCGATGAGTCTATCACGGTGGGCGAGCTACTGGATTACTTGAAGAACACGTATAGTCTACCATCAAAGCCCGAGCCAATAGTACTGATCAACGGGGAGATAGCAAGCCTGGATCAACAACTTAGAGATGGTGATACAGTCTATATAGCGCCTCCGTTTTCAGGTGGCTGAGATGTGCTATATCGAGGCCAAGCTCCTAGAGAGTGGTGAAAAAATACTCCTTGATGAATTAATCGGGAAGCTCTCAGCCATGGATAAGAACCATGGAAACGGTGCTTTATCCATATTCGTTGGCTTAGTGAAAGGGGAGTTAAACGAGGCGAGAGTACATGAGCTTGAATATACGGCTATAAGCGAGGTTGCTGCCAAGAGACTAGAGGAGATCGCGAGGGATATATGCACCAAGTACTCTCTCAGCGCTGTCGTGATATATCATAGGCTTGGGCGGCTCAAACCTGGTGAAACCACTATATATATCGTTACGATGGGTACAAGCAGAAAGAACACTAATCCAGCAATGATAGAGGCGCTTGAAAGGGTTAAAAAAGAAGTCCCGGTTTTCAAGCTTGAAAAAAGAAGCGATGGCGAATACTGGGTTATAGGCGATGGAGTCAGGTATAGGAGGACACTGACCCCTTCACCATCATAGTGGAGGACTAGCCGAACACCGCTATCTCCTTTATCAACTTCCCCTTCTTAAACCTATCAGGTTTAAGATTCTCAAACTCCGGTATGGTGGGTTTCCCGCCTAGAATATACTGTGTGAGCGCCTCGGCGACTGCTGGAGCCATCATGAATCCATGACCGCTAAACCCGGCTGCGACAAGTATGTTCTCGTTTTCCTCCAGGGGCCCTATTATTGGATGGTGATCCGGCGTCATATCATAGTACCCAGTCCAATACCTTAGAACATATACTTCACCCAACCACGGGAAATACCTTGTCCATACTTTGGCGGCTTTCTCTAGAAACATGTATTTATTTACAGCCGGCTCATCGTACTTCTCAGGTATATCCGAGCCAATGTATATGTTGCCGTGGAATACCTGTAGAATATATGACGACGATGACCAGTCTATTATAAGCGGCTTAATAACCGGTTTAAACGCCTCAGTAATTAAGACATGCTTGGCTAGATTATGTATTGGGAGTTCAACGCCGAGGCCTTTGAGTAAGTTAGCACTGTCTTTACCGGCTGCAACAATTACCTTATCCGCCTCAACCCTCCCCTTATTTGTTTCAACAACTATCCTACTTCCTTCACCACTGATTTTAAGGGCTCTCATACCCTCATATACATTAATATTGTTTCGTTTTAAATGAATGACAGCGTTTAAAACCGCGTTGAATACTTGAGCCTTACCAGCTAAGGGGTCATATACTGCTGCAAGTATTCCATTAGTATTTATTGATGGAACTATTTCCCTTACTTCCTCAGGAGAAATCATTCTTGAAGGTACGCCGAGTGAGTGATGAAATTCGACAACCTGCTTGAAGAACTCGACATCCCTCTCCCTTGTCAATACCCATAGGTAGCCATCCCTCCTGTATAGAAACCCTAGTTTCCTAGCGTACTCGGGCCATAAGTCTATAGCCCTCTTCATCACGTTAACATGCTCCCTACTAGTGAAGCTCGCCCTTATCCCAGTTGCACATCTAAATGTACCGCCTGAGCCGATGTATGATTTCTCTATAATCACTATATTCCTGCACCCTTGCTCCAGAAGGCTTACAGCGGTGAATAACCCGGTTACCCCGCCCCCAATAATTAACACGTCCGTCTTCATCTCTCATCACCTATAAAGTACTTCACTTTCACAGGAGAGATCGGGGGTCTATTACGGGGGATGAGGACCTCATCGAAGCTTTTCCCAGTCTTCCTCGCTAGAATGCCTGCAACCAGGAGGAGGCATGTCTGTCCCTGGCACTGACCCATCCCTATCCTCAGCTTCCTCTTTAATACCTCCAGGTTATCTAGCCCGCTCTCTATAGCGTTTAATACATCGGCTAATGTAACATTCTCGCATCTACAAACTATTACTTTCCTTGGATCAATGCCCACAATCATCACCTTACAATCCTGACCGCGCGTACATCAAACCATACATCACCTGGTACTTCAACTGTCACAACCCATGTTTTCTCATAGACCCACGCCTTAACTACTGTCCCCTCCCCGATGACCCTGCCCTCCCTATCCAGTAGCTCCACCCGGGCTCCTTTGGAGGGCGACGGCAACATTTCATATGGCAGTGTAACATAGGCCTTACCAGGCTTACTTAAGTCAACGACGAATATGGCTAAGCCGGGGCACTTGCCCACGCAGACCCCGCAACCGATGCATTTATCCGGGTTTAATCTGGGTACCTCGTAAATCCTGCTCTTGGAGATAGCGTTGAAGGGGCATGCCGATACGCATATGTTGCATGGTATTTCCTCAGGGCATTCAAGTATGGCTATGGGTCCATTGGAGAGCCTCTCCATGGATGGAAGCAGCTTCTTCTCTACTAGTTCCTCTTTAGTTATAATGCCTGTCCGCTTAGAGCTCATATATCCATCCCCCTCCTAAGCTTCTCCATCTCCTCCTCTGTTACAGTGGCTTTGAGCTTGCCCTGCCTAGCCCTTGAGATAACAGGGCTCATCCTGTATTCGTTCCACAGGAAATCCACCAATCTATCTCTTTCAGTGATCACATCCGTAAACCCCATTCTCTCAAGGATCGTATATGCCGCAATCTCTCCCTCTATGAAGGCTGTTGTGGCTTCCTCAATACCCGTTAGATCGCCTGCCACGAAAACACCTGGTATACTTGTCTCCATGTATTTCGTTCTAACTGGTACGAGGCCGCCGGCTTCTGGAATATACTTCATAGTAGCCCCCATTTGACTCAGGAGTGCATAATTAGGTTGTAAACCAACCGCTAGGAGGACTAGGTCTACGCTATATTCCTTCTCCGAGCCCTGGATAGGGTTCAACTTATCGTCGACAGCCGCTACTATTGCTTTCTCAACTTTCTCTGCCCCCTCAACCCTTGTAATTGTATGACCAGTGAGGATTGGCACTCCATGCCTCCTCACCTTTGCTGCGTGGACGATCCAGCCACCGATCTCTCTCATTATCTCGATTATACCGTGAACCCTTACCCCGGCTTGCAGTAATTGATAAGCCACTATTAATCCGACATTACCGCTACCCACAACCAACGCATTCTCACCTGGTCTAACACCATATTCATTCATAAGTGTCTGAGCACCGCCAGCCCCCATGACACCTGGTAGGTCATTGTTCTCGAATAAAATCATCCTCTCAGTTGCACCTGTTGCGATTATAGTGTACCTGGGTTTGACAAGTAGGTTAACAGGTTCCTCCCCCTGGACAGCTATACCCATATAACCCTCACCGAAGAACCCGTAGGCAAAAGCTCTTGTATATGTTTTAATGGTCGAATACTTCTTGAGCTCGTTGACCAGTTTCTCAGCTATTTTGAAGCCTCTTACACCACCATAGTATCTTGTATCACCGAAGAACTTATGGGTCTGCTTAACCAGCTGGCCTCCAAGCCTGAAGTGATCTGTAACGAGGACCACATCAACGCCTTTCTCACCCAGCTTTAAAGCTGCTTGGAGCCCAGCTGGACCAGCACCAATTACAAGGACATCCGTATCCACTATCTCCTTTCTCACGGATGCACTACTAATATTAGCTGGCGGCTCCGGGATACCGTCTCCACTTACCACATTAATTCCATCTCTCACTGGCTCAATACATATCCTTGTATTTGGAACATTGTTAACATATGAGAGGCAGCTAGAGCACTTGCCAATCATGCAGAAAGCGCCCCGGGGCCTGCTACCATCGGGGCTCCTGGAGAAAACCCTGTAGCCTAAAGCATATAGAGAGGCAAGTATGCTTTCTCCCTCATATGCCTCTATAATGTTGCCATTATAAGTGAACTTGATGAGCCGTCCCCGCTTGAAATCTATTATGGGGTGTTCATATATCCTGTAATCTAGCACCAGTTCCCACCACGTATTAAGCAGCTCCTTAAATAATATATATACAATATATATACACTAGGATGCTACCGGAAATAAATATTTAATGCCCCTGGGATTAAATAAAACCGGGGGCAGTAGCCTTGGAGAAGATCCTTATTACACTGGACTTGTTCCTCTACATACTACCCGAGGGTGTCCCAAGGAACTCGTTTATAGTGTTAGCTGGGGAAGGAGGTTCCGGGAAAAGCGTGATAGTAGCCAATATAGCTAAGAACATCATAGAGAACAATGAACCAGTGATATATGTTTGTCTAGACGATGATCCTTTAACTATAATAGAGCAATTAGAGTCCTTTGGTTTAAGAATAGATGACAATATCTCCTCTAGGCTACTCTTAATAGATGGATTCAGTTATCTGATCAGAGGCAAGAAAGGAAGGATTCATCCACTCGTAGTAGAAGATGTTGATCCACGGAACCCTGAGAACCTTGCCAACGCTATCCTACGTGTACTGGATTCAACGAGGTTAAGTGGTAAGGGATTAATCATTATAGATTCATTAAACGAAGCAATGATCTCACTCGATCCCACACGGTTCATGGAGTTCATCAAGCTTCTAAGAGCCAATATCTCTAAGACACTGAAAATACCTATAATAGCAACGCTCCACACCTCCACAGAAGGCTTTAAAGAATACCTGTACACTATAGAACACCTAGTTGACGGTATAATTGAAACACGCGGTCTAGAAGAGGGGTTATCCCTACAGCTACCTATACAGGTACGCCAGATAATGATAAGGAAGATAAAGGGTGTGACACATAGACATGGATGGGTTCTCTACGCAATTGACAACACTGGAGTTAAGCCGGTGATATTAAAGGTTGAGAAAAAATAGTGGGCAACAAGTTATCTGACCTACTCCTCGCCCTAAAGAGCGAGGGGTCCCTTTAGGGTAGGGAGGTTGGGGCTACACCTCCTCTAGCCTGGTTTAGCCCCGCGCCCGGTCTCGGACGCATTACCCCTACCCCGCTTAACGCGGGGCTCGGGGCTATGGGTTTTCTCTTCAAGAGTATGTTGTATGCTCTTACAAGATATGCGTTGAATACCTTGTTATGTATGAAGCATTTGATCAACCCTCTAGTTATCCTCTTATGGTTATCATGAGTTCTGCATAATGGGCATGTTGTTGACGTATATTCCTCGCTTACAAACTCTGTTTTGATCCTGTATCCTTCTGCTACCTCGGCTATTCTTCTGAGCAGGTATCTATAGCTCCAGACATGGGCTATCTCAAAGTTAACCATAGGGCTCTTCCCCCGGCTCTTGAACAATATACCTCGGGTACCCAACAACTACCTCTGATACACCTCTCAGATAGAGCCATTTAACAGTATTTCCCACAGCCCAGTTGATATAGCTTCTAATCTGCTTCCTCCACTTCTTATACATCTTCCTAAGCATCCTAGACGTCTTGAACCCATATCTGTTTAGCATGCTTTGATATTCTGAGATACGGTTCCTCCAATAGAAACTGATAGCTTTTAGAGGTCTCCCGCTTACAAGCAATGCAGAACCATCCTCAACATATATAGCCAAGAGATTGTTAATGCCAATATCTATCCCAGCACTCTTATTTCCAGGAGGGTTCACAGGTACTTTAATCATTTTGTCTCTAACGATCTTCTCCTCAACTTCGAAGGATATATGCATATACCACTTCTTCTCATCAAGGTCGTAGCATATCTCAGCCCTACCTTGTTTCCCGAAGACGTGTATTCTCCCAGAGTACCTAACACTGGTAGACCCGAGAGCCCTCAAACCCTTCAATATAACATAGTCATCCTCAAACTTATACTGATCATTTCTCAGAACAACCCATAGAACTCTCTTACCACCTCTCTTCCTATACCCCGGCGGGTTAACTCCTGTCATGAATGACGGTGGTTTTCCCTCTTTCTTAGCTTTTAGTAGCGGGAAGAATGACCTCCAAGCCTCGTCGTTCTTATTTAGAACTTGTTGTGTAGTGGCTGAACCTATATAGGATAGGCATTTAAAAAGTCCATTAAGAGAGGAAACTATCTTCTATACCCATAGAAAACCAGTATTACAATGATCATCACTATAATTATTATACCTATCGCCAATGGTAAGATACTGCCTAATACTCCATGAGTTACAGGGATCGATCCAGTAGCTGGCTCTGTAGACGTAGTAATAGCTGTAGCCGATGTACCAATGGTAGTTAACGTGGTGCTGCTAGTAATTGTCGTCATAGTTGCCGTGGGTGATGTGGTAGCCTCTGTTACAGGAACCCATGTTGTTACAGTGTAGAGAAGCGCCTGGGATAAGTTCACTATTATTGATTCATTACCCTGCGATACAGTGACACCTGTTGAAGGCATTACATTTACCTGGTATCCATATGGTATTTGAAGCGTTAACAATAGGTTCGCTACATCGTTATAACCAGTTAAGTCTATGTAGGCAACGTAAGACCCAAGGCTACTGGACTCCATGAAGCCCTCTATAGTGAAGTACAACATCACCCAGCTCGTATTGTTAAATAATATAGTGATACTATCGACACCATAATCTACAACAACGTTTCCACCTGGCTCACAATCCACTGAGACCAAGGAGAGGCTTACAGATGGATCAAATGGATTATCCAGCGTCAGTTCAACAGGGGTTTCACTCCTACTTGAAAGAGTGATGTTTAGATCGAACACCCCATTATCCTCTAATGGATCATATATTATCGAAGCATAAAGCCCAGCTATATTAACGGTGACAGAGCCAGTGTATACACTGATGATGCTTGAAAATACCATGGTGGTAAAGAGTAGAAGTAAAGGTATTCTAGCTATCATACATCACCAACCCCTACTTATAAACCTAAGCTCTATAGCTCTATATAACATCCCAGCGTTTCCCTGCTGATGTTTTGTTAGCGGGGTTAGCCCCTGGCCTGGGCTCACTTGCTTCACCTAGACTGCATGGGGCTCGGTCGAGCCCAACGCCACGGGGCCCCATCCGGGTTTCTAGCACGGCCCTCACCGCACAGCGGATCACAGGAGCTCTAAGTACCCTAGAGATATCTACAGGTATTTAAAGATATCTATAAATCCACAGCACCCTATATTAAATACTATTCAACACATTCCTCGGGATCCGTATCTATATCTGCTCTCTTACTCTACGCTGAGCGATAAATTCATGTAAAGTAGGAATAGTGTTGATACAGCTAGGTTAATTAAACATGTAGTGGTTCTAGATATCAATGGTGTTGAATATGGCTGTGAAATTCCATATTGTAGTGGTTAGTGATAGGGTTGCCAGCGGGGAATCTATGGATGTTAGCGGTGAGAAAGCCGTTGACTACATTACTGCGAGGGGGCATATGGTTACAGGGAAAACCGTGATAGGTAATAATTATAGAGACATAGTCAGGGTAATACGTGAGGCTAATAGCAAAGTCGTATTATTCATTGGTGGTACAGGCCCCAGTCCCAGGGATATAACCGTGGACGTTATTGAATCGCTTGCATGGAGAACGTTACCCGGCTTTGGTGAAGCCTTTAGGAGAATATCGTATGAGAGAGAGGGGTCGAGAGCGTTACTGTCTCGTGCAGGCCTCTATATACTGCCGGATGGGAGAATAGCTGTTGTGCTACCAGGCTCCCCCAGCGCGCTCGAGATAGGTTTAAAGATACTAATGGATATTATTGAACACCTCGTTGAAGAAGTGGAGAGATTTGAGGGTCCGCATAGGTGATTAGGTATGGCTGGTTGCCTGGCTATAAGTTTCGATATATGGGGTACGCTTGTGGATCTCGATAAAACCCTTGATCACCTCTCAGAGATAGCTTCTAATAGGCTGGGTTTAAGCATCGATGAAGCGCGGAAAGCAATATACGTATCACATGAGGAGGCCCGGAAGCTCAGGAGGTTCACGCCGAATATTCCGCCACTTGAGCTCATTGCACGTGGCAAAGAGATAATCGCGGCAAAGCTCTCAACCAGCCTCAACACTGTTGACTCCATCCTAATGGAAGCGTTCACAACCGTTGAACCTGGATCGATAATCTACCCTGATGTTATACCGGTTTTAAGTAAGCTCCATGATGAAGGCATCTATATGGGTGTAGTGGGCAATGTTCTATTCTGGCCCAGTGTTTACACAATGATCATATTGGATAAAACCGGGCTCTCAAAATACTTTAGGGTAGCCGTATTCTCGGACATTATAGGCTATAGCAAACCAGATAGGGAGATATTCCTGGAATTCGCTAAGATCTCTGGTTTCGAGCCAAACAGGGTAATACATGTAGGAGACAATGTTATCGAGGATGTTGGTGGAGCATTGTCATCGGGATTCCTGGGTGTATTGATAAATAGGAGGTCTAATAGGAGTATATATGTATGGGAGCTCAACGCGGCCGTAATTAACGACATGAGGAACCTAGTAGACCTCTACAGGGAGGCATCGCTGAAGATATGTCGTAAATAGTGTATTGATTTACTGGTGATCGAGAAAATGATGAGGATAGAGGAAAACAGGGAGAGAATACTTTACGGGTCCATTGGTAGAACACTCCTATGGCTTGGGCTACCATTAATGGTTGTCCAATTAGTGAACGTATCATACAATATAGTGGATACATATTGGCTAAGCCGTTACAGTGAGATAGCCTATGCTGTACCAAGGCAGGTCATGCCAACTTTCATGTTATGGAACTCGATAGCGCAGGGATTAATGGCAGCGAATCTAGCATTGATAACTCAATTGATAGGTGCGCGCAGGTATGATGAGGCCAGGAAATACGTGTCATTCTTTGTCTCGGCAACGCTTCTCATCAATTCTGTGGTTTCTATAATATACTTTATTCTAAGACCCATGATATTCAGCTATATAGTGCGGACACCGCCTCTCCTCTACAATGATACCTTAACTTATTCCGGGATAATCACACTGGATATAGTTTTCTCAGCATTCACTCTAACCTACTCGACAATTCTTCAATCAATAGGTGATACACGTACACCTGCATCAATAAACTTCGGAGCCGCATCCATGAATATGGTTTTAGACCCCATATTCATTCTAGGGGTTGGAATCAATGGATCGATGTTGATACCGCCTATGGGGGTTGCCGGAGCAGCGTACGCTACAATACTTTCAAGGTTCATCGGACTATTACTCCTGTATGATAGACTGAATAAGAAATACCCATATCTAAAGCCCAGGTTAACACTTAAAATAGAGTTGGACTGGCTTGCCAAAAACCTGAGGATCGGGGCTCCAGTGACGTTAATGATGGCTTCAAATAGCTTGGCATTTATGTTTCAGAATGGCCTTATAAACCAGTTCGGTGAGTATGTTGCTGCTGCAGCAGCCATAGGGCTTATAATGATGGATCTAGCTGATGCAACGTTATGGGGTTTCACAAGCAGTGTCGCAGTTATGGTGGGACAGGCACTTGGGGCTGGATTAATTGATAGGGCAAGGAAGGTTGCCTTTAAATCAATGCTCTATATAGGGGTATCAACACTGATAGGGTCATCCATAGTTTACATGTTGAGGGAGGCATTCATCTCAGTGTTCACCGATAACCAGGTTATATTATCTGAGGCAGATAGATTCATCACAGTTTTCCTACCATCAATAGTGTTCTTCGCGTTATTCTTCATAGGCATGAGTGTTGGCAGAGGTTCAGGGCATACAATGGTTCCAACAATAATGGGGATAATTCGTCTATGGGGCATAAGAATACTATTAGGCTATATACTAGCATTCACCATAGGCCTTGGTAGTCTAGGGGTATGGATCTCAATGAGTTTAAGCAACGTGGTTGCCGGCCTCTTAATGATAATATGGGTTGCTAGAGGTGGGTGGGCTATCCCAGTTATAAAGACCAGGGAGCCTGAAACGGTTTAACAGTATTCTATCACTCTATAATAGTTAAATCCGATGCTTAATATCACATTCCACTTAGTTATGGTTTAGGGGGATCCCGAAATGCCCAGAGTACTAGGTATGGATCCTGGCTCTAAGAGTATTGATATATGTGGTCTCTGCGATGGGAGAATATGCTTCGAGAAATCAATAGATACCGTTGAGGCGAGTAAGAATCCCCTCAGAGTAGTGGAGCTTGTTGAGGGCTTCCCAGGGGTTGATCTAATAGCTCTCCCCTCGGGCTATGGTGTAGAGCTCACATATCTGGATCATATAGAGGACAACATGTTGGAGGACTGGTATTACACTTTCATACTAGCCACCACCAAGGAGGAGATAGTGGAAGGCTTAAACAGGAATAATATTGGGGCATTCATCTACGATGCGATGGGGAAGATAGTGAGGGAGTTGAAGAAGAGAAGGGTTAGAGGGATATTTATTCCAGCAGTAATAAACCTTGAAACAATCCCCCTACATAGGAAGCTCAACAAGATCGATATGGGTACAGCTGATAAGCTAGCCGTTGCAGTCCTAGGGATACACGAGGTATCTCAGGAGCATAAAATACCCTATGATAGAGTTAACTACATACACGTAGAGATGGGGTTCGGCTATAACGCAGTGATAGCAGTTAGGAATGGGGTCATAGTTGACGGTGTCGGCGGCACCTTAATGCCTGGCCCAGCATTTCTAACTTCAGGTGCACTGGATCTGGAAGTAGTACAGGCCGTAGGGTTATTCAGCAAAACAGATGTGTTTTCCACTGGTTGTAATGTATTAACTAATACTATGTCACCGGAGGAATTCATATCTAGGATAAGCGAAGATCCATTAGCAGAGATCTGCTTCAACGCGATGATTGAGTCTATTGTAAAGACGGTTTACTCTATGATCCCGCTGGTGGGCGAGGTGCGTGAGATACTGTTATCAGGCAGGGTTTCAAGAAACCCTGTCGTTAAGGATTACATAGAGGATAAACTCGGGGACTTGACGAGCATCAGGGCGATGAAGGGGTTGCCGGATGCATCCATAGTAAAAGAGACCGCACAAGGATACGCTGTAATAGCTGATGGCATAGCTGGCGGCGTCTTCAAAGAACTAGTTGATCACGTTGGAATAAGAAGTGCTAGAGGCACCTCTCTTGACTACATAGTTCACCCGAGATTCATGAAATCGAAGCTTGGAAAGAAGTTCGCTGAGTTAAGGAGGCTAATGCATGGGGAAGCATTTAATATAAGATGGTGGAGTAGCCTTGGCTCTAATTAGGGAGGGGATACTCTACGAGGCGATAATATCTCTACTAGATGATCTGGACAAACCCTATGCAACACCATCGGGGTTCTGGAAGTCAAAGGGGAGAATACTGGTGAAGTTCTACAAAGGGTTTAAAACACATGAGTTATTAGTGGCTGTGAAAAACCCAGTGCTCAACATTGTCAGGGATCCGTTTCTATACTATAGGACAGCTTTTAAGGCGGAATCCAGTGGGTTGACCCCAGAGGACTACATGGTTGATGAGGTGAGTGGGCGTGTTTTCCTGAGGAATGCTGAAGCCTACTTGCTACTAGACCTTATTAGAATCGTGGATCATGGGAAATATAGCTTATTTGAGTATGATTTAAGGGAAATAAGAGTGAACCCACATATCCATCTGGTGCTCGAGCCATACTCAAGGTGCTATAGCTCTCTCATAGAGATGATTATATACACTACCAAGATAAGAGCACGGGATCAGCTCTCAACCACAGAGCTTGAAACAGCTTTAAGAAGTATTGAGTATTCATATAATGTAGCAGTGAAGACCTGTATGGATAGTGCTTACATGGATTTAGCCAATAAGATTAGAAAGGTGGTGGAGGATTGGCTAGGGAAGTAAAGATTAACACACCTTCGAGACTGCACTTCGGCATGGTTAACCCGTTTATCAGGGGAGCTAGGAGATATATCTCAGCAGGGGTTGCAGTATCATACCCCAACAACGTTGTTATCGTTAAGGAGGGAAGCGAATTACGCGTCGAGGGCTGCAGATCCGATGAGGTGTTTACCAGAATAAAAGACTTCGCCGTTAAACATGGTTTAAAAGGAATCATTGAAATAAGGGAATGCATACCCAGACACATAGGACTAGGTTCCACAACGCAACTAGTGCTCGCAGCTGGATATGGGCTTGCATTAGTGAATAACCACCTGATAGATCCTGTCGAAATAGCTGTTGAGACAGGACTTGGCAAATACTCCGGTGTTGGAACATATGTGTTTAAACATGGTGGATTCGTGGTTGACATGGGTAGATCCGAGTCCACAGCATTCCCGCCCCTCCTAACCAGACTTGAATTCCCTGAGGAATGGGTTTTCATCATTGCAATACCTTCAGGTAGCGGGCTCGATGAGGAGAGGGAAGACAGGATTTTCGCTGAAGAAAACTGGAATATTCCCGTAGAATTAACATGGAAGGCCTCATATCATCTAATCGAGTTATCCTCAGCTGTGGCTGAAAGGGACTTCGACTCATTCGTGAAGGCGTTGACAGCTTTGCAGGAAACCGTTGGCTCTATGTTTTCCAGATATCAGGGCGGTGTTTTCTCGGTTAATTCTGCTAGGGCCATTAAGCTACTCAGAGAAAACGGTGTAGAAGGGGTTGGACAAAGCTCGTGGGGTCCGGCTGTCTATGGGGTTGTAAAAGGATTAGATGAGGCTGAGGCGATCTTGGAGAATTTGATGCCAAGACTCGACGGGAAGGTATTCATTACTAGACCACGTAATAAAGGGGCCGAGGTTGTGGAGGAAAAATAACGCTGTAATCTAGTTTATGGCTATAGCTATTCCCTCGCTACGTGGGTCGCCGGCAAGTATTAATTTCTCATCGTCTAGGATGGCTACATGTACATGTCCATGGCTTCCAAAATACTCTACTTCTTCGATACTTATGCCTCCAACCGTATTAGCCTCAAGTGGTTTCTCTAAGACGAGTCTTTGGCTTCCACGGGGTTCCACATAGATGAATCGGGGGGCTGCAACTGCTTTTACGGGGTCCATTCCATATACGAACATGTTTTCATATACCCTTAGATGTAGTTGGGGCCTGTAGTCTCCTCCTACACAGCCTATAATATATTTTTTATCGTCTTCAACTACGCCTAGAATTGATAACGTGTGGAGGGGTAATTTCCTGGGTGCAGGGCTGTTAGGTAATCCATACTCCTTCGCGAATCCTATTCCTCTATTCTGCACTGGGAAGCCGCCCATCATTAGCCCTGAGCCGAATGGATGGAAGAGGCTTTGGATGAATCCGATCAATGATTCTCCATCGGAGACGATGAAGAATGTTGTGTCTCCTCCATGTTTTACACGTGTACTGCTTTGACTTACACTGTGTTCGATAAGCTTCTTTACCCTACTATATCTCAAATACTCGTTTACATCTATCTCCATGTAGTCGGGGTCACCTAGATAGATGTCTCTGAATGTGTAGACGATATCAACTGGTTTACTCCAGGCGCTAGCCCGCTGAGGATCATGGAACCCGTACCTGGATAACTCTTCCTCATAGAGCGCGCTGATCAGCTGGAGCGTTGATGCTCCTTGAGTGTTTGGCGGGAGCTCATAGAGTATTCTTCCTTCCACCTCTAGCCTGAGGGGATCTACTTTAAAGCCTTCGTGGGTCATAAGGTCTTCAAGCCCTGTATTAACTCCTTGATCCTGTAGTTCCCTGGTTAGTTCCTCAGCTAACTCCCCCTGGTAGAATTCTTCCCAGCCCCTCGACGCGATTAGCCTAAGGGTTCTAGCAGCGTCTTTATTGGTGATTTTGCTGCCTAGTTTAACCCCTTTATAGTATTTAGCCCACTTGAACCCGGATAATTCTTTTTCAACCGCCTCAATGGATCTCGCCAGGGTATATCCAGCGTTAAATCCATTATATGCCAGTGATATTGCTGGCTTCAATAGTGTCGCTAAATCGAGTGTTCCATACTCCTCGTTAACCATACCCCATAGGTATACGAGCCCGGGGATCGTTACTGTTAGAGATCCTCTTAGAGGTTTTTCCCTAATGTATTCATCGGCGTTGAATCCGCTGGGCGAGCGGCCTGAGGACGCGTAGGCAACAACCTTGTCTCCTACGAAGCCTAGTAGGAATCCATCGCCTCCGGGCCCACCCATTTGGGGCTGTACAACCGATAAAACAGCGCTAATGGCTATGGATGCATCAAATGCGTTGCCTCCTTCCTCCAGCACGTCTAACCCGGTCTTTACAGCTAAGGGATGGTCAGCTACTACACCCTTAAATCCTATGCCGAGCTTAGCTACGGGCATGATGACCGCCTATGGATAATATATGATGCCCGCCTCTTTAAGCCTGCTTATTTCCTCCGGGGTGTATCCAAGCTCCTGAAGTATCTCTACTGTGTGTTCCCCGAGTCTTGGTGGGTGTAGTTTCGAGTTGTATTTTTCATTATTAAAATATCCTGGCTCGCTTAACTGGGGGATCTCGCCTAGTACTGGATGATGTATCTTATAGACTATTCCCTGCTCGCTAACATACCTGTCTTGAAATACCTCGTCTAGCTCATATACTGGTGCAGCAGGAACACCAGCGTCCTCCAGCTTCCTAAGCCAGTTATCCCTTGTATCGATCTCGAATATTGATTGAAGCATGTTAACAAGGGCCTCTCTATTAGCCACTCTATCGGCATTTGTTCTGAAGCGCGGATCATTTACAAGGTCTTCCCTGCCAATAGCCCGGCATAGAGAACCCCAGAGCCTATCGTTTGCGGCTGCCACAATGAACCATTTCCCATCCCTATCTCTGAAGGCTTGGTAAGGCACCATGGAGGGATGGGCGCTACCCATCCTTCTTGGCTTTCTACCTGTCGTGAGGTACATTATTGGTAGGTAGCACATTGAGAATATTGCAGTGTCATACATTGGAACCTCTATTTTAACAGGCCTTTTACCTGCGTAGAGGGCGCTTAAAATATATATTGAGGACATTAATCCGGTGATCACATCAAATAACGCAAAACTAACCCTCACAGGAGGTCCCCCCTCCTCGCCAGTGGACATCATGAGGCCTGACATGCCTTGTAGAACCAGGTCATATGCTGGCTTATCCTCGTATATGCTTCCCTGTCTAAACCCCTTAATACTCAGATATATGATCTTGGGATTGATTTTTACGAGGCTTTCATAGTCGACCCCAAGTTTCTCAGGCACCCCGGGCCTATAGTTCTCTATCACGACATCGCTTCTCTCTACTAGCTTGTAGACTATCTCCCGCCCCTTAGGGTTTTTCAAGTCCACTACAATACTCTTCTTCCCCCTATTTATCGAGAGATAGTAAGCGCTCTCCCCCTTGATGAACGGGGCCCAGCTCCTGGTTTCATCTCCATGTGGGGCCTCAACCTTTATTATCTCGGCTCCTAGGTCAGCTAGCACCATGGAGGCAAAGGGCCCGGCAAGTGTATGGCTTAGATCAAGTACCTTGATATCCTTTAACAACATTTCCGCGCCCTCCGTTCATAATTCGATTTGTGATGTAAAACGATATTTAATATAGGGTGCTGTGGATTTATAGATATCTTTAAATACCTGTAGATATCTCTAGGGTACTTAGAGCTCCTGTGATCCGCTGTGCGGTGAGGGCCGTGCTAGAAACCCGGATGGGGCCCCGTGGCGTTGGGCTCGACCGAGCCCCATGCAGTCTAGGTGAAGCAAGTGAGCCCAGGCCAGGGGCTAACCCCGCTAACAAAACATCAGCGGGGAAACGCTTAATCCTGTTAGAAGCCCTTAAAGGTGTAAGCCTTGATAGTAATCGAGATCAAAGGCAGAGAGGTCACCGCATACAAAGCGTCAATGAGAGATATATGTGAAGCTGTCTATACGTTGACTATGATCATACCCCCCGGTAAAACAACATCATACTCGAGTATAGCTAGGCTACTCAAGATACATCCCCGGGTAGTAGCTTACTGCCTCTCCATTAATAAACACCCGGTTATCATCCCCTGTCATAGGGTCGTTTATAGTGATGGAAGAATAGGTGGTTTTTCACTAGGAGGTAGCCATGTGAAGAAGAAGCTATTAAGCCTGGAAGGTGTGGAATTCCTGGATGGACACGTTAAAGAAGACTATATAATGGACCTGGAATCCAGCATCCTAAGTAAAACCTCTTAGAGTTTTTATCCAGTATAATGAATCCCGAGCTAGGTGAAGAACAACTAATTATTTTAATATCCTGGTCGCATTTAAATAACATGGTTATAGGTGGTGAGTTTGAAGGCTTTCTGCATGGTGTTAAACAGGAAGATAATGCCAGTTATTAAATCCTATCTAGCGATGAGGCTAGTTAAAGAACTAGGGTTCACACAACTTGAAGCAGCCAGAGCACTAGGTATGAAGCAGTCAGCCGTAAACTATGCTTTAACTGGAAAGAGGAAGCCTAAGTATTATGAATCAGTCCTTGGAATACCAGGCCTTAAGAACTTGCTTGAGGATACTGTAGAGGATTTCAGGAAGGGAAGAGTGAGAAACCTGGATCAATGCAGTATATGCCGCTCCCTATTCTCGAGAGGCCTCTACAAGGAGGTTCTTAACGCTGTTGACGAGCCTATTGAAGAGATCAGTAGAGTTGGTAGGCTTTAATCTCGCATACGATACATTACAACTGAAAGCTTGTCCCTTGGGGCGGAGAGGAGGCTGGTTCCAGGAATTATTTATATCGGGTTATAGTTGATTTAAAGCCGGGATAAAGATATATTTGCTCATGATTACCATTTTAAATATTTTGAAGGAGTAAATCTATTTTAGGTGGCATTTTCCGTGGCATCAAGTGGCTTCGAGAAGGTAATAATAAGGCCTATATCTAAGGAGGAAGCATACGCATTACTATATGATGTAGCCACTCTTATATCAAACATGAAATCCTTCACAATAACAGCACGCGATCCATCCACAAACGAGGTCTCAGCCGTCTTAAGCAGGAGGTCTATTCTAGGAGTAACAAGGATTCCCCTGAAGATAAGAAGCGAGGTCAAGAGTGATGACATAATCCTAATGTATTTCAACTCAGATGCATTTAAGGCACAGATAGAGTATAGGCTTGTACCAGTCTTCTACGCCTTACATATTAATTTAAGGGCTGTGTGCGAGGGAGGAAACACGGTGTTGTGTACAAGCGTCATCGAATCATTCACCAAGGAGTTAGAGGATGTATTAAAGAAGCCGGTAAAGCCAATGATAACTCCACCTAAGCCAGCCCCAAAGCCAGCCGAAGTAACACCTCAAAGAGTTGAAATCCCGCCACAGGAAGCAGTAAAGCCACAAACCCCCCAGCCTCCTCCACCCACGTTATCTCCCACTCCACCTAAGCCTACTCAACCAGAGAGGATACTGGTTCCCCAGGAAAAAGAAACTATAGATATTACTAAATTATTTGACGAGGTATCGATTGCAATGGCACTCATAAACTCAGACCTAGTGTCAACAGGTGAGTTAACCGTGCCCTGGGATATCAATACCCTTATAAATAAGGCACGTGAAAAGAAAGGCATGCTCTCGCAGTATAAGATAGGGATACTCTCCGTAAAGGATAAAAGCGATACAATGGATCTAGTGATATTTGTTAACAGGAATGGAGAGCCCATGGGCTTCTACGGTAGAATCGAAAACCTCTCCGTCAAAGGCCTCGCAGATGAACTAGTATCACTCGAGAAATCTCTTCCAGCAATAGAGATAACATACAGGCTATGGGGTGTAAAGCAACTGCCAGGGGTTTAGGGCTTGTTTTTAATTGGGCAAGGCTTAAAAGCTATTCTATAAGCAGTATAATATACGGTGGCACCGATTAAATGCAAACAATAGAATATGTGTTTCTAGGTTTTCTAATCTCGAAGATCACTGGACACATGGCACGTAGACTAAATATAAACGAGGTAACTGGTTATTTAGCAACAGCTATTCTACTTGGATTAACCCTGGGTAAGGGCGAGTATATACGTGATCTAATGCTTATCTCAAATGTGGCAGCTATATTTGTAGTATTCTATGCAGGTGTTTCGAGTGATCTAGAGACTATAATCGAGAATTTCAAGTCATCAACAATGGTCTCACTGCTCTCCGTAGCCTTCACTATGGCATTCGTTTTACTGGCTGTAACATATATTGGATTCTCCCTGGAGTTAGCATTCATTATTGCACTATTATTATCTAACACCGCGACTGAAACAGTATCTATGATTATAAAGAGGCTCCCCATACACATCAGGTCGATACTGGTCTCGGCAAGCTTCGTTGATGACCTCTTCATGTTGTTTACCACGTCTGCATACTATATCTGGTATGTAACGGGGAACATCAGTAATGTTGCACTACCAATACTGGTTTCTATGGCGCTCACGATACTGGTCTTCACATTATTATCGAGGCGGCGGAGCATCCTTAAAAACATGTTTATCTATATGTCTAGGGACATAGCGTTTTTCACTGATATAGCATTGCTACTATTATCACTAATGCTACTAGTAGCCTATGTCTCCGGTGTAAGTCCCTTTATAGCTGCTTATCTAGCTGGAATATTCATCTCGGGAGGAATATGGATACATGACCCCATGTTAAGATATAGAACCAGGATAAATGATTTCACCAATATATTGAGTACCATAATAGATGGTGTCTTCACCCCCTTATTCATGCTATATGTAGGGCTCCATATAACAGTATCAGCCGTCAACACGTTACTCTTCATCCTGCTTCTAGCCATAGGATTATCTGTTAAAACGGTAGTGTATTTCTCATTCTTCAAGCTTCGTGGTGAAGAAACATTTACAAGCCTGGTTGCAGGGGCATCAATGACGGGAAGGGGGGTATTAGAGCTAACCCTGCTGGTTAAGGGCTTTGAACTAGGGGTTGTATCACTAGAGATATTTAACACCGTGGTGGCTGTTGCCCTCTCCACTATCGCTGCTTCAATAATACTTGTAGCCTTATTATCTAGGAGAGGATTCAGCTAGGCCCGTGCATTCATCCCCTTTCGAGTCATCCCTTCCAAGCCTCATCCTCGAAAATATTCAATTGGTTGCGAGTAATTTAATAATTTTATTCAGGTTTATTTCAGATACGATGACAGGATTCATTAATCCCAGCTTATACAGTATCTCAGGCTTCACTTCCCCGACAAAGCCTATCTGTTCCCCGTTTACATTGATAGCAGCTGTCCTCTCGGGGAGTAAGCCGGGGACCATGGTTTTTTCAAAGGATAATGTTACACCTAGCTCTTTGAAGAGTGTTCTAACCACTGCGAGGCCATCGGTTAACGTGGCCTTCTCATGGGAAACAGCGATACCTATCCTCCTCTCCACACGTGCATTCGTCTCCATTGACTCGTCGGGGAGCACCACATCCCCGATTTCAAACACTGCAAGCCTGGCCCTCTTACCCTTGTTCTCAATTATCGCCTCTATTATGCCGGGCGTCAGCCATGACCTTATAGCTGTATACCTATCTGACTTAGGGTTCTCGACAACGAAGATCCCCTGGTTATACCCCATTAATGTAGTCTGGGACTCGATACTAGTCATCATGTAGTTTGCTATCTCGATGAATCCGAGTCCTACTAGTATATCCCTGACCCTCCTCGATATATACTCTAATGGATGTATCTTTCCAATGCTGGTTGAGTAGGGTAGGGAGTCTGCCTGCCTTCCTATAGCATCGTAGCCATGGGATATAGCTATATCTTCTGCGACATCAACCCAGCTTCTAGCATCAAGCCTGTAGATAGGTGCTTCCACTGTGAGGACTCTTCCCTCAATGCTTCTCACTGTATAATAATGGAGTGAGAGATACCTTACAGCGTCTTCTACACTGATGTCGACGCCTATGAGTCTACTGACATCACTTAAATTAACACTGATAAAGTTGCCCGTTCTCCTAGGTGCCTCAATGATTAATCCGCTGGGATGCTCTACTCCAACGACTTCGATTATCCTGTTCTGGGATCTCTCGGCGATGTTTACAGCCATTATAGTAACCATGTCTACGACGATCTCTGGGTTTAAACCTGTTGAATCAATCAATATGTTGCGTGTATTAGTGGTGACCTTGTTATCATCGGAGTTAAGTATAGGTGCTAGACTGAGTATCGTCCCCTCAGAGTCCATTAGCACTGGGTACCTCTCCATGGACTCAATTATATACCCATACAACCTCCCCTTCTCGGTTTCACTAAGCACCTCTCTAAGCGTCATTTCACGGTTTTCATTTAAAGGTCTATACTTGGTTTCATAGGGGTTGACAGCTCGATAGTATATCGGTGGTTTAATCTTGTCGAGATCGTATACACCTATACTCGCCTTCCTACGCGCCCGGCCATATGTAGAGGCCAGTTTCTCTTGTAATTGCATTATTTGGACAATGGCCTCCTCATTCAAAACCACATCCCTTACCACGGCGAGAGCTATATAGGGTCTCCCAGGGATGCCCTCACTATATCCTTTAATACTTGAATTGACAATATGGTACTGCTTCCCCTCCAGTCCTAGGAAGGGCCTCAGAGCCCTTGCAAGACCTTCTGCACTAAAGAGATCGGGGCGGTCATGGTTTGCCTCGTACTCTAATATATCTCCCTCAACATTGTCAACCTCGCATTTAAGCTTCGTTAACCCTTTATACAATTTCTCCAATGTAACACGACTACCCAGCAGGGCCTCTATATCGCTAATGCTTACCCTGATAACCGGCATATCCATCACTTCAATAATTTATTTCTAATTAATTCCCAGGCGTTATTGATTAATGTTTCTTCCTCACTGCTCCATTTAATCAGGTTTTCAACCTGGAATAATTGTGCAACATTATTTAAGCCGTTAACATAGGCTAAGGGTGCATAGAGCGATAAATATGTGAGAGCCCCCTTTATCTCTGAAACCCTCTTATATGTTTCAAATCCCAGTATTCCCCGAATACTCCTTGTTGATATTGGTGATGGTAGTTTCACGATATTGTCAGACCTCAGCTTCGGGAATCCATCGATCACTCTTGATAGATCTCCCAGGCTGGTGCCGAAGCCTGTTTTAACGGCTTCTATGGCATACCATGTTTTTAAATAATCCCTGAACACCGAGGAAACCTCGTTACCATGGAGCTTCCTATAAGCTAGAAGCGCGGCCAGTAGTGAAGCCACTGTCGTCTCCTGTAGGTAATGTTGTGAAAGAGTCTCCACGGTATCCATGTCTGTATGATAGTATTTACTCGGCCACTCGTTAAGCATGACTGTGTCAAGCCCCCATGAAATAAAGATATCGTGATCGCTTCCAACAGTATACGGTGACAGCGAGTATCTCACCCCTGGTAGATTAAAGCCTCCGAATGACTGTGCTGTATCAAATACAGCTTTCACAGCTAGATACATGTAGGGGGTAATCATCGACTCCATATATAATGGCGTGTTAACTATGTTGAGCGTGGACCCGGTCACCCATTGCTTAGAGCCCACCATGTCTAGGTTGATTACTCCAAGAGGCTGCCACGGTAGAGCGTTATCGAGGAATACAGTCCCAGTGTGCTCTGGAACCCATACATGACATAAAGGTACCTCCAACCCGGTTAACCGTGATGCGAAAGCCGCCATATAGTTTACGACACTACCACTGGCATTATCATGGGCCCCCGGTTTAGGGTGACATATATGGCTTACAAGCACTATACCGGGCTCCTCGTATTTATTACAAGCAATAAGTGCATGCATAGGTTTACCCGTATACCTTGTCCTACTGCTCCAGCAAACCTCTATCTTCCTCCCAGGGTTCTCTATCAGCATCGACATTAGTTTAAGAGCTGTTTTATACGGTATATTCATCACAACCTTATCCTTCACCTCATCACTATGGAGGAACAACCCCATGTAAGGTACTGCCTCACTATATCTCTTAGAATCATAGACCAACACCAACCTGGCATCTGCTTTAATATATGCCTCGTAGGCAGGGCCCTTAGTTAAAACTACCTCACCCTCACATTTTCCTCCACTGCACAGGGAGAGAACGCCACATCCCTCCCCTGGAGGCGAGTGGGCTGCAACAAGTGTTGGATGCTCATTAAAACGATACTCCTCTATCACATTACCCCCTGTTTTGAATTGTAGAAAGGCTTCGTCGATATCCCATGAAACAGGGGTGTCGATGAATCCTTTTCTGGAATCACTGGGTATCTCTATCATCCGTGTAGAGTAGCCCAGCCCCTCAAGTATTTCGCGTAGATCCATTAAAGCGTTCTCGAGACCGCTACTACCCTGTATTCTATGATGCCTTGTCAACATGTTTAAGACGTCTAATGTTATTAAACCACGTGTATTTCTCCTAAGAGACTCCATTACTTCTTTAATCAAATTCGTCAATCCCCATGTAAGTAATACTTAATAATCTATAGAGATAATAAAGTGTGACAGGCCATTAAAAATAATACCAGGGAGATATACATGGTCATTGTAAGTATAACACCCGAGTTAGCCCTCGATAAATCACACATATATGCTGGCGGACTAGGCGTCCTAGAAGGGGATAAGCTATATGGGGCAGGTGATATGGGTATCGATTACACAGTGCTCTCCCTCTATTATAGACATGGATATGTGTCTGTGTCTTTCCAGGGCATTCAACCACTACTAGCTCCCGAAAGACAGAATAGGGAGTTCCTTGAAAAACTAACCCCTGAGGAGGAGTTCGTAGTAACTCTTAGGAACACTGAGGTAATAGTCAGGCCCTGGGTCTACAAATATAAGACGGCGAAAGCCGTATTATTCGAGGCCGTCTGCCCTCAATGGGCGAGGAAGCTAACCGATAGGGTATACCTTGAAGACAGTGCAGAGGAGAGTTTCCTCAAGTATGCTCTTCTGGCGAAGGCATCCTCATACTATATAAGGAATGTTATAGGCCTAGATAAGATCAACGTAATAGACCTTGAGGAGTCATACACCGCACTCATCCTAAGCATGCTCGATGTAAGCGATAAAGCTAGGATAATAATCCACACACCCGGACCTTGGGGTCATCCAGGGTTTCCAGGGGAATATATAGCGAGGGAATTCGGGCTGTTCCTGGGAGACAATGTAAACCTCTCCGAGTACGCTTTGTCACGGCTTAAATCAGCAATCGTTGTATCCAGGAAGCAGGAGGAGATAATAGGCAGGATCTTCCCGGCGTACGCTGGTAAATTCAAGGGGATAACCAACGGCATATATCTACCAAGGTGGATGCATCCAGAGCTATATATGGCGTGGAAACAGGGTCTGTTCCAGAAAGAAATACTAGTGAAGGCCAGGGCTGAGTCACGGGAAAAGCTTCTCTCACTAGTTAAAGCAGTGAAAAATAATGTAAACGCTGAGGGGAAACCAATTATTGTGTGGACAAGGCGTTTAGCTAGATACAAGAGGCCATACTTTATAGCTAGATTCATTGAGGAAAACCCGGATATCAACGCATTCTTCATAATAGCTGGGAAACCCCATCCAAGAGACCAGGATGGAATAGAGTATCTAAGGAAATTCAGGGAGCTAGATTTGAAGCTGGCTAATGTAGTATATCTTCCAGAATACGATGTTGAGACAGCCCGTTTAATAATACAGGGATCAGACCTGTGGCTCTTCACCCCGTTCAGCGGGTGGGAGGCATGTGGAACGAGCTTTATGAAGGCACAGGTTAATGGAGTACCGGTGCTCTCTAGTAGGGATGGAGGAGTACTCGAGGTGGTTGAAGACGGTGTTACAGGCTGGCTCTTTGGCCAGGACCTCAGGGACTTCATAAACATATATACTGATCCTAGAGCCAGGGAGATAGATGAAAAGGAATACGCGGAGTTCAGAAGCAAGTTACTATGGATAATAGACATGTATCATAAAGACCCGGAGAAATACCTAGAGATCTCAATGAATGCCTGGAAGAGGACTCCTGAAAAAGTAGATATGACTGGTGTCCTGAAAAAATATTATTTCAGTGGAACTACCTCACAATAAACACTGAAACCGGTGAGTTTATTACTAGGGATAAAGCCGTACTCCCTATAGGTATTTCTGTCGAGAGACTTAGACCCCTAGCCCCCACTACCACTGCATCATAACCCCCTTCAATAACCTCCCTGACAAGGACCGAGGGAGTGTTACTACTAGAGGGATCGTACTCTATCAGCTTATACTGTATATCCATACCCTCCTTAGCCACCCTTAGTTTCACGCGTTCAAAGGGGTCTCCCCGTAGATCTCCCTTCGGTTTAGCGTATACTACAATTATCTTGGAGCCATAGTGCCTTGCCAGGTCAATAGCGAACTCCAACGCTTTCAAACTATTCTCGCTCCCATCCACTGGGACAAGGATTTTCCTGAAGTAGAAGCTTATCTCGTATGTAGGTGCTTCACTCATGGTTCTCACCTTTTTATCTATGTCTACTTGTCTTAATCAATTTTTCCAGGGAACCGATTCCCAGTAGGCTATCTGTTTTCTCCACAACCCTATACTGGTCGTGTTCAAGGCCCAGTATCGCGTATGCTACATCCATGTTTTCCGGGATAACAATTGACTCCTGGTGGATCCCCTGGAACATGTAGAGTCGTGTATCCTCGATCTTGACTGTATCGATGAACACTGAGTTCTCATATATGTCACCACGCATCCTACCAGCATCTCTGGCTAGTTCCATGAGCTTACTGGTGGAATCGATGCCTGTCCGAGTTGAATCTATAAGTAGAAACCTCCTATATCTTCCTAGCACCTCCAGCACCTCATCCTTCTTGACAGGGGACTTTAGCTCGACCTCTATAAACTGCATATGCATAAGGGTTGTTGGAACCACGACGGCAGCACTCGTGATATTAAGCCATGGAGCCACTGTACGGGCATCTACCCCGTGGTGACTAGGTATCTCCGGGGGATCCAGTAGTATGGAGTTGACGGGCCCCTTGTTATCCTCCTTGGGATCCGCCGCTCTCCTGATAATTACTGCCAGCGCCTTCTTGACACCATACTCCTTTTCTAGTATACATAGCAGTCTCAGCATACCTGTTGTATTACAGCTGACGACCCTTACATTTTTCTTATTTATTGCATCACTGTAATTACAGAACGTACTATAGCTGATCTCAGCTATCTCTGGGTCCTCGCCTCCCTGGAAGACAACTGGTTTGCCGTATTTCTCATATATCTTCTTATTTAATACACCTTTACCACCCGGTGAGGCGTCATATATTAAATCTACTTCTTCAAACAAGTAGTCTATGTATCCACTCGGCTCGATGCCCGAGTTAATAAATTCCCCTGCTCTATCCCGCGGAACAAACACTGGTATACCCTTCTCTATCATTAGGTATGCCTGGTAATCCGGCTTATACTTGGCGACTCCAACTAGCTTAAAGTCCTTGTTCAACAATACTGAGTCAACAATTCTCTTACCTATGGTTCCCGAGCCATTTACAGCTACTTTAACAGGCATGGCTACCATCCCAGGAACATTTTAGCCGATAACTCCAGTGCCTTTAGCGCTGGGAGTTCTTCGCCGGAGAGGAATAGTAGGAGTGCGTTGCCGCCTGTTGACACATGTATTCTATTCGATAACTTTGATTCATTCACCATAGAGGCCAGGTGTCCTCCAGCTATCAATGTAAAAGCGTTGGAACTGTATACAGCGTCGAGTATCCTAAGTGTTCCATCTCTAAATCTCTCATCCTCTATAACGCCTGCGGGACCACGCATAACTATGATCCTGGCATCCCTTATGAGGTCGCTGTATATCTGGACTGTGTTTTCACCTATATCCTTAGCCACACCTCTAACCTCACCTATATATGTGTTCCTCACATCACCGTTTACTTCAACCTTGAGATCAACTGGTGTCTCAACCGGTGCTCCCCGTAGCAGTATATATCTAGCCCTGGGGACAAGGGATAGTACCCCTTTCTCCTCCAGGATTTTCATGTTCTCTGTCCCTATGTTCACTCCCTTGGCGACTAGGAATAAATGTGCTAGGAGGCCTGTTGTAAGTATTCTATCGGCTAACTTATTCCTCATCAGGTTCTCGATAACCCTTAATAATTCCCTAACCTTGGAGCCGCCTAGAACATATATCCTGGGCGACTCACCGGAGCCGAATACCTTTCTAACTGCCTCTATCTCACGCTCGAACAGGGGGCCGATGCAACTCGGCATGAGGAGTGGTAATCCCACGATGCTTGGCTGGCTCCTGTGAGCTGTTGCAAATGCATCGTTCACATATATGTTGATCACTGATGAAAGCCTCCTGGCCATAATAGTTAATGCCTGCCTCTCGGGTGGAGCCTCTAATACTTCCTCTGAAAGGAGCCTCAGGTTATCCAGCAAGAGGATCTCGCCTGGCTTTAAGTTATTTATTTCCTCAAGAGCCTTTGGACCTATTACGTCAGGAATGTAACGTATGTTTATCCCAGTGTACTTTGATAGCAACTCGGCATGCTTCTCCATTGATGTAAAATCGCTGTCACCGGGTCTACCCTGGTGTGATGCAAGTACCAGTGCAGGCCTATACTCCTCCACTAGTCTTTTGATAAAAGAAGCATGTGTTCTAATCCGTCGATCATCAAGTATTTCACCTGTGTCGGGATCTATGGGGACATTTATATCTATGCGCATGAAGACTTTTCTACCCGTTATATCAATATCCCTTATTGTGGGTAGCCTGGGGATCTCTAAGTGGCTCATTGTTCCACCATTTATTCCATTAACGTCAGCGTTTATAACTTCCAATGGAAGGGTTTATTTAAATATTTAAAACTAATCAACGAGAATTCTTACATGATTTTTTACATAAACACAATAAAATGAAGAATTAAGAAAAATTATGATGTCTGATTAAAACTACTCCTACTTCTCAATAAAGTGTATAGCTCTAGTGGGGCATACACTTGTACATAATCCACATCCATAGCATTTCATTATATTAACCCTTGCAACACGCTTACCACTTGACTCCTCAACATGTACAGCATCATAGTTGCATACCTGCTCACAGAACCCGCATCCAATACACTTCTTCTCGTCTACTACCGGTGGCTGGGCCCACACTCTTCTAGGCTCCGGCTTTAAATACTTCAATGCCAAGCCCTTTACATCAAGGATACTTGTATATCCGTGTCTATCGAGCCATTCATTCACCTCCCTGATTATTCTAGCGAATGCCTGTGGACCCTCAATCAACGCCGCTGTACATATCTGTACTGCTGAAGCACCAGCCATGAAGTACTCTATGACATCCACACCCCTACTAATCCCTCCAACACCTATCACAGGTAGCTTTGTATTCAAAGCCACCTGTGAGACAACTGCCAATGCGAGTGGCTTAAGGGCTGGACCGCTCATCCATCCATAGCCGTATGGACCACCAACGATCGGTAAGCCGGTCTCAACATCTATGTGTAGGGCTGGGCCAATAGTATTCGTAGCAACGATCCCATCAACGCCCACTTTCTCAAGTTCCTTCACTAGTTCGGGAATGTTGGGGGTGAAGGGACTTAGTTTCGGAAATATTGGTATGTCAACGCTCTCCCTGAGGGCTTTGGCAGCCTCTATTACTGGACGATAATCCCTGCCTATGTAATGTGTTGAAAACTCGATCGCCTGGACGCCGGCTTTCTCAACCTTCGGGCCGAGCAAAGATAGCTCCTCGGGTGTATACCCTATACTCGCTATAAACACTGCCCCCTTCTCCTCGCAATAACTCTTAACAAGCGGGTACTCTCTCTCTAAATAATGCTCAGCTGGTATATCACTCCATAATTCAGCATTAAGAACAGCATATATGAAGCGGTGGTTCCCGCTGTCCACCGGCGTAATCCTTACATCGCCAGGCTTCAGGGTTTTCAGTAGGTGGGCCCTCACTAATCCACGATCAACTGCTGCCATGCTGGGGCGTGGGACTATAGCCGGCTTCACACTTATAGTCTTAGCCACGACTGCACCAACGCCATTATCTATTAACATCCTCATGGCATCGGCGTCCCTTGATACAGGACAGGCAGCATTCATTATCGGGTTTCTTAGCTTCAACCCGGCTAGTTCAACACTTAGGTCAGCCATATACTCTCCCACCAATCTTTATTATGAATATATATTGTTAAAACAGGTAAATAAGCGCTAACATTGCAACTAAAAATCCTGCTCCCCCAGGATGGAGAGAGACATGATCAATCATGCTAGAACCCTGGTAACAGCTGGCCCTCTTTCCAGGATCAATAGAGGTCTGGATGGGTACTATCTTGGAAGAGGATCGTATCCTCGAAACAGAGATAGAGGGTTAAAAATATGCTATAGTAACCGGCTAGCTGCAGAGCGGGTATTCCTCTGGTACCCTGGTTCTAAAGTATCTCCCGGTTCCAGGATCCTGGAACAACCCTATCTTAACTCCTTTCCTACCCCTTGGGTTCAGCTGCCATACCTTTACAGGAACTAGCTCTAGTTCCCTACCGCCTGGGGTTTTCACCTTTACTTTCTCTGTACAGGGCATATGGATCACCATTGTAAATTAATATGTTAAACCCTTATATAATTTTTCCCATAGCTTAGTAATTATTCGATTTTTCTCGATACAACACTATCTATGTACATAACAATGTTATTACATATATTCAACTATATTGAGAAATAGTAAGGTATCAGCACTATTCAAAACCCTAGCGGGTCTTAGAGATGTTCTACAATATCCATTCCTAAGTGTGATCCTATAGATGGAGAACCGCTCAGCTACCCCAGGGCTGAGGTCATCCTAGGGATCCCTCGGCATGACTCTCCTCATCGCTCACTATATTATTTATTCCGAGACATGGATTTAACTATTCCCACAGATATCGTTGGAAACAACTATGAAAACCAGGTACAAGGCATATGAATGAACCAGTAGGATGACATGGAATGTGTTCACGCATTAGTAAGCCATTGCTTGTATAATGCGACCGTGTTCAAAGAAATAGCTTAGATGATTCATGAGTGAAACCATTCAATCGCTAGCTGTGAAAACAGAAGTCTATTATAGAGTGTGAAAACCGGGATACCGGGTACCCGGTTAAACTATAAATTGGTCACCGGGTACCCGGTTCTTTAGAGTGCACCGTATTTCTCTTGCCATTCCTTGTATGCTTCCAGCCATGAGGGATCTATACTAGGCTTCCTCTTCTCTATTACCTTTACGAAGTCCTCTGTGGTTAGTGGCCTGCTTTGCTTTATGTCCTCAGGCTTCGATAATCCTTTCTCGTTTAATTCCTCTGCCACATTATTCTGTACTTCTTTAACTATGCTGGCTATGTCTGCTGGACTATAGTTTTCTGTTAAGTCCGCTAGCTTCTCATAGTCTATGTTATCGATTGTGTAGATGTCTTTCAATTTACCGATGAAGTGTATGAATAATTGTTTCCTGACTTCACTGTTTGGTGGTGGGACATATATCCTCTTCTCGAACCTCCTTATGAAGCCTATGTCAAGGGTCCACGGCTTATTCGTTGCACCCACTACGAATAACGGCATCTTCTTGTTCTCCTTGCTCTTTAATCCATCCATCTCGATCAGGAACTGGTTTCTCATCCTCTTCTCGCCGCCCACCTCGTTTCCCAGGGGCTGTAGTAAGCTGTCTACTTCATCAATGAATATGATCACTGGTTTACCTTGCGAAGCATATTCCCTGGCCTTATCAAATATCTTCTTAACGTTTTTCTCTGTGTCACCAAGCCACTTACTCATAACTGTGGCTGGGCTTACATTTATAAGGACAGCGTCTACCTCGTTGGCAAGGGCTATCGCCAGCTCTGTTTTACCGCATCCAGGTGGACCAAACAAGAGTATTCCCTGGGCCCATCCAAGAGGGTAGAGGTGTGGTGTTTTCACAGGGTATATTACTGAGCGTTTCAAAGCCTGCTTTACTTCCTCCAGGTCTACTAGATCCTTAAACGTGTTCTTATTACTCCTCTTCTCAGGCTCCAGTACTTCGACAACGTCATCTATACTGCCCTCCTCGCCCTGAGAACCACCTATCTTCACTGAGTTAGATAGATACTTTTCTAGCAGTGCTACCCTATTCTTATACTTCTGCACCAGGTCCCTATACGTCTCCGCTAGAGGGGAGTCAGGGTATAGTTTAAGGTACTTTGATAAGAGGTCTATGGCAGAGTTATAGTATTTTATAGCTGTCTCGTAGTCCCCTGCCTTATCTGCTGAGACAGCCTTGTGAGCGTACTCTATACCTTTATCAACGAGATACTGCATGCTCACAGCAATCACACCCAGTAGCCAGGGTTAATCCAGCTTAGAAGCGCTTTAACCTCACTAATCCCTTCTCCTCTAGCCGCCTCAATACCTCATAAACCGTGTCGCGTGAAACCCTATACTTCGATGTGAAGTATTGGATGTCGAGTATACCCGCCTTACTCCTTAGCTCAGCCAGCACCCATTGCTCAACAATATTTAACGGTACCTCGTTCCTGCTCTCTATACTGTCCCGCTGAAACTCGGGTTCAACCTCCACCGGTTTCGATGCTTGCTGCCCATTGTTCGAGGGTGGTGGAGGCGGTATTTTCACAGCCGCCCTGGCTCTCTCATCCACTGTAGCTGGTGGGACTAGTGCCTCAATATTTTCAACCGGCTTTACAGGAGTCTTTTCCTCGTTTTTCTGACTCATATACTTATTTATGAGGGGCTGGGGTATAGATGAGCTATCGGTTGACACCTTTATGCTTCCAACCTTCTGCTCAATCATCCTTATCAGGCTTACCAGTTGTGGGTTGATCTTCTCTACTTCGGGCTCGATCCTCTTTAATTCTTCTAGTACCTCCGGTAACACCTTCATTGGTTCCTGGACCTGCGTGATTGTCTCAAGCCTGAGCCTAACCCTTGTTAAATCATAGTATACCTTTGTGAAGAGGTTGAGGTAGCCCATTATATTCCTGTTCTCCTCATCTATTATCTCTTGAAGCTCCTTGTCTTGTACACCACTTAGCTTAAGCTTCCTCTTATGCTCCTCGAGAGTGATCTCAAGGCTTCTCTTAGATGCCTCAATACTCCTTATCATCCTATCCATTAATACTATGGATTCCTCAATATTCCTGACAAATGGATCCTTGGGCTTAAACGCCCACAGCAGTTTACTGAAGAAGCCACCCCTAGAGCCAGTAATAGAGATAGACATGCCTAAACCCCTTTATCACACGCTTCCACCAACATATCCCTTGTGAACGGTTTTTAAATAACGGGTATAGTAATACACTAGGGGTACCCGGCATTATTGGTCAACCAAGGGATTCACAAGCCTTAAATATTAAATATCATGGATCACAATATATTTACTAGTGGAGTTGATATAAAGACGGATCTCATTAAGCGGGCCCCACTCATCTTCCTAGCTTTGATACTACTGGGATTAGTATTCATAGTTCTAGCTGTATCAATAGCCTTCTCATCGTTCTACAGCTATAGATTACCAGGGATCGAGGGTTCAGGCATAGAGGAAGCAGTAGTCAAACTAGTGAATACACTTGTCGATATAGCGGTGAGACTCGGTTTCCTAGGTATAACCGTGTGGGCGGGCTCCCTTCTAATAGGGCATGGAATCAAAGGATTAAAGTCTGAGGGTAAGCCTTGTGAAGGAGAAGAGAAGAGGTCCGAAGAGAAGCCTGAGTCTAAGATGAGAGAAGAGAAGTAAGGGAAGTAGCTTGCTCGGCCCATTCAGGTATGTGTTGCTCGTGGCATCTATTACAGTGGTTATTCTATTGATATCCCCGCTGATTATACTGATGCGTGATTTCGCTACCAATACATCC